>Ga0207803_1000023_pt1 | contig 25502 bp, 24 predicted proteins | sample LuqExpMetageno41_FD_187799 | JGI IMG/M metagenome (GOLD analysis project Ga0207803, IMG submission 187799) | Tropical forest soil microbial communities from Luquillo Experimental Forest, Puerto Rico - Sample 41 (SPAdes) | ecosystem: Environmental > Terrestrial > Soil > Tropical forest ...
TCTAAGTATCGTCTCGAACTTCTTTGGCATTTTTGCCGGGGGGCTATTCATGTTCTTCAGCACACACCTTAGTCTCCCGCTCTATTTCCGATACGTGCTGAGCTCGATTGAGTTGCGGGATGTAAGCGCCGGGCTGATCAAGAGCTTGGCATTTGCCGTAATTATTGCTCAAGTGGGATGCCTGGAAGGATTTCGTGTGCGCGGTGGGCCGGAGGCAGTGGGGCGCTCTACGACTGCGGCGGTCGTGCGATCGACATTCCTGGTCATCGTTGCCGATGCGGTATTCACTACCATCTTTTACTTTGTGGGGAAAACGTAAATGCCCATTATTTCCGTGCGGGATCTGGTGGTGGAGTACGATGGCCGGCGTGTACTCGACGGTTTGAACCTTGATATTGAGCCGGGTGAGATTATGGTCCTGCTGGGGGGTAGCGGTTCAGGAAAGAGTACGCTCTTGCGCCACATTCTTGGTCTTGAGCAGCCGAAGTCGGGCAGTATTTCGATCAAAGGAACCGATATAACCCGCTGCTCACAAGCGGATTTGACGAAAGTCCGACGCTCCATCGGGGTGGCCTTTCAAAGCGGGGCTTTGTTCAATTCATTATCGGTTGAAGACAACGTCGCCCTCACCTTGCGGGAGCACACCGCGCTCGCTCCTTCAATTATTGACCTGATCGTTTGGATGAAGTTGGCGGTAGTGGGCTTGGCGGACTTCGGAAAGCTGTGGCCGCGGGAACTCTCCGGTGGCATGAAGAAGCGTGCGGCGGTTGCCAGGGCTCTGGCACTGGATCCCGAGATCTTAGTGCTGGACGAGCCCTCCGCAGGCCTTGACCCGATTGTCGCGGCGGAACTGGACGAACTCATCGTGTTCCTAAAAGAGACTTTTCAAATAACGGCGCTTGTCGTTACCCATGAGTTGCCGAGCGCTTTTCGAATCGCAGATCGTATCGCGATGCTATTCAATGGACGGCTCCTGGCGGTCGGTACAAAGGATGAGATACGGGCAAGCCAACATCCGCGCGTGAGGCAGTTCCTCGATAGAGCACCCGACAACCAAGTGCATGCCCCAGCCGTTGCCGCCTACCTCGAACAATACGTGCGCAGTCGAGAGGCAAACTCATGAGTACGGAGACCAAAGTCGGCGCTTTTGTCCTGAGTTGTTTCGCGGTGCTGGCGTTTACGGTGATTTATCTCTTGAACGCACAGTTCAGTGGCGGAACCGTGCCTTATCGCACTTACCTGCTGTACGCGGGCGGAATCGAGCCCGGAGCCTCCGTGCTCTATGGAGGGATCAATGTGGGCAGAGTTACGGCAGTGAGGCCTTGGGCTGCAGATCCAACCCGGATCGAGATTCTCCTGGAAGTCAAGAAAGGAACTCCGCTGAATGAGAAATCCGTGGCCAAGCTGGGCTTCGTAAGCGTCATGAACAGTGCTGCTTTATCGATCACGACGGGCAGCAATGATGCCAAGCGGCTTCCTCCTGAATCAACCATCGCGTCGAAGGAAAGTGCCAGCCTGGATGAGATTGCCGGGAAGCTGGCAACTGTTGCGGATAACGCGAATACGCTGATCGTCCAAGTGGAGGGAGAACTTAACTCTGTCACCAGTAACGTGAATCAGGTACTCGCCAATCTGGATACGATGACCGGACCACCAAATCAGAGAAAGGTCCGAGACATTTTGGACAACGTTGATCGGTTGATCGCTGAAGAGCGCCCGAAGATTGCCCGCATCACGGACCAACTAGCGACGGTTAGCCAGCACGCGGACGAAACGATTCAAAATGTGAACGGCACCGTGACGGATCTCCATGATCCGATGCGAAAAGACCTGGCTGAATTACAGGCCACCCTGGAACAGGCCCAGGGCTTGCTACAGTCCATGCAGATCATTGTGCGAGCCAACGACTACAAGATCGATGACACGGTAGAGAATCTGCGGGAGGCGACAGACAACCTCAATCAGTTCACCAATTCATTGAAGCAGCGTCCCTGGAGCTTGGTCCGCATCAAGCAACCCGAGGACCGCCAGGTTCCGAAATAGGTGGCCGTCCGGTAGGAGGAGAATCGAGATGAAGAAACTTGCAACGGCACTCGCATTAACACTGGTACTTTTGCCGGTTCTTGCTGGCTGTGGCAGGGCAAGATTTCCGGCACATTACACGCTCAGTCTGCCGCCTGCGCCGGACCCGCCCGCCAAAGAAAGCGCCCGGACCTCGATAGCAGTACGCGAATTCCAATCGCCGGGTTATCTGCGGCAGGGGCCGATTGTGTATCGACCCTCGCCGGAGGAGATCGGCTTCTATGAATATCATCGCTGGGCAGAAGATCCTCGTGCGCTTGTGACCAGCGCAGTCGTCGATCATCTGCGCGCCAGCGGTCACTTCTCCATGGTTTCGATGTATTCCGGGCGTCCTGATTTCGACTATATCTTCAGTGGAAAACTAAAAAAACTGGAAGAAGTGGACTACGAGGGCGGAGTCAAGGTAGAGGTTGCGATGTCTGCACAAATCACCAGCGTGGCCACTGGTGCAACGGTCTGGAGCAATGCCGTTTCGGAGGTTGGAACGGTGTCTCGAAGAACGGTACCCGGAGTCGTGTCTCAGATGAATCAGACCATGGAGCTAGCCATTAACAAACTCCTCTCTACGGTTCCCTCTCCCCTGCCGAGTGGCAAACGTTAATCTGCGGTCGCTGTCCTCGTTATACTTCCCTGCCGCCCGACATTTTTAGAATCGCGTTCCGGAAACTGGCCGGAGAAATGTTATTGATTCCCCGGAGTTGAATTCGCCTGCTAGCCCATTGTTTGGGAGAAAAGTGTATAAACCCCGGGAGGAGCCTGCTGAGGCTGATCGGCTGGGCAAGCTTCGGTCTAAATGCCCGTGGGAGGTCAACACTGTCACATCCTTTGGCACTTAGTTCAGCCAATACAACCTAAATGCATGTAGTTAGGCCGAATGGCTTTGGCGGACCAGTTGCAAAGATGTAGGCAGGAGGCAGGAAGTATTCATGATCCCCACGGTCCGCATATCAGTGTGTGCCCTTGTCGCCGTTCTCTGGGCAGCCACTCTCAGTAATGCACAGCAATCTGTCCTACAGGGGCCACAGACGGGAACAATCGTCGGGACGGTGGTCGATATCACCGGTGGCACGGTTCCGAACGCGACTGTCGTTTTGCAAGGACCGAACGAGCATCGCAGCGTCTTTACAGGCGACAACGGCTTTTTTACGCTCAACGGTATTAACCCCGACACCCCAGTTCAACTTTTCGTCAGTGCATCCGGGCTCAAAAGTTGGACCTCGAACGAAATTACTCTCCGGCCTGGCCAGTCATTGATATTGACCGACGTTACCCTCGGAGTTGCGCCCGTAGAAACGTCCGTCAGCGCTGCTACTTCAGAGGAAGTCGCGGCCGAACAGGTCAAAGTTCAGGAGCAGCAGCGCGTCTTCGGTGTTATACCCAACTTCTACGTGACTTATGAACACAATGCTGCACCGCTCACACCGAAGTTAAAGTTTCAACTTGCACTCCGGACGTTAACAGACCCAGTCACGATTACTGGTTTCGGCCTGAACGCTGCAATCTATCAGGCGTCCGGCTATCCGAGCTACGGTCAGGACGCGAAAGGCTATGGTCAGCGGCTTGGCGTCACTGCTGCCGGTGCTTACACCAAGATCTTGCTTGGCGACGCGGTATTGGCGTCTTTACTGCACCAGGACCCTCGCTACTTCTATCAAGGTACCGGCACAGCGAGATCCCGCTTTCTCCACGCGATGGCAACTCCTTTTGTCACCAGGGGAGACGACGGGCGTCGTGAGATCAATTATTCAAACATCATCGGCGACTTGGCATCCGGTGCAATTGCGAACGCCTACTATCCAAGCCAGGACCGTGGCGCAGGACTAGTGGCTCGCAGTGCATTGGTTGGCATCGGCAGCCGCATGGCCCTTGGCGTCCTCCAGGAGTTCGTGCTGCACAAATGGACGTCCCGACACTCCGGTCAGCCATAATCTTGCACTCTCAACGCTATCCCAGCTGCCACCTGCGCGGTGACGATAGACGTCCACAACGGGATTGATCGTCCTACCGTTAGTCGACAGAGTTCAAGGAAGAAACCGAACTCGATCAAATACACACGTTCGGGCAAAGACGAGAACCGAAGGAAACCATCCGTCTGTTTGCGCAATCGAATGCGTGCGGGCCGTCGGAGGCGTTTGTCTCCCACAGGGAAAGCCACAATCTCCATGTCGGTGCGCGAATCATCGCCGCCACATATCGAGATCTTCGCGCAACGATTCGTGACGGCACACTTCGGGTGGACCTCCTTTATCGATTGAACGTATTTCCGATTGAGATCCCGCCGGAGCTAGACTTTGAGCGGCACGAAATACGCATGCTGCTTGTGCACAAGAGAGTCAATGGGTTTGAATTCCTACAGATGATGGAGGCTGTGGACAATCACGAGGATATGCTGCGAAAGCGCAAGTTTGCAATTGCCATGAGGAAAGCGAGAGATTGGAGGAGGGCAAGTCACAGCCCTTCGTGAGCGGCGAGAGGATATTCGGCTGCTTGTTCAATATTTTGTTTCCAAGCAGTCACGACGGATGAGAAAGAAGACCAAATCGGTGCCAAGGCAAGCGATGGAAGTCTTGGCGAATGTTTCGTGGCCCGGCAATGTACGCGAGTTGCAAAACCTCATCGAGCGCGCCGTCATTCTCACACAGGGGAGTGAGTTGTATGTCCCGATGGAGAGCTGAGGAACCCCACGCGAGCGCCTCGCACCAACTCCATGTCCAACTTTCACGACGCCGAGTGGCGGCCCATCATCGATGCTCTCAAGGCTGCTTCGGGCAAGGTTGCCGGCGCGGGTGGTGCGGCAGAACAGGTTGGTCTGAAGCGCACCACGCTCCAGAATAAGATCCGCCGGGCTCCACATCTCGCGGGCCGACTACTCGCAGTGACAGATTCGTATACGCGCCGGAAACTTACTCGCTGAGATCTTAGAGCCGGGCCTGGGCGGGCAAGCGCGAAATTCCGAGCTTTATCATCTTATTTTGGAGGGTTGTACGCTTCAGCCCCAACCGTTCGGCCGCGCCTCCCAGTCCAGAAATCTTACCAGATGAAGCTTGGAGCGCCTCAATAATCGCCTGGCGCTCTGCCTCTTCAAGAGTCGAACCGGTGGTAGCGCTGCTGACTACTGACGCTCTCTTTAGCTCCTTCAGAGGGACCTTGAGGTCACTACCCTGAGTCAGGATGACAGCTCGTTCAATGAAGTTTTCCAACTCGCGAATATTTCCCGGCCAAGGTGCATTCGTTAAGGCTTCCATAGCGTCCTTGGGAATTGATTCGATATTCTTCTGCATCTTGCGAGATAAACGGGAGACGAAAAAGTTCACGAGCAGGGGAATGTCCTCGCGCCGGTCGCGAAGCGGAGGAATCTCGACTGGAAAGACGTTCAGCCTATAGAACAAGTCTTCCCGAAATTGATTATTTCGTATCATTGCTCCCAGGTCGCGGTGGGTTGCAGCAATCAGCCGCACGTCGACCTGAATTGTCCTGGTACTGCCAAGGCGCTCGAACTCCTGCTCCTGCAAGGCACGAAGTAACTTGGGTTGCAAATCAAGGCTGATATCACCAATCTCGTCGAGGAAAAGCGTGCCTTGGTCAGCAATTTCGAACCGGCCCTTCTTTTGCATCAAAGCGCCGGTGAACGCGCCCTTCTCGTGGCCAAACAGTTCGCTCTCGACCAGCCCTGAAGGAATGGCGGCACAGTTCAGGCGAACGAACGTGCGGCTCTTCCTGGAACTCAAGCTGTGGATTGCTCGCGCAATCAATTCCTTGCCCGTCCCGGTTTCACCATGCAACAACACCGTGGAATCTGTGGGCGCGACAATCTGTATTTGCTGCAGTACTTTGATTAGCGAAGGGCTTCTGCCGACAATGTTTTCGAAGTTGTATTCAGCCCGCAACTCCGTTTCGAGGTAAAGCCGCTCCTCCTCTATCTGATCCCGCGAGGCGTTGAGTTTTTCGTAAGCCATAGCGTTATCCAGGGCCAGAGAAATTTGCGTGGCGATCTGCCCCAGTAAATCGAGGTCCTGGTGGCGAAAATGTCCCGCCCTTTTGCTCCCCAAGGTAATCACACCTAAAGGTCTGTTCGCCATCCGGAGTGCCGTGACCAGCATTGACTCGAGACCCTCAGACGCAAAGGACTCTCGAACAGTTTCTGGAAGCGCTTGCAATTCTTTTTGACCCCACAGCTCGGGCTGACGGGTCTTCATCCGGTGTATGTCTTCAGCCGTGAGCTCGACCGTCACATCGTCTATGAAGCCACGGCCTGAGGGGAAATCCATAGCCGCAGTTTCCAATCGGTTCTGTTCTTTATCGATGATCCAAACCGCCGCGAAATCGTTGTCGAAGTAGTTCCGAAGCGACTCGCAGGCAGAGCGGAGCAGCGTCGTAACGTCAAGAAACGCAATCACATGATTGTTGATCTCAAGCACCAGTTTCCAGCGGTCTCGCTCCCCAAGCAACTGTTTCTGATACGATTCCGCAGCATCGCTCGCCATTGCGCTCTCAAGAGCGGTTGCCACATGAGAACTCACGGTCTGCATAATGGCGAGCTCATCCGGTGTTGCCCCGCCTTCGCTGCGCCTTACGAATGACAACACTCCGAGCTTTCTTCTTGGTGTGGAAAGTGGAACCATGTAAGCACTGCGAACCCCGGTCGTGCTCGTTTGCGATACCATGCCCGGCAACTTTAAGAGCTCTTCGCGAACGTCAGGAATGTGGACGGTTCGTTGCTCCTCAATTGCACGACCTGCCCCCGTGCCTGAGTATGGAGTTTCAGTACCTAGTACGAGTTGAGGTCCTGCCGAACCTCGCTCAAAAGCAATGAGACGCAGAGAATTGCCCTCATGTGTAAGAAGGCCTATACCGATGCTGTCGAAGTGAACGACTGCGGAGAGCAGTTTGTGCAGACTCTTCAACATCGCTTGCAAGCTGGTCTGCTTGTCGATAGCGGCTGTAACTTCCATTAACGTCCGAATCGTGCCGCTAGCCGTCGGTGTTTTTGAAAGCTGATCGGTCATCGGAACCTGGTTAGAAGGGTTCCCGAACTCATAAAAAGTCTGCGATGACATTGCTGTTACTACGCCTTTCTTTGTGGTGTAATAGCTTTCCCTCGATCGAGAAGCCGGTTGACTAGGGCGAACAAAAGGCTCACAGACAAGCCGCACATCAGCACGCCGAGCATGCTCTCCAAGGGCCCAAACAGGCGCCACTTCGGCGGGAGCAGCACATCGCCGTAACCTACAGTCGAGTAACTGGCTGCCGAGAAGTAGAAGGAAGATTCCCAGGAAGAGAAGCAGAGCCAACGATAACAGCTCGCCCACAGCAGAATGATAAGACCCTGTAGAATGATGACCCCCATTGTGGCTTGCATGACAAGCAAAGTCGAGGAGGATATCCGAAGGTTGTGAAACTCTGTTTCAATGACACTTCTCAGCCACTTCATGAGCACGGCCGCCCCGACACACTGCACGAATAGCGTAATCAGTACCAGAACTACGGCTGCGGTAATTTCATGAAGCATCTTCGTGTGCATGGGGGCATCGCTCGCAGTAGGACTAAGATTGAATCGCCGGCCGTTTGTGAGTACTCAGTTTCCACTCACTACCACTGCTATCCTTTCAGGTCCGCATTGCCGATTAGCTCTGCCAGCCTCCGCCGAGGTTTCGGTAGAGATCCACAAGAGCCAGGAGTTCGTTCAATTGGGCCTGAACCATTCCCAGTTCCGCATTGAAATAGTTGGTTTCATTCGTCAGCACTTCCAGGTAGCTGGCGCGGCCACCGCCATAGCGTACTTCAGAAAGCCGAGCTGAATCCTGGGCGGCCACGGTCAGTTGCTCGTGATATTCGCGGAACTCCCGGTTCTTCTGATATGCGACCAGCGAGTCCGAGACCCCGCGAAAGGCCTGCTGGATTGTTTGCTTATAAATCAGCAGGAATTCCTGTTGCTGCGCCTCGGTGTACTTCACGCCTGATTTGATTCTGCCGCCGCTGAAGATTGGCTGCATCAGTGTGCCGCCGAATGCCCAGAATCCCGCCGGGCCCGTCAAGAGGCTCGAGAGTGCTGAGCTTGCATATCCGGCATTTGCGGTCAAAGAAATGTTCGGGTAGTAAGCGGCCTTCGCCACTCCGATCTGCGCGTTCGCAGCTACAAGCTGCTCCTCTGCCTGCCGAATGTCAGCCCTTCTCTCCAGCAGGGCGGAAGGTATGTCGGCCGGAATCTCGGGCGGATGTGGCTGCTCAGTCAGCGGCAGGCCGCGCGCGATTGGGCCAGGGTTGTTCCCCAGCAGCGTGCTGATGTAGTTCTCCTGTTGCTGAATACGACGTTCGAGATCTGGAATACTTTCAGCCGCAGCGGCGACCAGTTGCTCCGCCTGGCGTTGGTCAAGCATGTTGGTGGCGCCACCGCTTACCAGCGTCTTTGTCAGCTTCAGCGACTCTTTACGCGCATCCAGGGTCCGGCGCGCGATCTCCAGTTGCAGGTCCAGTGCGCGAAGCTGAAAATAGGATGCGGCGACATCGCTCACCAGCGTGGAGATCACGTACTCCCGTGCCCAGCGCGCGGCAAGGAGGTTCGCCCGCGCCGATTCCGTCGCACGGCGATACTTTCCCCAGAAGTCGAGTTGCCAATTGAAGCTGGCATCCACGGCGTTTACGCTGCTTGCGGTGTTGGGGAAATTCTTGGCGCGCGGGATGTCGTAGTTGATAGCCGCGGCTCCGGCGTTAATTGTGGGCAGCTGGTCGGCGCGCACGATACCCAGCTCCGCCTGCGCCTTCAGAATGCGTGCCGCCGCGATATTAACGTCGTAATTATTCGCAAGTGCGGTGCGGATCAGTTCTTGCAGTTGCTTGTCCTGAAAGACTTCCCACCATTTTTCGTCGCCCAGTGATTGAATCGCCGGCTGAGGCGGTTGGGCCGCAGCTATCGCCGACGGTTGCTCTTTATCGGTTTGGGAGGCTTGCGAGGACGGGGCCGAACCGCGGTAACTGCCCGGCACATCGACAGTCGGCCGCTTATAGTTGGGTCCTACAGTGCACCCGGCACCTACCAGCATCAGGGCTACAATTAATGTCAGTGGTTTCATTTAGTCCCCCTCTACAGGCGTCGGTTGCGGGATAGCGGCAGTTGGCTCGGGCTGGTCTCCCCGACGCTCGGCCATGCGCTCAACAATCACGTATAACGCGGGAATAATAAAGATGGCGATGCCGGTCGCTGCCAGCATCCCGCCGATTACGGTGGTGCCCATGATCTGCCGGCCCACAGAACCGGCTCCCGTAGCGATAAACAAGGGCACGCAACCGAGAACGAAAGCGAAAGAAGTCATCAGGATTGGTCGCAGTCTCAGCTTTGCTCCTTCCAGCGCAGCGTCGACGACCGCCTTGCCATAGACTTCGTGTTGCTCTTTGGCAAACTCCACAATCAGGATGGCGTTCTTGGCCGCCAACCCGATCAGCATCACGAGCCCGATCTGCGAGTAAACGTCGTTGTCAATCTGGACCATGAAGGCCGGGAAGATCATGCCAAGCACGGTGCGCCGCAACCATAGCAGTCCGAAGGCGCCGCAGACGGCGACCGGAGTGCTCAGCAACACACTGAACGGCAGGGACCAGCTTTCATAGAGCGCCGCGAGAATGAGGAAGACGAACAGCAGAGAGACAGCGAAGATGACCCAGGTTGGGATGCCCTCACGGGCTTTTTGCTCCTGGCGGGACATGCCCATGTAGTCGAAGCCCATCTCAGACGGCATGGTTTGGTGGAAGACCTCTTCCAGGGCTGCGGTCGCTTGGTCTGAGCTGTAGCCCGGCGCAGCGCTCCCGATAATCTGCGCTGACGAATACTGATTGAAGCGCATCTTGAATTCCGGACCGTAACGCGACTCGAACCGGGTCAGCGCCGAAAGTGGCACCATCTCGCCCTTAGCATTACGGACGTAGAACTGTCCTACGTTGTCCAGGTTGGAGCGGTATTCAGCTTCGGCCTGCACGCGCACTTGCCAGGCGCGGCCAAAGTCGTTGAAGTAATTAACGAACAGTCCGCCCATGAACGCCTGAAGAGTGTCGTAGACATCACTGAGCTTAACGCCCTGCTTCAGCACTTTCTCCTTGTCCACATACACGAACTTCTGCGGCGTGCTCGGAATATAGGTGGTGGTGATCATCCCTATTTCCGGCCGTTTCTTGGCAGCCTCGAGGAATTTGTTCAGGTTGTTCACCAGGAATTCGGGATTCTTTCCCGCACGGTCTTCCAGCACAAACTGGAATCCGCCCGAGGTGCCGACTCCGGCGATCGCCGGGGGAGAAAAAGCGAAGACGGTACCTTGAGGAAGCGTGAGAATCTTCAGGTTCAACTTCGCCTTAATGACCTGAAACTGCTCCTCTATCGTCTTACGGTCTTCCCACGGCTGGAGCGTCACCCAGAAGAACGCGTTGTAGCTGGTGCGGGTGAGGCTGAGGAGACTGAATCCCATAACGGTGCTGGTGTACTTGACCCCTGGTGTGCCCTTCAGGACAGCTTCCACCTCGCGGGCTGCGTCCGATGTAGCCTGAAGGGAGGACGCTTCGGGCAGTTGCATCTGGATATACATGTATCCCTGGTCTTCATCGGGCAGGAAGCTGGAGGGCAGCACTTTCCCAAAGAAGACACCGGCAACGGCAAATGCGGCGACGGCCACCACAGCCAAAGCACCTTTGCGAATCAAGCCGCGACAGGCGCTCACATAGAAGTTGGTACCGGAGGCAAACTGGCGATTGAACCAGGCGAAGAATTTCGCCAGCGGCCCATGCGTCTCTTTCTTGGGCCGGAGAAACAATGCCCCAAGCGCCGGGCTCAAAGTCAAGGCGTTGAAGGCTGAAATGATCACGGAGATCGCGATGGTCAATGCAAATTGCTGGTAGAGCCGGCCCGTGATGCCCGGAATGAACACCGTGGGCACGAACACCGCCGACAGTACCAGTGCTATACCAACCACCGGGCCGGTCAGCTCCTGCATGGCTTTGCGAGCAGCTTCCTTTGGCGTCAAGCCTTCTTCAATGTGGTGCTGTATGCCTTCGACCACGACGATGGCATCGTCCACCACCAAGCCGATCGCCAGCACGAGCCCGAACAGCGAAAGGGTATTGACCGAGAAACCGAATAACGGAAAGACAGCGAAGGTGGCGATCAGCGAGACGGGCACCGCGCACATTGGAATTAGAGTCGCACGCCAGTCTTGCAGGAAGATGTAGACCACGATGATGACCAGGACAAAAGCTTCCAGGAGAGTCTGGACGATCTCGTGCATGCCCGCCCTTACGGCATCCGTAGTGTCCAGGGTTACGGCGTAGTCCACGTCCGCCGGGAAGCTCTCCTTCATTTTGGCCATGAGCTTCCGAATGCCCTTTGCGGCTTCCACCGCATTGGAACCAGGCAACTGATAGATACCGATGATCGCGGACGGCTGGCCGTTGAGTCGCGTGAGCCAGCTATAGTCCTGCGAGCCCAATTCCACCCGGGCCACGTCCTTCACGCGTACCACCCCGCCATCAGCGCCTTCGCGGATGACAATGTCACCGAATTGTTCCGGCGTCTGAAGCCGGCCCTGGGCACGTACGGCATACGTGAATCTCTGGCCTGAGGCGGATGGTTCTCCTCCAACCTGCCCGGCCGGATTCACTGTGTTCTGCGTTTGCACTGCATTAGCAATCTCGCCGACGGTGATGCCCAACTTCGCCAGTTGATCCGGTTTCACCCACAGGCGCATGGCGTACTCGCCGATGCCGTAGATCTGGACCTGTCCTACACCGTAGGAGCGGGCAATGGGCTCCTTGACATTGATATAGCCGTAGTTGGAGAGGAACTTCGCATCGTGGGTGCCCTTGGGGGAATAGAGAGCGATCAGCATCATCGGCGAGGTCAAGGACTTCTTCACGTCGATACCGATCTGGTTGACCTCGGGAGGAAGCTGGCCAATCGCTAACGCCTGACGCGATTGGGTAAGGATGAGATCCATGTTGGGTTCGGTTTTGAGATCAAAATCGACCATCAGGGTCGTACTCGAATTGTTGGTCGAGTTCAGCGAGTACATGTAATCCATGTTGTCCACGCCGTTGATCTGTTGCTCCATGGGCGTGGCTACGGCCTTCTCCATGGTCTCGGCATCGGCCCCCGGATAAATGGCCTGCACGCGTATTTCGGGAGGAGCGATGTCGGGGAACTGAGCGACGGGAAGGCCGATGATCGTGATAGCACCAATGATCACCATCAGGACCGAGATGACGATGGCGACGATGGGCCGCCGGATGAAAAACTCAGACATGACTTAACGCCCCTCCACCTGAGTGTTCGCGGGCTTGGGAACGACAGGCGTTCCATCCTTCACCTTCTCAATACCTTCCACAATCACCTGCTCGCCTGGCTTTAATCCGTCGTCAATCACCCACATCGTCCCGACTTTCTGTCCAGCCTTGACTGGCCGAATAATGGCTTTGTTATCCGGACCCAGCAGCGCAACCTGGTATCCACCCTGAAGTTCTTTCACCGCGCTTTGCGGAACCAGAATCGCGTGTTGCTGAATGCTGGTCTGAATACGTACACGCCCGTATTGGCCAGGACGGAGTTTGTTGCCGGAATTGGGAAACGCGGCAACGACACGGATGGTTCCGGTGTTCACGTCCACCTGACGATCGGTGAGCAAGATCTTCCCCTTGTATGGGTACACCGTACCGTCAGCCAAGATCAGATCGGGGGAGCTTTCAAGGAGGTTGATGTCCTGACCACTCGAAGTAACATGCTGTGCGCGCAGATACTCCTGTTCGCTCACAGGAAAGTAAACCTTGATAGGGTTCACCTGCGAAACTGAGGTGAGGCGAACGTTGGGTCCAACTAAATTGCCGATTTGTACTTCAGCAATTCCTGCGACACCATCCACGAGCGCGGTAACTTTGGTCCAGCCGAGATCCAGTTGCGCTCGTTCGAGAGCTGCTTTCGCCGATTGGACGGCGGCCTGTGCGGCGAGCTTAGCCTGAATCTCGGTATCGAGCTGAGCCTGTGCAATGGCTTTTTGCTCGGCCAGGGGCGTATCGCGTTGCACGTCGAGTGTGGTCCTGCCTAATTCCGCCTCTGCCTGCGCAAGTTGCGCCTTGGCGTGGTCAAGAGTTGCCTGGAAAGGCCTCGGGTCGATTTCGAAGAGGACTTGGCCCTTGCTGACAGCGGCGCCTTCTTTGTAGTTCTGGCTGATGATGTAGCCGGAGACTTGCGGACGTATCTCGGCGTTTACGTAGCCGTCTAGCGTTGCCACCCATTCACGGTTCAGCGGCACGTCACGCTCGATGGGCTGCGCAACCAGGACTTCGGTCACAATGTTCGGAACGGCAGCGTGGCTGTACTTACATCCCACCGTGCCTAAATTCAGCAATACAACTGCCGCAGTAAGAATGACTGCAGCAATTCGTAGTTTGCCGAACGAGAGATCTCCTGAACGCCCGCTTTCCGGCTGGTGCAAACGACTGAGGCCACCATCTCCCATTGATTTACCGTTTTTGAAATTGCTACAAAACATTTCAATCGCCTTCCTGCTCATAAGCACCGTCCATCAGCGTTCGGAGTGAGGGTGTTCGTTACTGTGTTGCGGGGTGTTGGGAGCGGTAAACACAGCCTTCTCGACCGCCGGGCGCCTGGCCCCGCTGAACGCTTCCGGCGTTCACTTCGATCATGGCCTTCCTCGCCTCTCTGGTCTTGCGCCAGCGATATGCCCATTGCCCATAGAAACTTGCGATCATCGGCGGTCAGCAACTCGTCATAGCGTTGCGGCACAACTTCCCGAATCCGCGTGCCAGGCATTTCGACGCCGCGCTGAAGGCGGAAGAAATACTTGCCTATCCACACTTCTCCCGCGCTAAGCAGGGCGTCGATCTCTACCCACCCCCAGGTCATAAGCCTCAAGCTATGGCTAAGTTGCTTTTCGTCTGTGTAGGTGGAGCGGGTAAGAACTCCGTTGTCTATACCACGTTCAAGTACCAGCATAAGAGCCTCACTGTGCTTACGACTGATTGCAATGCATGTACCCTTCCAATGAGGCAGCAGCAGCAAGTCTCTAGATATCAGTGGCTTGTGAATGAAATCGGGCTGAAACGCGGGCGTGCCAGTGTCAATGCGGCAGATCCTGCCCAAATGCGGGCAAAGACAACAAAGCGCGTGGTTTGGCGTCGAGAGTTGAAGGAGAACAACACTCATTGCGCCATCTGCCTTGGTTGAAAGATTTGGTGTTCGTCGCCGCTGCGACGCTGTAACGTCGAAAGCCCTCTGTTGCCTCGGCATGCCGGTACTTGGGCATCGCCAGGCTGGCGTCAATCGAAAGGCCTGCGGTTTCAAGTGTGTTCGAGATTCTTTGCTAATGTCAGCCTCTTAAAGTCCTCGAATGGAATAGATTCGCGAATGAATTGCGCTCTTGAGGTCCAGATTCTGAGAAACGGTGCGGCGAGACGGCCGGATCTTGCGACCCGGCCGTTGTGGGGGTAGGTATGAGCGGGGGAGACGGAGATTTGCAGGCGGTGGCTAACACTCGTGATTTGTGTAAGCCTACTGCTCCTTCCATCACTTCATGCGTTGTTTACCTGCATGCACGTTGCCAAACTAAAGACTAGCCGGCTGTAAGGTCGAGGAGGTGTCCGCACCATGGGAAATTACGATTAATGGCCAAAGCTTTTTCAGATGCTCGTAAGAACTTGATTTGATGTCTTTACAGCGCGTATTCCCACATGGTTCAGCCGAGTGACGCAAGCACACCTCTGCCGAATCATTCAAGAACCGCCTGTATTCGGACACTGCCCAGATGAAGGCAAGTCGATGGATCCGACCCTCGCATATCTGCCCGTTTCACAATGAGTTAGCCATGTCGAACTTGGTACAGCAATTGCGTAATTACTCATGGAAGAGCGAGGCAACTGCCGATACAGGTGGATGAATGTTTCGAGCACAACTATATCAACTAGCGAGCGGTCCAACTCTGAAGATGGAAGGCGGCCTCGTCGGCGATTGGGCACAGGAGGTCAAGTCTTTGGTGACAAATGGCCCGGTACCGAAAGGCCTGATCGTCGATCTTACCGACGTAAGCTACATCGATTCGATGGGAGAGCAAGTGCTGGCCTGGCTAGCGAGTGTCGGCGCATCCTTCCTGGCAAAAACCGTCTATGTTGCCTCAGTATGCGAGCGGCTGCAGCTGCCCTTGCACGACAAGCCAAATCACGCCCACAAGCATTCTTAAGTCGGTTGCCAGCCGCAACGCCCAGAGGCAATCACATCACGATTGTTCGAGGCCGGGTTCATCGCCCATGGTACTCAAGCATCGGCAACGGCGCTGCTGCAGAGCGCAGTCTCGCAGGTCTTTAGTTCACTTGAGCTTCAAAACAAGAGAGAGCGGGTAGTGATCGGAAGCGCAGACCGATTGGTGCAGCTCAACTTCTGCGTGGTCCAAAGGACCCCGACTCAAAATCCAATCGACAGCCCGAGCACGACCCAGGCGCGATCGTGGCGTGGTCGGACGAACATTCCCGTTGTCGAAGTGGTTGTTGAACGGTTCTCCGCCAATAATCAACGTGGCCATCTTTCGGGACAAATCGAAATTGAAGTCGCCCGCTACGACGACGGGCACATCAGAACCATATTGGTGCGCATCATCGAAAATCTCTGCGAGCTGACTGCAGCGCAAGTTATCGTTGCCGCGGCTTTCTAGGTGAACGTTAAACACGACCAACTGCTTGCCAAACCAAGTGACGTGACTTACGAGCGCCATTCTGGCGCCGAGCCGCCGCTGAAACTTGGAAGTTGTCGGAACGTACCAACGCGGTCGCCAAAAACCCGATTGCCTTTGGAATCGAAGAATGCGTGATTCCGCAATCGGTAATCGCGACAGAGTAGCTTGGCCGTGGTAAGCAGGTGAGTTGTGGTTTCCCTGCGTCAGTTCCTCAAATTCGCACCCGAATACATAGTTCATTTGCAGGGTCTGTGCAATTACCCGCGCGATGTTTCGGTGATGCGTTCTTCGGGCATTGACATCGACCTCCTGTAGCAAGATGAGGTCGGCGGATGCGTCGGTAAGAAATTCTAGGACCTCGTTCAGTTGCAAGCCGCGATTAACGTTCCAGCTGAGAATTCGAATGAAGTCCAGCGCCTCCAAGGCATCGTCCGCCGGCGCGAACGAACCTCTTTCTAGCTGCTCCAATCGCATCATTTGCGCTCTTCAGTTCGGCGGCTCAATCCGGCGGCAAGCCGGACTTAGGCGGTCAAAGGCTCGGTCGCCGGTGGGTTTGAGGTTGAAACAGGCTTTGCCTCGCTGCTCTTCCGAGAAAAAGCAAGATATGAGCGAAGCGCAATAATTAACGCCACGTTGGCGCCGATCGCGCTTGCGCGCAGCGTCCACGGCACGAAGTCTAATACGGCCAGGACCAGCAGCGCGTAGGGCAAGAAGCAACGACGAATGATGAACTCGGTGTAGCGGCCTATATAGATGAGTGGATTGCTAAGATTACTTTCGGCCTTTTTATGCCAGACGGCCAGGTACTGCTCAGGACGCTCACCCGATAGCTGCTTTCGTCCAAGCCCCGCGACGATGAAGGTGAGAATTGCGCCTACGAAGAGCGCTACTCCCCACCCTACAAAACTGGTCCTTCCCGTGCTTCGCACTAACCCAATTGTCATGCCGGCAAAGAGGAACAGGTAGTAGAGATAGTCGCAGGCCGTATCCAGCCAGCAACCAAAAGCGGAGGACTGCAGTTTGAGACGCGCAACCTCGCCATCGCACCCGTCAAGAATGCTCGCGCAGAGCGATAATGCGGCGCCGAAGACGGCGTTCCAGTACCCTCCAAATGCGAAGTATAGACCGGACATGAAGCTGACGCCGAGGGTGAACAGGCTCACCATATTCGGCGTAATTGGATATTTGATGAGCTGGTGGCTGATCGGGATCGAGACCCGGCGATTCATTCTAGCGAAGACACCGTCCGTGGGTTTGACCAGCCAGCGGTCGAGCTTCTCGTTGGCGGCCGCACGATCTTCTTCCGTGTGGACCCCCTGCCACAAGTTGTCTGGGACGGCGTGGTTCTCCACGGTCGTGCGGTCTAGCCCTGCCACGTGACACGACAGAATCCCCGCGTGCAGATCATCCATATTGTGAATCAGGGGGCCGCCAATCATTGCGATGTCCCCGGCTAGTTCCCGGGAGAGCACGGTCATTCCGATTGGATTGCCGCCCGACGTTAGCTCCAGAGCGCGGCGCTCGTCCTTCCACTCGTTGACCATGCGATACAAAGAGGGATGATAGGACCGATCTCCTGCGATAAGGACAACGCGCTCGGCGGTGTCGGCTACTTGTCCCAAAGCGATCGGAATGGCGCTTTCAGGCGCTGCTTCGATCCACTCGACTGTATCCGGCAGGCGCCGGGTCTTGGCCAAAGTGCTGCGAATCGCTGCGCCGTTCGCCGGGTCAACGACAACGATGATCCGGCCCGTGCCGGCACTCTTTGCACTCAGGATTGCGCGGAGCACCAGAGGGAGGGCTCCAACTTCCGCAAGCAGGGAGTGCGACAACTCGCTTTCCGAGGCCGACTGGTTTGCTAGTATAATTGCGACTTTCTGACAATCGACCGCGTACTCATCACCCAGCGTTACCTTCTCTGATGACATATTCGACTCGCTTTCGTTCCCAGGGTTCTCGTGCGGCTGGGCAATTCGTTTGGAGCGCGAGAAATACGCCAGGCAGATCCCGCCGACGATGGCCCAAACGATGGCACGGAAGCGGCGGCACAATCCTAGTGTCAGGCCACCACTCGCGCCGAGACCCACGAGTTTCACGATGGCCATGTTCCCGCCCTCATAAGCGCCCAAAGTACCAGGAATAAGTCCCCCAATAGCGTTGATGAGCTTGGTGAGAGACTCAAGCATGAGCGCCCCGAAGAGAGAAACTCTGCTCCCCATCAGCAGAAGGATCAGGTAGACCTCAGCGATCGCCAGTCCGTGGGCGACAAAATTCAGAAGGAGGCTCATCCAGAAGGCGCCCGGAGCGCGGGTGTGGAACTTTAGCATCTGTTGCTCTGCCGATAGAATGACGGACTCCTTGCGCTGCAACCACGCCTTCAGCCAAGGCATACGCCCGACAAACCGTGCCGTGCCCGACAGAACAGGCCAGCCTTGTCGGATCGCCCGCAAAACCAGGAACAGCAGAATTAACAGCACAATTGCCGTAACACAGGCACAGATCCGCAATCCATGCGGGGCGGCGGGCACAAATATGAGTGTCACGAGGCCAACAAGCATGACGATCATGCCGCTGAGCATGAACAGGCCGCGGTCCAGCGCGACGGAGGAAATGGCGCTGGAAGTCTGCACTTCCGAACCGAGGAGAGAGGCCCTGGTTCCGTCGCCGAGTACCTGTCCAGCCACACCAAACTGTCCAAGCGCTTCGGATGCCAGTCGCAGACCCAGAGTGCGTGAGAAGGAGACCTTGTTCAATTCGCCGGGCGCGGTCAGCCGCCACGCCCATGTCTTGATGACATGTGAAATCCCGGCCAGGCCGAGCACCAGTAGAATGCCCCAACCAATGGTTTTAGCGTTTTCGACAAGCCTGCCCGCCCCGACGTGCACAACCAGGTACGCGAGAAGGGTTATCCCGAGCAGCAAGGCCAAAACGCGCATGGACTGTTTGGTGCGCGGCGCTGAATTACGCATATCTCACTTCTGCCATGTTCTGAACCAGTTCAGGCTGCAGCGGGAATGACTGCAGCGCGTATTCAAACGCTTCCGGAGTATCGACGTCCTGCCAGTATCCTTCCCCGATATCAAAGGCCTTGAACGCCCCGTTCTTTGCCATCAGGCGCATCCCGTCCGACAATGAGCAATTCCCGTTTTTCATGGCTCTCTCAAGCCAGTGAAACAGGATTGGATCACAGTGGAACATTCCCGTGTCTAAAGCGTCGTAACTGTGGAGATCCTTGCCGATGTCGACAATGCGGTCCCCCTCGAGTCTGACCTTGGTTGCATCATCGATATCGAACACGCGATCGATGTTGCGGTCCACCGCGAGAATGACCTGACCTTCGCCCAGCCGGTGGCGCAAGAGGGCCTGGGCATTCGCGGGATCGAACATATGGTCCGCCATCATCAGCAGGAACGGTTCGTGAATCAAGGACTGAGCTCGCAAGGCCGAGATTCCGTTGCTCTTATGGTAGTCCGGATTCTCCACCCAGTTGACCTCGACACCCGCAATCGGATGGCTTTCGTACCACTGTTGAATCATGTGTCCGCGATATCCGAGGACGATGGCAAACCTGTCGATCCCCGCCGCATGGGCGCCACGCATGACGTGCTCAAGTAGTGGCTTGCCGTGCAGCTGCACCAGCGGTTTGGGAAGTTCTCCCGAGCGAGCTGCCAGGCGACTGCCATTGCCGGCGGCGAGAATCAGAGCAACTTTAGTGTTGGACATACTTGACCTCGGTTGGCGCTGGGCTCGCGGAGCCGCGCGCGGAATTAGAAAGCGGCGAATAATCGAAATAGCGAATGCTGACGTCGGTGCCGTCGAAGATCATCGCTTCGGTGAAGCTTGTGGTCTCCACCGGATACCAGAAAGCTCCACTCTTGTGATATTGCTGAACGAAGTGAACGCTGCGGGTCCAGAAGGAGGGATTCTTGGCCGGCTGACCTTCAACGCGCGCAACCGCGAAATCCTCTGCATCGACCCAGACGCGACCGCGAAAGAGATACTTGTCAATGCGCTTGGGAACGGCATCAATGACGTAGGCGGGCCGACCTTGCAGGGTTTCGGACCCGATTAGGTGAAGCTCGTAGTTTGCCGGAACCATCCGTGTCTTGGGACGGGTGTCGGGTTGTGAGGTTTCCGATTCCGAGTCCAGCATTTTGCGCAGAACATGTTTGTTAGCAGACATCCACCCGTCTTCAGAAACCACTTGAAAGTGTTTTATTCCGTTGGAATCGCAAACAACAGTCGCCACCATCTGGGCACGCTTGTTCATACGGTGGTTGTAGAGAACATATTCCCGGTTGCCGCTATAGCCGCCACCCAGAGCCTCGCGTTGCATGTCCCGTTCGAATACCTTGGCCATGACTTGGTCGGCGCTCAGCGAGCTTACGGCCGGAGCCTGGCCAAGCATCGGCAGCGTTGCACAAAACAGAAAAGCGACGATGATGATTTGTCTTTTCATGATCAGAACTGGAAGATCAACTTTCCGCGGAACGTTCTCCATGCGTCGTTATAGAAGTTGCCAAACTCAGAACTATTGACGATGGTCTGCACGTCGCGGGGATTGTCGTGATTGAAAACGTTGAATATAGCGGCGCCAGCGCGCATCTTGAGCTGGTGCTCGCCCATGTGAACTGTGAAGGGCCGGGTCACTTGCAGGTCGAACGAAGAAAACGTGGGGAACCGTTCGGTATTGCGTGCGCCGATATATTCGCGGTATTCGTTTTGCACTGACCACGGAAAACCGGTATGGGTGTCCCACACCGGCATGATGGTCAGCTTCCAGGGTCCTTGAATGTCCCCCCACACGAGGAATCGATTGGGCGCGTCGAACGAAAGCCGCCCGCTCGCGTTGGGCTGAATGACGGCCTGCGGATAATTACCGAAGAACTGGAAAGGTTCGTTCAAGCTTCCATACGCCCGGGAGTGCACGTAGGAGCCGTTCAGCAGTAAGCGAGCAGTTCGATAGCTCGCCGTAGCTTGGAACTCACGATAGGAGTCATAGCCTCCGTTTGAGAGGGAAATAATGCCGGAGCTGCTTGCATTTATGGGAGATACGATGAAGTCCCTGGCGGTATTGCGATCTTCATACCCAACGCGAACACTGAGACTGTTCGTGATCTGTCTCTCCAGCTCCACATTCCAGGCCGTGCTGCGCGGGTTTTGCAAGCTTCTCGTGATGCGATTGACATAAGCCGTCGAGCTGGCCACCTGCCCACTAGCGCCGAGGTACGATACCGTGCGGTCGGGGAAGGACTCAAAGACGGGAAGCATCAGCGGCACACGATCGTAGAAAATCCCGCCGCCCGCCTTGAGCAGCGTCTTCCCGTCCTTGGTCAATGCCAACATCACCCCAGCTCGCGGCGAGGCGTGCGTTGTGCCCGTAACGCTGTCGATGTCGGAGCGCAGGCCGTAAGTAACGGTCAGGCGCTGAGAGGGAGTCCATTCGTCGGAGACGTACAACGCCGCTGCATTCTGGTTGACACCGAAAGCCGTTGGCGAAGTGAAAGTAATCCGTTCGATGGGCGAATTGGTAGAGCCAACTAACTCCGCGGGAAGAAACGTTTCCCGTCCATCGAAGTTGGAATACGAGTAGTCCATCCCCGCCTTGATGTGATGGGAGCCCAGGAACTGGCGAGGTGCGAACTGATAGCCCTCCTGCCACTCAAAGCGGTCTGTCCGCCGGCTCTGCCGGTTGAAGAAACCGCCTTCGGTAGTGTTGAGCAGCAGTTGATAGGGGCCGGAACCTTCCGGCGTCGTATCGGCATCGTAGGTTTTGTAGCTGATCTGCGATGTTAAGGCGCTGTCAGTCCCCGTAAGAAAGCGATGCTGCCCGTAAACCTGATATCCCCGCTGGTGATAATCCACAGTCGAGGGCTGGGGCGTGAAGGTGTTCAGCCCCATATACTCAAGCCTCTGGGGATAAATTGCGACCGACACCGTGGCAGTCTGCTTAGTAGATATATTGAAGTCGAATTGCGTGTAAGAGTTGAAGCCTTCCAGAGCCTGGTCGCGCTCTAGCTCCGGCAGGCTTGTAACGGGGGTCCGTACAAATCGATATTCAAACGACTGGGTAATGGCAACTTTGTCTTTGATGATCGGACCAGTAAAGGTCATTCGCGGCGTAGCTGACTCGATACCCATCAAACTCCCGTCGCGGAACCGCGGACGCGGCATTATGTTCTGGATCGAAAAATGACGTTCTTCGTAGTTCCCTGTTTTTGTCTCCGCAGTGGAAACCGCTCCGGTCAGGTTGCCGTATTGCGGATCGTAAGGATTGGAGATCACCTGCACCGAAGACACCACATCGATCGGCAGGCTGATGGCGGAACCTCCAGTCGCCGGGTCGGTCACATTCGCGCTGTTCACCAGCGCACCGCTCTGGGTGTTGCGAGCCCCCTTCATGTTGATTCGCCCGTCAGGACCGCGCACAACGCCCGGCACCAGCGGCAGCAGGCTTTCAAACTTCTCGTTCACGTTCGGCGCGTCTTGGATGGTTTTTTGCGCTATGGTCTCAGTAATTGCCGGCGTCGTTTCGGCGTTTTGTGCAGTATCGGCTACAGTTACCGAAGTCGTTATGGCTACAGGTTTCAACTCCAGGTCAGCCTTGGCAACAACACCGCTCGTGATGGCGATCTCCTGCGTACCCTGCAGTCCAGGAAAACTGGCTATTATCGTGTGAGTGCCGGGTGCTACATTATTGAAGATGTAGTGCCCGTTGGCGTCTGTTTCCGCCTCCAGAGTCTCGGAACTGTGCAGCACGACCTTCGCCCCCGGCACGTACGAAGCGCCCCCGGAGTCCATAACAAAAACCGCCCCTTCGACTGAACCTGAGTTGACCGCGCTCTGAGCAACTAATTTGCAAGAGAAGGTGAGGCACAGAGCTATCAACAGCATCAGCAGGTTGACTGAAATCGCCTGTAAGATTCGTCCTGTGCCCTGAAGGTCGACCTGCGCTTTCTTGGGTCGCGATGTCATCTCGCTTTTCTCCCGATTCAACCTAGCCGCAAAAAGTCGGCTCGTGCGAGAGAACAACTTGAAGTCCAAGATCAGGTTCGGTCTGCCCCCGAGCTGTTCTCTCGCGTTCACGCGTTTGGAAAGTGCATTCTCATAGCCAAAGCTGGATTGCGCTAAGTCGTTGCTCTGAAAGAGGGAAGCCTCACGCGACCTCCCGAACTTCTGCCCGCATTTCGGCACTGACAACGGCAGCGAATACGCGACAACGTCCGTCAGCGTCGCTTGCGGCTGCGGATACCGTTGAGGGGACTGGTCAGGTTCGGGGGTTGTACCTGAAATGCAAAGCGGAAGAGTATGGATGCATGGTCAAGAGAAGAAGATGTGGTTCTTGACAGAAAACGCAGTGGCGCACAACACAATCACTCCGCTCTCGCCTGGCATTCGTGTGGCTGGGCAATTGGTACGGAATCAGTTCATTGCTACAAGATCGAATGAAGAATCTGCCGTTGGTTGGAGCGGGCGGTCTTCTTCCGGCGTCGGTTCAGGCCGCTGCTCTCCCAGTCCGGGCGCCAATCTTTCCGACAAGAGCCCTGGCACCTGAACTCTTTGGAGGGACCACCCAGGGGGCCGCCACAAAGTGGACAGATGAGATTCAAGATAGAAGAAACAGCATACTCAGTGAGTGGTGCGTTTCGTGCTGTTACTGGCTGCATCGCTCCTCCGGATGTAATCGTGCTCGAATCATTGTTTGCAATCTGCACTGCTGATGCCGGCATATGGTCATTCGCGCTGAGAGGGAACAGATCCCCAAGTTTCGACACCTGTCAGCTTCGATCGACAGCAGTCCCTCATCTTTCTTCCCGACCGACCTACGGTTCAATCCGAGAATCTTGATGCTCCGCTCCGCGGCATTTCGGGCGCTGCGAGCTACGTTGGATTAGGTTCTCGGCAACAGCTCGGATCTCGGGATCGTTGTCACTGAGGGCATCAACAAGTTCGGCACGAGCCGATAGCACTCCACGGTTGCGCCATTCCAGGTGGCAGAGGAAGAGGTAGAGGGGATCGCGATCAGACATTTCTCATTCCGGCAAGGGGATGTGCCGAATCTCACTTTCTCGATCTTCGTGGGCGCCGCGATCACACCGAGATAACTCGCTACCTGGGTGCTCAGGGAACACCGTCGGCATTTCCTCTCCAATCCTGGTGTATACCTTCTCTCCGCATTTGCTGCAGATCCAGTAGTAGCGCCGAACGGCATCGTGTCCAAGCTCTGATCGAACAGCAGTTGAGTCGTTATGGATACACTTTGTAGTGCTCTTCCACAGATGATCGAAGATTCTCACAGGGTCGTCTTCCCAGAGGCGGAAAATGAGACATAGGTCGCGTCATACGCGGGTTGAAAGGTTCGCGATGGGTTGATAGTTGTTGGCATTCTCATCTGGGATTCCTATCGTTTCAATAGACTGTAAATCACGCCGATTAGGATGGCCCAGAGGACGGCCGACGGCAACAAAGCATAAACCCAGCCACGAATGGCATTTCCAGGGACATAGCAATCGGCCTCACGCCGGCGGGATCCGGCCGTGTCTTTGAATTCCGGCACTGGCAGCGATAGGCTTCCTGCCAAGTGTCGGTGAACACTATTCCGCGAGGGGACAATTCTGTCGTTAACTGCGACGAGTCTGACAGTATCCTCTCCGGACAACTCACTGCCGGATCGTTCGATTGGACAAGCCGTATTCTTCATGGCTAACCCTTCTTAGTTTCCATCATGACTGCATTGAACCAACCGTGCTCTCAGAGCGACTTTTTTTATTTTGTTCACGTGAGTTCGCAGTCCATCACGAGTGCATGCGGACGCGTTGTTACACACGCGACGGAGCGCAACTTGCGTGCCAACCTCGAGACGTTTGTAAGATCTTTACTTTCTGACCCTTGCGTAGCCCCGCCGGAACGGTCTAGCGCCCATCCTGTGGCAGTGCCCGAATGCGGTCAGCTTCTCGCATTCGCTGAAGAGTCCATCTGATTACAGAAAAACGCACTTACGCGACTGGGATTTTGGCGAAGCGGGTGCACTCGTACCAATCGAAATCAAACCGGCGCAACGACAGCAATGCTGCATTCGAAGCTGTCAACCGCTTCGGAGGGTCAATGTGATTGGCTCAATTCTCAGAGCGACTGTGCTTTCAGTGGTCGGCACGTTTCTGCTGATCCCCTTCGGCACACAAGCCCAATGCAGCCCGGAGCCAACAACTGTTGTGCAAGGGACGGCGTTTTTGGAGACCCCCGACGAACCCGCACCAGGAGCGAAGGTCACGGTTCAGGGTGACTTCTTGATCGAGTCAGCCATTACGGATCGTGCGGGTAAGTTCCGGTTCTCCAATCTGGAGCCGGGGACCTACACGGTAGAGGCGACGTACCTTGGCCTCTACGCGGAGCAGAAGATAACGCTCGAAGCGGGCGCTCTAGTGCAAGTGACATTGCAGTTAAAGCCACCTGATCTCACGGCCCCACCTAAGTCGTGAGGTCAAGCATGAGGTCTGGTCCGGCGAGTACTTAAGAAAGGAAGGACGGTCAGGCATGTCTAACAACGACTCAAGTAACAAAGGTAACACCGGTCGTGTTGCCGTTGCGCCGGCAAACGGAAAGCTCGGCATCATGATTCCCGGCATGGGCGCGGTGGCAACGACGTTCGTCGCCGGAGTGGAAGCGGTGCGAAAGGGCATCTCGAGCCCCATCGGCTCGGTGACG
>Ga0207803_1000035_pt1 | contig 21465 bp, 18 predicted proteins | sample LuqExpMetageno41_FD_187799 | JGI IMG/M metagenome (GOLD analysis project Ga0207803, IMG submission 187799) | Tropical forest soil microbial communities from Luquillo Experimental Forest, Puerto Rico - Sample 41 (SPAdes) | ecosystem: Environmental > Terrestrial > Soil > Tropical forest ...
TAGGAAGCTACCTGCCGAAGGATGTCGCCCTCTAGGCGGAAGATCACGGCATTGTTTGCGTCGCAAAGGCGTGCGGCGTTTTCGCCCACCATGTCCAGCACCGACTGAAGGTCGGTCGGCGAGCTGGAAATGACCCGCAATACATCTGAGGTCGCCGCCTGCTGTTCGCGCGCCTCTTTCAGTTCGCGGCTGAGGGCGGCTACTTGGTCTTGCAGGTCGCCCGTGGATACATGCGCGGTTGACGCTTTGCGAGCCTTGGGCCGAGCGTGCGGAACCTTTGCCGGCTGTCCGATATGACCACGTCGCTGCATGTCGCCCCTGGCAGTCCACGACGATGCGCAATCTTATGCAATTCCTGGCGTTCGCGCCACGGCGCCGCGAAACGCCGCGGATATCGGGCAAGGTCCCCGTGATTTTTGCTTTGCCAAGCGCAAGCGGTGTGTCCGCCAAGGGCCAGACACAGAAATCGTCGGTATACACCGCCGCGACTGGTGAACGTTAGTCACTCGGGAAGTCCGGCTTCACGCCAAGCATCTGCCATGGGTCGGAAAACCGCCGGTTCAAGCTCCGAATACCGGGCGGTTCCGTGGATTGTAAACGAAGGTTCGTGCTCTAGCACGGTCCGTGCCGCCGCTCTTGCTTCGTCCAAGCGCCCTAATCGCACGAGCGCGGCTGCCAAAATTGCACGAGGAAGACTATAGGCCGAGTTTGCAGCGATTACGCTGCGAGCCGAATCTGCTGCATCGCCGTATCTGTGGCTGTCGAAGTAAGCAATCGACAAAGCATGGTGCGCTCGCCAAATCAAAGAATCGAATGGTCCAAGCCGAAGTGCGCGCTGCGCCCGTTCAATTGCTAACTCACTCCTACCAATCCAAGCGAGGATCGCGGCATTAAAGCAGAGTGCAAAAACATTGCAATTGCTTAATTCCAGCGCGCGGTCGAAGACCTTAAGTGCGGTGCTGACGTCATGTCCATCATATGCGAGAACAAGAGCAGCAATCGCAAGCGTCGTTGCATCGTCGTTGCCGAGTGCGACGGCGGCTCGAGCATGGTCTACCGCGGCGAGGCGATCCTCCTCGCGCAATCCACCGCGGCCAAAGCGTGCATGGAGACACCAACTCAAGTAAGCATGCGCGGCACTGTAGTTGGGCTCAAGTTTAAGCGCTTGCTCCAACAGTGTAATTGCCTTGGCAGCTTCCGCCGGCATCCCTGCGAAGACGAATTGTTGTGATTGCAACAAGAGGTCATAGGCGGTGAAGTTGTCTGGCCTTTGACGCTTGATGCGATCAATCTCCGCTTTCCTCACGCTTGGCTCGATGGCGCCGACCACACACATCGTGATTTCGTCCTGCAGTGCAAACACATCCTCCAGTAGTCGATCGTACTGCTCAGCCCAAAGATGAGCGTCGGTTTCCGCATCGATCAGTTGCGCGGTAATCCGAACCCGATTCCCCGACTTGCGAACGCCGCCTTCGAGGACGTAGCGCACGCCGAGCGTTGCAGCGACGTCCTTCATGGTGGCCGGCCTGTTCTTAAAAAGGTAGCTCGAATTGCGGGAGACGACGGAAAGCCATTTGATCCGGGAAAGCCCGGTGATGATCTCGTCCACCATGCCATCCGCGAAATACTCTTGTTCTGGATCGCCGCTCATATTCTGGAATGGCAAGACGGCGATTGATGGTCTCTTGGTCGATGCCGGTGCTCTCTCCACCCTCTGCACGGTTTTACCGAGCTGAACTCGGTAAACTCTCACTGGCCGCTCAATATTTTTGAGCTGGCGTTCACCCGCGTCATCGAAGCCTACGTCAATCTTATCCCGCACCTGTCTGAATGTGTCATCGGAGATGCAAATGCCGCCCCGGTCAGCGATGCCCTCTAGGCGAGCGGCAATGTTAACGCCGTCACCATAAACATCTCCCTCGTCGATGATGATATCGCCGACATTGATGCCGATCCGAAAATCAATCCTGCGATCTTCGGGAATAGCGGCGCTGCGCTCAGACATGGCACATTGGATTTCCACGGCGCAGCGCACAGCGTCAACGGCGCTCGCGAACTCAACCAGAGCTCCATCGCCGGTGGTCTTAACCATGCGGCCGCGATGTTCCGCAATTTTGGGATCAATAAGTTCGCGCTGGTGGGTCTTGAGTGCGGCTAGAGTGCCTTCCTCGTTAATACCCATCAACCGGCTGTAGCCGACCACGTCAGCCGCAAGGATGGCAGCCAGCCGTCGTTCGACACGCGCTTCAGCCATCTCAAGATCGCCCTAACCCATCTGAATTTGTGCCGAGTTTAAGGACCGGTTTTGAACGTGTCTATTGAGCTACCAACGGCCGCCTCACTGAATTCTGCCTTACCGGCGAAAGCAGATATCCGGCATGAGAGCGGTATCGGTCGACGCGATTGTTATGTCCGCTTCCGTGTCAACGGCAGACATTCAGGCGGCTGTTGGATATGCTTGTGGCCGGGAAGGGGGTGCTCGAGTTCGCGGAGCATCAGTCCATGGAATTTCCCCGCCGCAAATTTTTGCATTTGGCCGCGGGCGCTGCCGCGTTCCCTTCTTTGCCCCGTGTTGCATCCGCGCTCGATTATCCGACGCGCCCACTCACCCTAGTTGTTCCGTTTGCTGCCGGCGGGCCCAGCGACGTAGCAGGGCGCGTCATCGCCCAACGCATGAGCGAGGTCTTCGGTAAACCAGTGGTGGTGGAGAACCTGAGCGGGGCCGGCGGGACGGTCGGCTCCGCCCACGTCGCAAAAGCAGCTCCTGACGGATACCAATTTGTGCTTGGCAACAGTGGCACTCATGTTTGGAGCCAGTCGCTCTACAAGCAGCCACCCTACAATACAATTAAAGACTTCACTCCCGTCAGCCTCGTCGTTGAATCGCCGCGTACGCTGATAACACCGAAAACATTTCCGGCAAATTCGCTTCCCGAGTTCATTGCATACGTGAAAGCCAATCAGACAACCGTAAAGTATGGCTCCGCCGGTGCTGGTTCGGCGTCACATGTCAGCTGCGTGCTGTTCAACGCCGCCATAGGAATCAATGTCACCCACGTGCCGTATCGTGGCTTAGCACCGGCATTGCAGGACCTGACTGCCGGCCGCGTCGACTATCTGTGCGATTCGCCCTCGACGACGTTGCCGCAGATCAAAGGAGATTTTGTGAAGGTGCTGGCGACGACAGGACTAAAGCGCGCTGCGGCGCTGCCTCAAGTGCCAACCGCGCGCGAACAGGGCCTGCCATTCGACGTAACCACCTGGCAAGCGATCTTCCTGCCCAAGGACACGCCGGATGCGATCGTCCAAAGACTCAATCAAGTGATCGGCGAAACTCTGGATACGCCTTCGGTCCGCGAACGTTTCACGACAATTGGCGAAGAGGTCACGACTCCTCAACGAAGAGGCCCGGAATACCTCATCAAATTTGTCGCGAGTGAGATTGAACGATGGAGCGGACCGATCCGAGCGAGCGGCGCGACAATGGACTAAGCGGCAAGGCGCATGTCCGCTTGGGTCAGAGACAGACATTGTGCGATAATTGGATTCACAGAACAGCGATTTTTTTATTGAATCTTTCACGTGCGCAGAATCGCTTTCCGCTTATGCCTCGCAGAAGTTCGACGGCCGAGATAGCTGTCCTTTAGGACAATATGCACGTGTGAATTAGTTCACAGCACTCACTGCAGGGCTCCTTTAAGCCCGGCCAAAACAACAACGCGGTGAGTGATGATCCACAAGGTCAAAATCAACAAAAAATATCCGTTCAAGCAAATGCAGCCAGGCGAGAGGTTCAAACTCAAAGACGACGACATCCGCAGCGCACAGAAGATGGCTTGGTACTACAGAACTCGTTGCAAGCGGCCGATTAATGTCGTGATCGCGAAGGGCGACGATGGTTATCACTGTCAACGGATCGACTGAGCCGTGCGAGTTTTAATCACAGTCAGCACGCCGACTAGCTTCCGGTCCAATAACAGGAACATGAAGGTGTCTCATGCAAAAGCGAAAAATAGATCCAGACTGATCCGTGTGCTCGTAGATCAAGGACTAAGTGCTCAAAAGATCGCAGATAGGGTGAGTTGGACGATTTGAACCTTGCGTGTTAGGTGTTCACAACTGAAAATCAGCCTTAGGCGATCAGGGAAAAGTAACTCCCCTGTATACCTTGCGGTTCCGAAAGCGATTTTCGGCCAGCTGCAGCACCACGCCACATTGATGGGCATCTCGGAAAGCGAGCTGGCAACGGATCTCCTCAAAACGATCGCACAGGACGATCTTTGTAAGGCGGTTCTCGACAGAGAGGTCACGGAAGTGGCTAAGGCAGCGTAAGCTCGCTCTCGTCAGCGGTTCTGTCGAATGTCTCAGCAGCGCTCTTGATCCGGTACGTCAGACGACCTTCGCTCTCGACCGGCAACGTCCCGACGATCTTATAGATGCCGGGCGCGGCGGTGTACTTAATCGACGGCCTGTAATAGACGTCCTGGCCGACCCTGTATTTGTGCTCCATGTCCGTCCCCGAACGATGATTCTCGAGTTTAAAAAACTGCAAAAATTTTGTGAGACCATTTTACGCCCGGCCTGACCTGGCTAACTTTGGGGGTACCTACGGTCTCGACGCGACCATCAGAACTTTAAGCGCCAGCTGCCGCGGCCATGGCCAACGACATCCAGGAGCCGCCGGCTGCTCAGCTCTATCTGGAACGATGAAACCATAATCAACACGGATGAAAATGGGGAGCGAGCAGGTGTGAGACGGCTGCGCTAATGAATAAGCACCATTAAAGGACACTTCTTTCTAGTGGACCAAGTCCTGAATTGAGCGCGTATCGTGCCCATCCCCTGCCAGCTTAAACCCAGCGGCACGCGTAGCATGTGAGCGTGAACCTGAATTCCAGACGCGCTTTCCGCCCTGCCCGCTTCACCAGCCGATTGAAACTCCGTCGTGAATGGCCCGCCGCGCTCGCTCACGAACACAAACGGTGACTTTGGAGCTTCGCGTTTGAGCTTTCGCAGCGCGCGCAGCTGCCGCTCTTTACCCCCGGTGGACACGCAGCGTGGGGACGTCCAGTCGACCCTGCTCCCAGCGCAGGGTCGTCAGTTCGGAAGGTTGTTGGCAATCCTGTTGGTATTACTAGAAATCGCACACAAAAAGCTTCGCAAAATCATAGTGTTATCTGGTATGTCCGATTTCGCTCACCCGGCACCAACAAAACCAAGCACTTATCCCTGGTCTGGCTCCGAGCAGAATCATCCGCGGCAAACAAAAGCCGGCATGCGGGAGCGCGAGCGTTCCTCCGGCCCAGAAACAGACCGGAAAGTATTTTGGTTGATAAGAATCCTGCGGCGGTACGTGCTGGTAGGCAGGCGGCCTACCACCACGCCACCCTGGGGGGAATCCCAAGACGGGAAGCGAATGAGACGTATGCTTTGCTCGGCCGCTGCGGCAGTTTTCGCGGTGTGCGCCATCCCGAGTATCTGCGCCTACGCCGCACCGGCGGACGCCTGCCAGGAGGCCCGAGCGCACGACAAGCGCGTGGGGGCCGAGGTCACTGACCCACGCATCCTGAGGGCGATAACGGCTGTTGTTGAGGTGAGCGGTTTCCGACCGCACGTGATAGCATGCGAGGTCTCCATGCCGTACCTCAGCGCGACGGTCGGAAACTTGGGAAGCTATTATTACGTGGGCGTTACGAGGATGCTCGTCGAACGTTCTACCGATGCCGAACTCCGTGCGGCGCTCGGGCATGAAATAGCGCATATCGTGCTTGGACATCGAACCCCGAGGTTCGAGTTGACGCACAATCGCACAGCCCAGTACGAACAAGACGCCGACGCCCTCTCGGCGCGCTGGTTCGGTAAGGCAGCGATGCACAGCGTGCTTGAGAAGCTGCGTGCCGATGCAAGAAGGTTGCCTAAAGCCTCACACAGACGCCAGGCTATCATCGAGCTCAATGCGCGCATCAATGCACTTCAATGATCAAAAGTGTCTCAATGTATTATCTCGGTCGGCCATTGGTTAGATATTGAACCCCGACGTCCGGATAGGGTCCAAAAGCTGACCTATAATCGACATGGCTGCGCCACGTCCGCTTATTTCGAATTTGGTCGTGACGGTTGCGGTTCTGACTTCGCCAGCTCTGGTACGCGTTCAGCCATTTCCGCCAGAGTCTAAGGCTAGATTCGTTTACGTATCGGAGGCAACGGCTGCGCAGTTGTGTTGCTGCATCGCTACGGCGAAACCTTGCGCTAACACCTGGGCCAGACGATGGTGCCAGAGGCCGCATCGGCGCGCAGATGTTCGAGTGAGCGACGTTCCTTGTAGTAGGCCAACAGTTCGACGCCACCATTGCGCCGAGTGCGGATTTGCTATTGTGGACGAATTTTGATACGTCCCTGGTCCCCACCGAAACTAACCTCCACTGGCTCGCATGTCGACAGTATATTTTGGCTTGGCGCTGGCTGAGGTTCTTGTGCTTCTCGCTTCGATAATAGGTGTCTTGGCAATAGCTGCGGGAGGAGTAGTCAGGACTATCTCCGCCACAATTTCAGAGATGCAACAAAACAGGACGATACGGAAAGCTTCGTCGATCAGGCCCCGACCAACTGCGCAAGCCGCGCCCAGTTCGGCGCATAGGCTAGGCTAAATTAGTCTCGCGATAGCAATTTTCTAGGCAACCGAGATGTCGCGGAATAGTGATCAAAATTTCATGTTGCTGAGATCGAGACCGGCGTAAGATCGGGGGCGCTCTAGTCCCCAAGAGCGCGGCCCCGATCTCACCACCCATCAGCCCCCCAGTCCCCGGTGGATCGGGGCCGATATTTTAACAATAAGGCTGCAAACACAATCCGGAATTCGGACATTCGTTGCGAATTCCCTGAAATTGTTGCACCACGGCCACAGGCTGCGGTCATTCTCGGAGTGTTCTGCGTCTGGGGATTCCTCCAGTTGTACGACGGGGCTCGCAGTTATAATTGGCCGCATGTGACTGGAAGGATTATCTCGTCGGTCGCGCGATCTAAACTCATGAAAGCGCGCCAACCAACGTATGCTGGCGTGATTGCCCACGCGCGTTCTAGCGTTTCTTCAAGCCGGCTGCCTCGGCAGGGCCCCCTAGACCGATTGCGATCCCCATCCTCCCGGATTTCACCGCAACCGCTATTCTGAGGCGGTCGGCCTCATAATGTGCGGGCGATACTGAGATCGCCTTATCCGTTCGAAGAGTACCAGGACGTGAAACCAGCACTCGGGAAACGCACGATTAAAATCCGGGGCGAACTACTAGCGTGTCGCTGGAGGACGATTTCTGGAACGGCCTTCGAGAAATCGGCGACGATGATTAATCAGGACCACGATCAAACCAACCTGTCGTCTGCAATCCGCGTTTACGTCTTCAGGGATTATTGCATGCGCTCAACGACCAGAGGCCGGACGGGCGCAGATTTCGATAGTTGCGGAGTCCAAGAGACTCATATCTAATTAGATTGCTCATAGATCCTTCCTGTTGCTCGACCCCGCCGGTTTTCGATCAACCCCTGCGGGGTCATTTTGTGACTGTAGGGAATCATTGCGGCAGGCTCGAGCAGTGAGAAATTGTTCACACTGTGTCTGCTGGAGGCCGTGCCATATTCTGTGTCGCTGGCGCGCACCGCGAACCCTGTGACTAACTGCGCCAGTGCCCCGCTTGCCGAACCACAGGCGGGGAATTTTTTAGCCCACGGTTGCGTCATCGATTCTGGGCGGAACCAAACGTCGGCTACCGCATGAGTTTAGCGAGCCTGGTGAGCCGGCGTTCTCCTTCATGCGGTAGTTGAAATTGGAGGCCGGTCCCGGCGTTGGTGTTGGCACGGTCTTCTCGAGAAGGTTCCCGCCGGAATCCGCGAGCCGGCAGTAACCTTATCTTGATCGACAACACGCGGAAGCCGAACACCGAGCGCGTCGAGGATGACCGGCAGAGAAATCTGGCCGAAGTGACTATCGGCGATTCGCTGAGCGGTTTGCAGCAATGTTTATTCGGCAGGCCGCATAGCTCGTCGAGAACCAAGCGGCTCAGATTGAGAGCTTCCGACCGCGTAGAGTGCGGTGCTAGCGATTTGATTTCGGTTATGACCTCGTCGGCGATTGCTAATGCCTTGGGCGTCGTCGGATCGATAGGTGGACGCTACGAACAAACACCAAGGTGAAGCAGTAAACGCCGGGCAATAGGTCAATCACATGCATGCGCCGATAGCCGTAAGGCTGGAACGAAAGTTGCTGAATCATTCGCCAGCCGTTGCAACGTGATTGCTCCATCGCTCTTGCCCTCACGCCACCGGGCACATACCGTCACGCCATAGCGGTCGCCGGCAGGCGAGAGTGGCGCCAGGGGTCGCCGAGACCCGCCACTTCAACCGGGTATCCACAGGGTTAGCCACCGCCGCGACCTGCAACAAAAAGCCCCGGCGGTTAGGCCGGGGCAAGGCTGCCCTGATCGGGGTGTCCTGAGACACCGGGGGGACCAGGGTCGAAGGTACTTATGTTAGCGTCGGCGTTGCGACAGGCTTATGACGCCTTGGTGATCTTGCACAGGCCTAGGATGCCCGAAGGTGAGTCGGGCGGACGACCCGCATACTCCATTGATTTCCTTTTTACCCTCGGTGGAACCGGCCAAGTGGCGGAAGAAAGGGCTTCCCTGCAAGGGCACTGGGATGGGCATGCGATTTCTACTTGCTTGTTCATTTAATTGAGGCGCAAACTTTGAATGTCCTAGTTTTTGAGGGCACAAATGAAACTAAGCGCTGTAGCAATAATTCTCTTGTCCTCAATCACAACTAGTTTTGCCGGCAACTTCACGCCCATTCCAAAGATTAAGATCGCCCAAACCCCGTGTTTAGATAACTGCCAGCGTGCGTTTGTGCTGTGCTTAGGCGTCTGCGGAAGCAATTGTACGTCCCTTAGCAATAACAGACCGGCGGTAAGCCGTAATTGCGATGTTGAACAAGCCATCTGTCAAAGAGGCTGCCAGTTCACGCCTGGGGGCTGAGTATTTTTCAATTACTATCTTATCCCCTGCCCCATCCCTTTCATCGCAAATCTCAAAGAATCAGAAATAAATTCCAGAAATCAAACTCCTGCACTGCAAAAAATTCAAAAAATCCTTATTCCGAAAACACAAAAAATAAAAATCTAACGCCTTGTTCTCTCGTTGCCGCTTGGGAATCAATGGCCGCAACCATTTTGACATTCCGACCGGGAGGGAGCCATGCCTCAGCGTCTTAATTTGACCTCTGAAGCAACGAATATCGTTGACACGATTGTTAGTTGGGCTGCTCCCAAATTATTGGAGCGGCCAACGCTGATAGAAATCACTGGAAAAGCTGCGCCCCAAATGACCCTCGAATTTCCTCAGACGCAAGCGGAGGGGCACAGGTTGATTATCCGAATGGACGTGAAGGCTGCGAGGCAGCTTTCTGATCAAATTCGCGATTTAATCAACAGGGCTGGCTTGAGCTAGGAATGCAGCAGCCCGAGACGCTTCCGCGCCTTTTTTACGCGCCGTTTATGTAGTCGGAGCAGTATTTAGGGGTAGAGCCCATACTTTATTAACGCGACGTTGTAATGAGCGACGCCCATGCAGTGCTAAACAAATGCCCGATTCGGCAGGAGCGTCAGCTTCAAGTCGTGTCTAACCCCTGATCGCTCGCGCCGCTATTGTCCCAAGCAGAATAGGGAATAATCCGAAACACTAGTGGCATTGCCCTAAGTACAGTAGCAAACTTGTGAACCGCGTTCCGTCGATCGCAAATGTCATATACGTTTGCGCGAGAGGTTGAAAACTTGCAGTCGCCCGAAGGGCAGATCCGGGTGGCTAAGTTTTACCTGTTTGACGTGACTATCACAAACGGTGCTTGGGCGCGTGTTGGTGGCCCACCGCGGGACGACCGATACTTTGTGTTGGGTGCACCTGCGCGGCATCGTCGCAGTTCCGAGAAGAACGATCGCGATATGCACAAGAATTGGCCTTCTTACGTCGCTAAAATTCTCGTCAGTCGCATCCAGCGAGACCTTGTTCGGTGGTCGCAGACTGTGCCAGACTACCGGCGTTGGCAATACCTCGGAGATCTAGCATGCCTCAGGGCACGGTGAAGTGGTTCAATCCGACGAAGGGCTATGGCTTCATCCAGCCGCAGGAAGGCGGCAAGGATGTGTTCGTGCACATCTCGGCAGTTGAACGAGCGGGACTAAGCACACTGAACGAAGGTCAGACCGTTCAGTACGAACTCGTCGAGAACCGCGGGAAGACATCGGCGGAGAACCTCAAGGTTAAGTGACCTCGTCGCCCGAGGCTACTTTCTACCTGTTTGACTGACTGAACTGGGGCCGCCGAGCTCGCCGAGCCCGGCGGTTGTCGCACGTCCGGCTCGTGCTAGCGCGCGAGCGTCTCGAGCTCGGGGAACGGCTGGAAGGCCGCGTCTTTGCAATACTGCTTCGTCTCGAGCGGCGTATCGAGGAAGCGGTCGAGCTTGCCCGACACGTAGATCGCCGCGCCCTCTTTCGGTCCGGCATATTTGCCGTCGCTTTTACGCGCGTCGTAGCGCACGCAAGCGACGTAACGCTCGCCCGCACCGACATCCTTGCGTACCGGCAGGGATGCCGCCGCACCGCGGACGTGACTCGGATCGTTGAGATAGGTGCGCAGGAATGCCAGCAGGTCGCTTTTGTAGCTTTGCGGGAAGACGTTCTGCTGCTCCCACTGCGTCTTGATCTCTTCCCTGCTCGGACCGATATCGGTCGAGCATCCGGCGAGCAAAACAATCGCCGGTAACGCGAGCCACCTCATTCTTGAATTCCGCACCGGCATTGTCGCCGCCTCCGCCGCAATCATAGCGGCCTGCACCGGTTCGGCCAGCAACCGATGCGCAACAACCCGGAAAATTGTATCCTCACGGCGTAAAAAATTATCGATGAGAGGGGCCCGATGAAGCTCACGCGGCGCGCGCTCGTGCTGGGCGCCATGGCCGTACCGATCGCGGCGCAGGCGCAGGCTTGGCCTCCAAGCAATATTCGCGTGGTGGTCGCTTATCCGCCGGGCGGATCCTCGGACGCCATCATGCGGCTGGTGCAGGTGCCACTGCAGGAAAGGCTCAGCACGACGGTGATCATCGAGAACCGTGCCGGCGCCTCCGGCAGCGTTGGCACCGCCTGGGTGGCGAAGTCGCCGCCGGACGGCAACACCTGGCTCATTGTGTTCGACAATCACGCCGCCAACCCGTTCGTATTGCCGAGCCTGCCCTACGACACCGAGAAGGACCTCGATCCGGTACTACTGATCGGCACGGCGCCCTATTTGATCGCCACCTCGAAGGCGAAACCGTTCCAAAACCTGAAAGATGTCATCGAAGCGGCGAAAAGAAGTCCGGGCACCATCAGCTATGCCTCGGTCGGCAGCGGCAGCGTCGGCCATCTTGCTATGACGCTCCTCGCGCAACGCGCGGGCGTCAAGCTCGTGCACGTGCCCTATCGCGGCGGCGGCCCGGCGATGACCGACGCGCTCGGTGGCCATGTCGACTTGCTCGTCGGCAGCACCGCTCTATCAATGCCACAAGTCAACACTGGCAACCTGCGGGCGCTCGCGCAGACTGGCAAGACCCGCAACCAGTTCCTCACCCAGGTGCCGACCGTCATCGAAAGCGGGTTTCCCGATTTCGAAGCCTATGCCTGGTGGGGTATCTTCGCCCCGGCCGGAACGCCGAAGTCGATCATCAAGAAATTTGGCAAGGCGCTCGCCGACACCTTGGGCGAGGAGCGCATCTCCAAGCAACTCGTCGAAACGCAGCAGGTGACGCTGCTGTTGGGCGGCCCTGAGGCTGAGCGTGAATTCCTCGCCAAGCAGATGCAGATTTGGGGCAAAGTAGCGAAGGACAACGACATCAAGGCCGACTAGAGCTAAATCAAGGCCGACCAGAACTAAATCGCGCGGCGCGGTGTTTGCAGAGCTCGTGATCCGCCGAACAAACGCCGCGCTGACCTGAGAGGACAGAAGCGCATGATATCCCGCCGCGCCGTTCTGACCGGTCCCCTGCTCGTCGCTGGCTGCGCTGCGCTGGCGCGCGCCAGCGCTCCAATTGCCAGCACGCAAGGTCCCGGCGTCTACCGCTACAATCTGGGCGATTACCAGCTCACGGCACTGTACGACGGCATCTGGAATCTGCCGATCGACAATGAGTTCGTGCGCAACGCCAGCCCTGCGGACGTGAACGAAGCCTTCGCCGCGGCCTTCCTGGCACCGGGCGTGCTGCCGATTTCCTTCACCGCGCTTTTGGTGAACACCGGCTCCAAGCTGGTGCTGATCGACACCGGCACGGCTGGGCAAATTACCGACAGCGCTGGCCTCATGAACGCCAATCTCGCCGCCGCCGGCGTCACACCGAGCGCGATCGATACAATTCTCATTTCGCATTTTCATCCTGACCACATCGACGGCATCAAGACCAAGGAAGGTGACAAGGTCTTCGCCAATGCCGAGATTCTGGTGCCCGAACCGGAATGGTCGTTCTGGATGGACAACGGCAACATGAGCCGGGCCAGCGACCCGACCATGCACCGCTACTTCCTCAACGCGCAGCGCATTTTCAAGGACATCGCCAAGGAAGTGCAGCAGTTCAAGCCGGGAGACGAAGTGGCGCCCGGCATCGTCTCGGTACCGGCGTTTGGCCACACCCCCGGTCACACCGCCTTCACGATCCATTCCGGTAAGCAATCGATGCTTGCGTTAAGTGACACCGCCCGCGAGCCGTGGCTATTCGTGCGCCATCCCGAATGGCAGCCGAGCTACGACATGGACGGGCCGCTGGCGGCGCAAACGCGTAATGCCATGCTCGACCAGGCCGCGGCCGACCGTCTACTGATCGAGGCCTATCACTTTCCTTTCCCGGCCTGCGGCCACATCGTTAGAAACGGCGCCGGCTACGAACTGGTGCCCGCGATGTGGCAGCCGCTCTAGTTCGTCAGGCGAATCCTGCCATTGTCGCGCGAGCCTCAGCGAGTCCAAGCATTCTCGTAATGATGCTTGGGATATCGAGCGGAATCAGGCTGAGGTCTTCTCTGTTGAAACCGAGATTGCGTCCTCGTAGCGCGCCACGAGGTAGCGCGCTACGAGGTTGACGGCGAGTTTGTCGGCGAGATCAACGCCGTGCTTGGTCGAGTACGTCCAGTTGATGTAGGCGGCGCCGGTGACCCGAAGCTGAGTTTCTATGGTGAAACGTTCCTTTTGCCCGGTGAAGCCATCGCGCCCCCTCTGACCACAGGCGAAGCCCTCTAACCAGAGGCGCCGCCGATCAACCAGCCGGCTTATTCTTCGCGGAGTGCTTGGCCTGCTTCACCTGTTTGATGTGGCGGGCATGAACGATCTGACGGCGATGCTTCACGTGTTTCGCCGTCTTGACGCTATGGGTCTTGGCGACGTTGACGTTGCTCTTCGGCGCATTGGTTTTCGCCGCCGCAGGCTGGTTGCTGGTGGTAGCCGGGGCTGTGCCTTGCGCCAACACCGGGCCGCCAATCAGGGTAGCCGCCACGACGGCAGCAGCGAGAGTCCTAAACATGTTTGTTATCCTCATCATGCGGGTTGCCGTGAACCCGGGTCATTCGGCCGACCGACTGCATGTCGATCGTTGCCCGACAACATGCGCTTAAGCCACTGAACCTCCTCTGAAGTGCGCCTTTATCGGCGGTTCAAGGACCCGCCCGGGGGATGTCCGTGCGGCGGCGGAATTGTGACATTGTTAAATCTTCGAAAGGCGGGACTAGGCGCCGAGCGCGGATTGTTTTTGGACAGAGCGGAACGATTCGTCCTATCCTGACTATCGCGCCTTCAGAGGAGCCCCCTTGCAATGTCCCGGCCCATTCGCGCCCTCGGTATCTTCGCTTCCGCCCTGCTGGTGACCGCCCTCAGCATAACGCCAGCAACCGTTTACGCCATGGGCACTGACAATCCGCCCCGCGACAGCAGCAAGAAGAAAAAGAACGATGGCAGCGCCATCGAGCAGCAGGAACAGAAGCTCGCCTCGGAGAAGTTCTTGCGCGATTATCGCGCCGCCCGCCAACTGATCCTCGGTGGCGACTATCAAGGCGGCATTGCCGCCATGCACGCACTCGGTCGCGACGACCATCCCGACGTCGACAACTATATCGGCTACTCCTATCGCCGCATGGGCGATTATGAGGATTCCAAGATCTGGTACGAGAAGGCGCTCGCAGCCGATCCCAACCATGTGCGCACCTGGTCCTATTACGGCATGTGGCAGATGGAGCAGGGCAACCGGCTCAAGGCGCTCGAAGATCTGCAGAAGGTGAAGCTGATCTGCGGCAACACCACCTGCGAAGAGTACCGTCAGCTCAACGACGTCATCGAAGGCAAGGCGACATACTGACCGCCATCGAAATCAGCAATGCGTCATCGCCCTTACCCGGCGATTTTGTTTTAGGCCGAGGTCTCGTCCACGATCCATTTGTGATAGGCAGACTCGGCCTGCTCCACCGGCAACACAATGACGCATGGCGTCGTGTAGGAGTGCAATTCCTTCACTGCGATGCCGACTGCGTCGGCCAGCGACGCGCGTGTCTTCACCAGCATCACCGCCTCCTCCGCCCGCTCGATTTTGCCCTGCCACCAGTAATGTGAGACCATTCCCGGCAGGATATTGACGCAAGCTGCCAGGCGCTTCTCGACGATTTTGCACCCCGCCTGCTCCGCCTCGACAAGCGAGGGCCAGGTCGTATAGACGAGCACCGCACGTTCCATAATCTGTAACCCCTCCATGAGCCTAAAGGCCAAGCGCTTCCGCGAGATTGCCTTCGTCGCCAGCCAGATGCCGGAGGCGCGCGAGGCCCGTGAGCGGCTGGAGAAGCTCTACGGCAACGCCGAGCCGGGCAAAGCCGACGTCATCGTCGCGCTCGGCGGCGACGGCATGATGCTGCAGACCCTGCACAAGATCATGAAATCCGGCAAGCCGATCTATGGCATGCATCGCGGCACCGTAGGCTTCCTGATGAACGAATTTTCGCTCGATCACTTGGTCGACCGGCTCAACGCAGCCCACATCACCGTCATTCACCCGCTGGTGATGCGCGTGCGTGATGCCCAAGGCCACACATTCGAGCATCGCGCGATCAACGAGGTGTCACTCTTCCGCCAGAGTGCGCAGGCCGCGCACCTGCGCATCCTGATCGACGGCAAGGAGCGTCTCCCCAATCTCGCCGCCGATGGGATGCTTGTGGCGACGCCGGCGGGCTCAACCGCCTATAACCTATCGGTACAAGGTCCGATCATCCCGATCAATGCACCCCTCCTGGCGCTCACCCCGATCAGCCCGTTCCGACCGCGGCGTTGGCGCGGCGCCTTGCTCCCGGATAAGGCCAAGGTCACCGTCGTAGTGAAGGAGGCCGACAAGCGGCCGGTCTCCGCGGTCGCCGATTCCGATGAGGTGCGCTCGGCGCATCGCGTCGATATCGAAATGGATCACAGCATCTCGCTCAACCTGTTGTTCGATCCCGGCCACAGCCTCGATGAACGTATCTTGCGCGAGCAGTTCGGTTTCTGATCGGAAGTCGGGAATGCCAAACTTTGATTTCTTTGTGAACGGAAGGCCCGTCAGCGTATCGCTCGACAACGAGGAGACGCCGCTGCTCAACGTGCTGCGCAACGAGCTCGGCTTGGTGGGCACCCGCTTCGGTTGTGGCCTCGAGCAGTGCGGCTGCTGCATGGTGTTGATCGACGGCAAGCCAGAGAAGTGCTGTGCCAAGCCGGTCTGGAGTGTCGCCGGCAAGCGGGTCGTCACCGTCGAAGGCCTTGGTACGCCGGAACACCCTCACCCACTGCAAACCGCTTTCCTCGACGAGCAGGCCGGCCAGTGCGGCTACTGTCTGTCAGGTATCTTGATCTCGGCAAAGGCACTGCTCGACAAGAACCCTTCGCCGACCCGCGCTGAGATCGCCGCCGCGCTCGACGACAACATCTGCCGCTGCGGCTCGCATAACCGCATTATGCGCGCCGTCGAGAAAGCTGCGGCGCAGGCGCGCGCGGGAGCTAGAGCATGAACGCCCCGGAGTGGCCCGGCCCGCTGAACGAAAATCCGACGCTCGCGCGCTGGGTTTCCTTTCCGGCCTCCGGCAAGGTTGCCGTCAACACCGGCCGCGTCGAGATCGGCCAAGGCGTACTGACCGCGATGGCTCAAATCGCCGCCGATGAGCTCGACGTGGCGATGTCGCGCATTGAGCTGCACTCCGGCGATACCGAGCTCACGCCCAACGAGGGTTACACCGCCGGCAGCCAGTCGATGCAGTTCGGTGGTGTGGCCATGCGGCAGGCCTGCGCCGACGTTCGCGCGCTGTTCCTTGACCAGGCCGCCAAGGTGATCGGCTGTCCAGCCAGCGAGCTTTCAATCCGCGACGGCAGCGTCCTACGCAAGGGCGCTGCCACCGGCCAGGACTATTGGACTCTCGCAGCCGCGGTCGATCTCAACATGAAGGCAACCGGCACGGGCAAGCTCAAAGCCCTCGGCCAGATGCAGCATATCGGCGAAAGCGCTGCCCGCCTCGATTTGCCCGACAAGGTGTTCGGCCACTCCATCTTTATCCACGATATGCAACTGCCCGGCATGGTGCATGCCCGGGTGGTGCGCCAGCTCAACCGCGGCGCCACGATCGGCGCCATCGACGAGGAGGCCATCAAGCGCGCCGCCAAGGCACCGGTCGAATTCGTGCGCAACGGCAATTTCCTCGCCATCGTCGGCGGCGACGAGACGGCGGTTGATCTCGCAGCGGCAGCCGCGCTCAACGCGGTGAGCTGGCAGAACGTCGAGGCGCCGACCGCACTGCAGGCGGAAGCCTCGAGCCTGCAGCAGCAGCCCTATGTCGACCGCGCTTTCGGCGCGCCCGAAGCAGGCGAGCCGCAGGGGCGCCAGCGCTTCGAGGCGACCTATTCGCGCGGCTATCTGGCGCATGCCTCGATCTCACCCTCCTGCGGCCTTGCCGAATATCGCGACGGCCATTTGACTGTGTGGACGCATTGCCAGGGCGTATTCCCGTTGCGCTCGGCGCTGGCGAAGGCGCTCGGGCTCGATGTCGCAAAGATCAGCGTGCATCATGTGCAAGGCTCCGGCTGCTACGGCCATAACGGCGCCGACGATGCCGCCGCCGATGCTGCCATCATCGCCATGCAGATGCCCGGCAAGCCGATCCGCGTTCGCTGGCGGCGCGAGGAGGAATTCGTCTACGAGCCGAAGACCCCGGCCATGATCGTCAAGGTGCGTGCGCTGCTCGACGAGGTCGGCAAGCCAACCGATTGGACGCAGGAAATCTGGAGCCCGACCCACAGCAAGCGCCCCGGCGCCGGCGGCGTTCTGCTCGGGGCCGTAGCGCTGCCCAATCCGATGCCCGAGCCGCCGCCGAACGACGTACCGGAGGCAAGTGGCGGTGGCGCTACCCGCAACGGCGAGCCGCTTTACGACATCGGCGCTAAGCGCATCCTGCACCATCTGATCACCGATGCACCGGTGCGCACCTCGGCGCTCCGGAGCCTCGGCGCCATGCCGAACGTGTTTGCGGCGGAGTGCTGCGTCGATGAATTGGCAGCGCGCGCGGGCCAGGACCCCGTCGCTTACCGGCTGTCGATGATCTCCGACAAACGCGCGTGTGCAGTGATCGAAACGGTCGCCGCGATGGCGAAGTGGAATCCGAAGGAACCCGGTGGCACCGGCACCGGCCGCGGCATCGCCTTCGCCCGCTATAAGAACAAGGCTGCCTACTCAGCCGTGGTGGTCGAACTCGCGGTCGACTTGGAAATCCGTCTGCGTCACGTCTGGTGCGCGACCGACGCCGGTCTGGTGGTCAATCCGGACGGCGCGATCAATCAGCTCGAAGGCGGGATCATCCAGTCGGCGAGCTGGGTGCTCAAGGAGCAAGTGCGCTTCGACCACGGCATCGCCTCGTTCGACTGGGAGACTTACCCGGTCCTGAAATTCAGCGAAGTGCCTGAGATCGACATCGAGTTGCTCAACACCAAGGACGAAGTACCGCTTGGCGTCGGCGAAGCCACCGCCGGCCCGACCGCTGCCGCCATCGGCAATGCCGTCTCGCACGCGCTGGGAGCACGCATCCGCGACCTGCCGTTCACCCGCGAGCGCATCATGGCGAGCCTGCTGCAGGCCTAACTCGCCAGTACAGTCGAAGTCATAGTCGGGTGGGTTTTTACGGCAACTGGTGTTTAACAGCCTACGCCTGGTGGCCCGTGCGCGACGTCGGCGCGTATTGGGTTGTCGTCGATGACCGGGAAACGCGGTCTTTACGGGCATCGTGAATGTGGTCGCGAATTTGCGCCCAGCACGTCGATACGGTTGGATGCGCGTCTTTAACAGGACAGCGGCGACTCGCGCACATTAGCAGGAATATTCACGATAGATCGATTGCGCCCTAGGCCACCAGCCGCGTGTCTTCGAGCTGCGCCAACGGCGGCGCGACATGATCCACCGCAACCAGATCGTCGCAGAACATACGCGCTTCCTCCCGCGCCGCCTCGACGGCGAAGCGCCGCAGCAGCGCCAGTAGCAAAGCGAGATCGCGACCGCGTTCCTGAGCGCAGGCTTCCAGCACGCGCTCGACCATGCGCCGCTTGAGCCTCGCCACCCCGCCGTGCTCGCCAACCAGCATGCCCTCGCGCATGGCAGCAATCGCCTCGCGGAAGGCCGGGTAGGCAACGTCGGGCAGCCCGGCTTTAGTATAGAGCGCGGCAAAGCCGGAAATATTGCGGTCGTGGATGTAGCTGGTGAGACGTTCGATCGGTACGCCAGATAATTCTACCAGCGCCTCCTCGAAGAGTACGACGTTGCCGGAGAGCAGCGCGCGCAGGATCATCCCGGCGGTTAGCTGGCCGCTTTGGCGCAGATGCTGCACCAGCGCGCTGACCTCTTCGTAAGGAATCTCCGCGGCGAGTGCGACGGTCGTTTTCTCACAGGCCTCGCGCGCAGCACATTCGGCGTGCTCGGGCCCCATCCATTTCCGTCCGGCCACGAAGCCGGCGAGCGTCTGCGACAGCTTTGACAGCAGCGCCTGGCGGATCGCCATCGGCAGGTCGTCGCGCCCAAGCAGCGACTCCCGGATCGCCGCCAGATGGCCGAAGCGTTCGACGATGCGATCGATCGAGAACGGCGCGATATCGGCGTCAGGATTTTCAACGAGCGTGAGGCAAGCCTCCGCTGAGCCGACTTCGGCGATGGCGGCGGCGAGCGAGCGCGGCAACATGGCGCGCCCGGCGATCGCCATCTGCGCTTCGGGCTGACTGGTGGCGATCAGATCGACCAGATCCTGCTCCAGTAGAAGCGGCGAGCGCGCGAGGAGCGGCCTCGCGATGTCGGGCTGATCGGCGGCAAGCGCGTGCACGATGACGCGCGGCGCCTTCCGCGACGATGCGAAGACTTCCGCCAACGCGCGGCGCACCAGTGGCGAAGGATCATCGAGCAGCATAATCATCGCGCCTTCGGCGGCGGCGCGATCGTCGGGCGACAGATCGGAATGAAGATAGGCCCGTGCCAGCGCAGAAGTGGCCTCTGCCCTTTCACCGGGCGGAGCACGGCGTACCCACTGCAGGAACTGACGAACAATCATGAAATGACCGACGCGATAGCCTTCAATTCAAATTGACGGTAGTCGCAAGCCTAGCCAAGGAGGCTTAACAAAGTGTTCACCATAGAAATTGAGAGCACGTTAACGAAACGCTAAGCTCCCCGCGCTCGATCCGCGAATAAATTGGATATAGGAACGGTTTGGCCGGCGCATTGGACCGGGTCCCGAGATTACTCGCGGCCGCGCTACCGCGCTGACCACGCGGTCGGTGAACATGGACTGGAAGAACGGCCGCGCCTTGGGCGGCCGCGCGATCATCGGTACCGCGGCCTCCGGCAGCGGCGGTTAGCCTGCGCCATAGACTCGCGTGTCACCAGCTGGGTTGGGCGGCGACGCTTGCGTCCGGCCAGGTCCGGACTGGTGCAGTCCGTGCGCGGAAACGGGGTGGTTGTCCGGTTCGACGATCAGCAGATCGTCGAAGCGGGCGCCGGTCTAGCGCGCCGCGTCGCGGGTCGCCCCGGCGACCCTGGCCGATGCGTTGGCTATAATGGCATCGATCGCCCTGACGGGCCTTGCGATCCCGGGCCTGAAATGCGGGCCGTTCGGAAATCTGTCGATCCTCGGTAATTATGGTACATGAATTGTAACAGCGGCGGGCAAATAGCCTGTCTCGAGTGGAGGAGCCGATGGGGGAAACGGTCCAGCGGCATAAGCGCGGCGGGCTTTATTTCGAAGCCTTCGAGGTCGGCAAGACCTACGAGCATCGTTATACCCGCACCGTCACACAGATGGACAACATGTTGTTCTCCAACATGACGCTCAATCCGCAGCCGCTGCACATCGACCGGCACTTCTGTGAGCAAGAGACCGAGTGGGGTCAGCCGCTAATGAACTCGCTGTTCACGCTTGGGCTGATGATCGGCATTCAGGTGTCCGACATGACGGTCGGCACTACGATTGCTAATCTCGGGATGACCGACGTGAAATTTCCTAATCCGCTGTTCGAGGGCGACACCGTGCACTGTACGACGCAGGTCGTCTCGAAGCGCGAGTCAAGATCGCGCCCCGGCGCCGGCATCGTCACCTTCCATCACAAGGCGTTCAAGCAGGACGGCACGCTAGTCGCCGAATGTCAACGCAATGCGTTCATCTTGATGCGGCCGAAGTGATGCGTTCTCTGCTGTTCGTGCCCGCCGACGGTGGCTCTAAGCTTGACAAGGCAATGGCGAGCGGCGCCGACGGTGTCATCATCGATCTCGAGGATTCGATTGCAGCCGCGAGCAAGGAATCGGCGCGCAAACTTGCGTTGGATTTCTTGAAGAGCGCGCAATCGCGCAAGGATCGCCCGCAGCTGTTGGTGCGGATCAACGGCCTCGATACCGGAATGACCGACGCCGACCTCGATGCCGTTGTGCCGGGTAAGCCCGATGCCGTCCTGCTCCCCAAGGCGGAAGGCGGCGCCACCGTCATCCATCTTGACGCCAAGCTGACCGTGCGCGAAGCACTCGCCGGCCTGCCGGAAGGCGAGATCAAGATTTTGGCGCAGACAGTGGAATCCCCCGCTGGACTGTTCAGCGCCGGCAGCTACCGCAATTGTAGCGCGCGCCTGATCGGCATGACCTGGGGCCCAGAGGACCTTTCCGCCGAGCTCGGCGCTGAGGCGAACCGCGAAATCGACGGCACACTCACCGAGCCCTACCGCATTGCGCGGGCGATGTGCCTCTTCGGGGCGGCGGCGGCGAAAGTGCCAGCGATCGAGACCATCTACGTCAATTTCCGCGACACCGACGTGCTGCGTAAGGACACCGAGCTAGCGCGCCGCGACGGTTTTACCGGGAGGCTCGCCATTCATCCCGCGCAAGTTCCGG
>Ga0207803_1000039_pt1 | contig 21175 bp, 22 predicted proteins | sample LuqExpMetageno41_FD_187799 | JGI IMG/M metagenome (GOLD analysis project Ga0207803, IMG submission 187799) | Tropical forest soil microbial communities from Luquillo Experimental Forest, Puerto Rico - Sample 41 (SPAdes) | ecosystem: Environmental > Terrestrial > Soil > Tropical forest ...
GCCGCTGTCGGCTGCGGAAGCCGTGGAGACGCGCTCGAGGTCTGGTCCGCCGTTCAACGGCGACAGCCGATAACCCTCGCACCCGGAAGGTCCCACGCGGCAAGTCCATTGTGCTGGCCGCCCGATCGAGGGAACTATTTCGGGGTTTGCTCGTCTACTAGCGTCGGAGCCGGCATGGCCGTCGAGCGGGGTCCGGATAGACGGAGACAACGCACATGGCGCGCAGTGCAGTTTGGCCGGCGTCGCAAGCCGCGGCGGGCCGGAGCCCAGAGCAGCGCGTCTTCTGGCGCGACGCGTTCCGCAGGGTGCGGGCCGAAACCGAGCGGCGCGCCTCGCATCTTTCCGCCGAAGATCAGATCGTGCAGTCGATGGCGGATGCGAGCCCGACGAAGTGGCATCGGGCGCACGTCACCTGGTTCTTCGAGCAGTTTCTGCTCGTGCCGCATTTGCCCGGTTATGCCGTGTTCGACGAGCGCTTTCCGTTTCTGTTCAATTCCTATTACGTTGCCGCCGGTCCGCGCCATGCGCGGCCGCAGCGCGGGCTGATTACGCGGCCAAACGGTGAAGACGTAGCAGCGTACTGCGCGCACGTCGATGCTGCGGTCGAGCGGCTGATCGAGACGGTCGGCGAGGGCGAGGCCGAGCGCGTCTTCTCAATTCTCGAAATCGGCCTCAATCACGAGCAGCAGCACCAGGAGTTGCTGCTCACCGATATCCTGCATGCCTTTGCGCAGAATCCGACACGTCCGGCCTACGATCCGGATTGGCGTATGCCGCGCGCAGCCGCCGGCCCGCGTGGCTTCGTGACCGTCGCCTCCGGCGTGCACGCAATCGGACATGAAGGCCCGGGCTTCTGCTTCGACAATGAGACGCCCCGCCACGAGGTGCTCATTCCGGAGGTGCGCGTTGCGCGTCATCTCGTGAGCAATGGCGAATGGCTCGCCTTCATCGCGGCGGGCGGCTACCGGACGGCATCGCTCTGGCTGTCGGATGCATGGACGACTGTACAGACGGAGGGCTGGCAGGCGCCCGGATATTGGCACGAGATCGACGGCGCCTGGCACACGATGACGCTTGCCGGATTTCGGCCGGTCGACCCAGCCGCGCCAGTGTTGCACGTGAGCTACTACGAAGCCGATGCCTTCGCGCGGTTTGCCGGCAAACATCTGCCGAGCGAGGCGGAATGGGAAATAGCGGCAAGCAGTGGCATTCTGGCCGATGCATTCGGCATCGCCTGGCAGTGGACGCGCAGCGCCTACCTTCCTTATCCCGGCTACCGCGCTGCCCAAGGCGCGCTCGGCGAGTACAACGGCAAGTTCATGGTCAACCAGATGGTGCTGCGCGGGTCGTCGCTCGCGACACCCGACGGTCACGAGCGTGTGACGTATCGTAACTTTTTCTATCCGCCGGCGCGTTGGCAGTTCAGCAGCGTGCGCCTCGCCGAGTTTGCGTAACGAAAGAGGAAACCCATGGTCGCAGTTGCCCGGTCTCGGCGTCAGCAGTTCTCCCGCGATGAGCTATCGGCGTTTGCGGTCGACGTGCTCGATGGTCTCAGCGCGACGCCGAAGCGGATCCCGGCCAAGTACTTCTACGACGCGCGCGGTTCGGACCTGTTTGAGCGCATCACCGAGCAGCCCGAGTACTATCCGACCCGCTGCGAGATCGAGGCGTTGCGCGCGCACGCGGCCGACATCGCGGCGCTTATTCCGAAAGGCGCAGCGCTGGTCGAATTCGGCAGCGGCTCCAACACCAAGGCGCGCATTCTGCTCGCCGCCGTGCCGCAGCTTGCGGCTTATGTGCCGGTCGACATCAATGGCGTAATGCTGGAGCAGGAGGCGGCTGAGCTGCACGCCGATTTTCCGCATTTGCAAGTCCTGCCAGTGGCCGCCGACATCTGCTATCCATTCGCGTTGCCGGAGCCTGCGCTGCGCGCGCCGGTGTGCGTCGGCTTCTTTCCCGGCTCGACGATCGGCAATTTCGAACCGCACGAGGCGGCGTCGTTCCTGCGCAATGCGGCGCGCATCCTCGGTGCCCGTGCGCGGCTGATCATCGGCGTAGACCTGATCAAATCGCCCGGAATCCTGAACGCCGCGTACAACGATGCCGCCGGCGTCACGGCCGAGTTCAATCTCAACATGCTGGATCGGATGAATCGCGAGCTCGGGGCGAATTTCCGCCCCGAATGCTTCAAGCATCACGCCTTCTACAACTGCGAGCGCAACCGCATCGAGATGCATCTTGCCAGCCTGAAGCGGCAGAAGGTAAAGGTCTTGGGCGAGACGATCGACTTCCGCGCCGGCGAGACCATCCACACCGAGAACAGCTACAAGTACAGCGTCGAGTCTCTGCGCTCGCTCGCCCGCGGTGTCGGCTGGGCGCCCGACGGGATGTGGACAGACAGCCAAGGCTACTTCTGCATCCACGCCTTTACCTTGGCAGAGGAACGCCTCCGCGCGGCGGAGTAGCCTTTTCCCCCGTATCCACCTGCGCTAAGCCTTGCCCCGCCCGGGAGCCGGGCCAGAGCAAGGCAGGAGCGCGAAGGTGAAGATTGTCGGATTTAATACGAACAATGGCGTCAAGATCGGCGTCGTGGATCAGGACACGGTCGTCGACGTGGCCGCGGTGGATGCGAGCGTGCCGTCGGATCTGGGCGAATGGCTACGGATATCGAACGGAGACCTCAAGCCGCTCGCCGACATCGCGCGCAACGCGTCGAGCGCCGCGCGGCGCCCGCTCGCCAGCATCGACTACGCGCTGCCGGTCGCGCGGCCAGGCAAGATCGTCTGCCTCGGGCTCAACTATCTAGACCACGTCAAGGAAGGCCCGCAACGCGACAATATCCCGAAGTACCAGTCGATCTTCTTCCGCATGCTGTCGTCGCTTACGCCGCACCTTCATCCGCTGATGCGGCCGCAAAAGTCGATCCAGTTCGACTATGAAGGCGAGATGGTCGTCGTGATCGGCAAGCGCGCGAAGCATCTCACGATGGCGAACGCGCTCGACTGCGTCGCCGGCTACACGATCGGCAACGAAGGCTCCATCCGCGAATATCAGCGGCATACGACTCAGTGGGGCATGGGCAAGAATTTCGACCGCACGGGCAGCGTCGGCCCGTGGATGGTCACCGCCGACGAACTGCCGCGCGGCGGCAAGGGCCTGAAGATCGAGACGCGGCTCAACGGCAAGATGATGCAGTCGTCCAACACGGACCTGTTGATGTTTCCGGTCGCAGAGTCGCTCGTCTATCTGACCGAGGGTATGACACTCGAGTCCGGCGACATTCTGTTCACCGGCACGCCGTCCGGCGTCGGCCATGCGCGCAAGCCGGAGCCAGCGTGGATGAAGGCCAGTGACATCGCCGAAGTCGAGATCGAAGGCGTCGGCACGCTGCGCAATCCGATCGAGGACGAGAAACTGTAAGTTGGGTCTCGGCACACTCCGCTCATTCCCGCTTTCGTGGGGGATGAGCGGAGCAGTCCTTGACAGACTCCGCACGGCAAAGTTCCTTGCACACACAACAAGCGCGGCAAGCGCGCGGACAGTCAGGGAGGGCGCGATGAAACGGGTTCTGTGTGCGGCGCTTGCATTGTCCGCGCTCGCTCTGACGGGCTCGGCGCATGCTGAGTGGCCGAACGACAGGCCGATACGCGTGCTGGTCGGCTTCGGGCCCGGCGGCGGCACTGATATCGTCTCGCGCATCATCGCGCAGCCTCTGTCCGAACTGCCGCATCAGTCTGTCGTGGTGGAAAATAAAGTCGGCGCGGGCGGCACCATGGCGGCCGAGCAGGTCGCCCGCGCGGAGAAGGATGGCTACACCGCGCTGATGACGAGCCCGGCGCACACCGTCTCGGCCGTAATGCTGAAGTCGATCCGCTACGACTCGATTCAGGATTTCGCGCCGGTGTCGTGGGTCGCGGACTCCTGCTTCGTCATCATCGGACGCAAGGACCTTCCGGCCAACGACATCAAAGGCCTCGTCGCGCTCGCGAAAGCGTCGCCCGGCAAGCTCAATTATGGCGACGTCGGCGTCGGCTCGACGCAGAATTTCACGGGCGAAATGCTGCGCCAGATGACCGGCATGGACACCAAGCATATCCCGTACCGCAGCACGGGCGCGGTGATCACGGCGCTCATGTCCGGCGAAATCGATTACGCCGTCGAGCTTGCGCACGCGGTGCAGGGTCAGATCAAAGCGGGGCAGGTGAAGGCGCTCGCGGTCGGCGCGCCGTACCGGTGGCCGACGTTGCCCGACGTGCCGACGGTGGCGGAATCGGGCGTCCCGGGTTTCGGCGTCGTCGGCTGGTACGGCTGGTTCTATCCGGCCGGTACGCCGCAGGCGATCGTCGACAAGACGAACACCGCGCTGAAGGACGTGCTGAACCGCCCAGAGATCAAGGAGCAGTTGGCGAAAGTGGGCGCCGTGGTGCACACGACGCCGCCGGCCGAGTTCGGCAAATACGTCGCGGACGAAGTGAGCAAGTGGGAAACCGTGCGCGAGAAAGCAGGCATCGAACAGAGATAGCCGGGGCGCGTTGTGATCGGAAAGCGAAGAGGTTGAAATGGCTGATCAGTTGAATGTGCTCGTTATCTGCGGGTCATTGCGGAAGAATTCATACAATGCGGCGCTTGCGCGCGCACTGCCCGAGCTCACGCCTGAGGGAATGAAGCTCACTTCCGCGCCGGCGTATGACGGACTGCCGATGTACAACTCTGATATCCAGGAAGCGTCGGGCTTCCCGCCCGCGGCCGAAGACCTCGCCTCCGCGATCCGCGCCGCCGACGGCGTAATCATCGTGTCGCCCGAGTACAACTGGACGATCCCCGGCGCCCTGAAGAACGCGATCGACTGGGTTTCGCGCATGAAGGACCAGCCGTTCAAGGAGAAGCCGGTCGCAATCCAGTCCTGCTCGCAGGGCCCGCTCGGCGGTTCGCGCATGCAATATCACATGCGCATGGCGCTCACGTATCTGAATGCTTTTACGTTCGGCACGCCGGAGGTAATAGTCTCCGTGGCGCAGAACAAATTCGACAAGGATTTGAGACTCTCCGACGAAACGACGCGCAATGTCGTCAAACAGCAGCTCGCCGGATTTGCGAAGTTCATCGCGCGAGTGAAGGCGTAGCTACTGCTTGTCCCGGGCGCAGCGCAGCACGAAGTGATGGCAGACCCGGGACAGTTACAATCTCAGAATTTGGAACGGCCCCGGATCAGCGCTACATCGCTCCGTGCTGGAGCGCATCCGGGGTAAGTCGTCTACGATGTAGCCCTGTTCGGAAACAGCTGTGGGCGCATCTTCGGATGGCACGGCATCGTGCGCGGGGCGTAAGGCGCCTCCGCGCCGAGTTCTTCCGCCGCGTGCCACATCCAGCGCGGGTCCCACATCGCGCCGCGGGCGATGCAGATGAAGTCCGCCTTGCCTGACGCGACGATGTCTTCGGCCTGCTTGTAACCCATGATCAGACCGACCGACATTGTCGGCATGCCCGTCGCCTTGCGCACGGCTTCCGCGAACGGCGCGTTGTAGCCGGGTGCGAACGGGATCTGCTGGCGCGCATCGAGTTGCCCGCTCGACACGTCCATATAATCGCAGCCGAGCGCCTTCAGTTCGCGCGCGAACGCGATCGTGTCTTCGATCGTCGTGCCACCCTCGACCCAGTCGACCGCCGAAACGCGGATACCCATCGGCTTGTCCTTCGGCCAGACCTCGCGCATCGCCTGGAACACCTCGAGCGGGTAGCGCATGCGCTTCTGCAACGAGCCGCCGTATTCGTCGGTGCGCTGATTCGACAGTGGCGAGAGGAACTGATGGATGAGATAGCCATGCCCGCCGTGCATCTCGATCAGATCGTAGCCGACGCGCTCGGCGCGGCGCACCGTCTCGACGTAATCGGCGAGCGTGTTGTTCAGATCCTCTTTGGTCATCGCCTTCGGCACGTGCCAGCCTTCGCCGAACGGAATCGCCGACGGCGCGAGCGTCTCCCACGCGCCTTCCTCAGGCTTCAGCGGCTTGCCGCCGACGGCCGGCGGCGCGGTCGAGCCTTTGCGGCCCGCATGTCCGACCTGCAATCCCTGCTTGGCTATGCCGTACTGCTTGCAGAAATCGATGACGCGCTTGAGCGCTTTCTCGTTATCGTCGGAGTAGAGCCCCGCGCATTTGTGCGTGATACGGCCGACCGCATTCACGTTCGTCATCTCGGTCATCACCAGCGCCGCCGCGCCGAGCGAGAACGAGCCGAGATGCATCAGGTGCCAATCATTCGCCGAGCCGTCGGTCGAATTGTACTGGCACATCGGCGACACCACCGTGCGATTGGGCAGCGTGAGGCCGCGGAGCGTGATGGGCGAGAACAGCGCACTAGCCATTTGCAGATTTCCCTTCGTTGGAAGCGGCGGACGCTAGCCGTGGATGGCGATAGCCAGACAGCAGAGCGCCCAGAACACGCAGTATTCGATGCCGCCGATCACCCATGTCCAATTGCGGGTGAGCTTGTATTGCGCAGCAGAGGCGACGGAAAGATGGATGAAGGCGATAAGCGCGGCGTACCGCGTGTAGATGCCGAACAACAGAGTCACGGTCAGGAACGCCTCGACCACGGCGGAAAAATACATCCATCCCTTGGCGGGTTTGAAACCGACGTCGACGTAGAATTTCAACACCGCGGGTACGGTGAACTTGGCGACGAGGTGGGGGACGAAAAACAAAGCGCAGACGATGCGCAGCAGATTAAAACCGTCGTCGAATAAGTTGAACTTATCGGCCAATAACATCGCGAACCCCGAACCGCCCCCTCGCGCGGGGCGGAAACTCGCACGTCTTCCGTCCGCCGCCAAGCCCTCGGGCTCAGCGAAGCGGTTCACCTTTCAGCCACGCCCCAGCTTTCGCGTAGAGCGCCTCGAGTGGCGGCCCTTCGAGGCCGGGCAGATCGTTCTTGACCGTGTAGCCGACGCGGGTCTGCAAATACGCCAGATGCCGGTAGCCGATGGGAAAGCGCGCGAGCAGGGCGGCGTCGAGCTTGAGCGTGGCGGACGGATCGGTCGGATCGATCCGGTCCTTCTCGTAAGTGAGCCGGCGCAGCACGATACCCCAGCGCCCCTGCCGCTTTTCGAGAAAATCGTACATCCGGCCCCAGCAGGTCACGTCGCATTCGACGCCGTCAACATCTGCGCGCTGCGCGATCGACACCTTGGTATCCGCAATCGCACGCTCGCCGGCGATGTCCATACTCGTGCCGCCGACCATGTGATGGATGCGCACGCCGCGGTCGTAGCCCCGCTGACTGACCGCGATGAATTCCTCATACGATCCCTGAAACCAGGTCGCCCACATCTCTCCTTCCGGATGCCACAGCGTGCGGAAGCGATCCCAGCGCCGCGCGTCGCGCCACAACACCCAGTTCTCGACGATCTCGCGAATGGCGAGGCGGTCGGCGATGTCGTTCGCCATGGCGGCTCCTCGGCTTCAGGCGTTTCCGATGCTATTCAATAGCCTGCCATCGGCAGGGGAGGCGTGAAGAATGTCAAGGCTCCGCGGGAAAATCGCCATCGTCACCGGAGGTGCGAAGGGTATCGGCGCGCATTATTCGCGCGCCCTGGCCGCGCACGGCGCGCGGGTCATGATTGCCGACATCGAGGATGGCGCGACGCTCGCTGCCGACATCATACAGCAGCACGGGCCAGACGCTGCGGCGAGTTCGGTCACCGACGTGAGTGACGAAACCGCAGTGAAAATGCTGGTCGAACGCACGGTCGAGCACTTCGGCCGCATCGACATCCTAGTCAACAACGCGGCGCTCTACGCGAAGCTGCACCCGCGCAATTACGACGACTGGGACATCGCGACCTGGGATCGCGTGATGGCGATCAACGTGCGCGGACCGTGGCTGATGGCGCGGCATGTCGCGCCGGTGATGATCGCGCAGAAGAGCGGCAAGATCGTCAACATTGCCTCGGGCGCTCCATACAAGGGCGTGCCGCGCATGCTGCCTTACGTGACGTCGAAGGGCGCGATCATTGCGTTCACGCGCGCGCTGTCGCGCGAACTCGGCGAGCACGGCATCGCGGTGAATTCGCTCTCGCCGGGATACATCCTGAGCGAGACCGGACTGGAGAACACACAGCACGTCGAAGAGGAGCGCATTCCCGTGCGCAACAGCCGCGCGTTCAAGCGCGACGCCTATCCGGAAGATCTGATCGGCGCGCTGATCTTCCTGGCGTCGAGCGACAGCGATTTCGTCACCGGGCAGTCGCTCGTCGTGGATGGCGGCGCGGTGAATAACTAGCGTTGTTGCGCTGCATTCTAACGTCCTTGTCCCTCCCGCCGTTTTGCCGGAGACTTCCCTTGAGCACGGGAGGTTTCGCATGGACATCGTTCCAGTCGGGCCGGGCTTCGGGGCTGAACTGCGCGGCGTGAGCCTCGCCGACGTGGCGAACGATGATGCCGCTTACGCCGCCGTGCGCGCGGCGCTGGAAGAGCACTCGCTAATTGTGCTGCGCGGGCAGGACGTCACCGACGATATTCAAATCGCCTTCTCACGCAAATTCGGTCCATTGGAAGTCACCAAAGTGGGCTCGATGGGTCACGGCACGAATCTGGTGATCCTCACCACCATCGGTCCGGACGGCAAAGTGGCCCCTCCGGATTCGCGCCTTGCGCTGCGTAACAGGGCCAACCAGCTCTGGCATTCCGACAGCACGTTCAAGCGCACACCCGCGCTTGCCTCGATCCTGTCCGCGCGCATCATTCCGAAACACGGCGGCGAAACGGAATACGTCTCGACGCGGCTCGCCCACGATCGGCTCGATCCGGAGCTGCGCCGGCGCGCAGATAGTTATTTCGTCTGGCATGACTACGCGCATTCGCGCGGGCAGATCGCGCCCGGTCTCGCCAGCCCAGAGGAGCGCGCCGCGCTGCCTCCGGTGTGCTGGCGGATGGTGTGGGCCAATCCGGTCAACGGCCGGAAAGCGCTCTACCTCGCTTCGCACGCCTACGCGATCGAAGGCATGGACGCCGAAGCGGGACACAAGCTGATCGCCGATCTGATGGCGCACGCCACCGCGCCGGGAACCACCTACGCGCATCGCTGGCGGCAGGGCGACGTGGTGATGTGGGACAACCGCGCCACCATGCACCGGGGCCGGCCTTGGCCGGCGCACGAGGCCCGCAACATGGTGCGCACGACCATATCCGCCACCGAAGCGGACGGGCTCGCCGGCATACGGCCGCCCTCGCGGCAGGCGGCGGAATAGCGCCCGCCGCCGTGGACGCCCGCAGGGCGGATGCCTAGCTAGATGCAATCGATACGCAAACCTATTCCGGCCTGCCCGGAAACCCGCTATATAGGACCGAACGCAACTAATTGGAGCTGCTCATGGCTGTCGCCGCCGCACAAAACGCCGGGTCCAAGCACAATCTGCAGGGAGCACGGCAGGCCTATTACGAGAAGATCTCGAAGTATCACCTCGCCCCACTCTGGGAGGTGCTGAAGGGCCTCGTGACTCCCGAGCCGAAGACGCAGATGGTCCCGGCGCTGTGGAAGTTCCCGGAGGTCGAAAAGTTGATGCTTGAGGCCGGCGACGTCATCACCGCCGAGGAGGCCGAGCGCCGCGTGCTCGTCCTGGAGAACCCCGGCGACCCTGGCAAGTCGCGCGTCACCAACTCCCTGTTCGCCGGCATCCAGTTGATCATGCCGGGAGAGATTGCCGAGGCGCATCAGCACGTCTCCTCCGCCATCCGGTTCGTGCTTAAGGGAAAGGGCGCCTATACAGCGGTGGAAGGTGAGAAGGCGATGATGGAGCACGGCGACTTCATCATCACCGCGAACTGGGCGCCGCACGACCACGGCAATCCCGGCAAGGAGCCGGTGATGTGGCTCGACGTGCTCGACATGCCGACGGTCAATCACTTCCAGGCGTCGTTTGCGAACCACTTCGACGAGAAGATGCAGAACGTCAATCACGAGAACGGTGACTCGTTCGAGCGTTATGCGATGGGCGTGCTGCCGGACGGTGCTCCCGCGACGAGCTTGCGTACGCCGGTAATCAATTATCCGTACTCGAAGATGAAACCGATTCTGGAGCGGCTGAAGAAGACCGGCGACGTAGACAAACGCCACGGCGCCCGCGTTCGCTACGCCAATCCGGTCAACGGCGGTCCCGTGCTGCCGACGATGGGCGCGAACCTCGCGCTGCTGCCGAAAGGCTTCAAAGGCGAACCCTACCGCTCGACCGATGGCACAATCTTCTGCGTCGTCGAAGGCAGCGGCACGTCCGTGATCGACGGCAAGCCGTTCGAGTGGGGCGTCAACGACGTGTTCGTGGTGCCGCCGTGGAAGCGTTACCAACACAGCGTGACCGACAGCGGGGACGCAGTGCTGTTCTCGATCTCCGACCGTCCAGCGCAGGAAGCGCTCGGCATCTGGCGCGAGGGGAATTGATAATTCATCCTCTCCCCGCATTGCGAGGAGAGGATGTACGTACAAACATCATTTTACCCGTCATGCCTGGCCTTGTGCCGCGTATCCACGTCTTTTCGGATCACCAGCAAAGACGACGTGGATGGCTGGGACAAGCCCGCCATGACGAAAACTGCTCCGGCCGCGCGCCACGTCCCGCGCGGCCGTTTTCTTTTGCGCTTTCCGTCGTGGACGCGCGTGCATCGAATCGGCACCTTTGCGCGTTGTCTCTGCCGCTGAGGAAAAGAGAGGCTTAAACGGATGCCAATGGAAGAGGTTTCGGCCGGGCGCGGCTCCTTGACGGCCGCGCGCACAGGCAGTGGCACCGATATTGCGATTTTTCATTCGCTGCTCGCCGACCGGCATGCCTTCGATCCGGTGCTACCGGCGCTGGCGCGTAACCGTCGCGTGACGCTGTTCAATCTGCCGGGCTTCCACGGCTCGCAGCCGCCGGTGCTCGCGTTGATGGATGCCTATGTCGCCACACTGCAGGACGGCTTCCAGGAGTTCGGGTTAGGCAGCGACACCGTCCTGATCGGCAACGGCTTCGGCGGCACCGTTGCGCTCGCGTTTGCCATCGCGCATCCGGAAAAGCTTTCGCGCCTAATCATCTCCGACGCGGCGGCGAGTTTTCCGCCGGAAGGGCGCGAAGCCTTCGCGACGATGTCCCGCAAGGTCGCCGACGGTGGGCTCGGCAGCATCGCGGAGATCGCGGCAAGGCGCGTGTTCTCGCCGGCCTATCTTGCCGCACATCCGGAGAAGATCGAGGAGCGCAAAGCCGTGCTGATGCAGGTTGATCCGGTCGGCTTCCAGGCCGCCTGCCGCATCCTACAAGAGACCGATCTCGTGCCGCTGCTCAGCCACGTGCGCGTGCCGACGCTCGTCATCTGCGGCAGCGAGGATCAGGCGACGCCGCCCGCGCTCAACAAGCAGGTTGCCGACGGCATTGCCGGCGCGATCTACGTCGAATTGCCCGGATGCGGCCATTGCCCGCCGCTCGAACAGCCGCAGGCGTTTCTGGATGCCGTAAAAGAATTCGTTGAGTTATGAGGTTGCGAAATCAGTCTAAGAGCCGGTGAAATTCTATACCCGGTATCGTTCAACGGCCTTCTGCGCTTCCGTCGAGTCTCGTTTAGCCCAGTGCCTTCATCACTGCGCCTGTGATTGCCACGGTGCCATGCGGGCCGCCGAATTCCATCGGCTTGATCCCGCCGGAATAAGCCGCGTCGGCCGCGCGTTCGATGCGCTGCGCTGCATCCGCGGCGGCGGGCACGTCGTGCTTGTCGGCAAGCCAATCGAGCATCATCGCGGCGGATAAGATCGTCGCGGTCGGATTGGCCTTGCCTTGGCCCATGATATCGGGAGCCGTGCCGTGGCAGGGCTGAAACACCGCGTGCGTGTCGCCGACGTCCGCCGACGGCGCCATCCCCAAGCCTCCGACGATGCCGGCCGCGAGATCGGAGAGGATGTCGCCGAACATGTTTTCCATAACCATGACGTCGAAATCCCACGGCCGGCGCACCATCTGCGCCGCGCAGGCATCGACGTACATATAATCGGTCTTCACGTTGGGAAAATTCATTGCGCGCTCGGCGAAGATGTCGCGCGCCCAGGCGAACGCCTTGAACACGTTCGCCTTATCGACGCAGGTGCACAGCCCCGGCCGCCCGCGCTTCTTTCGCCGCTCGGCGAGCCGCAGCGAGAAATCGAACAGACGTTGCGTGGTCTTGCGCGTGATCACGAGCGTCTCGCGCGCCTCATCCTCTGTGGTGATGCCCTTGCCCATCGACGCGAACATGCCTTCGGTCGACTCGCGGATGACGACGAAGTCGATCCCGCGCTCGGCAGCGCCGACGATCGGCGAGGGCGCGCCGCGCACCAGCCGCGCGGGACGCACGCCCGCATAGAGGTCGAAGATGAAGCGCAATTCGACCTGCGGCATGATCTCAGTGTTGTCGGGATAGCGCACGCTCGGCAGACCGCAAGCGCCGAGCAGGATCGCGTCGGCCTCCTCGCACAACTTGATCGTCGAATCCGCCATCGACTTGCCGGACTCGCGATAATGCTCCGCACCGGCGGGTGCGATGGTGAAGCGGAAATCCAAACCGGGTGTCGTCTCGGCGACGCGCTTGAGCACGTCGAGCGCGACCGGCGTTACCTCATGCCCGATGCCGTCGCCCGGCAGCACGGCGATGTGGAATGCGGAATTTGCCGACATGACGCTCCCTACAGACGTTCTTCGACGATGCGCGTGCGCAAGCTCATCAGCCCTTCGATCGCGATTTCCATGCGGTCGCCCGGTTTGAGATAAAGCTCGGCCGCATTCGGCTGACTCATGGCCGTGCCCTTCGGCGCGCCCATCGCGATCAGGTCGCCCGGCTGGAAGACGACGTAGCGAGTGAAATGCTCGAGCACGTCGGCGATCTTGAAGATGAACTGGTTCGTGTTCTCGCGCAGGCGGCGCTCGCCGTTCACGTCGCAAGTGATCCAGAGGTCGTCGACGTCCCTGACCTCGTCCAGCGTGGCGATGAACGGCCCGATCGGCGCGAAGTTCGGTGCGTTCTTCGCTGTCCAGAAGCGCGAGCCAGAGGCGACCTCTCGTTTCTGGATTTCGCGCAAACTGACGTCGTTGAAGACCGTGATGCCCGCGATGTGATCGAGCGCGTTCGCCTTCTTCACGCGATGCGCGCGCTTGCCGATCACGAAGACGAGCTCCGGCTCGTAGTCGAGCGTGCTGACGCCTTCCGGCCGAGCCACCTCGGCGTCTTGGCCGCACATCGTGTCGATGAGCTTTATGAAGCCGGTCGGCTCATTCGGCATCTCGGTCAGCATCTTGTTCGCGAGCAGCTCCTCGCGATGCTGGCGCGAATTTTTGCCTACGCAGAAGAATTTCGATGGATCCATGATCGGTGGCAGAAATTGCAATCCGGCGGTCGGCTCTACCAAGCCGGCGCGCTCGGCCGCGGTGGTGAGATCGCTGAGCGCGGTGAGCGTCGCAGGCCCGGACGTGAGCGCCGTCTTCACGGTTGCGGCCGGCGCGTGCCGGTCCAGCTTATGCGCCGCCGCGAGTACATCGACGATGCCGTTGTCGCACAAGATTCCGAGCCGCGGTCCGGCGAGGCCGGGACCGGCAATTGTCGCAAGCTTCACTTCTTTTCTCCTGTCTTCTGCCTGGCTTCCGCGGTCTGCATCACCGCAGTCCACTTCTTCAGGTCGGCGTTGATGAATTTACTATACTCCGCCGGCGTCATCGGATGCGGCTCGGCGCCGAGGTTCGCCAGACGCTCGCGCACATCGTCGGACTTCAAGATCTCGACCGACGCGGCATTGAGCTTCTGAACGATGTCCTCTGGCGTATGCGCCGGCGCGAGCAGGCCGAACCAGCCGACCGCTTCATAGCCGGGCAGGCCGCTTTCGTCCGCTGTCGGTAAATTGGGGAACAGTGGCGAGCGCGTCTTGCCGGTCGTTGCCAACGCCTTCAGCTTGCCGACCTTTACCATCGGCTCGACCGTCTGTGGCGGCGCGAACATGATGTCGATGCGGCCTGCAATGAGATCGGTTTCTGCCGCGCCCGTGCCTTTGTACGGAACGTGCAGGAGTTCGATGCCAGCTTCCTTCTGGAACAGCTCGCCGGACAGATGCGACGCCGCGCCGACGCCGGACGAGCCGAACGTGAGCGAGCTCTTTTGCGATTTTGCCAGCGCAATCAGGTCGGCGACGGTCTTCGCCGGCACTTTCGGGTTCACCGTGATCACATACGGCGGATCGGCAACTAGCGTCACCGGCGCGAAATGGGCGTTCACGTCGAACGGGCCGTCCTTCTCATACTGGGTGGCGAGCGACATCAGCGCGCCGGTCGATGCCATCACCAACGTGTAGCCATCGGGTGCCGCGCGCTCGACCGCCTTGCTGCCGATGCTGCCGGAAGCACCGGGTTGATTCTCCACCACGACCGGCCGGCCCCATTTCTCGCTAAGCCGCTGCGCGAGGATGCGCGCGAGCACGTCGGTGCCGCCGCCCGGCGCGAACGGAACGATCAGCCTGATTTGCCGTGTCGGGTAATCGGCCCTCGCGGTCGCGCATGCGAGCACAATGGCGGCGAGAACGAGCATGATCTTTTTCATCGCGGTCCTGCTAGAAGAATGAGCGACGCAAAATCGCTTGGTCGCGCAGTCAATAGCGAGATGCGCACGAGAGCAAGCCCGCGCGTTCGAGGAGTAGCCATGCCGCGTTTTGCCGCCAACCTCGGTTACCTGTTCACCGACCGTCCGCTCATCGAACGCATCGATGCGGCGGCGCGCTGCGGCTTCAAGGCGATCGAGCTGCAGTTTCCCTACGACGTGCCGCCGTTGGACGTGAAGCGCGCGATCGAGCGCAATAGCCTCACTATCCTTGGCATCAATACGCCGACCGGCGAGCGGCCCGGGGAGTTCGGATTAGCCGCGGTGCCCGGCCGCGAGAAGGACTTCGAAACGCTCTTTCTGCGCGCGCTCGATTACATCAGCGCGATCGACGGCACCGCGGTGCATTGCCTCGCGGGCCACGTGCCGCCCGATCAGCGGCCCGCGGCCGAGCGCGTGTTCCTGTCCAATCTCGCCCGCGCGGCCGACCGCGCGGCGGACAAATCGATCGGGCTCTTGATCGAGCCGGTCAACGCGCGCGACCGGCCGAATTATTTTTTAAATCACGTGGAGCATGCGGCGGACATCATTGCGAAACTAGGGCTGCCGAACGTCCGCATGCAGTTCGATTTCTATCACGCCCAGATCGTCGGCGGCGACCTGATCACCCGCTTCGAAAAGAACCTGCCGGTGATCGGCCATCTGCAATGCGCGGGCGTGCCGGTGCGCTGCGAGCCGGACGCGGGCGAGGTGAGTTACCCGGCAGTGTTCGATGCCGTCGACCGGCTCGGCTGGACCGGCTGGATCGGAGCTGAATACCGGCCGCGCGGGCGGACAGAAGCGGGGCTTGGCTGGGGCGCCAAATACGGCCTGATCGCGCAGGCTTAACCAACAAACCCTTTGAAAGCTCTCGGATTCCGCCTTTGCGGCCAACCGCGCGGCTGGTAGATTGCCGCCGCATGTGGGGACGCCGCAGCAAGTCCGACGAAACCGCGCCCGCGCCGGGTGCGCTGAAAGAGGCGGTGCGTGAGGCGCGCATCGAGGCGGCCGAGCGCTCGGCCGTCATCGTCGACCTGCGTGACGCCGAAGTGGCGCGCCTCGAACTACTCAACGAGGCGCTCGATCCGATTTTCGACGAGGTGCCGTCCAACGTCGAATTGTTTGACCGAGGTATTTCGCGCGGCGATGTGCCGCGGCTGTGGGTCGACGTGGTCGCGCATGTCGAGATGGGCCGCGACAAGCGCCAGTATCGCTTCGTGCAGGAGACGCGCTACGGCCGTGCCGTCCTGGCCGAAAGCTACGACATCCCGGAGATCAGAGAGGCGGTGACTCGATACGTCGCGCGGCGGATGGTCGAGCGCGAGCGAGCGCTGGCGAGCGATGCCGAGCGGCCGGTCGCGCAAGCCGTGCTGCGGGCCGGGCGCCGGCGCGGGCGGCTTCAGAGGCTCGGTATCTTCCTGCTCGGTTTCATCCTCGGTGTGGGGGCTTTGATCCTCAGCGCGTTGCTGGCGACCGGCTGACCGGTTCAAAATCGACGAAATATCAGGTTGTTGATGGATATCGCCGGGGCCGCCTGCGGGGCCGTCTTTCCTTGCCTCGGAAGCGCCTATCCTTTATCCGGAGGGCGCTTTCGGCCGGCCGCGCCGGATGGATCAACCGGCAGCAGGTGACGGGAATTTCTCGATGGCGAACGTGGTCGTGGTCGGCTCCCAGTGGGGCGACGAAGGCAAAGGTAAAATCGTCGATTGGCTGTCCGAGCAGGCCGACATCGTCGTCCGCTTCCAGGGCGGGCATAACGCGGGTCACACGCTCGTTATCGGCAACACGACTTATAAACTTTCGCTACTGCCGTCGGGCGTCGTGCGCGAAGGTAAGCTCTCGATCATCGGCAACGGCGTGGTCATCGACCCGCAGGCGCTGATCGACGAGATCGGCACGTTGGAAAAGCAGGGCGTGAAGGTAACGCCCGAGTCGTTGCGCATTGCCGAGAACGCGACTCTGATCCTGCCGCTGCACCGTGAACTTGACGTTGCGCGGGAGCGCGCCTCCGGCAAGGCTGCCATCGGCACCACCGGCCGCGGCATCGGTCCGGCCTACGAGGACAAGGTGGGCCGCCGCGCGATCCGCTTCATGGATCTCGGCGACCTCGAATCGCTCCGCGGCAAGATCGACCGGTTGCTCGCGCATCACAACGCGTTGCGCCGCGGCCTCGCTATGGACGAGGTGTCGGCCGCCGCGGTGTTCGATCATCTCGCCGGGATCGCACCGAAAGTGCTGCCCTACATGGATACGGTGTGGTCGTTTCTTGATACGCGCCGCCGGGAGGGCAAGCGCATCCTGTTTGAGGGCGCGCAGGGGGCGCTTTTGGACATCGACCACGGTACCTATCCGTATGTAACGTCGTCGAATACAGTTGCCGCGCAGGCGGCGACTGGGTCCGGTCTCGGCCCCAACGCTATCGATTACGTGCTCGGCATCTGCAAGGCTTACACGACGCGGGTGGGACAGGGGCCGTTTCCGACCGAACAGCTCAACGACATCGGCAAGACGCTCGGCGCGCGCGGTAAGGAGTTCGGCGTGGTGACCGGGCGGCCGCGCCGTTGCGGCTGGTTCGACGCGGTGCTGGTGCGGCAAACTGTCCGCACCTGCGGCATCGACGGTCTCGCGCTGACGAAGCTCGACATCCTGGATGGCTTCGACGAGGTCAAAGTCTGCGTTGCTTACAAGCTCGACGGCCGCGAAATTGACTATCTGCCCGCCGGCGAGCAGGCGCAGGCCCGGGTGGAACCCGTGTACGAAACGATCGACGGTTGGCAGGAACCGACCGCGCGCGCGCGCTCTTGGGCGGAGTTGCCGGCGCAGGCGATCAAATACGTGCGGCGCGTCGAAGAACTGGTCGGCTGTCCGGTGGCGCTGTTGTCGACCAGCCCGGAGCGCGAGGACACAATTTTGATGAAGAACCCGTTCGAATAGTCGGGCACCAAAAAAAGACATGAATCGACCGCAGACGCATGGACGGGGGACCGCGGCAGCAATGTCGAACGTGAGATGCGCCAGCACTCGTGACGCGCAATGGCTGAATATTACCCACTGATCGCGCGCGCCGTTGGCGGGCTGGAGGATAAATCCGGCGAAAAGCGCCGCGCACTGTACGAGCGCGCCCGCGCGGCGCTGGTTGCGCAATTGCGCAGCGCCGATCCGGCACTCGACGAAAGCCAGATCACGCGCGAGCGCCTTGCGCTCGAAGAGGCGATCCGCCGCGTCGAGGCGGAGACCGCGAAGGCGGACGAGACGCCGGCGAGCGGAAATGCGACGCCTTCATTGCGGGATCAGGCGTTGCGTGACTTCCGCGTCAGCGTCGCTGAGCATGAAGGGCATGGCTCAGCCGCGTCGGATGCGAATACAAGCACGCGCGCCGCGTATGAGCACGTGCGCGAGCCCGCGCCAGCGCCGGCACGCCCTTCACGTACGGCGGAAACGCATCTGTTCGAGCCGCCGGCGCACGAGCCGCCACCGCCAGATCTGACGCCGGAAGAGCCGGAGTGGAAAGAGCCGCCGGAGACCGTCGACGAATTTTATAAAAAGACGCCGGTCGATTGGCAGCGCTTCATCCCGATCGCGTTGATCGTATTGGTCGTCGCCGCCGTCGTGGGCGGCGTCTACTGGCAGCGGCACGCGATCGGCAACATGATCGCCAGCCTGCGCAGTAGTCCGCAGACGACGGCGCCGGCTGCGCCACAAGCGCCCGCCGGCACTCCGAAGATCGCCGACCGCATCGGCCCATCGAGCAACGGTCTGCCCGCGCCGGCGAATGCTCCGGCCGCTGCCGTCGCGCAGAAGGTCGTGCTCTATGATGAGGATCCGAACGATCCCCAGGGCAAGCGCTACGTCGGCTCGGCAATCTGGAAGGCAGAGACGATCTCGCCCGGGCCGGGACTCGCGCCCGAGCTTGCGGTGCGCGCGGACGTGGAAATCCCCGAACGCCGCATGCGCATGACCTGGTCGCTCCGGCGCAACACCGACAAGAACCTGCCGGCAAGCCACACAATTGAAGTGATGTTCACGCTGCCGGCGGACTTCGACGAGAAGGGCATTAATAGCGTGCCGGGCGTGCTGATGAAGACGACCGAACAGGCGAGGGGCGTGCCGCTCGCCGGCCTCTCGGTGAAAGTGACCAACGGTTATTTCCTGATCGGCCTCTCATCGGTCGACGTCGACGTGCAGCGCAACATTTCGTTGCTCAAAGAGCGCGACTGGTTCGACATTCCGGTCGTCTATACGAGCGGCAAACGCGCGATCCTCGCTCTGGAAAAAGGCACGCCTGGCCAGCGCGCCTTCGAGGAAGCTTTCCGCGCGTGGGGCGAGTAAAGACCGGCGCTCCGCCTCGAGACAGCAGCCGTAAGTAAAACCTGTCGAAACCGTCATTGGCTGCATATTCCGTGGCTAATCGCCCACAGGCGCGCCGTTTGGGGGCTATATGGTCTGGCTTGCGACCGCCAAAGCCGTGTTAGACTATGCCGTCTATTGGGGGGTCGCATGTCGCGTCGCGTGTCCTTTGTCTGCGCCGCTCTCGTCTGCATGGTCGCCGCCATGCCGGCCCACGCGGCAAGTTTCCTGGAGAAGAACTTCTATCTGCGCGGGCAGGGCTATTCTGGCGCGATGCCGGCTTGCGAGTCCGTGCTGTCGAGCATCACCCAGGAGTTCGCCTACACGCAGCAGCATTTCTGGGCCTTGCCGGCCTCGATCGTCGGCTATGAGCGCGTGCGCGAGGTTGCCTACAGCCCATGGGCGCTCGGGGCGGTTCCGCATCGCTATTGCGAGGCGACTGCCCTGGTGCAGGACCCGCGCTTTCCGCAGGTCGCCTACAAGAAGCACCGGGTCCGTTATCGCATCGGTGAGGACACCGGCTTTGCCGGCATTGGCTCGGGTGTCGAATGGTGTGTCACCGGGTACGACTGGAACTGGGCGTACAACCCCGCCTGCACGATGGCCGGGCCCTAGGTCCTAGGGCACTCCGACTGCCAGCCTCGCTCATTGTTACTGCCGGCCTTCCAACATGCTGGCCGGATTTATAATCACAGTTCGTTCTATTTTGTTCTTGTAAAATTCTCGTGCTGGTTGGAGGCTGTGCCCGGAACTCTTGATGCAGATCAATTGGTGGTCTGTTCTCAAACGAGAGGAGCGGGCGATGGTGGCGCGTTCGTTGGGTCGGGGACTGCAGTCTGCGGTTTTTTTGTCCACGCTTCTTTTGATCGGCTTGGCGCCAGCCGCAGCCCGGCAGCGGCCGCACGGTGAATCCGGAAAGTTCGACTTCTACCTCCTGTCGCTGTCCTGGTCGCCGTCCTATTGCGATTCCGTGCAGGAACGCGCTTCCGGGCATCGCACCGAAGCGCGGCCGGATCAGCAGTGCGCGGGCGGTCGGCCCTACGCCTTCGTGGTGCACGGGCTGTGGCCGCAATACGAGCGCGGCTTTCCGTCATGGTGTCAGGTGCCGGCGCCGCGCATTCCGCGCACCTTGGTCGACAGCATGCTCGACCTGATGCCGAGCCCGCGCCTCGTATTCCATGAATGGGACCGGCACGGCACCTGCTCGGGCCTCTCGGCGCAGGACTTCTTCGCCGCGATGAGACAGGCGCGCGGCGCGATCAAGATTCCGGAGGCCTACGCAAACCTCGAGCAGCCGATCATGGTGGCACCGGGCGAGGTGGCCGAGAACTTCCTCAAGGCCAATCCGCAGCTCTCGCGCGACGAGATTGCGGTCGCGTGCGACAGGAAGTGGCTCACCGAAGTGCGCATCTGCATGGGCAAGGACTTCGCGTTCCGCAAATGCCCCGGCGCGGTCGAGAAGGCGTGCAGGAGGGACCGGGTCATCATGCCCGCCGTGCGCGGCGGCAAGCAGGCGGACAACGGAATCTGAGAGCAGCGAAGGACAGTAGCGAAGGAGCGACTGTCTCGCGCATCAGGTTGGGAATGCAGTCGAGAGCGCCTACCGACGCTCCGATGGTCTGGCCAATGCGGACCGGCGGCGCCACCCTGCAAGGCCGGCCAAGCCAAGAAGACCGCTGAACAGCAGCAGGAGCGACGGCGGCTCGGGCACCGGCTCGAAGGCCTCAAAGCCAGCCCGGACGGTATCCCCCCCGGTAATCGCGGAGGTAAACACGTCGGTGGTGCTGTCGGTCGAGGGGAAGCAGCCGTTCGAGTGGGCGGCGAACGACGACAGCGTGTTGCCGGAGCCGGTAGCCCAGCAGGCCTGGATCGCGTCTGCGCTCGTTGACTTCAGAAATTCGAACTCCATTTGCGGGTCGTTCTGTTGTGCCGCGGATAGTGCAAACTCGCCGATCAGCGTGTCGGAATTGGTGACAAAGTTGAGATAGACGAACTGCACAACGGGACCTCTCAGAGTGCCGCATAGGCCAATGCCGGGCGCGCAGTCGCGAGGCCGGATCTGCGGCTAGGGAATGCCTTGTGCAACCGGACGGACTTGTGCGCATGATTCCGTCAGGTTCCCGATCAAAATCGTCGTCGGACCCTTCGCAGCATGGAACTCTCAATGCCTCAATGACCGGGCACCTTCACCAGCAGTACAGGCGGCAACGCGTGGG
>Ga0207803_1000048_pt1 | contig 19756 bp, 9 predicted proteins | sample LuqExpMetageno41_FD_187799 | JGI IMG/M metagenome (GOLD analysis project Ga0207803, IMG submission 187799) | Tropical forest soil microbial communities from Luquillo Experimental Forest, Puerto Rico - Sample 41 (SPAdes) | ecosystem: Environmental > Terrestrial > Soil > Tropical forest ...
TGGCGGTGGCCACCCGCACCGAGGCGATGAAGCCGGCCGATTTGGCCCGCGTCATTGTCGACACCACCGTTCAGCCCAAGGCAGTGATGTTCCCGACCGACGCCAAGCTGTTGAACCGGGCGCGCGAGCGGTTGGTGCGGCTGGCCCAGGAGCTTGGGGTTGTGCTGCGCCAATCCTACCGGCGGGTCGGCAAGTTCGCACTGATCAAGCACCAGCGCTATGCCCATGCCAAGCAGTTCAAGCGCGCCAATCGCAGCCTGAGAAAGCTCAAGACCTATCTCGGCCGCGTCATCCGCGACATTCGCCGCAAAACGGCCGGCGACGAGGGCTTAAGGGAAACGTTGGTGCGGCCGCTGTATCTGGCCGAGCGCGTGCTGGCGCAGGACCGCCACCAGCGCGGCCGCAAGATTTACAGCCTGCATGCGACCGAGGTGGAATGCATCGGCAAGGGAAAAGCACACAAGCCCTATGAGTTCGGCGTGAAGGTGAGCGTGGCGACGCCCCTGCGGCACTCGCGCGGCGGCCAGTTCGTCGCCCACATCGTGGCGCTGCCCGGTAACCCGTATGACGGCCACACGCTCGCCGCCGTCATCCCCGCCATGCAGGCGATCCTCGGCAACACGCTCGATCGCATCATCGCCGATGCCGGATACCGCGGCCACAAAGCCTCGCCCGAATATCAGTTCAAGGTCTACACCGCTGGCCAGAAGCGCCGCATCACCCCACAGATCAAACGCGACATAAGACGGCGAGCGGCCGTCGAGCCCGTCATCGGCCACCTCAAGGAGGACCACCGCATGGGCCGCAATTATCTTGCCCATTCAAGCGGCGATGCCATCAACGCAATGCTCGCCGCCGTCGGATACAACTTCCGCCTCCTGCTCAGGTGGCTGAGACTTTTGCTGTTCCGAATGTTGATCGCAATCGTTGGCGCTTCTCAATTCAGATTCAGCTGAAAAGGACGTTCTTCACGGGCGACTAATTAGGCAAGCACCATGTCGGCGATTGACCCAACCGGCGAGCATTTCATCCTCGCCGAAAAGCTGCGCCTACTTCGGCTGAAATTGGTCGGAGAGACTGAAGTCTTGCAGCGCGAGGAGCTCTTGAAACAAATTGAAGAAATTGAAGAACAGTCGAAATTGCGAACTTCAGGGCAAGCTCGATAAGGCGTCCCTGTTCTTCAATTGTTTCGCAGCTTGGGAAAGGGCCGGAATATTAAAAGTGATGTCTTCATCTGGCCGTCTCGCCGCAGTCGGCTGGCTGACTAGACCCACAGCGGCAGGCCAATTCCCTAGAAGCCGCACGAATACACAGGGCGCTTCCGCGCCCAGCAGGCCAGCCACGATAGCGCCCGAATTCGACTATCGAAAAGACACGTTTATCCATTGATCTCCGAGTTTGGGGGATGCGTTGCGTGTTAGTTCAACCGACACGGCCTGATCAATTACCGAGGCGCGCGCTCGAAGCGCGGTGCCCTCGTTGCCCAACCGGCACAATTAGACATGTACTCGCTCTTGCGAGAAGCATGGGGTCTCCGGGCTTCGATATTTTCCAGTGCAACCATTGTGGGCTGATCGAATGGATTGAAGCCTACGGTATGGATGCCGGTGGCAATACAATGCGTGAGGCCGCCAACTAGGGGCGGCCTCACTCATTCAGCCTCTCGTGGAACGCGTTTTGCTAGCGTTGATGGCCGAGACCGATTCCAAGCTTGAGCGCCTGCTGGCGCAGCGCACCAGCAGTTCGCCTCGATCAGCGGCCGCATCCTGTCGAGCAGATCGAAGCGCCAACGCGTAAGCCAGATTCAACGGTAAAGTCCACCATAGCCCGACCGGCGAGCGGATAAGGCGTCGATACAAACTCGTACCGGAATAAAATCGCTGATTGGCGTAGCGGTAGCCTTCCAACAACGTCTCCGGGCTCATGTGCCGGGGTTGAAACACCACATCTTCGCGTCCATTGTACTTACTCCAGTCCCGCGTGAGGATTCTCCTTCCCCTTTCTAAACGCTGATACAACGGCGTGCCGGGATAAGGCGTCAGGATATTGAATGTTGCATTTTGTACGCCTGCTGATTCAAGAAAATCCAGTGTTTCAATAAAGATCGACTCGGTGTCCTGGTCGAACCCGAACACAATGCCCGCCTGAACCGCGATTCCATGCTCGTGGATGTGCTCGATCACACGCACATATTCTTCCACGCGGTTGAAGCCCTTGCGGACCCCGTTCATGCTTTGTTGGGAGATTGATTCCAGCCCAATGAACAACTGCTTGCATCCGCTCTTTGCCGCCCATTCCAAAAACTCTGCATCTTTACCTGCCTGAATGCTTACCTGGCTGCTCCACCATTTCCGGTAAGGCGCAATCGACCGGAACAATGCTTTCGCGTATTCGCGATCACTGGCCAGATTATCATCCCAGAAAATGACTACCTTACCCGGAAACGAGGCATATTCTGCGGCTACTGCTGCAACTGGCCGCGCGCGAACTTTACGTTGATACATCACCGCCACCGCGCAAAAATCGCAAGCATGCGGGCACCCACGCGTTGCGAAGAGCCTTCCTCCGGTGAAATCGCGTCGATGGTATAATTCCTTGCGTGCCATCGGCACGGCGTTCAATGCAGGTACGGCAGTCGAACAATAGCGATGCATATGTCTTCCGATTTCGAAATCTCTCAAGAATTGCGGCCATTGCAATTCAGCTTCTCCCACGAAAATCACGTCTGCATGGGCTTGAGCTTCTTCCGGCATCAATGTGACATGCGGTCCACCTAATGCCACCGGAATCCCTCGCTTCCGAAATTGGGCAGCGAGATCGTATACGTGGAATGCGCTTGGCGTGTGAAAAGTGATTCCGACCAGATCTACGGCTATCGTTATGTCAATTGGTGACACCTCTTCATCAATATGAATCACCTTCCACTCGGGCGGCACGAATGCGGCCAAGTACGGCATGGTGATCTGCTGAAAGTTAAGCACGCGCGAACGGCGCACCCTTCGAATGGCGGGGGACGATGCCGTGATCAGTAGTAGCGTTCGCTGAGCGGGCATATGATTTGACCAACGAGTATCCATTAATCAGGTGCCAAATTACTTAGCCCGAATGCAGTTCGTCTGCATTGGTCAATGCCAATTACACTGCGAAATGTCCGCTGATCACTGCCCGCTCAAACGATCACACACGACCTTGAAATCGCAACCCCAGCAGAGAGATTTAAGACGGATGGATTGCAAGGTCTAACTCAAGTATCCATAGTACAAAGGCTCTATGATATAAATATCCAATTATATATCCATAGCACACGAGGCTTTATAACTGCCCACACAACTCCTCGTTATCTTTAGGAGTCCCCTTTTGTAGATGGAGCGATGCCTATTACCACGTAGAATCCAATCGCGCCCCCGGAACCAACCCACGCCCCCAGCCTTATCTCAAGTTGACCGAGTAAACGGGGATTACCGACCGCTCACATTTGTGTATCGCAGAGAGCACGCTCATCATCGCTGATGGGCGGACTCAGATGGAACTTTTTTGGTCTCTTATAGAATCAGTGGTGGGGCTGAATATCAACTTTGGTAACCGCAAATGGCCGCGACACCACGATTAAAACGCCAGCACCTGAGAGCTTCCCGCCGGGACAGCGAAGAAGCCGAGCTGCGCGAAGCCATCCAGACCAAGCTCGCCTACGCGCTCGGCAAGACCCGCGAGGCCGCGACCGATGTCGATTGGTATCATGCCACGGTGCTGGCGGTGCGCGACCGCGTCATCGACACCTTCCTAAATGCGCACGCCGAGGCTAAGCGAGCGAAGAGAAAGCGCGTCTATTATCTGTCGATCGAATTCCTGATTGGCCGACTGCTGTTCGACACGCTTACGAACCTTCAGCTGGTCGAGCCGGCACGCGCGGCGCTCGCAAGCCTCGGCGCCGATCTCGACCGCCTGCGCGAGATCGAGCCCGATGCCGCGCTCGGCAGCGGCGGGCTCGGGCGACTCGCGGCCTGCTATCTCGACAGCCTGTCGGCGCTCGGCATCCCGGCTTATGGCTATGGCATCCGCTATGAAAACGGCCTGTTCGAACAGTCTATCCGCGACGGCTGGCAGCAGGAACTGCCGGAGGAATGGCTTGTGCGCGGTAACCCCTGGGAGCTCAACCATCGCGAGGTGGCCTCTTCGGTTGGCTTCGGCGGCAGGGTTGAATATCTCGGCGATGACAACATCACCGCACGTGTCTACTGGTATCCGGCAGAGCGCGTGCTGGCAGTACCCCATGACACGCCGATCGCCGGCTGGCGCGGCCGTCACACGAACATGCTGAGGCTGTGGTCGGCGCGCGCGGTGACCCCGATCCAGCTCGCGGCCTTCAACAAGGGCGATTATGTTGGCGCGAGCGCTGCGCGCTTGCAAAGCGAGGCGATCTCGCGCTTCCTTTATCCGAACGACTCGACGCCGGAAGGACAGGAGCTGCGGCTCCGCCAGGAATATTTCTTTACTTCCGCTTCGCTGCAGGACCTGGTGCGCCGCCATCTCGAAGAATTCCCGACCCTCGGGAATCTCGCCGAGCAGGCGGCGGTGCAGCTCAACGACACGCATCCAGCGATTGCGGTCGCCGAGCTGATGCGCATCCTGGTGGACGACCACGACTTTCCCTGGGAGCAGGCGTGGACCATCACCCGTGCCACGCTGAGCTACACCAATCACACGCTGCTGCCTGAGGCGCTGGAAAGCTGGCCGGTCGACCTGTTCGGCCGGCTGCTGCCGCGGCATCTCCAGATCATCTATCTGATCAACTGGCATCACTTACAGGAGACCGAGCGGCGCGGTCTGCACGAGCGCGACTTCTTGTCGGCGGTGTCGCTGATCCACGAGAACGGCGACAGGCGCGTGCGCATGGCGCATCTCGCCTTCCTCGGCAGCCATTGTGTCAACGGCGTGTCGCATATGCACACCGAGCTTCTACGCAGAACCTTCTTTCATGATCTCGCGCGCACGACTTCGACGCGCATCGTCAACAGGACCAACGGCATCACCTTCCGGCGCTGGCTCTTCCAGGCCAATCAACCTTTGACCAAACTCCTAATCGAGACTTTAGGAGAACGAGTGCTCGAGGAGCCGGTCTGCCTGCAGGAGCTTGAGCAGGCGGCCGAAGACGATGTCTTCGTGGGCCGCTACCGATGCGCGCGGCTCGAGAACAAGGAACGGCTCGCAGACGTGCTGCGCGCGAGTGCGGGCGTCGAGATCGACCCGCAAGCGCTGTTCGACGTGCACATCAAGCGCATCCATGAATACAAGCGGCAACTGCTCAACCTGCTGGAGACGATCGCGCTCTATCAGGAGATGCGGGCGCGGGCGCACGAGGACCACGTGCCGCGAGTGAAGATCTTCGCCGGCAAGGCGGCCATGGGCTATGACCGCGCCAAACTGATCATCAAGCTCGCCAATGACGTCGCGAGGGTCGTGAACAGCGACCCGGACGTAGCCGGCCGGCTGAAGGTGGTATTCGTGCCGAACTACAGCGTAACGCTCGCCGAAACCATCATTCCGGCGGCGGATCTCTCCGAGCAGATCTCGACCGCCGGTATGGAGGCCTCGGGCACCGGCAACATGAAGCTCGCTCTGAACGGGGCCTTGACCATCGGCACGCTGGATGGCGCCAATATCGAGATCCGCCAGCATGTCGGGGCCGAGAATGTGATTATCTTCGGCATGAACGCCGAAGAGGTGGCGGAAAAGCGGCGCACGCGCTTTACGGGCTCTGCCGCGGTGGAGGCCTCGCCGCGGCTTGCCGCGGTGGTCGAGAGCCTCGCCAATGGCACGTTCGCGCCCGACGATGCTGGCCGCTTCGTGCCGATCGTGAAGTCGCTTTGCGAGTACGATCACTTCATGGTAGCAGCAGACTTTGACGCATATTGGCAGGCGCAGCGCCAGGTCGATGCACTATGGCGCTCGCCACGAGACTGGTGGCACATCGCGATTCGGAATACGGCGCGCATGGGCTGGTTTTCCTCCGACCGCGCTGTGCGGGAATACGCAAAAGAGATCTGGGGAGTGGAGTGTGGGTTTCCGCTTGCGCGGGAATGAGCGGAGTAAATTGCTTTCACCGTTCGTCCCCATGTGAGGAGATCCAGAACAACTGATGCCAGGTCCGAAATTTCGCTTGCGCGGGAGTGTAGTCGAATGGGCCTCCTCGCTGTTTCCCCGCTGTATTTTCAGCGGCCGCAGATTACCGCCACCCTCTTCCCGACCGTGCAAACACCTCGGCCACGCGGCTCAAACCGTCGTGCCCCTCCATGTCCTCGAGCGCCACCGGCAACTTGCGCCGCCAGTTCGGATGCTCGTCGACCGTGCCGGGAATATTGATTTGCTCGCACTCGCCCAGGATGTCGTCGATCGCGATCGCCACCAGGCGGCACGGCATCTGCGCGAGAAACGCGGCGACCGCAGCAAGTTCGTTGATCGTTCTACGCTCCGCTCGTCCCCCTGAAAGCGGGGACCCAGCAGCCTCACTTTGGATTCCCGCTTGCCCGGGAATGAGCGGAGCAAGGTGATCTACAGCTCGCGCCCGCAAAATCTCCCGAAGGTGTTGCTGGGCCCGGGCGCGTGCTTCATCGCTTTCGCCCGGATCTAGCCCGAGCCTGCGCTTGGTGCGCAGATCCGCCCCCTCAAGCCAGCCGCGCAGGGTCGGCAGATCGTGCGTGTTGAAGGTGGCGAGCGCTTCGACCGGATAACTCTCCGGCGCGCGGAAGCGGCCTTCCTCATCACGCTCGAAAAGCATCACGCGATAGCTCCAGATGCCCCAGCGTCCGAGCGTTTCGCGAAAGCCCTCCGGCACGGTGCCGAGATCCTCGCCGATGACGATGCAGCGCGCCGCCTGGCTCTCCTGTGCGATGGTCTGCAGCGATAGCTCGAACGGAAAGCGCACATAGGCGCCGTCGGCGGCGCTGTGCCCGCTCGGAATCATGAACAGGCGCTTGAGGCCAAGCACATGGTCGAGCCTGATCGCGCCGGCATGACGCATGGTCGATCGCATCAGCGCCCGCAGCAGCGCAAAATCATTTTCCGGCAGCGCGCCGGGATTGAAGGGCGCGAGCCCCCAGTTCTGCCCGGCCGGGTTGAATTCGTCCGGCGGCGCGCCGACCGAGACATTGGGGAGTACGCAATCCTGCTCGCTCCAGGCGTCGGCGCCATGCGGATGAATGCCGACGGCAAGATCCACATAAAGTCCGATCGGCATGCCGCAGCGCCGCGCCGTCTCCTTGCACGTCTGCAGCTGGCGGTCGGCGACCCATTGCACGAATTCATGGAATTCGCAGGCTGCGCGATCAGTCTCCCGCAATTCCCGCAGGTTTGCCGTCCTCGGATGCGGCCAGGGCTCGGGCCACTCCGGCCAAGGTTTGCCTTCAAAACGCGCGCGCAAGGTCTCGAAGCAGGCGAAAGCCAGAAGCCTCTCGCCCTGCTCCTGCCGGTAAGCCTCGAAATCGGCGCGGCGATCCTCGCCCGCCGACGTCGCGAAATGCTCGTAGGCTAGACGCAAGCCGTGGCGCTTAGCGCGCGCCACCGCCGCGTAGTCGATCAGCTCGCCGCCGCGCAGCGCAGCGAGCGCGATGCCGGCCGCGTCCGCGCCGGGAAATTCAGGAATGGTGTCAAGATCGATAAAGAGCGGATTGAGAAACATGCGGCTGTTAGGCGCATAGGGGCTCGCCTCATGCGCGCGATCGGGAAACAGCGCGTGCAGTGGATTGAGGGCGATGCCGGCCGCGCCAGCTGCGGCCGCCACTTCGATCAGCCGCGCCAGATCCGTGAAATCGCCGTGGCCCCAGTTGCGGCGCGACCGCAACGCGTAAAGCTGACCCCCCAGTATCCAGTACCGGCGGCCGTCGCCTTGAAATGCCCGGACGGGTTTGCCCACCGGCGCAACGTCCGGCGGGCGGGCGCGGCCATGCGACAGTGCGGCAACAAGCCCGCGCTGCACCTCCAGGCTCGTCTCGTGCCAGCGGCCAAAGACGTCGTGGTAACCGGGTTCGACCCCCCAAAGGCCTGCTTTTGCTGCCAAATCATCCATTTTTTTGCTAGGGAACTTTCGGAAATTCCCGTGGTTTTCGTTGGGGTAGATCGAGACCATAACAATGAAGAAGCCCGGAGCGGAGCATACCGCGGTGCGCGCGCGAGGTTCTGTTGTTGACGCGTGGGAACATTCATTACCGGATCCGACCGCGCCTTGTTTTCTCATCGAAGACATTTACCCGTGCGTGGATGGCGGCCGCTATCCGGTAAAACGAATTGCTGGCGAAAGTGTTGAGGTCTGGGCAGATATTTTTCGCGAAGGCCACGACGTGTTCGCGGCCGCGCTGTTGTGGCGGCCGGAAACCAGCAAGGACTGGCGGCGCGAGCCAATGGCCCTGTGCAACAATGATCGCTGGCACGGACATTTCACGCCGTTGGAGCCGGGCGCCTATCTGTTCGCGATTGAGGCGTGGACCGACCGGTTCGCCACCTGGCGCAAGGAATTCACTCTGCGCAAGGAGGCCGGGCAGGACCTTTCGCTGTCGGCGCGCGAAGGCCACGATTTGCTGGTCGAGCTCAAGCCGCGCGAGCGCAAGGCGCGGCTCATCGTCGAAGCCCATGCCAAGAAGTTCGCTGCAGAAAACAACATTAGTCTTTTGCTCGAAGATGAGCTCGCTGCCGCGATGCAAGAGACGGAGGCGCAGCCTGATCTGACGCGCAGCCATACCATTCCCTTGCTGGCGGAGCGCGCGCGCGCGCGTAGCGGCGCCTGGTATGAAATGGTGCCACGCAGCCAGGGCAGCGTCGCCGGCAGGCATGGGACCTTCGATGACTGCATCGCGCGCGTGCCCGACATCGCCGCGCTCGGCTTCGATGTCGTTTATCTCACGCCGATCCATCCAGTTGGGCACACCAACCGCAAGGGCAAGAACAATTCACTCAACGCCGGCCCCAACGATCCCGGCAGCTTCTATGCCATCGGAAATGAACGGGGTGGGCACGATGCGGTCGAGCCGCAGCTCGGCACGCTCGACGATTTCCGCCGGCTGGTGGAGGCCTGCCAGGAGCACAAAATGGAGATCGCACTCGACTTCGCGGTGCAGTGCTCGTTGGACCACCCGTGGGTGAAGGCATATCCGGAATGGTTCCGCTTTCGCCCGGACGGCTCGATCCGCTTCGCCGAAAACCCGCCGAAGAAATACGAGGACATCGTCAACCCGGATTTCAATAATGCCGACCGCATCGCGCTGTGGGAAGCGCTGCGCACGATCTTGCTGTTTTGGGTCGATCAGGGCGTACGCATCTTTCGCGTCGACAATCCCCACACCAAACCGTTTCCGTTCTGGGAGTGGCTTATCCGCGAGGTGCGCCGACGGCACCCCGACGTGATATTCCTGTCGGAAGCCTTCACCCGGCCGAAGGTGATGAAGGCCCTCGCCAAACTTGGCTTCTCGCAGTCTTACACTTATTTCACCTGGCGGACGGGCAAACACGAGCTCGAGGCCTATCTCAACGAAATCACGGGCTATCCAGAGCGCGATTATTTCCGGCCAAATTTCTTCGTCACGACGCCGGACATCCTGCCTGTGCAGCTGCAGAGCGGCGAGCCGTGGATGTTCAAGTCGCGCGCCGCGCTCGCAGCGACGTTGTCGTCGAACTACGGAATCTATAACGGCTTCGAGCTAATCGAGCATGAGCCAATTCCGGGTCGCGAGGAATACCTCAACTCGGAAAAATACGAGATCAGGACGCGCGACTGGAACAAGCCCGGCAATATCAAGGACTATCTCGCGCGGCTAAACGCGATTCGGCGCGAGAACAGCGCGCTACAGCAGACCTCCAACCTGCAATTCCTGCAGGTCGACAACGACAATGTGACCGGCTTTCTGAAGGAGTCGACCGACGGCGAGAACGCGGTGGCCTGCGCCATCGCCCTCTCCGCCGGGCCGCAGGAATTCTGGCTGCATTTCGGCGATCATCACATCGGCGCTGCTAGTAGGAAGTCCGTTCGCCAGATTGAAGACTTGGTGACCGGCGAACGACGTCTGCTTGAATGGGGCGGCGTGCGTCTACGCATTAATCCGGCGGCCGACCCCGCCCTTATCTTCCGTTGCATGACGTGAGGCCGACCCATGGATGTCCGGTCCGACATCGCCGTTGCGATCCAGACAGCCGATGACGCCCTGTGGTTCAAGGACGCCGTCATTTACCAGCTACACGTCAAGGCGTTCCGCGACAGCAACGGCGACGGCGTGGGCGATTTCGCGGGCCTGACCGAGCGGCTCGATTATCTGCGTGACCTCGGCATCACCACGCTTTGGCTGCTGCCGTTCTATCCGAGCCCCGGCCGCGACGACGGATACGACATTTCCGATTACGGCGACATCAATCCGGCCTTCGGCACGATGCGGGACTTCCGCCGCTTCATGCAGGAGGCGAAACGTCGCGACCTGCGCGTCATCACCGAGTTGGTCATCAATCATACCTCGGACCAGCACGATTGGTTCAAGCGCGCCAAGCGCAGCCCGACCGGCTCGAGCGCGCGCAACTGGTACGTCTGGAGCGATACCGATCAAAAATACCAGGGAACGCGCATCATCTTCACCGACAGCGAAAAATCGAACTGGAGCTGGGATGCTGAAGCCAATGCGTTCTACTGGCACCGCTTCTTCTCGCATCAGCCGGATCTGAATTTCGACAATCCGCGCGTGGTGCGGGCGATAGTGCAGGTTATGAAGCGCTGGCTCGATTGCGGGGTCGACGGATTCCGGCTCGATGCCGTCCCCTATCTCTGCGAGCGCGAAGGTACCAACAATGAGAACCTGCCGGAGACGCACGCGGTGCTCAAGCGGCTGCGCGCGGCGCTCGATGCTTATGCCGCCAACAAGGTGCTGCTGGCCGAAGCCAACCAGTGGCCGGAGGACGTTCAGCAATATTTCGGCAGCGGCGACGAATGCCACATGGCCTACCACTTCCCGCTGATGCCGCGCATCTACATGGCAATCGCGCAGGAGGACCGTTTCCCGATCACCGACATCATGCGGCAGACGCCGGAGATCCCCGCCAACTGCCAGTGGGCAATGTTCCTGCGCAATCACGACGAGCTCACGCTTGAAATGGTCACCGACGCAGAGCGCGATTATCTCTGGTCGACTTACGCCGCCGATCCGCGCGCGCGCATCAATCTGGGCATCCGCCGGCGACTTGCACCGCTAATGGACAACGACCGACGCAAGATCGAATTGATGAACTCGATTTTGCTCTCGATGCCGGGCACGCCGATCATCTATTACGGCGACGAAATCGGCATGGGCGACAACATCTACCTCGGCGACCGCAACAGCGTGCGCACTCCGATGCAGTGGACGCCCGACCGCAACGGCGGATTCTCGCGCGCCGACCCCGCGCAGCTCTTCCTGCCCTGCATTATGGATCCGCTCTACGGCTACGATGCGGTCAATGTCGAGGCGCAGACTCGCTCGCTGCCGTCGCTGCTCAACTGGATGAAGCGCCTGATCAGCGTGCGCAAGTCGACCAAGATATTCGGGCGCGGCACATTGACCTTCATCCGCCCGGCCAATCGCGCGGTTCTTGCCTATGTGCGCCAACTCGACAATGAGGCAATCCTCTGCGTTGCCAATATCTCGCGTTCGGCGCAGGCGGTGGAGCTCGACATGAGTCCGTGGAAGGGCCGCGTGCCGCAGGAAATGCTTGGACGCACGCATTTTCCCCGCATCGGCGACTTGCCCTATCTAGTGACACTGCCGCCCTATGGCTTCTTCTGGTTCCAGCTCAACGTCAATCCGAAAACCGAACCGGAAAAGGTGCTACCGCGCGATATCACCACACTCGTCGTCGGCCATGGTTGGGAAAATGCCTTGTCGAACTGGACACGGCGCATTTTCGAGGCCGATGTGCTGCCGAGCTTCATGCCAGAGCGGCGCTGGTTCGCCGACAAGGATTCGCGCTCGATCTCGGCCAAGGTCTCGGCCGCGGTGCCCGTGGAGCACGAGGGCGGCCGCATCGCCTTCGTAGTCGTCGAATCCACCGGCCGACAGGGCGTGAGCCGCTATTTCCTGCCGCTCACGGTCCGCTGGTCGCGCTACACCATGATCGACAAGGGCCCGGCTAGCGTGCTTGCGGCCGTGCGGCGCGGAGCGAACGAAGGCACCTTACTCGATGCGACCGCCGAGCCTGATTTCATTTCCGTTCTGCTGACCAGGGTCCGCGCGGGAGAAACGGTCGGCAGCGAGGGACCGAAGATCGAGTTTCGCCCGACCTCGGCCTTTGCCGACGCGCCGGCTCCCGAAGTCAAGAGCGTCAATGCAATCGATCGCGAGCAGTCGAACAGCAGCGTAATCGTCGACAATCAGTATGTCGTCAAGATCCTGCGCAAGGTCACGCCGGGCGTGCATCCGGAATTCGAGATCGGCCGTTTCCTGGTCGACGTCGCGCAATTCCGCAACGCGCCGGCACTGCTCGGGACGGTCGAGCTGATCGAGGGCGAGAGTCGTACGGCGCTCGCGGCCGTGCACGCCTTTATCCAAAACCAGGGCGATGCCTGGGGCGTCACTAGTGCCTCGCTTGACCGCCTGATCGACCAGCAGCGAATGCTGCGCGACGAAATTGCCGCGGACACATCCGAGATGACTTCGATGCTTCAACGCATGCGGCAGATTGGCCGGCGCACCGCCGAGCTGCATCGCGCACTCGCCAGCCACGATGTCGAGGGGTTTGCGCCGGAGCCAATCTCGGCGGAGGACAGCGCGCGGTGGAGCGATGGGCTCCTCACACGCGCACGCCGCGTGTTCGATATGCTGCAAGGCACCTCTCTCGCCGACCCTGCCGCCGCGACCGCCCGGAGATTGCTCGAGCAGCGCGAGGCAATCTTCTCGCATATCGAAGGCCTCAAGGGGGCCCGTTTTAAGGGCAGCAAGATCCGCCACCACGGCGATTTCCATCTCGGGCAGGTGCTGATCGCCAAAGACGATGCCTATATCCTCGATTTCGAAGGCGAGCCACGGCAGAGCCTCGAGCATCGCCGCGCCAAGGCCCCGCCGGCGCGCGACGTGGCGGGATTTCTGCGCTCGGTCGATTACGCCACCAGCGCCGCAATCGACCGCGCGCCCAATGTCAGCGCGGAAGAGCGCCCAATGCTCGCGCAGCGGATCCGTTCATGGGGCGCGCGTCTTTCGAGCGCGTTCTGGGAGATATACCGCAAGACGTTGACGGAAACGGACTTCTGGCCAGCCGATGAATCACAGGCTCGTGGGCTGCTCGACCTCTTCCTGCTCGAGAAGGCCTTCTACGAAATCGAATACGAACTAACCAACCGGCCGGCCTGGACGCATATCCCGCTCGAAGGCACGTGGCGCATTCTCGAAGAGCGCGGGGTGGTGCGATGAGCGAGCTTTCGCCCGGCGCCCGCGAGATCCTTGCCGGCCGCAACGCCGACCCGTTCCACTATCTTGGCCCGCATACCGAAAACAACCGCACCGTAGTCCGCGTCTTTCTGCCCAATGCGAACCGGGTAGTCGCGGTCAGCAGCGGCAGCGAGCGCGAGCTCGAGCGCATCGATCCAGCCGGCCTTTTCGCCGGGCCGCTCGACGATCCGACGCATTATCGCCTGCGCGCGTGCTTTGGCGACAGCGAGGTTGAGCTAGAGGACCCCTATCGTTTCCCGCCGGTTCTCTCCGACTTCGATCTCTATCTGCTGGGCGAAGGCAATCATCTGTTACTCTATAGCAAGCTCGGCGCGCATCCGATGGAACTGGAGGGCGTGCTCGGCGTCGCTTTCGTAGTGTGGGCGCCGAATGCGCGCCGCGTGAGCGTGGTCGGCGATTTCAATTTCTGGGACGGCCGCCGCCACGCTATGCGTGTGCGCGGCAACGGCTACTGGGAAATCTTTGTGCCGGGCGCAAGCGCAGGCGACAAATACAAATACGAGATCATTACGCGGGCGGGCAATCTGCTGCTGAAGGCTGACCCGGTCGGCTTCGCCAGCGAGATGCGCCCCCTCACTGCTTCCGTCGTCATCGATAGCGCGAAGTTGCCGCGGCCGCGCGCAGCGCCCGACGGCGTCAATTCGCTCAATGCGCCGATATCGATCTATGAGGTGCACCTTGGCTCGTGGCGCAAGAAAGGCGAGCATGGCCAATATTGGCTGACCTATCGCGAGCTAGCCGAGCAGCTGCCGGCCTACACCGCCGACATGGGCTTCACCCATGTTGAGCTGCTCCCCGTGATGGAGCATCCCTTCGACGGGTCATGGGGCTATCAGCCAACCGGCTTGTTTGCGCCTACAAGCCGCTTCGGCACGCCTGCGGATTTCGCGATGCTCATCGACGCGCTGCACGCCGCCGGCATCGGCGTGCTGCTCGACTGGGTGCCCGGCCACTTTCCCGATGACCCGCACGGGCTCGCGCATTTCGACGGCACCGCCATCTATGAGCACGCCAACCCCATGCAGGGGCGCCACCTCGATTGGGGCACGCTCATTTACAACTACGGCCGCATCGAAGTGACTAATTTCCTGCTCGCCAATGCGCTGTTCTGGCTCGACCGCTATCGTGTCGAGGGACTGCGCGTCGATGCCGTGGCGTCGATGCTCTACCTCGATTACAGCCGGCCGGAAGGCGGCTGGATACCAAACAAGTTCGGCGGACGCGAGAATATTGACGCGATCGCCTTCCTACGCCGTACCAACACGGAATTGTTCAGGCAATTTCCCCATGCCACCACGGCAGCCGAAGAATCAACCGCCTGGCCGATGGTGTCGCGTCCGGTCGACTGGGGCGGGCTCGGCTTCGGCTACAAGTGGAACATGGGCTGGATGCACGACACGCTGGAGTACATCTCCAAGGATCCCATCTACCGCCGCTATCATCACGGCAATATCCTTTTCGGCCTGCACTACGCGTTCTCGGAAAATTTCATTTTACCGCTATCGCACGATGAAGTGGTGCACGGCAAACGCTCGATCCTCGGCCGAATGCCGGGCGACCATTGGCAGCGCTTCGCCAATCTGCGCGCTTATTACTCCTTCATGTACGGGCATCCCGGCAAGAAGCTCGTCTTCATGGGCTCGGAATTTGGCCAGGATAGCGAGTGGAATCACGATATCAGCCTGCCCTGGCATCTGCTGGAGCAGCCCGCGCATGCCGGCGTTCTGCGCCTGGTGCGCGATCTCAACCGGCTCTACCGTGCGCTGCCGGCCTTGCACGCGCTCGACTGCGATGCCGCCGGGTTCGAATGGCTGGTCGCGGATGATTCTGGCAACAGTACCTATGCCTGGCTGCGCAAAGGTCGCGAGGCTCACGAGCGCTGCGTCGTGGTGGTGAATTTCACCGCGCAGATACTGCGCGATTACCGCGTGCGCGTGCCTTTCGCGGGCCAGTGGCGCGAAGTGCTCAATTCCGATGCCGCAATCTATGGCGGAAGCAACGTGGGGAACGCGGGGGCGGTATCCGCCGTTGTGACGCGTGACACTCCGGAGCTCCAGATTGTTGTCCCACCCCTCGCTGCCGTCTATTTTGTTCCTGCGATCGAATAACGGTAACGTCTCGGCGGGCTCACCGCATCCACTCGGCGCCACCTGGGACGGCCGCGGGACCAACTTTGCCCTTTTCTCAGCCAATGCCACCAAGGTGGAACTGTGCCTGTTCGACCGGGAGGGACGGCGCGAGACCGAGCGCATCACGCTGCCCGAACGCGCTGACGACGTGTGGCACGTCTATCTTTCGCATGTGGCGCCCGGCCAGCTTTACGGCTACCGGGTACACGGGCCCTATGCGCCGGAAGCCGGCCATCGCTTCAATCCGCACAAGCTCCTGATCGACCCGTATAGCAAGCAGCTAGACGGGCATTTCTCATGGAATGACGCGCATTTCGGCTATCGCAACGGGCACAAACAGGCCGACATGTCGTTCGACCGGCGCGACAATGCACGCTTCATGGTCAAGTCGGTCGTCGTCGATGTCGCGCACACCTGGAGCCGGGCACGCCGCCCCGCGACTCCCTGGGAAGACTCCATCATCTACGAGGCCCACGTCAAAGGGCTCACCCAGCAACATCCGGATGTGCTTCCGCGTGCCCGCGGTATCTTTCGCGGCCTGTCGGAGCCCAGCCTGATCGCGCATCTGAAGAGGCTCGGCGTCAGCGCGATCGAGTTGCTTCCGATTCACGCCTTTCTCGACGATCGCTACTTGGTCGAGCGCGGGCTCAGGAATTATTGGGGCTACAATACCCTCAGCTTCTTCGCGCCTGAGGCGCGTTACGCCACCGGCAACGCGATCAACGATTTTCGCTCGACGGTTGCGGCGCTACACGACGCCGGCGTCGAGGTAATCCTCGACGTCGTCTACAACCACACCTGTGAAGGCAACCAGATGGGTCCGACGCTGTGTTATCGCGGCGTCGACAATGCCTCCTACTATTGGCTCAAGCCCGATCAGCCGCGCTACTACGACGATTTCACCGGCACCGGCAATTCGCTAAAGCTCGCGCATCCGCGCGTCCTGCAGATGGTGATGGATTCGCTGCGGCTGTGGGTAGAGGTATTTCATGTCGATGGCTTCCGCTTCGATCTCGCCACCACGCTCGGCCGTGACCGCGTCTTCGACCGTAATGCCTCCTTCTTCGCCGCGATCCGGCAGGATCCAGTGCTCTGCAACGTCAAGCTCATCGCCGAACCCTGGGATTTAGGCATGGGCGGCTATCAAGTCGGTGGCTTTCCAACCGGCTGGTCGGAGTGGAACGATTTCTACCGCAAGACGGTTCGCCGCTTCTGGCGCGGCGAAGGCAGCCTGATCGGCGATCTCGCGCATTGCATGACGGCATCGTCGGCGCAATTTCAGCACATCGGGCGCGGGCCGCGATCAAGCATCAACCACGTGACTGTGCATGATGGGTTCACACTCGGCGATCTCGTAAGCTACGAGCAGAAGCACAATGAGAAAAACGGCGAGGAGAACCGCGACGGCTCGGACGATAACCTGAGCACCAATTGCGGCACGGAGGGACGGACGAACGATAAAGACATTCTGACGTTGCGGCGAAGACTGCGGCGTAATCAGCTAGCGTGCCTGTTTCTCGCGCAGGGCGTGCCCTTGCTGCTCGCGGGCGACGAGGTCAACAACTCGCAGGACGGCAACAACAACGCCTATTGTCAGGACAACGAGACCGGCTGGGTCGACTGGTCGCGGCTCGGCAGTAACGATGATCTGACCGATTTCGTCGCCGAGTTGACCCGCCTGCGGCAGCGCTTTCCGCAGCTCAAACCGTATCGCTGGGTGGAAGGCAAGAAGGCGGACGGCTCCTACGACGTGAAATGGCTGACGCCGCAGGGCGCGGAAATGGGCGAAGCCGACTGGAATTTTCCGAACGGACGCTTCCTCGCGTACGTGCTGGGCGCGGTGACCGAGGGCGGCAGACCGCTGCTGATTGTACTCAATGGTGCCGACGAGACAGTCGACATCACCGGCCCGGAATGGCCGGCCGTCGCGCGCTGGCAATGCGTCATTGACACTACAAATGGTCAGTCGAATTCGGCGACGCTCGAGCTGGGTGGACACTGGCACGCCCCTCCGCGATCCGCGCTCGCCTTCGCAGGCGAGCCGTGAGCGAGACGCCGCGTTTCGGCCCGCGGTTGACCGACAGCGGCGCGGGTCCTCGGACTGAAGGCGCGAGGCCAGGGTGGGGGACCCATCGTCAACCGCCGCGGACGCCCTCCCGTTGAGCGCGACTCCAGCGCCAATAACAGCGAAAGCCGGTCTGATGCCACGGATGACCGTTTCTGTGCTGCAAATTCTTGAATAAGCGACCTACGGGAACAACTGAGTACCAGCGACGTTTAACGGCTAAACAACCAGGAGGCTTGCAATGAAAAAGGTCTTGGTTGGAATCATATTCTTACTCAGCGTTTCATTTACGACGCCAATTTGGGCCACAGAATTCTATATCGTGCGAGATCTGACGACGCAGAAATGTACTGTCAGCGATAAGCGACCCATCACCGATATTAAAACGATAACAGTGGCTACTGATACAATTTATAAAAGCCGGGAAGATGCTGAGTCCGCCATGAAAACGATCAAAGTGTGTTCTGCTCAGAAATAAAGAGGGCCGCCGGGCGCACGCAGAAAAACGCGAGCTTGATGCGTGTCTAGTTTTAAGTAGTGGGTATGTAACGGATACAGGACTCTACCGCGGTGCAATGAGAGGTTACCGCGGTGCGGCAGAGATTGAAGGACAAGGGCTTAGTGAATTGCCTCGATCAGCTTCGTATTGCCTTCATTGCCAGGCCAATTGACCCGGAGAATACCTGCGAAGCGAGAATACATGAGCGGCTGGCAACGAATTGGCGTGGTGATTTCGATCCTCTGGCTTATAGGCGTCCCGATCTATCTCATGGTCGATCAAAACCAGAGCGCCAGCAGGGTGTACGAAAGTTGTTTGCAAAACGCTTATCTGATCTACGGGCCAGTAGGATATGAGGGCGATAACCCCGCCGAATTTCACCTTGCGAGCCAGCGGTGTTCGGAAACCCGCAACCGAATGTTCATGTCGCCTAAGAAGTTGATCGGAGTTCTTTTGGGTCAGGACAAAGAGTCATGGGTGATCTGGATAGCCATGTTTGTCCCACTCACCTTGTTCTGGGTGATTGGCGGGATTGTAATCGCCACAGTCCGCTGGATATTCCGTGGCTTTGTACACCGATCAAGTTGAGCGCTCGCTCTTGTTTTCCATCGATTGGGTAGAAAAGGATGGACCCCTGGTAGCGCCGTCCTTGAGTGGCGGCTTTGGATCAACCGTGACTTGCCAAATCGTTGAGCAAGTCTGAGGGGCAAAGTTGACCTCGACTACGCTCCACAGGATTCCTGTTTGCCGGCCGCGATTTTGGCCAGCGATCAACAAGAGCAATGGCTCGCCGGCACAGCCGAGAACCGATTTGCTCAGGCTTGCTCCCGGAAACGCGATTTGATTCAACTCAAGGACACTCGCACCCCTGCTATGGAACTTTTGACATTAGGTGAGTTCCAAACGAACTTTGAAGGCGAGAAAATAGGGGTGTCTGAATGTCAATGACGTACAAACTGGGGCTTGCGATCTTGTCGGGGGCCGCGTTTGCCTTTGCTGTCACGCAGGCTCTAACAATTCTGCTTGAAACTGCTCCTTGAGCCATTTTTGAGATCGGACAAACTGGGGCCGCCGCAAATGGCGGCCTCTTTCACTGAAGGGATCAGCGGGCGTTCCCATGAAAGAAAAAAGAGGAATTCAGCGCCGCCGTCGAATAGGTGTTAGCTTCGAATAGAACATGCGCGACTAAGAAAAACGGGCCTGCGCTCTTTTGTCTCTCAGATCGTCCTTGCTCGTACGGACCTCTTAGCTATATTCTTTTGCCAACACGGGTCGGGGGTTTAACAACTCGATGGAGCCCCGCTATGAGTACGGATTTCACTGAACAATGGAGCAATATGCAGAAGATGTTTCTGCAGAGCTCCGAAATTTCGGCCACGTTTAGAGAAAATGCTCGCCAGTTTTGGGAAAACCAGGGAAAGGTTCTGGACAACATGCAGGCGCTTGCGAATGGCTGGTTCGAGCGGCGCCGTACCGGAACTCACGCAGCACGCGAGGCCGCGGAGCGTATGTACGCAACCAAGACATACTTTGATCTGGCTCAGGAGTATCAGGCTTGGGCCCGCGGAGCATTCGAGCGGATCATGGCCGACCAGGAACAAATCATGGCGGCAAC
>Ga0207803_1000055_pt1 | contig 19235 bp, 19 predicted proteins | sample LuqExpMetageno41_FD_187799 | JGI IMG/M metagenome (GOLD analysis project Ga0207803, IMG submission 187799) | Tropical forest soil microbial communities from Luquillo Experimental Forest, Puerto Rico - Sample 41 (SPAdes) | ecosystem: Environmental > Terrestrial > Soil > Tropical forest ...
TTTTGGCAAGCCGCTTAGCGTGCTTGCGGCGGGCAACGCGCTCGACGGCCATTGCTTGCTCGTAAGCCGCGGAACCAAATTCTCCGATTAATCGCTGAGCTTGTAGCTTTGCCGCCTTGCGTCGCATTTGTTTAGCCCCCGAGAGTCTGCGGCTACCAATCGGTCCCATCTACAAGGACATTTCGGCCGGACAGACGGGACGTTCACCTACGCAAAAGCCCCGACTAGCGCCGAATGTCTCGATATGTAAAAACTGGATGAAAATACACATCAATCTTGCATTAATATTAATCTAGGACCGTCCCGCCGAATGCTTGAGCGACCGCTTTGGTCCTCTACCCGTACTCGGGAAAAATCAACTGGACGTGCTATTTTCGGCCAACAAGTTGATATCTGGGCGCAAAAAAAGGCGCGCGACGCGCTTCGTAAACAGAATGGCCGCGCGGCTTGGAACGCGCGGCCTTCCAAGTGTCGAACGAAGCTCATCAACGTCGACTATTTTCCGCCGAATACGCCACTGCGGACGAATTCCTCCAACCCGAATTGGCAACTCCAAACAATTTTTTGGCGCGAATACATCAGTCGCCATTTCGGTTTTGCGACATAAACTCGCAGGTATCAGGCCCACTCACGATCGTCTGACGGAAGGGTACGCAAATGCCTGTCTCAGCGACTCCTGAATTCCCCTCGCTCTACGACTTTCATTTCGCCATCGTGCGGGCGAGAACCCCTGAGCTCCTCCGCAAGGCCTACCGCCTTCGATACCAGGTCTACTGCGTTGAGAAGCCGTTCGAGAATCCAGACGAACAAATCGATCAATGTGAGACCGACAAGTACGATGACCGTTCGGCGCACACGCTGCTGGTCCATCGTCGAACTGGTGAAGTTGCCGGGGCTAGCCGCGTTATTCTGCCTCACAAAGGCGACCCCTTGCCGATTTTGACGCTGCTGCACGGCGCCGATCTCCGCAGCTTTGCGGAATTTCCGATTGCGCGAACGGCGGAAATCTCTCGGTTTGCTGTATCGAAGCAGTTTCGGCGGCGGTGTGGTGAGGAGCGCCGCGCGGATGCGGGATTTGGCGAAACCACCCGCACTCATGAGATCAACGAGCGGCGCTTGATGCCGTATATTACCCTCGGGCTGATCAAGGGTGTCTTCGACATCTGCCGGGATCATAAGATTAGTTATCTCGCAGCGGTGATGGAGCCGCCCCTCCTCCGTATCTTACGGCGGCTCGGGCTGAATTTTACGCCGATTGGCGGCCTCGTTGAGCATCACGGACTCCGTCAGCCCTGCATCGCTCGAATAGCGGATTTGGTTGAGCACTCGCGCGAGAGCGAGACTTTGCTTTGGCAATACGCCGCTAGCCAAACCAGTGCAGTGGAAGATGGTAGGCTCGCTGCCGCTTAGTGGGCAGGAAAGCCAGGTCGGATCTTATTTGACCCTGACCCAATTTACGCTAACCTTTTCCCATGATCCCGCACCCGAGTCGTGGCGGCGCAGGGGCAGCGGCCCTTCTTTCCCTCGTAGCCGTGGCGGGATGCGGCGAACGGAACACCTACGTTGCGCCGCCTCCGCCCGAGGTGACGGTAGCGAAGCCGGTACAACGGGATGTCGTCAACTTCCTCGAGGCGACCGGCAATGCGGCGGCCGTGAACAGCGCCAACCTCGTTGCGCGGGTCTCCGGATTCATTGAGAGCATTGACTACACGGACGGCGATGCGGTGGAGAAAGGAAAGCTTCTCTTCACTATCGAGCCGGAGCCGTACGATCTCAAATTGAAGCAGACGCAGGCAGCGCAAGCGAGCGCCAAGGCGACGCTCACGCAGGCACAAGCCGAATACGAGCGCCAGTCGAACCTGGCACAAACCGGGTCTGCCTCGCGAGCCGCGCTCGACAACGCGACTGCAAACCGCGCCAGCGCGCAAGGCGCTCTCGACCAAGCCGAGGTGAATACGAAGCTTGCCGCCATCAATGTCGATTACGCGCACGTTTCGGCGCCGTTCGCCGGCGTCGTGACAGCGCGGCAGGTGTCGATCGGGGACTTTGTCGGGGGCAGCGGTTCACCCACCGTGCTCGCGAGCATCGTTCAACTCGTTCCCATCTACGTGAATTTCAGCATCAGCGAACGGGACGTGCTGCGCGTGCGCGACGATATGCGGCGGCGCGGCCTGACGACAGCCGATCTCAAGAAAGTGCCCGTCGACGTCGGCCTTCAGACGGAAGAGGGCTATCCGCATCAGGGCATGCTCGACTATGCGTCGTCGAATGTGGACGCCTCGACCGGCACGCTGACGGCGCGTGCCGTATTCGAAAACAAGGATCGTGTGCTGCTGCCCGGCATGTTTGTGAGAGTGCGCGTACCACTCGGCACGCAGCCCAAGGCGCTGCTGGTGCCGGATGCGGCACTCGGCACCGACCAGGACGGCCGCTACCTGCTCACGGTGGGCAAGGATGACGTCGTCGCACAGCATGCGGTCGAGATAGGCGCTCTGCACGGCAAGCTGCGCGTGATCGAGAAGGGGATTTCGCCGGACGACCGGATCGTCGTCGGAGGCATCCAGCGGGCCGTTCCCGGACAGAAGGTTGCGCCGCGCGAGGGGACTGCAGTGACGGCGCAGAACAAATAAGTAGGCCGGTCATGTTCTCGAAGTTCTTCATCGAGCGGCCGGTCCTTTCCAACGTCATTGCCATTTTGATCGTAGTCGTCGGCGCGGTTGCGCTCTTTTCCCTACCGGTCGCGCAATATCCGGACGTGGTGCCGCCGACCGTGCAGGTGACCACGCGCTATCCGGGCGCCAGTGCGCAGACCGTGATCGATACCGTCGCCCTGCCGATCGAGCAGCAGGTCAACGGCGTCGAGAACATGATCTACATGCAGTCCTACTCCGCGGCGGACGGCAGCTACACGCTGACTGTGACGTTCAAGATCGGCACGGATCTCAATTTCGCGCAGGTGCTCGTGCAGAACCGGGTGTCGAGCGCGGTTGCGTCGCTTCCGCAGGCGGTGCAGTCGCAGGGCGTCGTCGTGCAAAAGAAATCAACGTCAATTCTGCAAATCGTCACTCTGACATCTCCGGACAGGCGCTATGACAGCCTGTATCTGGCGAACTACGCGACGATCAATTTGAAGGACGACGTCTCGCGGCTGCCTGGGGTCGGCAATGTGGCGATCTTCGGCGCCGGGCAGTACGCCATGCGTGTCTGGCTCGATCCGGAAAAAATGAAGGCGCGCGGGCTCAACGTGCAGGACGTGATCGGGTCGCTGCAACAGCAGAACAACCAGGTCACTGCGGGGCAGATCGGCGCGCCGCCCGCGCCGAACGACACTGCTTTCCAGTACACTTTGAACGTCGCTGGCCGGATCGATGATCCTGTGCAGTTCGCGGACGTGATCGTGAAGACTGGGAGCAACGGGCAGGTCACCCGGATTCGCGACATTGGTCATGTCGAGCTCGGCGCGCAAACTTACGGCCAGGTCTTCGGCGTCGACGGCAGCCCGGCGGCAGGCATCGCCATTTTCCTCTTACCCGGCGCCAACGCGCTCAACGTCGCCGAAGAGGTGAAGACGGCGATAGCGCGTCTGTCGCGAGGCTTCCCGCAGGGGCTTACCTATGACCTTCCGTTCGACACGACGGTCTTCGTGAAGGCTTCGATCGACGAAGTTTACAAAACCTTGTTTGAGGCCGCGATCCTCGTGCTCGTCGTCGTCCTGATCTTCCTGCAGGACTGGCGCGCGATGCTGGTGCCGGCAACGACGGTGCCGGTGACGATCATCGGCGCGTTCGCCGCGATGGCGGCGCTTGGATTCACCGTGAATTTCGCCACGTTGTTTGCGATCGTGCTGGCGATCGGCATCGTGGTGGACGACGCCATCATCGTGGTCGAGGGGGCCGCGCACAACATCGATCAGGGGATGAACGGTCAGCAAGCCGCGATCCGCGCGATGCAGGTGCTGCTCGGACCGATCATCGGCATCACGCTCGTGCTCTTGTCGGTGTTTCTGCCGGCAGCATTCCTCCCTGGGCTGACCGGGCAGATGTACGCCCAATTCGCTCTGGTCATTGCTGCCACTGCGCTAATCAGCGCGGTGAACGCGGTGACACTCAAGCCCACCCAGTGTGCTCTCTGGCTCAAGCCGAGCATCCCCGTCGACCAGCGCAACATCTGCTATCGCGCGTTCGATGCGGGATACGCGAGGTTGGAGCGCGCGTATGCCGGCTTCGTAGCGCGGCTGGTCGGATATGCCGGTATGCTCGTCGTCCTGTCGATTCTCTTCATCGTTGGGACCCTATATGCCTTCTCGCGGATCCCGACCGGGTTCATCCCCATCGAGGATCAGGGTTACATGATCGCCACGGTGCTGTTGCCGGACGGCGCCTCGCTCGAGCGCACGCAGTCCGCTCTGGAGCGCGTCCGTGAGCGGCTAAAGGGCTCACCCGGCGTCGACAAGGTGGTGACGATCGCGGGCATGTCGGTGCTCGATAACAATGCGCCGCTCGCGAATTCCGGGGTCGCCTACGTCATTCTCAAGGACTGGTCAGTGCGCGGAAAAAAGCTCGGGCTCGTGCCGATGATCGAAAGTTTAAACAAGGCCGTAGCGGGCATCGAGGAGGCCGTGGTGCGGGTTCTGCCGCCTCCGCCAATCGACGGGATTGGATTTGCGGCGGGCTTCACGATGCAGGTACAGGCGATCGATAACAGTTTCGATTTCGCCAATCTGCAACGGGTCACGGACGCGATCGTGAGCGATGCCTCCAGTCAATCTGCGATTCGGTTCGTCATCACCCCGTTTCGCGCGTCGACTCCGCAATACACCGTCGAGGTGGACAGGGTGAAGGCGCAGGCTGTCGGCGTCACCGTCGATCAGGTCTTCTCCACGCTGGCCGGCTATATCGGCTCGTCCTACGTCAACCAGTTCACGAAGTTTGGCCGCACGTTCCAGGTGTTTGTGCAGGCAGATTCGCAATTCCGCGTGCGGCCGGCCGACATCGAAAGCCTTTCAGTACGGAATGCGAACGCGCAAATGGTCCCTCTCGGAACCCTGGTGAAAGTGACTCCGTTTGTAGGCCCGTCTCTGATCAGCCTTTACAACCTGCATCCGTCCTCCACGATCCTCGGGATGTCGGCACAGGGCTATTCCAGCGGTCAGGCCATGCAATTGATGGAGCAGATCGCACAGCATACGTTGCCCCCTCGCATGGCTACCGAATGGACCGCGATGTCGTACCAGGAGAAGCTAGTGGGCAACCAGATGTACATCGTTTTCGCGATGGCGTTGTTGCTGGTCTATCTAGTGCTCGCTGGACAATACGAGAGTTGGTATCGACCGATCGCCGTCATTCTCGCAGTGCCGATCTCCCTGATCGGCCCCGTAACGGCGCTGACGGCGCTGCAGATCGACAACAATCTTTACATACAGATCGGGCTTGTTCTGCTGATCGCGCTTTCGGCGAAGAACGCTATCCTGATCGTCGACTTCGCCCGTGAATTGAGAGTCGCGGGTAAGAGTATCGAGGAGGCTGCTGTGCAAGCAGCGCGGGCGCGCTTCCGGCCTATCCTGATGACCTCTCTCGCATTCATTCTCGGCGTGACCCCGCTGGTGCTCGCTTCGGGCGCAGGAGCCAACGCCCGCGCATCCATCGGCATTACCGTGTCTACCGGAATGATCGCGTCGACCTGCCTCGCGGTGCTGGTCGTGCCATCGTTCTTTGTCGTGGTACAGGGGCTCGAGGAATGGCTTTCGGTGCGCAAGGCGAAGAAACAGGAACTCGCGGCCCAATAGCAGTTGCCAAGAGGTCAACGCAGCGTGATGGCGAAGGCCTTGCGACCTACCCGTGCCGAGTGCGGCGGCAACGCCTGAGCCGATGATTCATGCTCCCAACCGGAACCTCGAATCATGCGCTGAACTTACGGATCATGAATGCACGGCTATGGGATCCTGCTCGGAACCTGCGCTGCTCTGGCGCAGTGCCGGATGGATGATTCTCACCGAATCGGTGCGGCCGCTGCACTGGGTTCCGGCTTTAGGCCGACCCCGTGATTACAGGCCTTCTTGACATCCCGGCGGTATCCCCGCCATAACCCGCCCAGCACGCGGGCCGAAAGCCCGCGCGTTTTGGTTTGGCCGCCTGGAAATGCTGCCAAGCCGTTCATAACTAAGGCAAATCCGACTGAGAAAAAGCCGGTCCGGGGCCGCAAGCCTCGAGCGCCGGGACCGAACACGAAGGGACAACAAAGATGTTCGCAGTCATCAAAACGGGCGGCAAGCAGTACCGCGTCGCCCCGGAAGATGTCATCCGGATCGACCGCGTCGACGGCGAGCCGGGCAAAGTGGTGAGTTTCGGCGAGGTGCTGGTGGTCGGCGGCGACAAACCGTCGGTCGGCGCACCGCTCGTCTCCGGTGCGACCGTCGCCGGCGAAATCCTCGCGCATGAGCGGGGCGACAAGGTGATCGCGTTCAAGAAGCGCCGGCGTAAGAATTCGCGGCGCAAGCGCGGCTACCGGCACGAATTCTCGGTGGTGCGCATCACCGAGATCCTGACCGACGGCAAGAAGCCGTCCGATACGCCGCCGCCGCGGCCGAAGCGTGAGGCGAAGCCGAAGGCAGACAAGCCCGAAGGCGAAGCTGCCGCGTAAGTCGCAAGAAGAAGTGAGATGATTCCGTCACGGAATCGGTGTAAGAGACCCAGGAATTCGAGAGAGTAACGATGGCTCACAAGAAAGCAGGCGGATCTTCCCGGAACGGCCGCGACAGCGCGGGCCGGCGGCTCGGCCTCAAGAAGGCCGGCGGCGAGATTTGTCTCGCGGGTAATATCATTGCGCGCCAGCGCGGTACGACTTGGCATGCAGGTCGTAACGTAGGCATCGGCAAGGATCACACCCTCTTCGCGCTGATTGATGGAAAGGTTCAGTTCGCTACCAAAGAAAAAGGCCGCAAATTCGTATCGGTACTTCCGATGACGGAGGCTGCGGCCGAGTAGACGGTGGACAAAATCGAGGTCCGCCGGTCCACCAAAGTCCGAACCGGCGGGGGCTCGAAAAAGGCTCCAGGAGGGGGAGACGGGTGGACCGGCTCCCCCTCTTCGCTTTTCGGCGCATTCCGCGCCGATTGACTGGAGCCCGTGCCATGACCTTGCTGGAAGAGATCCCGAGAGAGACCTTCAGAGAAGGCAGTATTCCCGTCCTCGAGACCAAGCGGCTCGCCCTGCGCGCCCCGCTCTTCGAGGACGCAAAAACGGTAGCAGCGCTCGCCAACGACCGCCGCATTGCCGAAAACACGGCGCGCATTCCGCATCCGTATCGCCAGACGGATGCCGAGAGTTTCATTGCCGGCGCGAACAAGACGGCGAGCGACGCGGTGTTTCTGGTCACGCTGCGCGACGGCACCATCATGGGCGCATGCGGACTGACGCAGATCGAGGACGAAGCGCCCGAGCTCGGCTACTGGCTGGGCGTGCCCTATTGGGGCAAAGGCTATGCGACGGAGGCGCTGCATGCGCTTGTCGACTACGCCTTCGCCGATCTCGGCCACGACGCGCTGCAGGCCGGCGCGCGCGTGACGAATCCGGCGTCGCGCCGCGTGCTGGAGAAATGCGGCTTCCAGTGGACCGGCGTCGGCCTCTACCGAATCCGCGCGATCAATTCGTCCGCGCCGATCGACCGCTTCCGCCTCGAACGCCGGGTCTGGTCGGCGCTGAAGGGCTGGGGCCGGGCGAAGAAGGTCATCTGAGTGGAATTGGAATCGCCCACATGTACCAGCCGCCACACTTCCGGGAGGATCGCCACGCGGTTCAGCACGCGCTGATCCGCACGCATCCTCTCGGTCTCCTCATCACTGCGGGACCGGGCGGATTGCAGGCCAACGCGATCCCATTCCTGATCGACAGCGACGCATCCGAAAAAGGCACCTTGCGCGCGCATCTTGCGCGTGCCAATCCGCAATCGCAGGAGCTTGCGCGGGTCGAGGAATGCCTCGTCGTCTTCCAGGGTCCGCAGCAATACATCACGCCGTCCTGGTATCCGACCAAGCAGGAAACCGGAAAGGTCGTGCCGACGTGGAATTACATAACCGTGCATGCGTGGGGGCGACCACAGGTCGTCGACGGTGCGGGCTGGCTACGGGATCAAGTCGGCGCGCTGACGGCGTCGCAGGAAAATGCGCGAAGCACGCCCTGGACGGTGGACGAGGCGCCGGCCGATTTCATCGCCGCGCAATTGAACGCGATCGTAGGACTTGAGATTCCGATCGCTCGCATCGAAGGCAAATGGAAAGTCAGCCAGAACCGGCCGGCAATCGACCGCGCCGGCGTCGTCGCGGGCCTGCGCAGCGAAGGCGGCGAGAAGATGGCCTCGGCCGTCGCGGAGCGAAACCGTCCATCCTGATGGATCGTCACAGCGGCAATATTTCAATTGCCCGTCGGCATGCACGCGATTGCATCGACCATAAATTCACGCTGTAATGGTTCCGGGCAATGATCGCTTGGGGGATTTTCATGCCGTTGCGTCAAAGCCTCGTCGGGGCGTCCGCGCTCCTCCTCCTGCTCGCGCCGGCAGCGTCCGCCGGTGCGGCAGATCTCGCGGTCTACAGCACCATCGGCGTAAAAAACGCGTTCGAGGAGCTGGCGCCTAGATTTGAGAAGGATAGCGGGACCAAGCTCAACATCACCTGGAGCACCGGGACCATGCTCGCCAAGCGGATCGCAGGCGGCGAAACCGCGGACGTGCTCATCGCCGCACCCGCCGAAGTCGATGGCCTCGTCAAGGCAGGCAAGCTCGATCCCGGCACGCCGGCGATCGTCTCGCGTGTGATCTTCGCGGTGGGTGCGAAGGCCGGGAATGCCAAGCCGGACATCTCGACGGTCGAAGCGTTCAAAGCGGCGCTTCTGTCGGCCAAGGCAATCGCCTACACCAACCCGGCTGCGGGCGGGCAGAGCGGCGTCTATTTTGCCAAGCAACTCGAGCGGCTCGGCATCGCCGAACAGATGAAAGAAAAGACCAAATTTCCGCCGCCGGGAGGGTTCGTCGGCACGCTGATCCTCAATGGCGAGGCCGACCTCGCCATTCAGTCAAAGCCGGAGTTGCTCAGCGTGGCTGGCGTCGAAGTGATCGGACCGCTTCCCGGCGACATGGCGTTCACCTCGACGCAAACTGCAGCGGTCGTCACCGGCGCGAAAGAGAAAGTAGCCGCCAAGGCTTTCATCACGTTCCTGCGTTCGCCGGACGCGCAGCGCGTCTTCCGCTCCAAGGGATACGAGCCAGCGTCGGCGCAGTAAGGCGGCGCGCCTCACGCCGGCGGGTCGACCATCTCGACCGGGCGGCTCCTCCGCGCCTCGCGCACGAAAATATAAAGTCCTGCCGCGATGATGATGCCCGCGCCCGTCAGCATTTCGGTGCGCGGAATGTCGCCGAAAATGAAATAGCCGAGCAGGATCGCCCAGAAGATCGTCGAATACTGGTACGGCACGACGACGGACGCGGGCGCGAGCTTGAGCGAGCGGTTGATGCAGACATGCGCGACCATCGCCGTCACACCGAGCAGCACCAGCAGCAGGGTGTCGCGCGGATTGAGCGCGACCCAGGTGAAGGGCGCGACGAGGAGCCCGAACACCAGCGCGCCGGCGGTCTGCGTGGTGATTAGCACCAGGTCGGAGGTGCCGCGGACAAGCCGCGTGCAGATCATCAGTAGCGAAAAGGAAAAGCTGCCGGCGAGCGCGATCATCGCCGCCGGCGTGAGGGTCTGGCCTGACGGATCGAGCGCGATCATCACGCCGACAAAGCCGGCGATCACCGCGAACCAGCGCCGCCAGCCGACATGCTCGCCGAGCAGCAGTGGCGACACGGCGGTCACGTAGATCGGCCCGGCAAGATAGAAGGTCATCACGTCGGCGAGCGGCAGGGACGTGAGCGCCCAGTAGAAGCACGCGACCTCGAAGGTCGCGAACACCGGCCGCAGCAGCTGAACCCAGGGGCGCGGCGCCGCCCTGAACGCGCGCCCGCCGTCGCGCCAAAGAAACGGAATCAGCAGGACGGCCGCCGCCGTGCTGCGCACCAGCAGCAGTTGCCCGACCGAATAGGTGGCGACGAGCCATTTACCCAACGCGTCATTGAGAGCGAAGACGAAGATGCCGGCAAGCATCAAACCGATGCCAGCGAGGGTGCGATCGTGGGAAGCGGCGGAGGAGGCAGTCATACCGGGCGAGATATAGCTGCCCCGACCCGATGCGCGAAGCCGAGTGTTACCCGGCGGGCGCTCGCTATCCGGCGCGGAATTTGGCGGCGAATTCCTCGAGCTCGTCGCGATTGAGATCGCTCACTGCAAGCGCGCTCAGTCCGCCCTCGTCCCAGCGCAGCAGGTTGAAGCCTTGCATCACCTGCAATTCCGGCGCGGCAGGTGCTGTACCGAGGTCCTGCCCGACGAACACGTTGATCACATGCGCGCGGCGCCGATAGACGAGCGCGGCCACGGGCTTGCCGTCGAGGAAATCGAGCCGCCCGCCGATCAGCGTGAAGCCCTGCGCGGTGAGATCGGGTACCGGCGGCGCAAGATCGAGCTTACCGTTGAACCACGGCTTCACCGTGTGCTGGTCGCTCGACAAAACGTCGGTGAGATGCTCGCCCTGCAGCGAGCGCAGGTGCGCCGAGATCGCGTCACCCAGCACGCGGCCCTCGCGCGCCTCGCGCAGAACGACGACGCCGATGCCGGAGGCCGCCAATGCGGAAACCGCGCTGCCGAGCGCAAAACCCTTCAGCAGCGTGCGGCGACTGGCGACCGGCCGCGGCTTCGGAATGGCGCCTTCGACGCGCGCGCGCAAAGAAGCCGGCGCGGCAAAGCGCAAGTTCGTCGCCGCCAGCGCGCGTTTCATCTCCCGCGCCGAGGCGAATTCGGCCGTGCAGCGCCGGCACGACGCCACATGCATCTCGACATCGCGCGCATGCCCGGCGTCGAGTTCGCCGTCGGCCAGAGCATGCACCAGAACGAGTGCGTCGTCGCAGGTCATCTACCTCTCCTCCGCAGCCAAGGCCTGCCGCAGCAAATTGCGCCCACGCGCGAGCCGCGACATCACCGTGCCGACCGGCGCGCCGATCACGTCCGCTATCTCGCGGTAGCTCAGATCGTTCACCTCACGCAGCACCAGAACTTCGCGGAATTGCTTGGGCAAATCCGCGATCAGTTGCTGCGTCGATTCCGCATCGAGCCGCGCGAGGCTTGCCTCTTCCGGCGAAGGCGCGCCTTGGCTCCACAGTCCTTCCGAAACGCGGTCGGCTGCCTCGTCCATCGTGTCCGACTGCGTCAAGCTCAACTTCCCCCGCCGCGCATATTCAGCGCGGCAGACGTTTCGCAAAATCGCCAGCAGCCACGGCCTGACCGCGCCGCCGCGAAACGTCTCGAAATGCCGCAACGCGCGCAGGTAGCATTCCTGCACGGCGTCTTCCGCATCTGCGACGTCGCGCAGCAGGTAACGCGCCAGCGTGTAGACCTCGTCGAGATGCGGCAGCGCGAGCGCGCGGAAGCGCTCGGCCTTGTCGTCGGCCGGCGTCCCGCGCGCGGTCGCGTCCGTAGACCCGCCTTTCGAGAGCATGCGGGGATGAGCCGTCATTATCTGGCGCTGCTTGCCGCCTCCACCACGATTGTCCCGGTCATGTGCGGATGCAAGGAGCAAAAATATTTGTACGTGCCGGGTGTCGTGAATGTGAACGAGTAGGAATCCTCGCTGTCCATCGGCTTTGACCTGAATGTTGGTGGGCTCGCCACGGTATGCGGGATGTCGTCGCGATTGCTCCAGGTCACTTTTGTCCCGGCCTTCACCGTCAATTGCTGCGGGCTGAAGGTGAAATTGTCGATCGTGACCTGGGCATCTTCCGCCTGGGCGGTTGCAGAGGCGCAGGCGAGGACCAGCGCCGCGCAGCCCGTGCGCAGCACGCGTGCGAATGACATTTGCGTTCCTCTAGCTCTTCAACGGCATGTCGACGATCGCGAGTCGCTGCTCGTGCTGTTTGAAGGTGACGCTGGCGATGCCGAGCATCGTGCGCAGTTTCTCGTCCGGCACTTTCATCGGTCCCGGCGAGGGCGCCGTGCCCGGCGCGGGCTGCGGAAACGCAGTCGAGCGCGCGGTGTGGAAGGTGACGTTTCCCTCGACCTTCTGCATTACCTGGTGGATGTGCCCGTTGAGCACGGTCACCGAGCCGAAGCGCTGCAGCAGCGCGAGTGCCTGTTCTGAGTCCTGCGTGCCCCAGCCCCAGTTCGGATACACCGTCCAGAGTGGGATGTGCGCGAAGACGACGACCGGCTGCGATGCGGCGCGTGCGGTAAGATCATCTTTCAGCCAGGCGAGTTGTTCGGCCCCGAGATTGCCGAGGCCGCCGGCTTTGAGATCAACGACATTGACGAGGCCGACGAAGTGCACGCCATCGGCGTCGAACGAATACCAGCCCGCCCCGCGCGAGCCGCGACCGTAGCGGTCGCGATAAAGCTTGCCCTGCTCTTCGTCGAGGATGTCGTGCTCGCCCGGCACGTAATGCACATCGAGCCGCGCGTCGCCGATGATTTTGTCGGCATCGTCGAACTCGGCCGGCTTCGACAGATGCGAGATGTCGCCGGTGTGGATCATGAAAGCCGGGCGCGCGGGCAGCGCCTTTACATGCGTGATCGCCTCTTCCAGCGTGCCCTTGGCGTTCGGGTTGGCGGGCTTGTCGAAACCCATGTGGCTGTCGCTGATCTGCAGGAAGGTGAAGCCCTTCACCTCCTGCGCCATGGCCTCGTCGATCAGCCCCACGGCGGCCGGTACGCCGCCCGAGACCGTCCAGAGCACGCCGGTCCCGGCCCAGGTCATACATTCGAGCACTTTGCGGCGGCTCGGACCCTCGTCATGCGTCGCCATCGACGTCTCCCTTCGGCAGGTTGCACGGAAGACTGGATCGGCGGAGGCGGCGTTTTATTCCCGGCGGCCTTTCAGGCGCCGGGGGCGCATGCCATATAGCCAACGCAATGAAATTCCTCGACGAAGCGAAAATCTATATCCAGTCCGGCGCGGGCGGGAACGGCTGCGTGTCGTTCCGGCGCGAGAAGTTCATCGAGTTCGGCGGACCGAACGGCGGCGATGGGGCCAAAGGCGGCGACGTCGTCGTCGAGGCGGTCAAAGGCCTGAACACACTGATCGATTACCGCTATCAGCAGCATTTCAAGGCCCAGCGCGGCGGCAACGGAATGGGCAAGGACCGGCACGGCGCGAACGGCAAGGACGCGGTGCTCAAGGTGCCGGTCGGCACGCAAATTTACGAAGAAGACGGCGAGACGCTGCTCGCCGATCTCACCGAAGTCGGCCAGCGCGCCACGATCGCCCGCGGCGGCAATGGTGGCTTCGGCAACGCGCATTTCAAGAGTTCTACCAATCGCGCGCCGCGGCACGCCAATCCCGGCCAGCCCGGCGAGGAACTAACCATCCGCCTGCGGTTGAAGTTGATCGCCGATGCGGGCCTTGTCGGGTTGCCGAATGCGGGCAAGTCGACCTTCCTCGCCAGCGTCAGCGCGGCGAAGCCGAAGATCGCCGATTACCCGTTCACCACGCTGCATCCGCAGCTTGGCGTCGTGCGCGCCGACACGCGCGAATTCGTGCTCGCCGATCTGCCGGGACTGATCGAGGGCGCGCATGAAGGCACGGGGCTCGGCGACCGATTCCTCGGGCACACCGAGCGATGCCGCGTGCTGTTGCATCTCGTCGACGGCACTTCCGAGAACGCCGGTCGCGACTACAAGACGATTCGCGCGGAACTCGAAGCCTACGGCCACGGACTCGAAGACAAGCCGGAGATCGTCGCGCTCACTAAAGCGGACGCGATGACGCCGGAACAGATCAAATCGCAAAAGGCGAAGCTCAAGCGCGCCTGCGGCGAGACGCCATACGTTCTGTCGTCCCATTCGGGCCAGGGCGTGCAGGACACTTTGCGCGCGCTGATGCAGGTGATCGAGGGCGCACGTGCGCCGGCGGACGCGGAAAAGAAAGAAGCGGCCTGGCAGCCGTGAAGCCCACCCCGCTTGTTTCCGCGACTTTTACTGAAGAAAAAAAGGGCGGCCTCGCGACCGCCCTTTCTCAATTCTTACCTGATCCCACTCAGTTCGGGATCGGCGTTTTCGAATTCGGCGGGAATGCCGAATTGACCTGGACGCCGCGCAACAGATCGTCGGCGAAGTGCAGCGCCTTGTCGTCCTTTGGATCCGGCGGCACGTAAGACTGCGAGCCAGTCAGCTCCTTGCCTGGATCACCTGTGAGATGCCCGCGCAGCGAGGCTTCGCCCTTGGTGTCCGTGCGGTCCTTCAATTCATTCGGCACGTCCTGCAGCACTTCGATATCCGGCGTGATGCCTTTGGCCTGGATCGAACGGCCCGACGGGGTGTAGTAACGCGCCGTGGTCAAGCGCAGCGCGCCATTGCCGGAGCCGAGCGGGATGATCGTTTGCACCGAGCCCTTTCCAAATGAGCGCGTGCCGAGGACCGTCGCGCGCTTATGATCCTGCAGCGCGCCGGCGACGATTTCCGACGCTGAGGCCGAGCCGCCATTGATCATCACGATGAGCGGCTTGCCCTTGGTGAGATCGCCGGGCCGCGCATTGAAGCGCTGCGTCTCTTCCGCGTTGCGGCCGCGAGTCGAGACGATTTCGCCCTTCTCCAGGAACGCGTCGGCCACCGAAATCGCCTGATCGAGCAGGCCGCCTGGGTTGTTGCGCAGGTCGAGGACGTAGCCCTTCAGCCTCTCGTTCGGGATCTTCGCCTGAATGTCGGCGATGCCCTTTTTGAGACCTTCCGTCGTCTGCTCGTTGAACTGCGTCAGGCGGATGTAGCCGATGTCTTCGCCTTCGGTTTGCCAGCGCGCCGAGCGCACGTGGATGACGTCGCGCGTGATCGACACTTCGATTGGCTTGTCCTGGCCTTTGCGCATGATGGTGAGCTTGATATTCGTGTTCACCGGGCCGCGCATCTTCTCGACGGCCTGGTTGAGCGTCAGGCCCTGCACCTGTTCGTCGTCGAGCTTCACGATGATGTCGTTGGCGAGCACACCCGCCTTCTGCGCCGGTGTATCGTCGATCGGCGCGACGACCTTGATCAGGCCGTCCTCCATCGTGACTTCGATGCCGAGTCCGCCGAACTCACCGCGCGTCTGCACCTGCATGTCGCGGAAGCTCTTGGAATCCATGTAGCTCGAATGCGGATCGAGGCCGGTGAGCATGCCGTTGATCGCCTGCTCGATCAGCTTGCTGTCGTCCGGCTTCTCAACGTAGTCGGCGCGCACGCGCTCGAACACGTCGCCGAAGAGGTTGAGTTGCTTGTAGGTGTCGGCCGCGGCTGCCGCCTTCGCGCTCGCGCCGGCAAAGATCACGTGCGGCTGCACCGCGAGCAGCGTCATTGCCGCTCCCGACACCGCGCCGAGGAGTACTAGAGAGGTCTTGCGCATCATCCGCGAACCTTTTCGCCTTCGCCAGCCGCCCACCATGGGCCTGGATCGACGGGAACCCCGTCCTTTCGTAACTCGATGTACAGCACCGGTTGGGTCGAACCCGTCGCGAGCACAGCCGCAATCTGCGACCCATTGCCCATCACACCGACGGGCTCACCGGTCAGCACGAACTGTCCAGGATCAACTGATATCCGATCCATCCCCGCGAGCAACAGATGATACCCGCCACCGACATTGAGGATCAAGAGTTGCCCATACGACCGGAACGGGCCGGCGTAAACAACCCAACCGTCCGCGGCCGACGTGACTTGCGCCCCGGGGCGGGTGCCCACCGAAACGCCCTTTTCCGAGCCGCCGATGCCGTCCGGCTCGCCGAATTGCTTGAGTTTGACACCATTTACGGGGATCGGAACATGCCCGCGTAGCGACGCAAAGGCGACCGACGGGGCGAGCCGACCGGGGTCGCTCAGAGTTGCCATCGCGGGACGCCCATTTTCGCGCGAAGTGCGCGTTGCGGCATCCAGATCCTGCTCGAGTTTGGCGATCAAATCCTTGAGATCGGACGCCTTTTGCGCCAGTTCGGCAGCGCGGTCTCGCTCGGCCTGCAGCGCCTGCTCACGTTCGGTCTGCTGCTTCTGCCGCTCGCCGACGAGCGCGTTCATGCGGCTGCGCTCCGTTCCAAGATCCGCAAGCTCGGCTTTCAACTTGTCCCGTCCTTCGGCGATCTCCTTGCGTACTGTGACGAGCGCAAGCAAATCGCGCGCCAGCGTGTCGACCTGCAAGCGCATATTCGGCAGCACCGCACCGAGGACGATCGCTGTGCGGACCGCCTGCAACGCGTCTTCCGGACTCGCGACCAAAGCCGGCGGCGGATGACGACCGATCCGCTGCAGCGCGGCCAGCACTTCGCCGATGATAGCGCGCCGGCCTTCCAGCGATTCGCGGATCGCCTGCTCACGCGCGTCCAGCGGTTTGAGGCGGCTCTCGCTATCGTCGACTTTTGATTCAACGTCTCGCACGCGAGCGGCGGTCGCGATCAGAGCCTCGTTCAATTTGCGTCGATCGGCGCCGATCTCTTCGATCTCGCGCTTGATCGACGCTTCGGTCTCGGCCGACTTCTGCTGCGCATCACGCAGCACCTTCAATTCGTCCTCGTGCTGTTTCAATTCGTCGAGCTTGCCGGCATCGGGCTGCGCCTGCTGCGCGGGCGCTTTCTGCGCTTGCGCCAGCGCGGGCGCCAACAGGCTCAGGCCCGCAATTAGCGCGGCGCAGGCGTCGGGGCGGCGGAGGCCGCCATTGCGAAGAATCGCTGCCAAATCAGGCCCAAAACTGGGGAGGACGAAACGAGGTGAGTACATGCTCTCCGATTACGACCAAATCGGGACTGCGGGCGTCACGCACGATGATATGGGTGACCACTGAGAATCGTCGCCGCGCGGTAAAGCTGTTCCAGCAGCATGGCGCGCACGAGCTGATGCGGCCAAGTCGCCGCCCCGAAAGCAAGCCGTAAATCCGCCTTGTTGGAGAGGGTCTCGGCAAGGCCGTCCGGGCCACCGATCATAAACACGGCCGCAGTCCGGTTATTGCCTCGCCACTTTGCGAGACACGCTGTCATTGCGCCGCTGTCGAGATTCTCGCCTTTCGGGTCCAGCAGCACCGTTGCGCTGTCCGCCGGAACAAGATTGGCGAGTGCGATCGACTCTTCAATGCGCCGCTTGCCTGCATCGTCCGCGCGGCTTTCCTTCACTTCGACGATGTCGATCTCGCGCCACCCAAGACCGCGACCGGCCATTGCGGCGCGCTTGCGATAGCGCTCGCACAGCTCCGACTCCGGGCCTTTCAGACGGCCAACCGCGGCGACGAGAATACGCACGCCGCGAAGTCTATCAGCTCACTTTGCGTCCGTCCGGGTGACGCCCCGACCACATCTTTTCCAGATTGTAGAAGGCGCGCACTTCCGGCCTGAAGACGTGAACGATCACGTCGCCCGCGTCGATCAGAACCCAGTCGCCCTGGCTCATCCCTTCGACGCGCACGCGCGCGGCCCCAGATTGCTCCAGGTCCTCGATCACGTGATCGGCGATCGACGCGACGTGGCGCTGCGACCGACCCGAGGTCACAACCATGAAGTCGCCGATGGAGGATTTGCCGGTGAGATCGATGCTGACGGTGTCCTCTGCTTTCATGTCATCAAGACGCGCGAGGACGACGTTGAGTGTGTCTTGCGCACTAACGCGCGGTGACACCACTTCGGGCGAACGGGACGCCCGAGAAAGTGCAGGGGTCGGCAGGGGTGCTTATCCTTTCATGCTGTTGCACGCGGCCGGCGCGAACCGGGACGTGACGAAAGATAACTACTCGGCTGACGCGCTACCAGTCCGCGCGGCGTTTCGGCCGCGGGACAAAACCCAAGTTCCATCAGAAATCTGTGGGAGCCGCGTCGGCGGGCTTTCCTGCCTTGGTGCCACGCAGAGCGCGCAAGGCTGTCGAGGACAGCGGCGATTTCAGTCCGTGCAGGAAGGCCCAGGCGGGCGGCGGTTGCAGCGGAAGGCTGGTAACGGCGGCCTCGGGGATGCGGAATGCCCGCAAAGCCTGTCCAGCGGTACTCGAGGCCGCATAAAGGCTGGGGCCCAGACGGTCCACCACCACAATCGGGACCAGATTGGCTATGTCGCGCCATCTCTGCCAGCGGTGAAAGCTCCGCAGATTGTCGGCGCCCATGATCCAGACGAATCGGACGCCGGGACATCGAGCAATCAACCACGAAATCGTATCGTAAGTATATCTCGTCTTGATGACGGCCTCGAGGCCGGTCACGTCGATGCGCGGATGATGGGTGAGCCGGCGGGCGGCGGCGATCCGCTCGCCGAGCGGAGCGAGGTGCATCGTGTTTTTTAGCGGGTTGCCAGGCGTTACGAGCCACCAGACCCGGTCAAGCTTCAGCCGCTTCATGGCCAGCAGCGACGCGGCCAAATGGGCTTGATGCGGCGGGTCGAAGGTGCCGCCGAACAACCCGATCCTCATGCCGGGCGCGTGCGGCGGCAGGACGCGCTCGGTGCGTGCAAGTTCCTGGCTGTTCACGGTCGAATCTGGCCGCTTCCGCGAAGGCGGTATTTGAATGTGGTGAGTTGTTCGACGCCGACCGGACCACGCGCATGCAGGCGGCCCGTGGCGATGCCGATCTCCGCGCCGAATCCGAATTCGCCGCCATCGGCGAACTGCGTCGAGGCGTTGTGCAGCACGATGGCCGAATCGACCTCGGCGAGGAATTTCTGCGCGGCGGCATGATCGTCAGTGACGATCGCGTCGGTGTGGTGCGAGCCAAAGCGCTCAATGTGCTCGATCGCGCCGTCCACGCCGTCCACGACCTTGGCGGCGATGATCGCGTCGAGATATTCGGCCGGCCAATCCTCGTCCCGCGCGGGCTTCACGCGCTGATCGGCGGTGCGCACCGCCTCGTCGCCGCGTACCTCGCAGCCGGCCTCGAGTAGCATCTGGATGAGCGGCTTGAGATGCGTCCGGGCGCAGGCCCTGTCGACCAGCAGGGTCTCCGCCGCGCCGCAGACGCCCGTGCGACGCATTTTTGCGTTCAAAACAATGGACTTCGCCATCTCCAGCGAGGCCGCCCCGTCGACATAGACGTGGCAGACGCCTTCGAGATGGGCGAAGACGGGAATGCGCGCTTCGGTCTGCACGCGGGCGACAAGGCTCTTGCCCCCGCGGGGCACGAGCACGTCGATGTTGCCGTCCAATCCGGAGAGCATCATCCCGACGGCGGCTCGG
>Ga0207803_1000056_pt1 | contig 19014 bp, 17 predicted proteins | sample LuqExpMetageno41_FD_187799 | JGI IMG/M metagenome (GOLD analysis project Ga0207803, IMG submission 187799) | Tropical forest soil microbial communities from Luquillo Experimental Forest, Puerto Rico - Sample 41 (SPAdes) | ecosystem: Environmental > Terrestrial > Soil > Tropical forest ...
CAACCTGATGATGCTACTTTTCGCCGTGGGGCTCGGAAACGCTAGTATGAGCCTGATGACGCAAATGCCATGGCTACGCGAAGCGATGCTGATCATGTCGCTCGTGCTGGCCGTGGCGATTGCCTATCAGATTTCGCTACCGAATCGTCCCACGGCCATGCGTGTCACCGGAATGCTTTCGCTTATCTTCACGCTGGGGCTCGCCGGATGGTCCGTGCTGCATTTTGGTCTGTGAGGCTTTCCCTTGGAGAAGGCATTCCGGAAGGATCTCAGCCACCTCAGCTTGGATCAGGTCTATGCGCGGCAGTCCCTGCGGGCGGAGCTGGTGGGCGACTGGCTGGACGCTCTGCACCTCAAGCCCGGTGACCGCGTGCTGGAAATCGGCGCGGGCCCGGGCTACGTCAGCTTGGTGCTTGCCGATCGCGTCGGCCCTGCGGGCACTGTTTACGCCGCGGATACCTCGGCCGAGGCGCTTGCGTACCTCGAGCGGCTGCAATCCGAGCGTGGTGTGTGGCAAATCAAGCGCATCGTGGCGGACGCCACCAAGTTGGAACCCGCGTCCGTGCAAGCAGGCTCGGCGCTGGTCACAATGGTCCTACATCATACCGACGATCCTCCGGCGATTTTGCGTAGCGTCGCGAGATGCCTGCCTGCCGGCGCGCCGGTGGTGATCGGTGAATTCCACCCGGACGGTCCGTGTCAAGTCGGGCCGCCACGCGAGTATCGTCTTTCGCCGGAGCAGGTCGAGGCATGGTGTGTGCAGGCCGGCCTGAAGATCGCCGCCTATCGACGGCAGACAAGCGAACACTACATGATAGCCGCTGAGCACGCTTGAAACTGGCGTCCTTCCGGGAACGCGCTATCCAAACTAGGGTTCAGGGGCAGAAGGGCACGAGTCGCAGTCCGGTCTCGGGCGCGGCGCTCGCCACCGACGACAGTAGCAAACTACGGCAGCGGCTCGACTCGCATTGTCGTCTGTTAACGAACGGAACGCACGCAAAAGGATCCTGTGCTGGGCATGTGTTGCCCTAGGTCACTCGTTTCGGCATGCTGACCCAATGAACCGATGCATTGCCGTGCTGGCCGCTATGGCATTGCCCTTGATGTCCTGCGCTGGCGTGTATGGGCCGTGGGGTAACGACACCGGCGGCATTATTCCGTGGTCACCGGAGGCGGAGCACAACGCGCTCGAACTCGCACAAGCCAATTGCGCACGTCACCGCAAGTACGCAGTAATCACCAGTGTCCATCGCCAATATGGCGACTACATCGCCTATCGGTGCCAATGGGATCCGGCGCTCGCGCGGCGACTTCGTGTATGACAGTGACCGGTGCGTCCGTCGTCACCGGGGCCCAATGCCCGCCAACCTCAAAACCGTCGTTCGCCTTGATTTTCCCTACGATCCGGTGATGGGCGCCCGCTTTGCGCGCGAAGCCGACATCGAGCTGCGGACCTGCAAGCGAGAGGGAGCAGACGACAATGCCTGGGTCGCGCTTGCGGAGGCGCATGTGTATCTGGTCTCCTCGGCGAAAGATGAGCTGCCGCGGCAATGGTTCGCGACCGCCGACCTGCTCAAGCGCTGTCCCAGACTGGTGTGCGTCTCCGCCACCGGCGCCGGTTATGACACTATCGACGTCGAGGCCTGCACCAGGGCAGGCATCATCGTGGTCAATCAGGCTGGCATGAATGCGCGATCGGTCGCCGAGCACACGCTCGGCATGATGCTCTCGCTGTCTAAGCGGCTCACCGAATCCGACCGGCGTTTGCGGCGCGAACGCGGCTATGCGCGGGAGGAGCTGATGGGGCGGGAGATTTCTGGCAAGGTTGTCGGCCTGATCGGCATCGGTCACGTCGGTAGGCGTGTCGCCCAACTGGCGCGAGCCTTCGACATGACCGTGCTTGCCTACGATCCTTACGTCAGCGCGGAAGAGATTGCGCGGCGAGGCGCGCGCTCGGTGTCAATGGACGAAGCACTGGTGCAGTCCGACTTCGTGTCTATCCACTGTCCACGCACGAGCGAGACGCTAGGCATGATCGACGCGCGCGCCTTCGCTCGCATGAAGAAGGGCGCCGCCTTCATCACCACCGCGCGTGGCGGCATCCACGACGAGGCGGCGCTGTTCGCGGTATTGCAATCGGGGCATCTCAGCGGCGCCGGCGTGGACGTCTGGGATCAGGAGCCGCCGCCGCTACAGCACCCGTTGTTGACGCTGCACAACGTGATCGCGACATTTCACACCGCCGGTGTCACCACTGAAGCGCGCCGGGCGACCGCCGAGCAGGCGGCTGATCAGATCGTCGGCATCCTCAAGGGCGGACGGCCGCCGCGCCTGGTCAACCCCGAAGCCTGGCCGGCCTATCGCGCGCGCTTCAAGACGATCATCGGGCTGCCGGCTTAAGATTAACGGCTTGCTTTTCTGATCGGGGCCATGAGTTTGTGATCGCATTGAGATGGCCGCCGAATATAAACTATTCCGGATCCGGCGAGACGTGCGGCTCCATCTTGTGGTGCAGACGCTCGGCGTCGGTCAAGGTGGACACGACGGCCCGCGCAGCGCCGGCGATCGCCGCGATCACTCCCTTGCGCTTAACCCGCCGCGCCGCCTTCCTGCGCCCCGCGGATCTTCTCTTGGTCGCGGCTCTTCGTTTTTTCCGCTCCGTCGCGGATTTCTTCTTTTTCCTCGAAGCCGAATTCGTCCTGCGCGTCTTCCTGGCCATCGACAACTCCCGGTTCAAGCTGACCGACCAAGCCTAAGCGGCTCGTCGGCCGGACGCCAGAGAGACTGCAGCGGGGCTCATGCTGCGACCGTGGAGTGAATTGCCGTACAGCCGAATAAGCTGCTAATCATCGAGACAAACAACGGAGGATACCGGTGCCCGCTTCAATGCAAGGCGAAATGCAGCCGAGCATCTTTCGCTTCAAGCTCGGCGACTTCGAAGTCGCGACCATCATGGATTCCAAGGTGATCCGCACGGGGCTTACCCCGAGTTTCGGTGGCGAAGCGGCGGCAGCTGAGATTAAGGCGCTGGCAGCGGTAAACCGCATCGACGCTGACCGCTACGAACATCCTTTCACCCCGACGCTGGTAAACACCGGGAAGGAGCTCGTACTGTTCGACAGCGGCAACGGCACGCTCAGCGCCGAATACGAGCAGCTCAAGGGCCGGCTGCCGCCGGGCAATTTAGTCGCGCGTCTGGCGCAGGCCGGTTACAAGCCAGAGGATGTTGATGTGATCATCATCACCCACGGGCACCCTGACCACATCGGCGGCTTGACGAAAGGTGGGCAGCCGGTGTTCCCGAGGGCCCGGTACGTATTCGGCGCCGTCGATTTCGATTTCTGGAAGAAAGGCGAGAATGTGCGCGAGGCGCGCAAATTCAACCGCGAGCTCTACGTCAAAATCTGTCTGCCGGTAGCTGATCGCGCGACCTTCATCAAGCCGGGCGACGAAGTGGTGCCCGGCATTCGGGCGGTCGAAGCCTATGGTCATTCGCCCGGACTGCTGGCCTTTCATATCGAAAGCGAGGGCAAACGGCTACTCAACTGGGCGGATACCTGTAATCATTATGTTGTGGCGATCCAGCGGCCCGACCTGCATCTCGACGTTGACGATGAGAAAGACAAAGCGGTGGCCACACGCAAGCGCATCCTTGACATGGTGGCGAGCGAACGGCTCATGGTCGCCGGCTTCCACATGCCGTTCCCGGGGCTCGGCTGGATCGAGAAAACAGGCAGCGCCTATCGCTGGGTGCCGCATAGCTACCAGTTGAACTTGTAGTCAAGATTCCTTACGCCGGGCACGCACCGCCAGCGATAGCAGCGTGCGCTGCGCGATCGCCTCCGCTAGCGCGGCATTGCGGCGCATGTCGAGTGAAGCGGCGGCGAGCTCTGCCATGGCGCGCAAAAGGCGAGCCGGTGTCCATGCTCGCAGTGCCGCGCCGACCGCCGCCTCGCGGCTAAAATGCACTGGCGGTGCACCGCGCTTCATGACGAACTCAATGCCCTCGCCGGCCTCAACCGCGAGTTTCATCTTGTGCAGGTTAGCGACCTGGCGGATCGCAGCCGAGATGATTGCTGCCGGTGAAGCGCTGCTCGCGCGCGCCTTGCCGAATTCGATATCCACTTCGCCGGTCTTGCCCGCGAAAGCGGCGTCGATCACACCATCGAGCGCCATAGCAGAGGCATCCGATACCACGGCCATGACATCGGCGAGCGCTACGGTTTTTCTACCCTGCGCATAGAGCGCGAGCTTACGCACTTCGTTGCGCGACGCCATGCGGTCGCCGCCGAGCAGCGCTAGCAGCGCGGAGCGGGCATCGGGCGCCAGCGTTAAATTGGCCGCGCGCATTTCCTCATCAATCAGCCGCGCCAGTTCGCGCTCGCTGTCAGCGTAGCAAGGTAGTGCTGCGGCCACCTTCGCCTTCTCGCAAAGTGTGCGCAGCGGCGACGATCTACCGAGGTCGCCGGCCTCGATGATCACGCGGCAGTCGCTCGGGGGCGAAGCAAGCACTGGCTCAAGCGCCGCGGCGATATTGCGGCTGCCGGCTTTCACCAGCACGGCACGGCAGCCGCCGAACAGCGGAATGGTGTGCACCTCCTCCAACAGCCGCACCGGATTGGCGGAAAGCTCCTCGCCCTCGATACGCGCCAGCACGAATGGATCATTGGGATCGTCGACTGATGCCCGCACTAGCGCTTCAACGCGTTCGCGCACTAGTCCAGCATCGGGCCCGAAGACCAGCACGATCGGGCGGTCCGGATCCGGCTTGGCGATGAAACGATCGATCTCGGAGGACTTGACGGTAGTCATTGTGGCAAGCGGGCGCGCACGGCAAGACTTATGCGCCGGCCACGAAATAAGATGCTAGCCGCGCGCGGATACTGTCGGCGATCACCTGGGCGGCGCGGTTTTCGGCATCGCGTAGCCCGCGTTCGCCGACAAAGCGTTGCTGCTGGCCGGGAATATTGTAGGAGACGCGCGAGAAAGTCTGGCCGGTTACGACTGTCTTGCCGGAGGTGACGTCGATCAGCGAATAAGTCGCGTCGATGCCGTAATCCAAGACGTCTGGTCGTGCGGTCTGGATGTCGACGATCACCTGCTGCTGTTGTGACGTGAGCCGCACCACCAGCTTGTAATTCGTTGGCCCGGCGCCCTGGCCGCCCGTGAGCCCATAAATTAGATCGTTGCGCACCTCGAGGCCAACGCGGGAGAGGCGGGTTCCGTTCGGCGCATCGATCGGCGGCACATCGACGCTGCTCAATCGATCGGTCAAGCCCGGCGCCCCAGCAATCGAAGCCTGATTGCCGTAAAGCGGTTGAAAGCAGCCCGCGGTCAGGCCCGCCAGCGCGAGCGCGCCAACAATCCCGCTGAGGCGTGTAGTTTCAGGTGACCACATTGACAATCCTGTACGGGACGACGATGACCTTTTTCGGGTGTTTGCCGTCCAGCGCCCTTTTTACCGCATTAAGGGCCAGAACGGCAGTCTCAATGTCCTCCCTTTCCGCATCACGCGCCACAGTGACGTCGGCGCGCTTCTTGCCGTTGATTTGCACCGGCAATGTGATGGTATTTTCCACCAGCAGAGCGGGTTCGACCTGTGGCCAAGCTTCGGCCGATACCAATGTCTTATGACCAAGTGCGGCCCAGCATTCCTCGGCCAGATGCGGCATCATCGGGTGAAACAGGCAGACCAGGATGTCGCCAGCCTCTCGCAGGGCCCAGGCAAAATCAGGCGAAGGTGCGGTTTCCGCAGAACCGATCGCGTCCGATAGCGCATTGGCGAATTCGTAGATGTGTGCGACGCAGCGGTTGAAGCGCAGCTTGGCAATATCGTCGGAAACGTTGGCGAGCGCGCGGTGCGCGGCTTTGCGTACGACCAGCGCCCGTTCGCCGAAAGCATCGGGATGCGCAGCCGGCGCATTAACCTCGGCGATCTCGCCGACGAGCCGCCAGAGCCGCTGCACGAAGCGCCATGCACCCTGCACGCCTTCTTCGGTCCAGATCACGTCGCGTTCGGGCGGCGAGTCGGACAGCATGAACCAGCGCGCGGTGTCGGCGCCATAGGCGGCGATGATATCTTCGGGGTCGACAGTGTTCTTCTTCGACTTCGACATCTTCTCGACCGAGCCAATCTCGATAGGCTCTCCGGTGGCAGCGAGCGTGGCGCGGCGCGCGCCGCCCAAGCCTTCGACCTTCACCTCCGCGGGCATCACCCAGTCGCCACCTTTGGTGCGGTAAGTCTCGTGCACCACCATGCCCTGCGTAAACAGGCCGGCGAAGGGCTCGTCTATGCCAGCGTGGCCGGTCTTGTGCATGGCGCGCGTAAAAAAGCGCGAATAGAGGAGATGCAGAATCGCGTGTTCGATACCGCCGATGTATTGGTCGACGGGTAGCCAAGCGTCGACCGTCTTACGGTCGGTTGGGACCTTTGTATTCCACGGGTCGGTGAAGCGCGCGAAGTACCAGGACGAGTCGACGAAGGTGTCCATGGTGTCGGTCTCACGCCGCGCGCCGCCGCCGCACTGTGGGCACTTGACGTTTTTCCAGGTCGGGTGGCGGTCGAGCGGATTGCCCGGCTTGTCGAAGGTCACGTCTTCCGGCAGCGTCACCGGCAGGTCTTTTTCCGGCACCGGCACCGTGCCGCATTTGTCGCAGTGGATGATCGGGATTGGGCAGCCCCAATAGCGTTGGCGCGAGATGCCCCAGTCGCGCAGGCGGTAGTTAACCTGGCGTTGCGCCACCGGAAGATTGTCGCGCGTCTCCCGCTCCAGCCGCTTGGCGACTTCTTCCTTTGCTTCGTCGATGGTCATGCCGTCGAGGAAGCGCGAATTGATCATGTGTCCCTCGCCGACGTAGGCAGTGTCGGTGATGACGAAGGTTTTCGGATCCTGGTTGGGCGGGCAGACCACCGGAGTGTTGCCGAGCCCGTATTTGTTGACGAAATCGAGGTCGCGCTGGTCGTGCGCCGGGCAGCCGAAAATGGCGCCGGTGCCGTATTCCATTAGGATGAAGTTAGCCACATAGACCGGCAGTTTCCAATTGGTGTCGAACGGATGCACGGCCTTCATGCCGGTGTCGAAGCCGAGTTTCTCGGCGGTGTCGATCGCCGCCTGCGAGGTGCCCATGCGGTGGCACCGCTCGATGAACTCGGTGAGCTTGGGATTTTTCGCAGCGGCCGCCGCGGCGAGCGGATGATCCGGCGAGAGCGCCATGAACTTGGCGCCGAACAAAGTGTCCGGCCGCGTGGTGAAGATCTCCAGTTCGCGCTCCTTGTTCGGCGTGGTCGCCGGATCGAGAGCGAAGCGTAGCAGCAGGCCTTCCGAGCGGCCGATCCAGTTCTTCTGCATCAGTCGGACCTTCTCTGGCCAGCGGTCGAGCGTTTCGAGCGCGTCGAGCAGATCCTCAGCATAGTCGCTGATCTTGAACACCCATTGGAACAGGTCGCGTTGCTCGACCAGCGCGCCCGAGCGCCAGCCATGGCCGTCGATCACCTGCTCGTTGGCGAGCACGGTCTGGTCCACGGGGTCCCAGTTGACCTTACGGTACTCGCGCGCCACCAGCCCGGCGGCGAGGAAGTCGAGGAACATCTTCTGCTGGTGCCTGTAGTACGATGGATCGCAAGTCGCGATTTCGCGCGTCCAGTCGAGCGACAGTCCCATCGACATGAGCTGCTTTTTCATGGTGGCGATGTTGTCGTAGGTCCACGCCTTCGGGTGCACCTTACGGTCGATCGCCGCGTTCTCCGCGGGCATGCCGAAGGCATCCCAGCCCATTGGATGCAGCACGTTGAAGCCCATCGCGCGTTTGAAGCGCGCCACCACGTCGCCCATAGTGTAGTTACGCACGTGGCCCATGTGGATACGCCCCGACGGATATGGGAACATCTCCAGCACGTAATATTTCTCGCGGGGGTCGTCGTTCTTGGTGGCGAAAATGCCCCGTTCGGCCCAGGTCTTCTGCCAGTGGGCCTCGGCCGCGCGGGCGTTGTAGCGGTCGTTTTTGCTCGAATCGGCGGTCATTGACGGGGTCTTTTAGGATGCGCGGAACAGATATGAAAGCGGCCCAGCGGTCAACCGGGCGGAACAAATTCGCCGACAAAATCGAAAGAACCTGCCACCTGCGGCAAGGGTTGGCATGGGCAACAGGAAGGTGCGGTGTAACCATTAAAATTCAAGACATCATGAGCAACGGAAAATACGGCGTACCGTCGTCGTGCTAACCAATGGCGAGACGTCCACTGCTTTGCTGCTTTGCATGTCTTTTTCACGCGCCAGGGAAGCCGGCCTTACCAAGAATAACTCGATCCAGTTTCCATTAACGCAACAGCGTCTCGCCGACACGCTCGGCATATCGCTGATTCACACCAACAATACTTTACGGCGGCTACTGACGACCAACACGATTCGCTCGACGGACGGCGTATTCGAGACGGTCAACTAGCAGTTACTCTCCGCGATCGCTGGCGAGGGCATCACCTTCTGCCGCCAAAGCCCGTTGATTTGAAGTGGCGGGCGATGACCCGTTGCGTTATAGGCAGCGCATGGCCGTTGCCGTTGCAACCACAATAGGTGTGGAACATGTGCGTGACAAGATCGCACGCGCCTGTAGCGACGCGGGGCGCGATCCTGCGTCGGTGACGCTGATCGCAGTATCAAAGACGTTCGCGGCCGAACAGATAGAGCCGGTGATCGCAGCTGGTCAGCACGTGTTTGGGGAAAACCGCGTACAGGAGGCCAAAGCTAAATGGCCGGCGCTCACGGCCAAGCATGCAGGTATCGAATTGCATCTGATCGGCCCGCTGCAGTCGAACAAGGCGAAGGAGGCGGTGGCACTATTCGATGCCATCCACTCGGTGGATCGTCCAAGACTATGCGAGGTGCTGGCGAAGGAGATGATTAGGCAGAAGCGCTCGCCGTTGTTGTTTGTCGAGATCAATACTGGTGCAGAGCCGCAGAAAGCTGGTGTGCTGCCGCAGGAAGCCGACGAATTCCTCAAGCAGTGCCGCGATCGCTACGGACTGACCGTTTCCGGGCTGATGTGCATTCCGCCGCTGGAAGATGCGCCCGGTCCGCATTTCGCGCTGACCGCCAAGATCGCCCGACGCAACGGCCTCAAGCTACTGTCGATGGGCATGAGCGCCGATTACACCACGGCAATTATGCTCGGCGCCACGCACGTGCGCGTCGGCAGCGCTATTTTCGGAGAACGGGCTGAGGCCTAACGATCGCAAAATACCGGCTTACCAGGCTATCGATGTTGATGTGCACGCCAATGTCAGTGTTCTGCTGCTGATATAAATGGTCGATAAAGACGCGCTGATAGTAACAATTACTCAACCATGATGCGCGTGCGTGGCCCGACACGCGAAAGCAACCGCCGCAACGCAACTATATCGAGTGCGACGCACCCTGCGGTCGGCGCGAACTCCGGGCGCGCGGCATGGATAAAGACGGCGCTGCCGCGGCCAGCGATGCGCGGGAGCGTGTTGTGATCAATCTCAATGATGAAGTCGTAGAGATTATCCGTGCGCGCGAGACAATCGGCATTCGAGCCAAGCGGCAACTTTATCGGTTGGTTGTAGTGACGGTCGCGCGGATCCTCGCACCAGCCGTCGTTGGCGCGAATTCGCCGCGTCGGCAACAAAGTGCGTGGACGCGGGTGCCTGTCGGCGCGCCACCACAGCCGCTTGAGCCGGAAGTTGCCGCGCGGTGTTGCCCCGTCGCCTTCGCGCTTGTTGGCCTTGATGCCGGTGCGCCCGAGCGCCACCGGTAGCGCCAGCTGACCCGCCACCAGGACGCCGCGCCTCGGCTCGCCCGGTTTGCGCCGGACCATCAGCCGCCGCAACGATCGGTCCGGTTTTGCTCGCGGCACGCCGAAAATCTCCTCAAATCCATGCTAAATACAGTTCGCGCTTGCTCTTTTAGCCCCGGATGCTCTACTTCGCGAATAATCCCCTGGATTTTGTTAAGCGATGCCCAACAAGCGTACCATTCTGATTGTCGACGACGATGCGGAGCTGCGTGACGCACTGGTCGAGCAACTGGCGCTGCACGAGGAGTTTGACGCTATTGCGGTGGACAGTGGGACCAAGGGCGTGCAGGCGGCCAAGAGCGGCCAGATCGACCTAGTGATCATGGATGTTGGCCTACCGGACGTCGATGGGCGTGAGGCGGTGCGTATCCTGCGCAAGAACGGCTTCAAGGCGCCGGTCATCATGCTGACCGGACATGATACCGATTCGGACACCATTCTCGGGCTCGAATCCGGAGCCAACGATTACGTCAGCAAGCCATTCCGCTTCGCTGTCCTGCTTGCGCGCATTCGCGCGCAACTGCGCCAGCATGAAGCAAGCGAGGACGCCGTCTTCACCATCGGGCCCTACACCTTTCGCCCGAGCTCGAAACTCCTGCTTAACCCGAAGGGTAGCAAGGTGCGGCTGACCGAAAAGGAAACCGCCATCCTGCGTTATCTGTATCGTGCGGCGCATAAGCCGGTGTCGCGCGACACGCTGTTGCAGGAGGTGTGGGGCTACAATTCCGGCGTCACCACGCACACGTTGGAGACGCACATCTACCGGCTGCGCCAAAAGATTGAGAAGGACGCAGCTGCACCGGCGATCCTAGTGACGGAAGCCGGCGGCTACAAGCTGGTGCCGTGAGCGCGATGTAGCGCCTATGGCCCTGGAGGACGACATCGCTTTTTTCGAACAGGTGCCGACTTTTGCGGTGCTCGGCCGGCAGGCGCTCCGCATCCTCGCGATTGGCGCGGAGACGCGTAACCTGCACAGCGGCGCGGTGCTGTTCTATGCCGGCGAGCTCGCCGACGGCGGCTACGTCGTGCAAGAAGGCTCGCTGGTGCTGGAGCCGAATTCGCCGATGGAAGGCAAGCAGGTGACGGCCGGGCCCGGCACGTTGATCGGCGAATTGGCCTTGCTGACCGATATGGTGTGCCCGGCAACCGCCATCGCCAAGGAGCCCACAGTGGTGATCCGTATTTCGCGCAGCCTGTTCCGGAAAACGCTCGAAGGCTATCCGGTTGCTGCGGAGCAATTGCGCGAAATGGTAGCTGACCGGATCGATAGCTGGACCCACGAGCTTGGTAGCGTGAAGAATGCGCTGAAAAAGATCGACTAGATTTCCAGCGTCGCGGTCACCGGCACGTGATCCGACGGGTGCACGGCGCCACGGTAATTCTTAGCGATCTCGATGGCTGAGACACGGTCGGCTAGCGCGTCCGAGGTCCAGACGTGATCGAGGCGGCGACCGCGGTCGCTGGTTTTCCAGTTGTCCACTGCGCGATAGCTCCACCATGTATAGAGCTTCTCGGGCTCAGGTTTGAGCACGCGCATGGAGTCGATCCATTGCCCGGCACCACGCGCGGCGTTCAGCTTTTCGCATTCGATCGGCGTGTGGGAGACAACCTTGATCATCTGCTTGTGGTTCCAGACGTCGTGCTCGAGTGGTGCGACGTTGAGGTCGCCAACCAAGATGGCGCGCTGCGACCTTTCTGGCCGCAAGCCGGGATGTGCGCGCATTTCGTCGAGGAAATTGAGCTTGTGCTGGAATTTCGGATTGATTGCCGGGTCCGGCTCATCGCCGCCGGCCGGGACGTAGAAATTATGCAACGTGATCGGGTCGCCTAAGCCGGCGCGTTCGCCTAGCATCACCGAGATGTGTCGGCAGTCCGTCTTGCCGCAGAAGATCTGCATGTCGGTTATCTCGAACGGGAAACGCGAGATAACGGCGACGCCGTGATAGCCCTTTTGGCCGTTGAGCGCGGCGTACTCGTAGCCGAGCCGTTTGAAACGCTTGAGCGGGAATGCGTCATCGGGGCATTTAGTTTCCTGCAGGCACAGCAGATCAGGCCGCGCGCTCTTGAGGAAGCGAGCGACGAGGTCGATCCGCAGGCGGACGGAGTTGATGTTCCATGTGCTGACTTTAAGCGGCATGCAATGAGTCATGGCGTAGCCGGTGGGAAATTCAATGTCACGGCCGGACTTGTCCAGGCCATCCATCCCTTTTCCAACAGCGAGCGCTAGTTGTGATAATTTGTGTAGTCGATCTTGAACATCGATGGGTCGGGGCGTCGGCTGGTGTCAAGGTTGTACACCGCGACTGTGGTGTCATAGCCCTGCGGATCGGTGACCGTCCACTGCTTGAGCTGCATGTCCTTGGCGCCGAACATGATCATTAGCCGACTGGTGCCGACGATGCCGTTCTTCTCCTCGACAACCACGGTGTTGAACATGTCGTCGGCAGAGACGGCGAGCAGCTTGGTGTCACGCATTAGGTCGACATGGTCGGAAAGCAGGAAGCGCAGCGGCGTCTGCGACAGCGGATAGACATCCTGCGTGGCCAGGCGCCGGTCGCGCACGACGACCGATTGGCCGTCGGCAATCAGCTCGATCGGGCTGGGGTCGTCGTATTCGAAACGGACTCGGCCGGGCTTGGCAATATGGAACTCGCCCGCCGTCCGGCGCCCGTCGGGGCCGACCTGGACGAAGCGGCCCGACAAGATCTGTGTGTTGGAAAGGTAATTATTGACCCGGTCGATAATGCTACGCTGCTCGGGACTGAAAGAGCTGCTGAAACTAGGGCGACCGAGCAAGGTGGCGAACGGATTGAAGACCGGATTCGGCGGTTGCCGTTGTGGGGCCTGGCCGACGGTGCCCCGCGCCGTCGGGGCGGGCGTCGCAATCGATCCGGTTGCTTGCTGTTGGCGCGGGGTTGGCATTGTCACGTTCTGTGCCTGCGCCGGCACGACAATCAGATAGACGAACAAGGCCGTCATCGCCGCCGTCGCATATCGCGCCATGAATTGTCCGGTCATTCAGTCCCCGCTTCGGAGCCCGCTGCTGTAGAGGCAGCATGTGGCGATTTCACGGCTCGAATATTCGCTTATTCGAGACAGGTCTAATAACGATCGTCGGCCGGATTTTCCGGAATCAGAATCTCGCGCTTGCCGGCATGGTTGGGCTGGCCGACGATGCCTTCCTGTTCCATCCGTTCCATGATGGTGGCGGCGCGGTTGTACCCGATCTGCAGGCGGCGTTGGATGTAGGAGGTCGAAGCCTTGCGGTCGCGTTTAACGATGGCGACAGCTTGCTGATAGAGGTCGCTGCCTTCGGTTAGCCCCATGCCGGTCGAGTCGAACACCGCGCCATCCTCGTCTTCTTCCGGATCGCCGGCGGTGACTTCCTCGAGATATTCCGGCTGGCCCTGCGACTTGAGGTGGCGCACAACCTTCTCGACCTCGTCGTCCGACACGAATGGACCGTGTACGCGGCTGATGCGCCCGCCCCCTGCCATGTACAGCATGTCGCCCTGGCCGAGCAGCTGCTCGGCGCCTTGCTCGCCCAGGATGGTGCGGCTGTCGATCTTCGACGTAACCTGGAAGGAGATGCGGGTCGGGAAGTTCGCCTTGATGGTACCGGTGATGACGTCGACCGACGGGCGCTGCGTGGCAAGGATCACATGGATGCCGGCGGCGCGCGCCATTTGCGCCAGGCGCTGGATGGCACCTTCGATATCCTTGCCGGCGACCATCATCAGGTCGGCCATCTCGTCGACGATCACCACTAGGTAGGGCAGCAGGTCAAACTCGAGCTCCTCCTTCTCGTAGATCGCTTCTCCGGTACTCTTGTCATAGCCGGTGTGAACGATGCGGGTGAGACGCTCGCCTTTCGTCATCGCTTCGGCAAGCCGCGCGTTGTAGCCGTCGACGTTCCGGACCCCCAGCTTGGACATTTTCTTGTAACGCTCTTCCATCTCGCGCACCGCCCATTTGAGTGCGACGACCGCCTTCTTCGGATCCGTGACCACGGGTGTCAGCAGATGCGGGATGCCGTCATAGACGGAGAGCTCGAGCATCTTGGGATCAACCATGATTAGCCGGCACTGGTCGGGGCGTAGCCGGTAGACCAGCGACAGGATCATAGTGTTGATGGCAACCGACTTGCCGGAGCCCGTCGTGCCAGCGATCAGGAGATGCGGCATGCGCGCGAGATCGACAATCACAGATTCACCGCCGATGGTCTTGCCGAGGCAAAGCGCGAGCTTAGCGGAGCTCTCGTTGTAATCACTGCCGCTGAGCAATTCGCGCAAGTAGACTTTCTCGCGAGTTGGATTGGGTAGCTCGATGCCGATGGCGTTGCGGCCGGGCACTACGGCGACGCGCGCTGATACCGCGCTCATCGAGCGAGCGATGTCGTCGGCGAGGCCAATGACACGCGACGACTTGATGCCGGGCGCCGGCTCTAGCTCGTACAGCGTGACGACCGGGCCGGGATGCGTGTTGATGATTTCGCCGCGGACGCCGAAGTCGCCGAGCACGCTTTCCAGAGCCACGGCATTGGCGTCGATGAGGTCCTTCGATAGCGTGGTGCGTTCGGAGGACCGTGGCGCGGCCAAGAAGCTGAGCGACGGTAATACGTACCCATTGGCGGAGCGGCGCGCTGGCACACGTGCGCGGCGCTTGGGCGCGGGTTGCGCCACATCTTGCCCCTCCTCGTCGGCGACGGCTGGCTCGATCAGCGCCGCTTGGCTATCGAAGTGCGGCTCCTGCCGCCCACCCGCTGGGGCGGGGAGCGGCCTGCGCACGGCGCCACGAATGAACCGGCTCGCGCAGGCCTGCCAGCTCAACAGCGCGTGCGCGATCATGCCGAGCCAGGCCGAGGCGCGGTCGTCTTCGACGTCCTCCTCTTCCTCGATCTCTTCGATGAAGGCGCGCCGCGTCGGCCGCGCATCGCGCGGCCGCGCGCCCAGCCCGGCGGCGAAGGCGATCGTGACGGCGGCACTGATGCCGAAGAACATCGACGCTATGAACAATGTCGTGCCGGCCAGCGGACCGAAGATTAGCGCCGGTATCCGCAACACAGCGTCGCCGAACACGCCGCCTAAGCCGGTCGGCAGCGGCCAGGAGCCGATGCGCGGCAGCGTCGAGGCGAAAGCGGCGAAGAGAAACGTGGCAAGGATCCACAACAGGCTACGCCATTTGGTGCCAAGCGGGCGATGTGAAAGAAGGCGCCAGCCGAGTAGTATTTCAGGCGGCAGCAACATGACCGCTGCAAGCCCCAGCAACTGCATTGCCAGGTCAGAGAAGATTGCGCCCGGAAAGCCGAGCAGATTGTGCACCGGCGTCTGCGCGGCGTGGCTCAACGACGGGTCCTGCACCGACCAAGTGGCAAGCGCGATCGCCGCCAGCAGCGCCACGGTGGTCAGCGCTAGGCCTGCTATTTCGCTCAGGCGCCGCCGTAGGATGTCGCGGAAGTGCTCGGAGACGAAAGCAATGGCGTCGAGGCTGCGATCGATCGCTGGCATGCTTCTCTAAGCCTTCTTTCGTTGGCGCATGACCTTGTCCGAAAACCGGCATCCGCTTTTCGAGGTCATGCGCTAAGCAAGCACCGTAACAAGGCGGTGCAGCGCGTCCGCCGTAGTCGCCTTGTCCTGGACCATGGCAACGCGGATGTAGTCCGCGCCGGGATTGCTGCCGTCAGCCTGCTCGCGTGCGAGATAGCGGCCGGGCACGACGCGCACGCCAGCCTCCTTCCATAGCCGCTTAGTGACCGCCTCGCTGCCGCCGTATTGCGAAACGTCCAGCCAAAGAAAAAATCCGCCGGCAGGCCGGTTGTAGTTGTAGCGGTCGCCAATGATTTGATCGGCGAGATCGAACTTGGCGGAATAGAGCTTGCGGTTCTCCTGCACGTGCGTTTCGTCGCCGTAGGCGGCAACGGCAACGCGCTGCAGCGGCGCCGGAACCTGCGGCGCGGCGATGTTACGCAGCTCGAGGAAGGCCGTAAGAAAACGGCGGTCGCCGGCGGCGAAGCCGACGCGCAGGCCGGGCAGATTTGAGCGCTTGGACAGCGAGTGGAAGACGACGGTGTTGGCGAAATCGGGCCCGGAAGCTTCCAGCATGCCGGCTGGCGCATGATGGCTATAGATCTCGCAATAACATTCGTCGGCGAACACCAGGAAACCGAAGCGGCGGGCGAGTGCGGCGAGCTTACCGAGATAGCTGAGGCTTGCCACCGCGCCTTGCGGATTCGACGGCGACGCGATGTAGAAAGCAACAGTGCGCGCAAGCAATGCGTCGTCGAGCACGTCGAGGTCGGGCAAGAAACCGCTTTGCTTGCGCGCCGGCAGATAGACCGACTCGCAGTCGGCAGCGAGCGCGCCAGCAGCATAGGCGGCGTAGAATGGATTAGGAATCAGCACCGCGGGCTTGCCAGAGCGGCGCGCCCTCCAGCGCTTGGCGGCGATGGCCGCGAGGAACAACCCTTCGCGCGTCCCACTGAGCACCAACACTTCGGTTTCAGAGTCGACCGGCCGCGCCAGATTATAACGGCGGTTCAGCCACTGCGCGACCGTGCGGCGAAATACGTCGGTGCCCTTGTTGGCTGGATAGCGGCCGAACTCATTGAAATGGGCGCTGAGCTCCGGGCCGACGAAAGCGGGGATCGGATGCTGCGGTTCCCCGACCGACAGGTTGATCGGCGGCTTACCCGGCTCGATGCCGGCGATGAGCTCGTTCAGCCGCACGAACGGCGAGCGTCCCTCGACCGCGGGGGCAGGATTGTTGAAAGGCTCGCGCTTGGCGGTCGTCATCGGCATGCGGTTACACGAACAGACGCAAAGGCCTGCGGCACATCGTTCGACAAAATAGATATGGCTAGGTTAAGACCCAATTAACCATCGACGCGGAAACGGCAGCCGGTCGAGCTGGTGTTAAAGAGCCGCCCCCCTGGCGCACGTCACCGAGGGATGCAAATCGGCGAACCCATCAAGTTTTCGTACTGGGGCCTGACCTTCGCGACGGTCTCATTAATCGGCACCAGCACCCCCTGATCGATGTTTTCGCGCAAAACTACCGCCGCCTCGCCATCCGATCTGGTCATGAAGAACTAATGGAGAGGCCCCCGGCTCTCATGAGCCGGGGGCCTCAACGGAAGGGACAGTGCCGGGTTTCCGCCCCTACCGCTAGCGTGTTACTGGACAGCCTCGCCGTGCAACGCAAGATCGAGACCTTCGCGTTCCACCTCGTCGGTGACACGCACGCCAATGATCGCGTCAATGATCTTGAGAATGATCAGCGAGACGATGGCGTCGTAGGCTATAACGATCACGATGCCTTTGATCTGATTGATCATCTGGCCCGGGTTGCCTTCGATAAGGCCGGCGGTGCCGCCATACTCGGCGATTGCAAATACGCCGGTGAGCAGCGCGCCGACCATGCCGCCGACCGCGTGGACGCCAAAGCAATCAAGCGCGTCATCCACGCCGTGCATCTTTTTCAGGCCGGTGACGCCCCAATAGCAGAAGACGCCAGCGGCGACGCCGATGACCATCGAGCCGATCGGACCGACATAACCCGAGGCCGGAGTGATGGCGACGAGGCCAGCGACCGCGCCGGAGGCGATACCAATGACGGTCGCCTTGCCGCGATGGGCCCATTCCACCAGCATCCAGGTGAAGGCGGCGACGGCGGTGGCGATCTGCGTCACGGCCATTGCCATGCCAGCCTGCATGCCCGCGCTGACCGCCGAACCAGCGTTGAAGCCGAACCAGCCGACCCAAAGTAGGGCGGCGCCGATGAAAGTGAGCACCATGTTGTGTGCCGGTCCGGTGTCCTTGCGCTTGCCGAGGACGATGGCGCACATTAAACCGGCGACGCCCGCGTTGATGTGTACGACCGTGCCGCCGGCGAAATCGAGCACCTTAAACATGGCGTCGTTGTTGCCGTTGGACATGAACCCGTCGGCGCCCCAGACCCAGTGCGCAATCGGCGCGTAGACGAGGATTGCCCACAGTCCCATGAACCATAGCATCGCCGAGAACTTCATGCGCTCGGCGAAGGCGCCAGCGATCAGCGCGGGAGTGATGATCGCAAAAGTCATCTGGAAACACATGTACACGGTTTCAGGAATCGTCACGGCGAGACTGTTCGGATTACCGATGCCGGTGGAGATGTCACTCAAGATGCCTTGTAAGAAGACGCGACTGAGTCCGCCGATAAAGGGCGAGCCAGGGGTGAACGCCAGGCTGTAGGTGAGTATCGAGTAGACGATCGTCACCAGACAGGTCACGGCGAAGCTCGTCATCACCGTGTCGCCGACGTTCTTCTTGCGCACCATGCCGGCGTAGAAGAGGCCTAGGCCAGGGATGGTCATCATCAGAACTAGCGCGACCGAGGTGAGCATCCACGCGGTATCGCCCGAGTTAGGCGTACATTTCTCGAGTACCGCCTTCTTTGGATCCGGATCGTTGGCGCATGCCGGTGGCGGCGCAGCCGGGGTCGCTGGTACTGCGGCAGCGGGGGCTGCGGGCGCTGCCCCGGGCGCAGGTTGAGCATAGGAGGCGTCGAACGCTGCCACGCTCAAAAACAGGCTGAGGACAACCCCGAAGGCGAGAGCACAGAGTCCCGCACGGGGGGATTTCATTAACGTCATGGTCTTACTCCTGTCCGTATAGTTTGCGGTGCGGGTCACTAGATCGCCGCCGCGTCGGTTTCGCCGGTGCGGATCCGCACGGCATGATCCAGAGCGAAGACGAAGATCTTGCCATCGCCGATTTGGCCGGTTTTGGCGGCTCCCGCGATGGCGCCGATAACCTTGTCGACCTGGTTGGAGGGCACCGCCACTTCCAATTTGACTTTTGGCAGGAAGCTCACAGCATATTCGGCCCCACGGTAGATTTCCGTGTGTCCCTTTTGACGCCCGTAGCCCTTGACCTCTGTGACAGTCAGCCCCTGCACCCCGATCGAGGTCAGGGCGTCGCGGACCTCGTCGAGTTTGAAAGGCTTGATAATGGCCATGACGATTTTCATGGATCGATCCCCGCTTGAGCCCGTTTTCTCCGTTACGCAGTGCGGGCGGGTTCACTGAGCCAGACCCCGCAAAGACACTTCGCGGGGCAGACCGAACCAATAGAATCAAACAGCGTGCCAGATGCCGGAATGCGGCCTATCCTGCGGAATTCATGAACGAATTTTTGTGCCTAAGGCATGGGTTGGATGAGT
>Ga0207803_1000057_pt1 | contig 18864 bp, 18 predicted proteins | sample LuqExpMetageno41_FD_187799 | JGI IMG/M metagenome (GOLD analysis project Ga0207803, IMG submission 187799) | Tropical forest soil microbial communities from Luquillo Experimental Forest, Puerto Rico - Sample 41 (SPAdes) | ecosystem: Environmental > Terrestrial > Soil > Tropical forest ...
AGCGCCGTTTCGCCGTCTGCGACGACAAGGGCAAGCGCTACGAGTACGCCAAGCCGCTGTTCCAGGGAGCTTCACTCGGCTGGCCCCCCATGCCGGGTGGCCGCCGCTTGAAGCCTGAACAGAAATAGCGATCTTCCGATTCGTATAGCCGGGCTTGTGATTTAGTCGCGGCTGCGGAGTGCGCTATCGAAGTTGATTATCCTCGCGCTGTTGCCTGTTGCTGTGGAGTTCGAGATTTCTCCGGAAATGGTTATCGACTCAATATCCGAACGCTTCAGGCACTCCCTTTCAAAGCTCTGAATCACCGGCTCGATTTTCCTGTACATCTCCACTGCCTTCCACTCCTTGCCAATCATCTCTACACGCGCCTCTGTGCAGTGGGCCAGGAGCTTCGATATTTGCTGGTGAATGCAACCCTCTTCGCCATTGTCCAAAGGCTTGATTTGATCCATGTACCACTCGGCCCTGCTTTCAGAGAGTGCGGCACAAAAGACTCCTGGGAACGCCATGGAGACATCACCCTTGTCTTGCCGATGGTCTTTGCCGCTGAAGAACCGAATGAGATTCCTGTAATGCAGGAGGAAGCACTCCAAGTACACCGATCTCTCTTTGTCAGCTAACACTGCGTTCTGGGGATCGAGCTTCTGTACAGAGAATCTCAGCATTAGGATTTCGTAATCGATCATTCCTAGAAGATCCTTGGCATTCCGAGCGTCCTGTTTTGACATCGCTCGCTTCCCTCTGCTTTGTCCTGACTGATGCCCCTACACCGCCACCGTCACCGTCGTCTCCGTCCGCGTCACCGGCCGATACATCGTATCTCGCTCAAACGGCACCCGCCCAGCCTCGGTGATAAGACGAATCAGGTCCTGGCGATTCAGCCCCTGCGGCGTCGTCGCCCCCGCGTCGTGGTAAATCTTCTCCTCCACCACGGTGCCGTCGATGTCGTCGGCGCCAAAGCGCAGCGTGATCTGCGCCATCTTCGGCGTCACCATCTGCCAGTACGACTTGATGTGCGGAAAGTTGTCCAGCACCAGCCGCGACACCGCGATCTGTTTCAGGTCCAGCATGCCCGTGGTCTTCGGGAGATGTTGCAGCGGCGTGTTGTCCGGATGGAACGCCAGCGGAATAAACGTCTGGAAGCCGTGCGTATCGTCCTGCAGCGCCCGCAACTTCAGCAGGTGGTCCACGCGGTCTTCGTCGCTCTCGATGTGCCCGTAAAGCATGGTCGCGTTCGACTTCAGCCCAACCTCGTGCGCCGTGCGCGCTATCTCGAGCCAGTCGTCGCCGTCGATCTTATGGTCGCAAATGATGTGCCGTACCCGGTCACTGAAAATTTCCGCGCCCCCGCCCGGCATCGAGTCCAGCCCGGCTCCTTTCAGCCGTACCAGCACTTCGCGCGGCGTCATCTTGCCAATCTTGGCGAAGAACGAAATCTCCACCATGGTGAAGCCCTTCAGGTGCACCTGCGGGAAGCGCTGCTTCAGCCCGGCAATCATGTCGGGGTAGTACGAGAACGGCAGGTCGGCATGCAGTCCGCCGACAATGTGGAACTCCGTCACCGCCTCGGAGTATCCCGAAGCCGCGGTGTTCCACACCTCTTCCAGAGCCATGGTGTAGGCGCCCGGAGTGTCTTTCTTTCGGCCGAACGCGCACAAACGGCACGCCGCCACGCAAACGTTGGTGTAATTGATGTGCCGGTTGACGTTGAAGTAGGCGATGTCGCCGTGCATCCGCTCGCGCACGTGGTTCGCCAGCCATCCAATCGCCAGGATGTCGCCCGAACGGTACAGCGCCAGCGCGTCGTCTTCCGACAGCCGTTCCTGCGCCATCACCCTTTCCGCAATGGGCCTGAGCTTTGGATCGTCAGTCTGAAACGGGTGCCTCGTCTTGCTGGCGGGTGTCTGTTCTACAGTTGCCATTCGTTCAATGATAACGCACCCCGCCGGCGAAATCACACGCCTTTGTGACGCACCCGTTGTCTGATTACAGGAGAAAAACCGTCAGATTCTCCCTTTCCAATAACCCGCGCGCCGGCGCGCGTGGGCGATGGCTAATACTTGGATAATCTCAGGAAATTCACGGTACACAACAGCGTAGGGAAATCGCTGCAACAGATACCTGCGAGTGTTCCCATAGGCAACTGGCCACCGCTCGGGACTGCGCGCAATCTTCTCGATGGCGTCATCTATTTCTTCCAGGAACTCGAACGCCACCCGTTCGTTCTTCTCCAGGTACCAGTCGAAAGCGCTCGCAACCTCTGCGGAAGCTTCTACGTGGAAATCGATCGCCTTAGGCACGTTGAGATAGTTTCGCAGCGAGCCGTTTGCGCACCACGGTCCATGGGACCGTCTTCGCCGTGCCGTTGTCCAGTTCTTCCACGCGCCGTGCTATTTCTTTCTCCCACGAGGCCTCGACATCCTCATCCACGGCGTCGTCGAGAGTGTCGAGCAGAGATCCTGCCAGCGCTGCACGGGCCTCCACTGGCAACGCAAGAACTTTCTTCAAAAGATCGGCCTCATCTTCGGTCATGGCGTGATTCTACCCTACTTCCCCACCATCACATCCGCCGCAATGAAAAACAGAAACCCCATCGAGATCAGCCCATTCATGGTGAAGAACGCTGCGTTTACCCGGCTCAGGTCGTCGTGCTTTACCAGCGAGTGCTCATAGACCAGCAACAGCGCCACAATCCCGACCCCCACCATCGCGATCTTTCCCAGGCCAAACGCCGCCACCATCCCCGCCAGAAGCGCCACTGTGATCACGTGAAACATCCGCGCAATCACCAATGCACTGCGAATCCCAAACGCGCGCGGAATCGAATACACCCCGAAGCTGTGATCGAACTCGAAATCCTGGCAGCTATACAGAATGTCAAATCCCGCTCCCCAGAACACCACCGCTCCGGTCAGTAACAGTATTCGCGGATCGAACGTGCCTCGCACTGCGATCCATGCCGCCGCCGGAGCGATGCCCATCGCCAGCCCCAGCACCACATGCGCCCAGCGCGTGAATCTCTTGGTGAACGAATAGAAAAAGACAATCGCCAGCGCCACCGGCGACAAATAGAACGCCAGCGGATTCAGCTCCCACGCTGCGAAGATCAGAATCGCCGACGTGACCACCACAAACCCCAGCACGAACTGCTTCGACAACTTTCCCGCCGGCAGCGCCCGTATCTTCGTCCGCGGATTCTCCGCGTCAATATCCGCATCCACCAGCCGGTTGAACGCCATCGCCGCCGATCGCGCCGCCGCCGACTGTCACGCCGCCGGCGTCGCCGGTCGCCTCGGGGCAGGCGAGCGACGACCCGCAGCGCAATTTCCGCTTCTTCGACAACCGGCAGAAGTACCTGCTGTTCGTGAACACCTGCTCGGAGAAATGGGAGATCGCGCTCCGCGTCGGCATGGAGCTCGCCAATATCCACCCGCGTCCGCCGGCGGTACGCGTGTTCGACGCTGGCGTCGGCGACGGCACCGTATTGGGGCGCGTGATGCGTACCATGCACGACCGCTTCCCCACCATGCCGTTTTACATCGTCGGCAAGGAGATCAGCCTGGAGGACATCCGCCTCACGCTGCACAAAATGGCGGACCGTTTCGTTGAGCACCCCTCGACCGTGCTGGTGCTCACCAACTTGGCCTATGCCGAGGCGCCGTGGCTGGCCGTGAAATCAGTGTCCGCCGCGACCAGCCTGGTGTGGAAAGAGCTGGCGATGGACGGCAACACCGCACATTCATTCGAGCAGCAGATTACCACACTCGAACCCTTCCTGGCCGAAAACTGGAAGGCGCGGGTGTCGCCGAAGAGCGGCAATCCGGTCTATGAGCGGCCGGTCATCCTGGTGATCTACCGCAACGACCACAAATTTCTGCTTAATCAGATCGTGCCTAAGCCCGGCGGCACCGTGGCCGATTACGACTTGGTGATCGCCTCGCAGCCCTATCGTGCGCGCGGCTCACTCGAGTTCAAGGCCAAGCGCGTGCTGGCACCGCTTGCCTGCGCGCTCGGGCCGGGCGGCCGCATGATCGTGATCCATTCTTACGGCCGCGATCCGGGCATGGAGATCATTCACAGGATCTGGCCAAACGATAATCCGTTCATGCACAGCCGCCACGACTTGCTCAAAGAAGTAAAACGCGAACTCGGTGCCGCCAGCCGCGATCTCAACTTCAACGCCTATTCCGACCAACGCTCGCTGTTTCGATACGACATGCACACGCTGCCGTCGGAAATTTCCTCCTCGATTGGCACCTCAACACTGCTCGCTGCCTGGAACGCGGCGATCTACGTCGCGCAAATCGAAGACGACCGGTTGTCCGACGTGAATAGCGACCGCCGCTACATCGAGGCGACGCGCGAGGTACTGCAGCAGCACGGCGGCCTGTGGTTCTACGACGAATCCTTCGTGATCTCCCATCGGCGTGAATAGGCGCGACCCGCAATGCTGAACAATTTCGCACGCAGATACTCGCTCGAGGCAACACGGCCAAATCAAAAAGAGGTCGCAGCGCTCACCGAGCTCTTGCCGCGCGGCACGCCGGTCTATTTCTCCGCAGTTCCAACGGTTACGCGGGACGAACTCGTTACCGCGGCGGCTTTGCTGCGCAAGGCGGGTCTCGAGCCGGTGGTGCATATTGCCGCACGGCGCATTCAGGCGGCCGCGGACCTACAGAGTTTGCTGGCTGGGCTGCGCGGCGAGGCGGACGTGCGTCGCCTCCTGGTGATCGGCGGCGACGTCGATGCCGCGGGGCCGTTCGTCGACGCGCTCTCGGTCGTCCAGCGCGGCCGGCTGCGCGAAGCCGGCATCACCGAGATCGGCATCGGCGTATACCCGGAAGGCCATGCGCGCATACCGTCGAGTCGGCTGGAAGCCGCGCTCGACGAGAAGATTGCCGCCGCCACCGCGCAGGGTCTCGCCGTGCACCTGGTCAGCCAGTTCTCCTTTTCGCCCGAGCGCATCCTCGCCTGGCTTGGGCAATTGCGTGCCTGCGGTATCGCCCTGCCGGTGAAGGTCGGCATGGCCGGTCCGACCTCAATGACGGCGCTGTTGCGCTACGCCAAGCGCTGCGGCGTCAATGCCTCGCTGCGGGGCCTGATGTCGGGCGCCGCGCCCGGCCTGATCGGCAACGTCGGGCCGGACCGCATCGTCAAAACGCTGAGTGTTGCTGGCGGTCTGGGTGATATTGCTGCGCACTATTTCTCGTTCGGCGGCGTGCTTGAAACCGCGCGCTATGCCCGCGGCGTAGCGGAGGCGGAAAGTGCCGCAACGCCGGTCGCGGCACGTTCGCAACAGATTTAGCGGGCGGCGAAGGCCGCTGTCCGCGCGGCCATCAGCGGGCGGTGCGCCAACCCTGGTGATAGGTTTCGCGCGCCTGTTGGGCGTAGGGGGTCGGTCCGACCTCGACGCGCAATTCGGTCTGCTTGTGCCGCTCGACCGTGGTCTTCATCGTGCCGCCGCCTTCCTCGCCCCACACCAGCGTCAGCTTGGTGCCGACCTTGGCGTACTGCTCCTCGACAAAGCCGAGCGACAGCATCTTGCGTTCGTTGAAGCTGTAGCCAGAGAACATCGAGGCACCGACCATCTTGCCGCCGCTCATGATCGTGTCGAACGAACTCGAGGCGTAGTTCGACAGCGGCAGGTCGATGAACTTGTAATTCTCGCCTGGCGGCGCGAACATCGAGGCGAACACCTTGTTCACATCCTCGTTGTTCCAGGCAAACGTCACCTTCTTGCGGTGCACTTTGCCCTGCATCGTCTGCAATGCTTCCTTGCCGATGAAATCGTGATCGAACTTGCTGAAGCTCTCGTAGCCGAGTTCATACGGGGTAGTGTAGTAGTCCTCGATGTTGTCCGAGGCGAAGCTGCCGCCGAGTGAAGCGTTGGCTTCATAGCTTGTACCCGGCAGCCACTGGCGATACGGCTTCATCCTTTGGCCGGTGTAGATCGCCGGTACCGGTGAGGGAATCCACCCAGACTCGAGCGTGTTGGTCGCATAAGCACGGGCGCCGACCTGAATGATGCCGGCATCCTCACCCGCCTTGAGGATGGCGGCGCGGATTTCTTCTCCGTCCGCATAGGGACCCCACACCTCGAGACCGGGTGCGCCTGCCATGCCGTGACGCAGTGCGCGCACCTTGCGGCCGGCGATGGTCATGTAGTCCATGTTGAAGAACTTGATATCCGGCATCATGCCGCCGTTGAGCTTCTTGATGACATCTTGCGCGTTTGGGCCCTGGATTTGATAGCGGTAGAACTTGCGGAACACGGGCTTGCCCATGGGGCGTGACGGCGACCGGTCGTCATATTCGACCCTCACGTCGTACTTGCCGGCCTGCGCGTTGTACTGAATCCAGTTCGCCGTCGGATTGCGGCCGACAAAGACCAGCGAATTTTCCGCTAAATAAAACAGGATGCCGTCGCCGATGACCTGGCCGTCGTAGTTGCACGGCGCAAACTGCTTGGCCTTGTCGACCGCAAAATTCTTGAAGGAATTGGTGGCCAGGTGCGACAGCAGCTTGAGCGCGTCGGGACCTTCGACAAAGAGATTGACCATGTGATGGGTCTGGTCGAAAAGGACGCAGGTTTCGGCCCAGGCGCGTTGCTCATCGCGCCAATTGGTGAACTCGGGCGCCACCACCGGATAGACGTAGGCGCCGATCTGCGAATTCCGCAGCATTTTGACGACGTTGCCTGAGGCCTGGATCGCCTCCTCCAGATTCTTGTAAACCATGTTGATCGTTCCTTCTTGCTTTACGGACGCCTCGTCTACGGGCGGAACTCAATCTTGCGCTTCGACCATAAGAAAGGCCGGCAATTGACGCGACACGGAAGCGATGTTGTGAATGGGTTTCGTGGAATATCGCGTCTCACCTGAATTTTCAAATCTTCCCAACGAAAAAATGGAGAAACCATTTTGACTACCCGACCGAAACCGCCCTTTCGCGCCGATCATGTGGGCAGCATCCTACGCACCGCCCCGCTGAAGGCGGCGCGCCTGCAGCGCGAGAAAGGCGAGATCAGCGTGTTACAACTTAAAGAGGTTGAAGACCGCGAGATCGAGAAGATCATCAAGAAACAGGAGGAGATCGGGCTCAAACTCGCCACCGACGGCGAGTTCCGCCGTTCGTGGTGGCATTTCGACTTCTTCGGCATGCTTGATGGTGTCGAGATCCATGAATCCGGCCAAGGCATTCAGTTTCAGGGTGTGTTGACGAAGGCCCGCAGCATCCATGTGACCGGTAAGATCGGCTTCTCCAATCACGCGATGCTGGAGCACTTTAAGTTCCTAAAGACGCACACCAAGGTGATGCCGAAGATGACGATTCCCGCGCCGAGTGTGCTGCATTTTCGGCTCGAGCCCGGGGCGGTGAGCAAGGATGCATATCCGAATCGCGATGCGATCTTCGACGATCTCGCGGTTGCCTATCAGAAGGCGGTGCGGGCGTTCTACGACGCCGGCTGTGGCTATCTGCAGTTCGACGATACCGCCTGGGCCTATCTGTGCTCGCAGGTCGAATTGCAGAAGGCCAAAGAGCGTGGCCTCGACGTCGATCATCTGCAGGAGACCTACACGCGCTGCATCAACAAGGCGCTGGAGGCCAAGCCCGTCGACATGACTATAACCACGCATGTTTGCCGCGGCAATTTCCGCTCGACTTTTATCTCATCAGGCGGCTACGAGCCGGTAGCGCAGAACCTGCTCGCCAAGTGCAACTACGACGGCTACTTCCTGGAATACGACACTGACCGCGCGGGCGGGTTCGAGCCGCTGCGCTTTCTGCCCAAGGGCAACAAGATCGTCGTGCTCGGACTGGTCACCTCGAAGTCGGGGCGGCTGGAGCCGCGCGACGAGATCGAGAAGCGTATTCGGGAGGCGACCAAATACGTCGCGCTGGACCGACTATGTCTGTCGCCGCAATGCGGCTTTGCCTCGACCGAGGAAGGCAATGTGCTGGCCGAGGAGGAGCAGTGGGCCAAGCTGCGCATGATCTTGAAATTGGCCGAAGAGGTTTGGGGAAAGAGCTGATTTTAGCCGTTCGTACCCGCGCAAGCCGGAAAATCCAGCAATAAAAGAACTGGATCTCCGCTTGTGCGGGGACGAGCGGTTTGGAGGAGGAAACGCCCATGTCGCAACGCAAGGCGCCGCCGTTCCGCGCCGACCACGTTGGCAGCCTGCTGCGTACGGCGCCGCTCAAGGATGCGCGCGCCAGGTTCGCCAAAGGCCAGATCGATGCCGCAGCACTGAAAGCGGTCGAAGACCACGAAATCGAAAAGATCATTATAAAGCAGGAAGAAGTGGGGCTGAAGCTCGCCACCGACGGCGAATTCCGCCGCTCCTGGTGGCATTTCGATTTCTACAAAGGTCTCGACGGTGTCGAGATGTATGAGACCGATAAGGGCATCGCCTTTGCCGGCGTCGCGACCAAGGCCGAGAGCGTACGCGTTGTCGGCAAGGTCGGCTTCTCCGGCCATCCGCAAGTCGAGCATTTCAAGTTCCTCAAAGCGCACTGCAGGACGACGCCGAAGATGACCATTCCAGCGCCGTCCAGCCTGCATTTCCGCCAAGGCCGGCGCTCGGTCAGCAAGCAAGTCTATCCCGAACTGGATGCGTTCTTCGACGATCTTGCCGTTGCCTATCAGAAGGCGATCATCGCCTTTTACGACGCCGGCTGCCGCTATCTGCAGTTTGACGACACGGCCTGGTCGATGATTTGCGATCCGAGTGAGCGCGCGCATTCGAAGAAACGCGGCGACAACCCGGAGAACTTGCCGAAGCACTACACGCGCCTGACCAACAAGGCGCTGGAAGGCAGACCGGCGGATATGGTCATCACCACCCATTCCTGCCGCGGCAACTTCCGCTCTACCTTCATCGCGTCGGGCGGCTACGAATTCGTCGCCGAGGAACTGTTCGGCAAGGTCAACATTGATGGTTATTTCCTCGAGTTCGACACCGACCGCGCCGGCGGCTTCGAGCCACTGCGGCACCTCAAGGGCAACAAGCAGGTCGTGATCGGGCTGGTGACCTCGAAGAGCGGCCGGCTCGAACCGAAGGATGATCTCAAGCGGCGCATCGACGAGGCGACCAAATACGTGCCGCTCGAGCAGCTTTGCCTGTCCCCGCAATGCGGATTTGCCTCGACCGAGGAAGGCAACGTGCTGACCGAGGAAGAACAGTGGGCGAAGCTGCGCATGATCGTGGAGCTCGCGGAAGAGGTATGGGGGAAATGAGCGTTCGCACGGCGCCCCCGTTCCGCGCCGATCATGTCGGCAGTCTGCTGCGTACGGCGGCGCTGAAAGAAGCGCGGGCGCAGCGCGAAGGCGGTGAGATTACGGGCGATGAGCTCAAGGCGGTGGAAGACCGCGAGATCGAGCAGATCATCCGGCGGCAGGAAGAGATCGGCCTCAAAGCCGTCACCGACGGCGAATTCCGCCGCGCCTTCTGGAATTACGACTTTCTCAGCGCTCTGCCCGGCGTCGAAGCCTATCTCGGCGAGCGCAAGATCAAGTTCCGGGGAACAAATCCGAAGCCAATGATGCTGCGCGTGATCGGCAAACTCGACCGCTTCACCACGCACCCGATGCTCGAGCACTTCGTTTTCCTCAAGGCCCATACGCGCGTAGTGCCGAAGATGTCGATCCCGTCGCCTTCCTCGTTGCATTTCCGCTACGGCCGAGACGCTGTGCCGGAGAACATCTATCCGGATATGAATGATTTCTACCGCGACCTCGGGCAAACCTACCGGCAGGCGGTGCACGCCTTTGCCGATGCAGGCTGCCGCTATCTGCAGCTCGACGAGGTGAACTTCACCTATTTATGCGATCCGAAACTGCGCGCGCAGGTGGCGAATCGCGGCGACGATCCGGAAAAGCTGCCGGCAATCTATGCTGGCATGATCAACGCCGCGATCACCGACATCCCGCCGGACATGACGATCACGATGCATCTGTGCCGTGGCAATTTTCAGTCGACGTTCGTCGCTTCCGGCGGCTACGAGCCGGTAGCGGAAACGCTGTTCAATGCGATCAACGTGCACGGCTACTTCATGGAATACGACACCGAGCGCGCTGGTGGCTTCGAGCCGCTGCGCCTGGTGCCGAAGGACAAGACCGTTGTGCTCGGCCTGGTCACTTCGAAAAGCGGACGGCTGGAGGCGAAGGACGACATCCGGCGCCGCATCAAGCAGGCGGCGAAATTCATTCCACTCGAGCAGCTTTGCCTGTCGCCGCAATGCGGCTTCGCCTCGACCGAGGAAGGCAATATCCTGGCCGAGGACGAGCAGTGGACGAAGCTCAAGATGATCGTGGAAGTGGCACAGGAAGTGTGGGGCTGAGGTAATGAGCATCCGCAACAACCCGCCGTTCCGCGCCGATCATGTCGGCAGTCTGCTGCGTCCCGCCACGCTGAAACAGGCCCGCGAGCGGCGCGCCAGGGGCGAGATTTCTACGACCGAGCTCAAAGCGGTCGAAGACCGCGAAATCGAGCGCGTCATCAGGAAACAGGAAGGGGTCGGCCTGCAATCAATTACCGACGGCGAATTCCGCCGCTCGTGGTGGCACCTCGATTTCCTCTGGGGCCTCGACGGCCTCGAGAAGCACATAATGGATACCGGCGTCGCCTTCGCCACGGTAACCACGCGCAACGAAGGCCTCAAGGTCACCGGCAAGATCGGCTTCTCGGTCCATCCGATGCTGGAGCATTTCAAGTTCGTCGCCGCGCACACCATGCGCACGCCGAAGATCACCATTCCGGCGCCTTCCGCGCTCTACGGCCGGCCGGTGCTCCCGCCGATCGACAGAAACGTTTATCCGAAGCTCGATGCGATGTTCGCCGATCTCGGACAGGCGTACCGCAATGCCACGCGCGCTTTCGCCGATGCCGGCTGCCGTTACTTACAACTCGATGAAGTTTTCATCGCCATGTTGTGCGATCCGAAATACCGACAGCAGATGAAGGACCGCGGCGACGATCCGGAAAAGCTTGCCGAGCTCTACGGAGACCTGATCAATACCGCAATGTCAGGTATCCCTTCCGATATGACCATCACTATGCATTTGTGCCGGGGCAACTACAGATCGACCTTCATGGGCAGCGGCGGCTACGAGGCGGAGCAGGAGATCCTGTTCAACCGCATCAAGGTGCACGGCTATTTCATGGAATACGACACCGAGCGCGCCGGCGGCTTCGAACCGCTGCGCTTGGTGCCGAAAGACCGCCACGTCGTGCTTGGCCTCGTTACCACGAAGACCGGACGGCTCGAGGCCAAGGACGCCATCAAGCGGCGCATCGAGCAGGCGACGAAGTGTATCTCGCTCGATCAGCTCTGCCTCTCTCCGCAATGCGGCTTTGCCTCGACCGAGGAGGGCAATACGCTAACCGAGGACGAGCAGTGGGCGAAGCTGCGCATGATCGTCGAGGTCGTCGAGGAAGTCTGGGGCCGCTGATTGCCGCTGAACGCCGAAAAACTGCTTGCGTTGGACATTCCCGAGGTCGAGCAGATCTACGGTCCGAAGGATTGTATCCTCTACGCGCTCAGCGTCGGGTTCGGCCAGGACCCGCTCAACAAAGAGGAGCTCGCTTTCGTTTACGAAAAAAATTTGAAAGTGCTGCCGACCTTCGCCGTTATGCAGGGCTATGCGCCGTTCTGGCTGCGCCGCCCCGAGCTCGGCATCACCTGGGCCAAGGTCGTGCATGGCGAGCACGGCTTCGTGCTGCACGAACCGGTGGCGCCGCAAGGCACGGTGATCGGGAGGACGCGCGTCCTCGACGTGCTGGACAAGGGCGAAGGCCGGGGCGCGCTGGTCTATTCGGAACGGCAGATTATCGACAAGAAGAGCGGCCGCCTGCTGGCGACGCTGAAGCAGACGACTTTCTGCCGCGCAGACGGCGGCTTCGGCGGGCCGCACCGAACCGAACTGCGCGCGCACCCGCTGCCCCAGCGCCCGCCGGACCTTGTCTGCGACCTGCCAACGCGGCCGGAAATGGCGCTGATCTATCGCTTGTCCGGTGACCTCAATCCGCTGCATGTCGATCCAGAATTCGCCTGCGCAGCAGGTTTCCCGCGCCCGGTGCTGCACGGCCTGGGAACGTTCGGCGTCGTGGGACGCGCTCTGCTCAAGGCGGTATGCGGCTATGATCCGGCCCGGCTGACCGCGATGTCAGGGCGGTTCTCGGCGCCAGTGTTTCCAGGCGAGACCATCCGCAGCGAGTTCTGGCGCGACGGCAACGTGATAAGCTTTCGTGCGCGGCTGGTCGAGCGCGACGTGGTCGCGATCAACCACGGCCGCGCCGAGGTTACGGACGCATGAGCAAACGCAGCGCCGAGGCCGAAGAATTCGCCGATATCCGCGGGGGCGTGCGCGCTCTCTGCAATAAATTTCCCGGGGAATACTGGCGCACGCTCGACCGCGAGCGCGCTTATCCGACCGAATTCGTAACCGCGCTCACGAAGGCCGGGTATCTTGCCGCGCTGATCCCGGAGCACTACGGCGGCAGCGGGCTCGGCATCAGCGCCGCCTGCGCCATCCTCGAAGAAATCCATGCCTCCGGAGGCAACGGCGCCGCCTGCCACGCGCAGATGTACACCATGGGCACAATCCTGCGGCATGGCAACGCCGAGCAGAAACAGGAATATCTGCCCAAGATCGCCAGCGGCGAATTGCGGCTGCAGGCCTTCGGTGTCACTGAGCCGACCTCGGGCACCGACACGCTGTCGCTGCGCACGACGGCCAAGCGCGAGGGTAACGATCATTACGTGATCAACGGACAGAAGCTGTGGACTTCGCGCGCCGAGCATTCCGATTTGATGCTGCTCTTGGCGCGTACCACGCCGCGCGAGCAGGTGAAGAAGCGCACCGATGGTCTGTCGGTGTTCCTGGTCGACATGCGGCTGGCGCAGGGCACGAGCATGACTATCTCGCCCATTCGCACCATGATGAACCATGGCACAACGCAAGTGTTCTTTGATGATCTGCGTGTGCCGGCGGAGAACCTGATCGGGGAGGAAGGTCAGGGCTTCCGCTACATTCTGTCGGGCATGAATGCCGAGCGCATCCTAATCGCGGCAGAATGCATTGGCGACGCCAAGTGGTTCATCAACAAGGCAACGCAATACGCCAAGGAGCGCGTGTTGTTCGACCGCCCGATCGGGCAGAACCAGGGCGTGCAATTCCCGGTCGCACAGGCCTACGCACAGATGCGCTCCGCCGAACTAATGGTGCGCGAGGCCGCGCGCAAATACGAAGAAGGCCGGGATGTCGGGCCGGAGGCCAACATGGCCAAGCTGCTCGCCGCCGATGCGTCCTGGTCCGCCGCCGACATGTGCGTGCAGACGCATGGTGGCTTCGGCTTCGCGGAGGAATACGACGTCGAGCGCAAGTTCCGCGAGACGAGGCTCTACCGCGTGGCGCCGATCTCTACCAACATGATCCTGTCCTATCTCGCCGAGCACGTGCTTGGCCTGCCGCGGTCGTATTGAAATGGCATTGCCGCTCGAGGGCCTGCTGGTTGTCTCGCTCGAACAAGCCGTGGCCGCGCCGCAGTGCACCTGCCGGCTCGCCGACGCCGGCGCACGCGTGATTAAGGTCGAGCGGCCAGAGGGCGATTTCGCCCGCCGCTACGACAAACTGGCACACGGCGAGAGCGCCTATTTCGTCTGGCTCAACCGCGGTAAGCAATCGGTCACGCTCGACCTCGGCAAAAGCGAGGACAGAGCACTGCTTGAAGCCATGCTGGCGAAGGCCGACGTGTTCGTACAGAACCTCAAACCCGGCGCGATAGCCAAACTCGGCTTCGCGATTCCCCGCCTGCGCCAGGACTATTCGCGGCTGGTCTGCTGCTCGATCTCCGGCTACGGCGAGAGCGGGCCTTATGCGCAGCGCAAGGCCTATGACATGCTGATCCAGGCGGAATCAGGCTTTGCCTCGATAACCGGGGGTCCGGAAGCGCCGGCACGCGCCGGCGTGTCGGTCTGCGACATCGCCGCCGGCATGAACGCCTATGAAGCGATCCTGGAGGCGCTGCTCAAGCGTGCCAAGACGGGCGAGGGTGAGGCAATTTCCGTATCGATGTTCGACGCCATGGCCGATTGGATGGCGGTGCCGCTATTGCAGCACGAAGGTGGCGACACGCCGAAGCGCATCGGTCTCGCGCACACCTCGATCTCGCCCTACGGCGTATTCAAGACGAAGGATGGCGCCGACCTGCTGATCTCAATCCAGAACGACCGCGAGTGGTGTATTCTGGCCGAGCACGTTATGAGCGACAAGGCACTCGCCGCCGATCCCAACTTTGCCACCAATGTGGAACGCATGAAACGCCGCACCGAGACCGACGGCCGTGTTGCCAAGGCTTTCGCGGCGATGGACGTGGACACGCTAGAGGGGAAGCTCGCGCGCTACGACATCGCCTTCGGCCGCATCAATGATTGCAAATTGCTGGCGCGCCATCCGCATTTGCGCCGCATCAACGTCGATACGCCGACCGGGTCGGCCAGCATGCCAGCGCCCTCGGCGGTGCACGACGGAGTGCCGCGCAGCTATGGCGCGGTGCCCGCGCTTGGCGAGCATAGCGAGACAATCCGCAAGGAGTTTGGCGCGCACGCTTAATCCATCGCTACGGGTTCGGCCTTCCCGCCCGCCGGGCTTTTCGCCGCGCGGATGATCAGCACCAGCGGGATCATTGCCAGCGTCAGGATCATAAGCAGGTAGAAATCGTTGAGATAGGCGATCATGCTCGCCTGCTGGGTGACTATCATGTCAAGCAGCGCGCGCCCGGCGTCGGTGTTGGCGTTGAGGTTCGCCGCCAGGTCTGGCATCTGCAGCGCATTGTTGAACGGCGTAACCTGCTCGACCAGCCGCGCGTGCATCTCGGTGGTCTTGCTGGTCAGGTTGGCGATCACCATTGAAATGCCGATCGATGAGCCGATGTTGCGCACCAGTGTCAAAATCGAGGTACCGCTGTTGCGCAGATGGCTGGGTAGCGTCAGGAAGGCGGCGGTCGTGATCGGCACGAACAACAGGCCGAGACCGATGCCCTGGACGATGCTGCTGACGACGATGGTTTGCTGGGTCACGTCGAGCGAAAAGCCGGTCATGTAATAGAGCGTGCCACCAGTAAGCAGCAGTCCGCAGAGAATCAGGTAGCGCGTTTCCACCGTCTTCATCAGCCGCGGCGCGACCATCATGGTCAACCGCGTGCCGACGCCGCGCGAACCAAGCAACAAACCGGCAGTCTGGATCGGGAAGCCGAGAAGGCTCTGCATGAACGGCGTCACCAACGCCATGGTGCCGAACAGAACCACGCCGATAACCACCATAAATACGGTGCCGCTGACGAAATTGCGGTCATTGAAGAGTTCGAAGCGCACGAACGGCTCCGGCGTGGTCAGCGAATGAGCGAAGAAGTAATAGAAGCCGATCGCCGAAATGATTGCTTCGATCCAGATCTCCGTCGCGCCGAACCAGCCGACCTGCTCGCCGCGGTCTAGTAGCAATTGCAGCGAGCCGATACCGACGGCGAGTGCCAGGAAACCGAACCAGTCGAAGCGCAGTTGCTCTTGCTTCTGCGTTTCGGTCATGAACAGCAGCATGCTGATCACAGTGATGACGCCGATCGGCAGGTTGATCAGGAATACCCAGTGCCAGGAATAATTGTCGGTCAGCCAAGCACCCAGCGTGGGGCCCATGATCGGGCCGAGCATAACGCCGATGCCCCAGACTGCCATGGCCTGGCCGCGTTCCTCGACGGTATAGGCGTCAAGCAGCACCGATTGTGACAGCGGCACCAGTGCGGCGCCGGCCATGCCCTGCAACAGGCGGAACAGCACCATCTGCTCGATGTTTTGTGCGAGCGCGCACAGCAATGACGCGACGGTGAAGCCGGCGACGCAGGTGATGAACAGCTTCTTCCGGCCGAAACGGTCAGCAATCCAGCCGATCGGCGCCGTCATGATGGCGGCGGCGACAATGTAGGAGGTGAGAACCCAGTTGATCTGATCGAGCGAGGCCGACAGCGAGCCCTGCATATAGGGCAGCGCCACGTTGGCGATCGTGGTATCGAGCGCCTGCATGATAGTGGCGGTCATGGCACAGACCGTCACCAGCATGCGCTGCAGCCTAGCCGACACCGAAGCGTTCATTTTATCTCTGCGGCGTTGGCCGAGAGGAACGGCAGCCGGCTGTGGCCGGTATCGATCTCTACCACCACGCTCATGCCGGAGCGTAGCAGATGCGTGTCTTCGTCCTTGTCGAAGGCGATGCGCACGGGCACCCGCTGAACCACCTTGACCCAGTTGCCCGTTGCGTTCTGTGGCGGCAGAATTGAAAATTGCGCGCCGGTCCCAGGGCTGACCGCGATCACGGTGCCCTTGAAGGTGTGATCGGGGAAACTGTCGACTTCGAGTGTCGCCTTCTGGCCGACGCGCAGATGCGTGATATCGGTTTCCTTAGGGTTAGCGTCGACCCAGGGCCCCTGGTCATCGATCACGCTGAGGATCGGCGTGCCCGCGGTGACGAAGCGGCCGAGCTGGATATTGTCGACTTGCGTGGCCGTGCCGGAAATCGGAGCACGCAGCGTGGTATGATCGAGGTCGCGCTGCGCGTTGTCGAGCGCAGCTTTGGCTTGCGCATATTCCGGGAACTGCCCCAAGGGCAGATCTGGATTGCCGAGTAGCTGGCTGAGCGTCGTATCGCGCTGCTGCACAGCAAGCTGCAGCTGCAACTGAGCGGTAACCAACGCGCTCTTTGATGTATCAAGATCGGCAGCCGAACCGGCCATGCTGCTGACTAGCGTGCTCTTGCGTTCGACATCGCGCTGTTTGAGATCGACATTGTTCTGCCCGAGCTCAACCAGCTTGTTGAATGCCTTCAGATTCATCGTCAGCTTGTCGTACTCGGCACGCGCCGCGGCGAGTTTGGCTTTGGCCTGGTCGAGCGCGAGCTGGAACGGTTCGGGGTCAAGTGTGAGCAATTCGTCGCCCGGCCTGACCTGCTGGCCTTCGCGCACGCCGACGTGCACTACTTTGCCGGACACGTCTGGCGTGATCAGCACCTTCTGCGCGCCGACATAGGCGTTGTCAGTTGAAATGTAGCGCCCGCCGGAGAGATAAAGGATGCTGCCGACGAGCGCGGCGAAAGTCGGGATCGCCACCAGTAGTATCATGCGCAGGCGCTGGCGCTCTAACCGCGCGCGGAGTCCAGATTTTGTCGGGGCTTCGGACACGTCCGTCGCGGTCTTTGCCGCCGGCGCGGAAACAATTTTCAACGCCTTCTCACTCATCACTCAACCATTTACAACTTGTTGTTGCGTTGCATTGCGGCTGATAGCGGCGCGCAAATTGTCTTTGATCAACGCAAGTTCGCCGAGCAGGCGCTCATTCGCTTTCGTATCGAGGCCCTCGAGCACAGTCGCCATCATGGCCTTGCCGAGACCCTCAAGGCGGTCGAGCAAAGGACGCGCGGCGGGCGTGAGGTACAGCCGGTTGGCGCGCCGGTCGTTCGGATCGTCGCGCCGCTCGATCAGCCCGTTCTCCGCCAACCGGTCGAGCAAACGCGTCAGAGAGATCGGCTGCAGGTCGAGCATCTCGGCGAGTTCAGACTGCTTTAGCCCTTCCGAGCGGTCGAGCCGTACCAACACGCTCCATTGCGCCCGCGATATGCCGAACTGCCGCGCCAGCTGGTCGGCATAGGTTTTCAGCATTCGGGCTACCTCCGTGATATTAAAGCCAATTTCCCGCTGAAGGGGCATTTTGGGCATAGCGCACCTTTTGAGAAGCATCAATATAATAAGCATACTTATGATAAGTTCAAGCATACTTTGGGCGGATGGCGCGCGCGGAACTGTCGGATGACGCCGCCGTCAGGCTCGGGCAAAGTCGCGCGGACAAAAAGCGAAAGGTACGGAGACGGCCATGGACATCGGCTTCATCGGACTAGGCAACATGGGTGGGCCGATGGCCAAGCGGCTGATCGCCGCCGGGCACAAGCTCGTGGTCTACGATACATGCAACGACGCAGTAGCTCCGCTCATCGCACTCGGTGCGCAGCTTGCCTCTTCGCCCGCCGGCGTCGCAGACCGAGTCGAGACCGTGATGGCGAGCCTGCCCGAGCCGCAGGTCGTTGCCAAGGTGGCGACCGGCCCCGGCGGCGTGATCAAGGGCAAGCGCGTGAAGCGCTTCGTCGATCTCTCCACAACCGGCGCCCGCATGGCCGGCATGATCGCTGCCGGTCTGACCAAAAAGAACATCGCGCAGATCGACTCGCCGGTTTCGGGCGGAGTTGCCGGCGCTGTGAAAGGCACGCTCGCGGTGATGGTGTCGGGCCCACTAGCCGAGATCGACGCCGTGAAGGATGCGCTCTCCGTATTCGGCAAAGTGTTCGTTATCGGCGATAAACCCGGCATGGCGCAGACCATGAAACTTGCCAATAATTTCCTCTCGGCCGCGGCGATGGCAGCGACATCGGAAGCGGTTGTGATGGGTGTCAAGGCCGGTCTTAATCCGGCGATCATGATTGACGTTATCAATGCCGGCTCCGGACGCAACACCGCCTCGACCGACAAGTTTCCCAAAGCGATTTTGCCGCGCTCTTTCGATCTCGGTTTCGCCACCGCGCTGATGCTCAAGGACGTGCGCCTGGCGCTGGCCGAAGCAAAAGCGCTGAAGGTGCCGCACGAGGTGATGGCTGCGGTGCTCAATGCTTGGGAGACCGCCAATTCCGAGATCGGCGGCGACAAGGATTTCACCACTATCATTCAGCCGATCGAGAAACGCGCTGGCGTGACAGTGGGAGGAAAGAAGTAACTAGAACCTATCTCAAAATTACTGACTGGGCTCGATCGGCTATAAATGTTGGATGAT
>Ga0207803_1000061_pt1 | contig 18598 bp, 20 predicted proteins | sample LuqExpMetageno41_FD_187799 | JGI IMG/M metagenome (GOLD analysis project Ga0207803, IMG submission 187799) | Tropical forest soil microbial communities from Luquillo Experimental Forest, Puerto Rico - Sample 41 (SPAdes) | ecosystem: Environmental > Terrestrial > Soil > Tropical forest ...
GCGAGAAGTAGTTCGCGCAAGTCTGTGGCTCGACGTTTCGGGTCAACTCGCGGGCGAATGAAACGAGCCTCTGGCTGGTGATGTCACTGCATTTGATTTCGCCGAGCTCGCCGTTCTTGATCGTCTTCAGGACCTGCGCCTTTGTGCCCAGTTCGGCGTTTTTCGACTCGGCGATGTAGCGGTCGATGACTGACGCTAAAGTGGGGTCTTCCTTTCTCTCGAGTCCGCCAGGACGCTTGAGTTCGGCTTCGTGCCTGACGATCCAGGCATTGGCCGCCTGTTTTCGGTCGAAGGTCTCGGCCTCGCGGTGGACGATGGCGCCCCCTTTCTTGATCACTATTTGGGCGGTAAAGGCCTTCGAACCGTCTTTGCGAGTCCGTCCAATTATCGTTCCCATGGTACGACATGAACCTCCGAAGTACGACATTGTCGTACACAGTTGGCAGAATAGGGCAAAATCGGCCGGAAAAGGTACGATACGAGACAGCGGACAGATGGCGCAAACGACTGAAAACTCACAAAAAGTGCATGAAACGCCGTCCCGCCGTTTCTGTGTCGCTCCGATGATGGACTGGACGGACCGGTATTGCCGGTACTTCCACCGTCTGCTGACGCGGCACGCGCTGCTCTACACCGAGATGCTCACGACCGGTGCCGTTCTTCACGGCGACCGTGGTCGTCTCCTCGGCTATGATCCGGCCGAGCATCCCGTCGCACTTCAGCTCGGCGGCTGCGAGCCGAAAGCGCTCGCCGATAGCGCACGCATCGGCGAAGAGTTCGGCTACGGCGAGATCAATTTGAACGTCGGCTGCCCGTCCGACCGCGTGCAGGAAGGCCGCTTCGGCGCGTGCCTGATGGCCGAGCCTGCACTCGTCGCCGACGGCGTCGCCGCGATGAAGGCGGCCGTGCGCGTGCCGGTCACCGTCAAATGCCGCATCGGCATCGACGAGCAGGATCCGGAAGAGACTTTGTTCGGCTTCGCCGGACAGGTGAAGCGGGCAGGGGCTGATGCGTTGATCGTGCATGCGCGCAAGGCGTGGCTGCAGGGCCTCTCGCCGAAGGAGAACCGCGAGGTACCGCCGCTCGACTACGCGCTGGTGCATCACCTCAAAGCCGCGCATCCGGACTGGCCGATTGTGCTCAACGGAGGGGTCGGCAGCGTCGAGCAAGCGCTCGCGGAAATGAAAGAGCTTGACGGCGTGATGATGGGCCGCGCGGCCTACCAGGAGCCGTGGCGTCTGCTCGCGGTCGATCCGGCCTTCTTCGGCGCGCCTGCGCCATTCGCGTCGCCGAAAGAGGCCGCGCGCGCTCTGATCCCCTATATCGAGCGCGAACTTTCGCATGGCTCAAAGCTGTCGAGCATCACCAGACATGTGCTCGGCCTGTTCCGTGCGGTGCCCGGGGCGCGCGCCTTCCGCCGACATCTTGCGACCGAAGCGGTGAAAGCCGGCGCCGATGCGCGTGTGCTGGACGACGCACTCGCGCTCGTGCTGGACACGTCCGCTAATATATCGCACATCGCCGCTTGAGCCTTTTCGTTCAAGGGTCGCGGCGTGCTCGGATATCCGATTAGCGAAATCATTCTGTTGGCGATGTGGATCGCTGGCGCGGGCCTGATCGTCGGCGTGCTCGCGGGCCTTTTCGGCATCGGCGGCGGCGCGGTGATCGTGCCGGTGTTGTACGAAGTGTTCCGCGTGCTCGATGTGCCGGAGAGCGTGCGCATGCAGCTCTGCATCGGCACGTCGCTCGCGATCATCGTGCCCACGACGGTGCGCTCCTATCTCGGGCACAAGGCGCGCGGCGCGGTGATCGACGAGGTCGTGCGGGTGTGGTCCGCGCCCGCCGTGTTGGGCGTGATCATCGGCGCGATCGGCGCGAGCTTCGCGCCGCCGGCCTTGTTCAAAGTCGCTTTCGTCGTCTTCGCTTCCTTCGTCGCGCTGCGCATGCTGTTCGGCGGCGAGCGCTGGAGTCTTGGCAAGGAACTGCCGGGAAGGGGACTGCAGTCTCTGTTCGGCTTCGTTACCGGCCTGTTCTCGTCGCTCGTCGGCGTCTCCGGCGGCTCGATTTCGAACGCATTTCTTACCCTCTACGGCAAGACGATGCAGCGCGCGGTGGCGACCTCGTCCGGGCTCGGCGTGCCGATCACCATCACCGGCACGATCGGCTACATGCTCGCCGGCTGGCGGCACATGGCCGAGATGCCGCCGCTCTCGATCGGCTTCGTATCCTTTCTCGGCGTCGTGCTGATGGCGCCGGTGTCGAGCTACACCTCGATCTACGGCGTGCGGCTCGCGCATTGGCTGCCGCGCCGCGGCCTCGAGATCGGATTTGGAATATTTCTGGTCCTCGCCGCGTCGCGATTCGTGGTGAGTCTGCTCTAGGACCCTCGCTGACGCGGAAGTGAACGGCGACGGAGGCTCTCACGCACCTGTGTCCACTCGTGTGATGCGGCGGCGTAACCTTGGCCGTATAACGCGCGAAATACCGGAAACAGGAGAGCCCGCCATGCTGCGCCGCTATGCGATCGTTTCCGCGTTCCTCGCGCTCGCCGCCGCGCCAAGCGCCGGTGCTGAGCCGGCCGTCGTCATCCCGCCGCCTGCGGCCGAAGAATCCGCGCAGGGCGCGGGCCTCGAGACCGCCGTCCTCGCCGGCGGCTGCTTCTGGGGCATCCAGGCCATCTATCAGCACGTCAAGGGCGTGGCGAATGCGATATCCGGCTATGCCGGTGGCGCGGAGAAGGACGCGGCCTACTACACCGTTGGCTCCGGCCGCACCGGCCATGCCGAAAGCGTGAAAGTCGTGTTCGATCCGAAGCAGATCTCGTACGGCCAGATTTTGCAAATCTACTTCTCGGTTGCGCACGATCCGACGCAACTCGACCGGCAGGGGCCGGATTCAGGCCCGCAGTATCGTTCGGAGATTTTCCCGCAGAGCGAGGCGCAGGCGAAGACCGCGAAGGCGTACATCGCGCAACTCGAAGCGGCGCATGCGTTCAAGCGGCCGATCGTCACCAAGATCGGCGCGACGAAGACGGCGTTCTATCCGGCGGAGGACTATCACCAGGACTACGCGGTCCGGAATCCGTTCCAGCCGTATATCGTGATCAACGATGCGCCGAAGGTGACGAATTTGAAAAAGCTGTTCCCCGACGTCTGGCGCGAGCAGCCGGTCACGGTGGCGAAGGCCGGCGGCGTGGGAGGATGATGCGGTTCCGCGCGTGAAGGCTCCCTTACCCCTCTCCCCTCCAGGGGAGGGCGGAAGCAAGGGCCTACGGATACCCGCGCAGCTTGAGCCGGTCGCCGCGCACTTCCCAGCTTTCCAGCCGGTTCAGGAAGCTCATGCCGAGCAGATTGTTGTGCAGCGCGCCAGGCTGGGCGACGAGGGCGGGCACTTCGCGTTCGGTAAGCCCGCCGACGGCGAGCTTGTCGAGCGTGACAGGCGCCGCGCGCGTGCGGCCGTTCGCAGTGTCGACATTCACCGAATAATTCAAGAATTCGAGCGGCAGGCCGGCAGCCTTCGCAGCTTCGTGCGTGAGCACGACCGAGGTCGCGCCGGTGTCGAGCACCATCGGCAGCTTGGCGCCATTGATGCGCACGGACACGGCGAAATCTCCGCGCATGCCGCGCGTAACTTCGACGTCGCGCACGTCTGGCACCAATTCGGCCATCACGCGGTCGGCGACGCCCTTCAGTTCGACTCGATAGCTGTAGCCGACGACGAGCCAGAGCACGATCACCGTCCAGAACAGCGCGAACTCCAGCGCCTGCGACAGCTTCTCGCGGAACATCACCAACAAAAGTCCGCCGGCGCACACGGCCAGCGCGCCTTTCAGCGCCAGCGCGCTCATGTCGGGCCGCAACAGGTGCGCGATCGCGTCCTGCTCGCGCGACAAAGCGAGCGCGACCAGCGACAGGGCCATGCCGAGGACGAGCGTTACGGTGAGGCGGCGGCTCATGCGGCTACTCCGCCACTTCGCGCGCGAGCCGCGCCGGCAGTTCGGCCATGATCGCGGCGCGTTCTGTGTCGCTGATGCTCGCCCAGCGCGCGAGCTCGTCGAGCGTGCGTCCGCAGCCGATGCAGCGCCGGCGCGCGGCATCGAGTGTGCAGATTTTGGTGCAGGGCGTTTGCATCAGTCGTGTCGAATCGCATCTGACGATAATCGGCGGCTGAAAGAAGGCAATGCATGATCAAGCGGCGCGGAACCAGGAGCGCTTGCGCGGGGGCTCCTGGGCCGGTGCGATCGGCGGGGATGACACTTCGGCGAGCGGCTCCATCGCAGCAAGCACGCGCTCGGGCGGGAAGGTGACGATCACCTCGGTTCCGATACGCAGCTTGGATTTGAGCTGGAACGTGCCGCCGTGCATGTCGGTGAGGTTCTTCGCGATCGGCAGTCCGAGGCCGGTGCCCTGTTCGGCCGATTTGATCGAATTTGACCCGCGTCCGAAGGAAGCGAGCACGATCGGGAGTTCTTCTTCCGGAATGCCGGGGCCGGTGTCCGTCACGCTCATGTATTGGCCGCCCGACGCAGTCCAGCCGACCTTCAGCCAGATGTCGCCGCCCTGCGGCGTGAACTTGATCGCGTTGGACAGCAAATTGAGGCAGATCTGACGCAGTGCGCGCTCGTCCGCCCACAGTTGCGGCAGTTCGGGCTCGAACATCTCGTGCAGCGTAATGCCGCGGTTGGAGGCGCGCAGTTTCAGCAGGTGATGGCAGTCCTGTACGATCGCGAGCAGCGAGACGGATTCTTCGTTCAGTTCGTAGCGGCCGGCCTCGATGCGCGAGAGGTCGAGGATCTCGTTGATCAGACCGAGCAGGTGCACGCCGGAATTATGGATGTCGGCGGAATACTCCTTGTAGGCGGGAACGGAATGCGGGCCGAACACTTCCGTCTTCATCACCTCGGAGAAGCCGAGGATGGCGTTGAGTGGCGTGCGCAGTTCGTGGCTCATTTGTGCGAGGAAGCGCGATTTGGACAAGTTCGACTCTTCGGCGCGCATGCGCGCTTCGTCGGAGACCGCGCGCGACTGCTCGAGTTCGCCGATCAGCGCGTCCTTTTCCGCACGTGCCTCCAACGTCGCTAGCGTGGTCGAATAGAGCCGGTAGGCGAGCACGGCAAAATAGCCCTGTACCGAGACCGCCATGGCGGCGAGGATGAAGTCGCGGAACGAGCCCTGCAGCACGAAGTCGAGCGCGACGGCGGCGGTGACCGGGAAGGTCGCGGCGAGCACCGCGATCGGCAGGCTCGAAGCCACCATGCTCGACACGGCGACGATCAGCAGCATCACGAACAGCATGAAGGTGCCGGAGCTCTCGTCCACGCCGACCGGGCGGATCAGCATGAACATCCAGGCGAGGCCCTGGAAGAGATCAAGCGTCACGAAGCGCCTGCGCCACGTCTGCACGGCGACTTTGCTCGGCTGCAGCTCGAGCAGCAGGCGACAGTAGCGCATGACGACGACATGGATGACGAGCACCGAGGCGGTCCAGGCGCTAGCGATCGCCGTGCCGGTCCACAAGGCTGAGACCAAGCCAATCGCGCCGACCAGCACCAGCATCAACAGCGAGGCCGACTGCCGCGTCTGCGCGAACTGGCGCAACAACTCGACGCCGAAGGCCGGGCGGGTACCGCGGGTCGAGGTCAGCCGGTCGCGGGCGTTGCGCACGTATTGCGCCGCCAATCGCCGCTTCACCGGAGACGCCTCCGGCGGCAGGGCGGACAACTCGGATTCTTCTCCAGGGATCGGCATACGCGGACGCTGCAACGGGGCAGCATCCAACCTCTCGCATAATCGTTAAGAGCAGGCTTAAGGGGGCACTAAAACCGGTGGTTAACGAATTGGAAAGGGGTGGCCGGCGCGCTTGGCTATGGTGGTACCGTCCCGAGGCGGGATGGCCGGGACAAGTCCGGCCATGACAGAATAGGCGTGGACATGGATGAAAGGGCAGCGACCGATGAAGCTCTACGACAGCAAGGCGGCGCCGAATCCGCGCCGAACCCGCATTTTCCTGGCCGAGAAACGGATCGAATTGCCGATGGAGCAGGTCGACATCATGGCTAAGCAGCACTACACGCCCGAATACACGCAGGTGAACCCGCTACAGCGGATGCCCGCGCTGGTGCTCGACGACGGCACCGTCATTTCCGAGTCGATTGCGATCTGCCGCTATTTCGAGGTGCTGCAGCCCGAGCCGCCGCTGTTCGGTGTGGGCGCGAAGGATGTCGCCATCGTCGAGATGTGGAACAGGCGCTGCGAGCTATCCCTCTTTTTCCCTGTCGCACACGTGTTCAGGCACACGCATCCGGCGATGAAGGAACTGGAGGTGCCGCAGGTGCCGGCCTGGGCGGAGGCGAACCGGCCGCGCATCGTCGATTTCCTGCGCATCCTCGACGCTGAGCTCGGCAGGAAGCCGTTCGTCGCCGGCGAGCGTTTCACCGTGGCCGATATCACCGCACTCTGCGCCGTCGATTTCATGAAGCCGGCGCGTATCGCGGCGCCGGAGGAACTCACGAACTTGAAGCGCTGGCACGCGGAAGTGTCGGCAAGGCCCAGCACGAAGGCGTAGCGTTCAGGGGCGCGTGCCACATACTCCACTCGTTCGCGCGCAAGCGTGCAAGGGCCTGGCGAAATGAAACTCACGATCGTCGGATCAGGCGACGCGTTCGGTTCGGGAGGTCGTTGCAACACCTGCTTCTGGCTAGAGACCGCGCGCGGCACGCTGCTGGTCGACTTCGGCGCTTCGGCTCCCCCGGCGCTGAAAGCGCGCGAGCTTGATCCCAACCGGATCGACGCCATCGTGCTCTCGCATCTGCACGGCGACCATTTCGGCGGCCTGCCGTTCCTGCTGCTCGATTATCAATTCCTGCTGCGGCGCGAGCGGCCCCTGTTGATTGCCGGTCCGCCGGGCGCGAAGGACCGCATCGATGCCGCGCTGGAAGCCTTCTTTCCGAAGTCGACCGGCAGCAAATGGAAATACGTGTGGCGCGTCGAGGAGATCCCCGTCGGCGTAGAGACGGAGGTGCTCGGACACACGATCGTCACCGCGGAACTGCTCCACCAATCCGGCGCGCCGTCAACGGCGCTCAGGCTGTCCGACGGCGAGAAGATTTTCGCCTATTCCGGCGACACCGAATGGACCGGCGCGCTCTTGCCGATTGCGCGCGCCGCCGACCTGTTCGTCTGCGAATGCTATGCCTATGCCGGCCCGCTCCCCGGGCATCTGACCTGGGACGTTTTACAACCGAAGCTTCCCGCGCTCGCCGCCAAGCGCACCATGCTCACGCACATGAACCCGAGCATGCTCGCGCGGCTGGATGAGGTGCGGAGGGCAGGGGTGCTGCTGGCGGAGGACGGGCTGATCGTGGATATTTAATTTGGGAGCGTGGACGGGAGAAGCGCAATGAAGAGAAGCATCGCAGTCGGCCTGCCGGCTTTTCTTATTCTCGCCTGTCCTGCCTTTGCGGCAACCGCGCAGCCGCCGCGACCGGGATGCACCGCGGTCGACAAAAGAGAGTACGATGCCGCGCGCAAGCGCTATCTGCTGCAAACGCGGAACGGTGAATATCTCAGAACCGGCCGCATTCTGCGCCGCCGGTATTGGTATTGCCAGTGAACGGCTTCGCACTTTGTGGCGCAGTTGATTTCTACGTCACTTGCGCTCCAGCAGTGCGAGCAGGGCCGACGTATCCCAGCGCTTGCCGCCCATCCCCTGGACCTGCGCGTAGAACTGATCGATCAGCGCGGTGACCGGCAGCCGCGCGCCGTTCTTGCGCGCTTCGCCGAGGCAGATCGAAAGGTCCTTGCGCATCCAGTCGACAGCGAAGCCGTGGTCGAACTTGCCGGCGACCATCGTCTTGTAGCGGTTCTCCATCTGCCAGCTTTGCGCGGCGCCCTTCGAGATCGTCGCGATCAGTTTCTCGATGTCTAGGCCCGCGCGCATAGCGAAGTGCAACCCTTCCGAAAGACCCTGCACGAGTCCGGCGATGCAAATCTGATTGACCATCTTGGCGAGCTGGCCGGAGCCCGGCGCGCCCATCAGATTGCAGGCGCGCGCGTAGGTGTCGATGACGGGCTTGGCTTTGTTGAACGCCGCCTCATCGCCGCCGCACATGACGGTGAGCACGCCATTCTCCGCGCCGGCCTGGCCGCCCGAGACGGGCGCATCGACGAAGTCAAAGCCGGCCCCCTTCGCCGCCGCATGCAGTTCGCGCGCAATCTCGGCCGAAGCGGTGGTGTGGTCGACGAACACCGTGCCTTTGCCCATCGCCTGAAAGGCACCGTCCTTGCCGAGCGTGACGTCGCGCAGATCGCGGTCGTTGCCGACGCAGGCCATGACGAAGTCCTGGCCTTCCGAAGCGGCTTTCGGCGTCGGTGCGGACTTGCCGCCGAATTTCTGCACCCAGGTCTCGGCTTTGGCGGCGGTGCGGTTATAGACGGTGACGTCGTGGCCGCCTTTGGTCTTCAAGTGCCCGGCCATCGGGTAACCCATCACGCCCAGGCCGAGGAACGCCACCTTCGCCATCACACGCCTCCCTTGCATTATTCGTGGCCGCAATAGGTCACTCCGGAGGCGCGCGCGTCAACCGGGATGCGATTGACCCGCGCTTCTCCGCGCCTATGGTGTCGCCGGCCCAGTTAGGAGTTGCGTGATGGCGGTGAGTAAGGAACAGGTGTTGGCGGCGCTGACGCAGGTCCCCGCGCCGGGCGGCGAGCCGCTGACGAAGGCCGGCGTGCTGTCCGACGTGGTGGTAAGCGGCGAGAAGGTGTTCTTCTCGATCACGGTCGATGCCGCCGCGGTGCAGGCCTGGGAGCCCGTGCGCCAGCGCGCGGAAGCGGCGGTAAAGGCCGTTGCCGGCGTCTCCGGCGCGATGGTGGCGCTGACAGCGGAACGCAGCGGCGGCGCCGCACGCCCCGCGCCGCCACCGGCGCAGCCGCAAGCACGGCCGCATGCGCATGGGCAGCAAGGACCGGGCAGCGCGCAGCCCGGCATTCCCGGCGTCGATGCAATCATCGCGGTTGCCTCCGGCAAAGGCGGAGTCGGCAAATCGACGACGGCAGTGAACCTGGCGCTCGGCCTGCGTGACAAAGGTCTCAAAGTCGGCGTGCTCGATGCCGACATTTACGGTCCGTCGTTGCCCAAGCTGCTCGCCATCCGCGAGAAGCCGCAGACGATCGGCGGTAACCGGCTGAAGCCGATCGAGCGTTACGGTCTGACGGTGATGTCGATCGGCTTCCTGGTCGACGAGGAAACGCCGATGATCTGGCGCGGGCCTATGGTGATGTCGGCCATCACGCAGATGCTGCGCGAGGTCGAATGGGGCAAGCTCGACGTGATGGTGGTCGACATGCCGCCTGGCACCGGCGACGCGCAGCTCACGATGGCGCAGCAGGTGCCGCTGAAAGGCGCGGTGATCGTGTCGACGCCGCAGGATCTCGCCCTGATCGATGCGCGGCGCGGCGTCGGTATGTTCAAGCGCGTCAATGTGCCGGTGCTCGGCATCGTCGAGAACATGAGCTACTTCCTGTGCCCGTCCTGCGGCACGCGTTCGGACATTTTCGGCCACGGCGGCGCGCAGAAGGAAGCGGAGCGCCTCGGCGTAGCCTTCCTTGGCGAGGTGCCGTTGCACATGGCGATCCGTGAGCGCTCGGATGCGGGCCTGCCGGTGGTCGCGACCGAGCCGGATGGGGCGCACGCGAAAATCTATCGCGACATCGCCGCGCGCGTGTTGGAGCAGATCAAGGGCGGCTCGGCGCAGCGGCAAGCGCCGAAAATCGTGATCGAGCCATAGCGAGCGGATCATGCGAGCGGTGGTCTGCTGTGCACTCCTGATCGCCGCTCTCGCCGCGCCGCTGCCGGCATCGGCACAGCCGGCGCAGTCACGCGCCGCGTGTTCGTCGAAAATTCCGGCGACGCCGCCGCCGGACGTCGTGGTCGGGCGGCAGCTCGCATTCAACCGCGCCGATTTGCTCATCGCCGACACGCTCGTGAAGGAGCGAGGCCGCGCAGATGATCGACGGTGTGAGTGAAGCGTTAGCGGCAAAGAACGCGCAGGCTCTCGAGGAACTGCGTTCGAGTCTCTCTCAGTTAAAGAGCGTGTAATGAAACAGGCTCCGCCGGAGCCCGCTACCGCTCAAGAGTTCGTCGCGAAGATCGAAGCGGTTGCGCGTGGACTTTAGTCGCACTCAGCAAGCAAACATTTATCAAGCTTCTCCCGCGAAGGTGTGCGCCCCAGCCGCTGTCGCCAACGGTTTGCGTTCACCGCATTGCACGCATGCGGACCGAGCGGGCTCGTGCGCTGGTCACTGTGGTCGCAACCTGCTTTGACACGCGCCAGCCCGCCGGTTTCGGCGGTCTTATTTTGACGAACGAAACTGGAGCTAGACTACATGAAACGCCGAGAATTTCTGGGCACGGCCGGTGCCGGCCTGGCCGCTGCGGCAATCGCCAAGCCCGCGATCGCGCAATCCTCGCCCGCAGTGAAGTGGCGCCTGACCTCGAGCTTCCCGCGCTCGCTCGACACCATCTACGGCGCGTCCGAACTGTTCGCCAAATCGGTGGCCGAAGCGACCGACAACAACTTCCAAATCCAGGTCTTCGCCGCGGGCGAGATCGTGCCCGGCCTGCAGGCGGCCGATGCGGTCACCAACGGCACCGTCGAGATGGCGCACACCGCGTCCTACTATTACGTCGGCAAGGACCCGACCTTTGCGATGTTCACCGCGCAGCCGTTCGGCCTCAACTCGCGCATGCAGACCTCGTGGATGTATTTCGGCGGCGCGCTCGATCTCGCAAACGCGTTCTTCAAGAAATACAACTTCATCGCTTTTCCGGCGGGCAACACCGGCACGCAGATGGGCGGCTGGTTCCGCAGCGAGATCAAGACGGTCGACGATCTCAAGGGTCTTAAATTCCGCATCGCGGGCTACGCCGGACAGATTTTCAGCCGGCTTGGATCGGTGCCGCAGCAGGTCGCCGGCGGCGACATCTATCCGGCGCTGGAAAAGGGCACGATCGACGCGGCCGAGTGGGTCGGTCCGTACGACGATGAGAAGCTCGGCTTTTATAAGGTCGCGAAGTACTACTACTATCCGGGTTGGTGGGAAGGCGGCGCGATGCTGCACAACTTCATCAACATCGATAAGTGGAATGCGCTGCCGAAGAATTATCAGGAGATCGTGCGCGCGGCCTCCGACAGGGCGCACACCTGGATGCAGGCGAAGTACGACGCGGTGAATCCGCTGGCGCTGAAGCGGCTGGTCGCGAACGGCGCGCAGCTGCGCCCGTTCCCGCAGCCGGTGATGGAAGCCTTCTTCAAGGCGACGAAGGACACCTACGCCGACACCGCCTCGAAGAACGCCGATTTCAAGAAGGCGCTCGACAGCATGGTCGCCTTCCGCGGCGACGAATATCTGTGGTGGCAGGTGGCCGAACTCGGCTTCGATGCCTTCATGGTGCGCATGCGCGCGAACGGCTAAATCTACCGCGTTGAAATTGAGAGCCCCGCCCGGTTCGCCGGGCGGGGTTTTTTATTGTGAGACCCCGCGCGAAAGTCGACAACATTACAACCCGTCATGGCCGGGCATGTTCGAAGAACGGCGTTCTTCCAAAACGCCTACGTCCCGGCCATCCACGTCCTTCTTGCTGAATCGGCGCGAAGTCATGGATGCCCGGCATAAAGCCGGGCACGACGATGGAGATGCTGCGGCGGATGGCTGGCGAGTCTCGGTTGGCTCGCCCGTGACGATAGAATTAGAGCCTGACCGGATATATGTCCGGCGCGCCTGCACGCCCGTGCTCGGGGCCGAGCGGTCTCAGCGGAGGTTGTGTCGAACCAGACGTAAGCGGCAACGCGCGGGTGACGGCAGCGTTCGCGACCGGAACCCTGGCCCCCAGACGCGTGTTCCTTTTCCAGAGTGTTTCAGACGTTCTCAGGCAAGGAGGCATGCATGATCCAGGCAGAACAGATCAGACCGTACATGCAGGTGGTCGGGAACGACGGCGAACTCATCGGCATGGTCGACAGCATCGACGGTGACGAGCTCCGACTGACCAGGTCCAGCGCTCCGGACGGCAAACATCATTTCCTGCCGCTGGAGACGGTGGAGTTCGTCGACGACCGCGTCCACCTCAACCGCGCCAGCAATCGTGCGATGGCGGAATGGCGATAAGCCGGACGCATACTACACTGCAATCCAAAGAACACTGCAATCCAAAGGCCCGGCCGCTGGCCGGGCCTTTCGCATTTGACATTTCACCGCCGCCCAGCCGCTGGCCTGAAGGCCCTGAACAATCGGCTGGATTCGAAACCCCTTTGCCGCCTATCCTAGTCTGGCGAAGCGCAGGCCCACATGCGGCCGAGCGCCGATAATGATCCGAGGGAGGGGACAACAATGAAACGACGGCAATTCCTGAAGACGGCCGGGCTCGGCGTCGCCGCCAGCGCGGCAGTGGCTGCGCCGGCCATTGCGCAATCCATGCCGGAAATGCGCTGGCGCCTGACGGCAAGCTGGCCAAAATCGCTCGATACGTTGTTTGGCGCCTGCGAGACCTTCGCCAAATTCGTCTCGGAAGCGACCGATAACAAATTCCAGATCCAGACGTTCGCGGCCGGCGAAATCGTGCCCGGCCTGCAAGTGCTCGACGCCGTCCAGAACGGTACGGTCGAGCTCGGCCACAGCGCGCAGTACTATTACATCGGCAAGGATCCGACCTGGGCCCTGTTCTGCGCGGTGCCGTTCGGATTGAACGCACGGCAGCAGAACGCGTGGTTCTACGAAGGTGACGGCCAGCAGCTGATCGACGAATTTGGTGCCAAGTTCAACACCAAGTGCCTGCTGATGGGCAACACAGGATGTCAGATGGGCGGTTGGTTCCGCAAGGAGATCAAGACGCCGGCCGACTTCAACGGACTGAAAATGCGCATCGGCGGCTGGGCGGGCAAGACGCTCGGCAAGCTCGGGCTCGTCGCCCAGCAGCTCGCTGGCGGCGACATCTATCCGGCGCTGGAAAAGGGGACCATCGATGCGGCCGAATGGGTCGGTCCGTATGACGACGAGAAGCTCGGCTTCTATAAAGTCGCCAAGTACTACTACTATCCCGGCTGGTGGGAAGGCGGCACGACCAACCACCTGCTGATCAATCTGCAAAAGTGGAACGAGCTGCCGAAGGCGTACAAAGCGATTATCACCGCGGCCGCAGGCGCGGCGAACGTGATGGAGCAGGCGAACTACGACAAGCGCAATCCGGAAGCGCTGAAGCGCCTCCTGTCGAATGGCGTGCAGTTGCGCCCATTCACGCAGGAGGTGATGGAAGCCTGCCTGAAGGCGTCGAACGAGGTGAACGCGGAAGAATCGGCCAAGAATCCGAACTACAAGAAAGTGGTCGAGAACATGGAGGCTTTCCGCGCCCAGGAATACTTCTGGTGGCAAGTGGCCGAATACGGGTTCGACACTTTCCAGATCCGCAGCCTGCGCAGGGCCTAAGGGGGCGTCGTCTGGGAGGGGCCGGCCTTTGGGCCGGCCCTTTTTATTCGGGTGGACGCGGCCAATCCGGCGGCGCTGCGCCGCCCTGCTGGCCGGCGGCAGCAAGCTCAACGTAAGGCGGCGATGGAGCTGCATGCAGAAATTGCAAAAGACAATCCGAGCTTCAACAAGGTGAACGACGCGATGGGCGAATTCACCAAGAACGGCTACCGGTGGTTCAGTAGCGGAGCTCCATTACGATGCCTTGCTGACCAACCGCATGCGCGGCTGATCGATACGCCTAAGCCGAAACGCGAAGCCCCGGAGCGGGATGCTCCGGGGCTTTTTATCGGGTGGCGAGCGTGGGCTCTACTTCGGCGGCTCGAGGCCGGGTGGCATGGTGATTTGCGGGATATCGATCTGCGGAATCTCGATCTTCACCTTGTTCGGGTCGACGGTCGCGCCCGTGCCTTTGTAGTGCGTTACCGTCGTCGGGAAGAAGATCACCAGCAGCACCATGATGAGCTGCAGCACAACGAACGGGATCGCGCCCCAGTAGATCTGGCCGGTGGTGATGCCCTCGGTGCGCTTGCCGCTGACACGATCGATATAGGGTTCGCGCGGCGCGACCGACCGCAGATAGAACAGCGCGAAGCCGAACGGCGGATGCATGAACGAGGTCTGCATGTTTACGCCGAGGATCACGCCAAACCAGATCAGGTCGATGCCGAGATGCTCGGCCGCCGGCCCGAGCAAGGGGATGACGATGAATGCGAGTTCGAAGAAATCGAGGAAGAAGGCTAGCACGAAGACGAAGGCATTCACGAAGATCAGGAAGCCGATCTGGCCGCCCGGCAGCGAGGTGAGCAGGTTCTCGACCCAGATGTGGCCGCTCACGCCGTAGAAGGTGAGCGAGAACACGCGCGCGCCAAGCAGGATGAACACGACGAAGGCCGACAGCTTGGCGGTGGACTCGACCGCCTGCCGAATCAGATCCCACGACAGCCGGCGCTTGAGCGCGCCGAGAATGAGCGCGCCGGAGGCGCCCATGGCGCCGCCTTCAGTCGGCGTCGCGACGCCGATGAAGATCGTGCCGAGCACCAGGAAGATCAGAAATAACGGCGGCACCATCACGAAGGTGGTCTGCTCGGCCATGTGCGAGAGGAAGCGGAAGCCGATGACGCGGCTCACGCCCCAGTTCACGACGGCGACGCAGAACGCGAAGATGATGCCGAAGAACATGGTGAGCACGACGTAGTCGGCTCCGTGCGTTTCCGAATTGCGCATCATGAACCAGCCGAACACGCCGCTGACGATCGCCAGCACGCCGAGCGACCAGAGGCCGCGGCTGCCGTTCGGCTCGCGGAAGCCAACGGCCTCCGCCGGCAATCCCGGCGTCGCCTTCGGGAACAGGATGGTGACGAAAAACATGTACACCGCGTAGAGGCCGGCCAGCGCGAGCCCCGGAATAAAGGCGCCTTCGTACATGTCGCCGACGGAGCGGCCGAGTTGGTCGGCCATGACGATCAGAACGAGCGACGGTGGGATGATTTGCGCGAGCGTGCCGGACGCCGCGATGACGCCGCTCGCCACGCGCCGGTCGTAGCCGTAGCGCATCATGATCGGCAGCGAGATCAGGCCCATCGAAATGACCGACGCTGCGACCACGCCCGTCGTGGCGGCGAGCAGCGCGCCGACAAAGATCACCGCGTAGGCGAGACCGCCGCGGACGGTGCCGAACAACTGCCCGATCGTGTCGAGCAGGTCTTCCGCCATGCCGGAGCGTTCGAGCACCAATCCCATGAAGGTGAAGAACGGAATCGCGAGCAGCGTGTCGTTGTTCATCACGCCGTAGACGCGTTCGGGCAGCGCCTGCAGGAAGTCCGGCGCAAACAAGCCGAGATCAATCCCGAGCAGCGCGTAGATCAGGCCGATCGCGGCGAGCGAGAACGCGGCCGGATAGCCGAGCAACAGGAACACGACCAGGGAGCCGAACATGATCGGCGCCATGTTGTCGCTAAGGAAATGGGCCATGGGTGCTCCGCCGTCCGCTACTGCCGTTCCATGGCTTCGATGATTTCTTCGGCCTCGGTCTCGAGCGAGCTCTTCTGGCCTTCGTGCGGATCGGGAATCAAATTGCGCATGATTGCGAGGCGCTTGGTCAATTCCGACAAGGCCTGCAGCAGCAAGAGCGCAAATCCGATCATCAGCAGCGACTTGGCCGGCCACTGCGGCAGGCCGCCGGCATTGCCGGACTGTTCGTCGATCGACCACGAGCGCCAGAAGAACGGGACGCTCGTAATCACCATGATGAGGCACCACGGCAGCAGGAAGAGCGCGTGGCCAACAACATCGATCGTGTTGCGCAATTGCTTGGGCAACAGGTTGTTCACGATGTCGATGCGGATGTGCTCGTTGTTGAGCAGCGTCCACGGCGAGCACATCAGAAAGACGATGCTGAACAGCACCCACTGCAATTCGAGCCAGGCGTTGGACGAGGTGTCGAACACCTTGCGGACGACCGCATTCACGGACGAGACGATGACCGCGGCGAGGATCAGCCAGGCGAGATGCTTGCCGATCCAGGTGTTCAAACGGTCGATGGCGCGTGTCAGCGGAAGTAACGCGTTCAAAACAGCGTCGAGAGCGCCCAAGCAACTCCCCCTCTGAGCGGCCGGATCGCGGCCGCCGGTTCTTTGTTTTTCTTTATGTCCCCACAGCTTGGTAGTCCAAGGCCACCACCTTCATCCGATGGCCCGGCGCGCACGTCAATGGGCAAATTGGTCAAGAGCGGCCGAAATGGCCGCGTGGCACGCACTTTTCGGGAGGAGGGGATCAGCCTCCGGTGACACTCATGTGCCGTGCCACCGCCGGGCGCTGGTGGCGGCGATCGATGACAAAGTCGTGGCCCTTCGGCTTGCGCGAGATCGCCTCGTCGAGGGCCGCATGCAAGAGCGCGTCGCTCTCGGAGGCTCGCAATGGCGCGCGGAGATCGGCCGCGTCTTCCTGCCCGAGGCACATATAGAGCGTACCGGTGCAGGTGATGCGCACGCGGTTGCAGGATTCGCAGAAATTGTGGGTCAGCGGCGTGATGAAACCGAGCCGACCGCCGGTTTCCTGCACGCGAACGTAGCGAGCCGGGCCGCCGGTTCGATAATCGATGTCGGAAAGCGTATAGCGTTCGGCAAGGCGCGTGCGGACCAGCGAGAGCGGTAGATACTGGTCGACGCGGGACTCGCCCGTCTCGCCGAGCGGCATGACTTCGATCAGTGTCAAATCCATGCCGCGGCCGTGCGTCCACGCGACAAGGTCAGCAATCTCGTCCTCGTTCACGCCCTTCAGTGCGACGGCGTTGATCTTGATGTTGAGCCCAGCCTTTTGCGCGGCATCGACCCCGGCCAGCACCTTGCGTAGGTCGCCCCAGCGGGTGATCGCGCGGAACTTGTCGTGGTCAAGCGTGTCGATCGACACGTTGATGCGCTCAACGCCGCAGTCCTTCAGTTCCGCGGCGTATTTCTCGAGCTGCGAGCCGTTGGTGGTGACTGTCAATTCCTTCAGCGCGCCGCTGTGGAGGTGGTGCGATAGCGAGCGGAAGAGGGTCATGATATCGCGGCGGACGAGGGGCTCGCCGCCGGTGAGCCTGAGCTTGCTCACGCCGCGCGCGACGAAGGCGCTGCAGAGGCGGTCCAGTTCTTCGAGGCTGAGCAGGTCGGCCTTCGGCAGGAAGGTCATGTGCTCGGACATGCAGTAGAAGCAGCGGAAATCGCATCGGTCCGTCACCGACACGCGCAGATAAGTGATCGCGCGCGCGAACGGGTCGACGAGCGGGCCCGATGGCACGTCCGCCTGTTCGAATGCGGCGGTTTGAACGTCAGCGGCGGTCATTTGCAAAGTTCCCGGCGGATTTCTGCGTCCGCTCTCATGCGCATATAAGAACTGTGGCGGATATCGGCCATGCCGTCTAGGCAAGGATCAAAAAACGACGGCCCGCGTGGGGTGAGCCGCGGGCCGCAAGGTGATGAAGATGGTTGTTTTTTATCTCTGAGGCGGCGGAGCCGGCCACGGTGACGAGGATGCCGGCGGCGGTGCGAAGCTCGGCGGCGCCGCGGCAGGTGCCGGCGCGACAGCGGCAGGCGCCGCGGCAGGCGCCGCTGCTGCGGGCGCGGCGGCTGCAGGCTTTGCCGCAGTCTTCTTCGCAGTAGACTTCTTGGCGACAGGTTTGCGCGCTGGCTTCTTCTTTACGGGTTTGGCGGGCGCGACGGTCAATTCGGCCATGATGGGATTCGGCCGCAGTCCAGGCGGCTGACCGGTGACGTTGACGACCTCAAGCTGTTCGGACTGGGTCTCATAGCCCGGCAACGAGAACGTCACCGTCATCGGCTGATCAACGGGCAGGGCGAGTGCGCACGGCGTCTTGCAGGTCTGGCCGTTCGAGGCCTTTGCATCCGCTCCGGGCGGTTCGGATTCGAGGCGGACAGTGTCCATCATCGGACCCGACTTGAACAGGTCAAGATTCGACGAGCACGCGGCCAAAGTCAGCGCGCCGCCAATGATGGCTAGAACTCGATACATGGATAACCCCCGCGCGGCCGGGTAGATAACCCGCCCCGCGGGACCATAGGGACGTTCCTACACCGATGCAATGTATTTGATACTACTAAGGCTAATGGCTTAACCGCGTCTCAGTTTCGCCATCATTGGAGCAGTGCGGCAAGCGCCGAGGGCAACTCGGTGAAGTGGCTAATGATCCGGTCCGGCTGGAATTCGGCGACGGGCCATTCCGTGTAGCCGAAGTCGACCGCGACGATGGGGATGCCGGCCGACTTGGCCGTGCGCACGTCGGTTTCGGAGTCACCGATTAGGATCGCGCGCTCCGGGCTGCCGCCGGCCGCGAGAATCGTACGCCGCAGCACGTCCGGGTCCGGCTTCTGCACGCCGAAAGTGTCCTGCCCGCAGATCACGGCGAAGCGGCTCGCCAGGTCGAGCTGCTGCAGCAGCCGGTCTACCGGAACCTTCAGCACCTCAGCGAATTGCGCGACCGTAACGTCTGCCATACTTTCTCCTAGACCTTTGCTTCTTCCGCGAACCAATGCTTGCGGGCATTCATGATCAGTTCAGCGGCTTTTTTCTCATCCACG
>Ga0207803_1000063_pt1 | contig 18324 bp, 18 predicted proteins | sample LuqExpMetageno41_FD_187799 | JGI IMG/M metagenome (GOLD analysis project Ga0207803, IMG submission 187799) | Tropical forest soil microbial communities from Luquillo Experimental Forest, Puerto Rico - Sample 41 (SPAdes) | ecosystem: Environmental > Terrestrial > Soil > Tropical forest ...
GCGCACTCTTGAAGGTCAAGCTCGGAGGAGACGGCGATCCCGCCCGCATCGCCTCGGTGCGCGCCGCCGCGCCGGAGGCGACGCTGATCGTCGACGCCAATGAAAGTTGGGACGATCGCAATCTCGAGGCCAATCTTGCCGCCTGCGCACAAGCTCGCGTGGCACTGGTGGAACAACCCTTGCCGGACGGCCGCGACCAGGCCCTCGCCGGGCTCAAACGGTTGATCCCCGTTTGCGCCGATGAGAGTGTGCACGACCGTGCCTCATTACCGCCGCTTGCCGGCAAGTATGACGCCGTCAACATTAAGCTCGACAAGACTGGTGGGCTCACCGAGGCGCTGGCCACGGCCGCGCAGGCTGAGCGGCTCGGTTTCAGCATCATGGCCGGCTGCATGGTGGCGACATCGCTAGCTATGGCGCCGGCCATGCTGGTGGCCCAGAAGGCGCGCTATGTGGATCTGGACGGTCCGCTGCTCCTCGCCCGCGACCGGTTCGACGGCCTCGCCTACCGCGACGGCCTGGTGTTCCCGGCCACGCCCGCGCTTTGGGGCTGATGGCCGTTATCTCGCTCAATTCGAGCAGTGAGGTCTCAACGCCACTATATCAAATTTATGATTTTGTTACCGAATTGTCTGCTGTGGATTGTTAACCAAGTCTTCCCAACGGGCGTCCGCCTAGCCTAGACTTATGAGAAGTTGCGTTGAGCAACCCACCGGCACAGCGGGGGATCAGCATGCGTATTCGGGACTTGTTACTTTGCCTTGCCGTGTTTGTCTGCGGCGTCACGTCGGCGTCTGCCACGATGCGCATCGCGGAAGACCGCGGCGGCCAGATTGGCCAATACCTGGAGACCTTCGCGACAGTGCGCACGTCCGGCGAGCGCGTGATCGTCGACGGTAATTGCCTGTCGGCCTGCACGCTGGTGCTTGGCTTGCTCCCGCGCGAGCAAATCTGTGCGACGCCGCGCGCGCGCTTCGGCTTCCACGCCGCATGGGCGCCGAACACAGATGGTCGTCCGATCACCAGCCCGATGGGCACGCAGGCGCTGTGGCGTATCTATCCGCCATCGGTGCGGCGCTGGATCAGCCGGCATGGCGGATTGTCGCGCCATATGATCTACATGGAGGGCAGCGAGCTTAACGGCATCGTCGCCAGCTGCGATGGCCCGGCGATGCAACGCGTGCATCTGCGCTCAGGGCCTCGTTACACGGGCTCGGTGCGCACGCTGCGCTACGTGCCCGCAAGCGCCGCCAACGATCGCCGCTAGCGCCATCACCGCGTACGCGCGGCCACCGAACGCCCCGTAGAGCCACCCCGACAGACTGGTAGCGCCCGCCATAACCAGGCCGAGCGCAATTGCGAGATACCCTTGCGCGGTCGCGCCCTGCCCGGGCGGGGCTCTGCGCGCGACAAAGCCGAGCGCGCCGAGATGCGTGGCGCCGAACGACAGCGCATGCAAAAGCTGCAGCCAGGGCAGCAAGACAGCGGGCGGATCGAACGCCATCGCCGCCCAACGCACCGCGCCACCGGCGGCGCCGAGCGTCATTAGCGAGAGGGGATTAAGGAACGGCGGCAATCGTCCTTGCAACGCGAACAGCACGATCTCCGCCAACACGCCGAGTGCCCAGAGGCCTGCGATTGCCGTACCATCGAGGCCGGCACCGTGCCATTGCAGCGCAGAGAAGCCGTAATAGACGGCGTGGCTGCCCTGGATGAGGCTCGCCGCCGCCAACACCGCGATGAATGCGGGGTCGTGCAAGAGATGCTCACGCATGCCCGCCGGCTTGATCGTCGGGTGCGCGCTGGCGATCGGCTCAAGTGCCATCGCGCAGATCGCGCAGATCACATTCGCCGCCACGATTAGCCAGATGAGATGCCGCGCCGGAGTGAGATCGACGGCGAGCCCTGCGACGAAGCTGCCGGCGATGAAGGCGACCGAACCCCATAGCCGCACTGGCCCATAAGCGCGGCCGCGCGCAGACAGACCCTTCAGCGCATAAGTCTCGGTGAGCGGCATTACTGGCGTGAGCGCCAGCGAGGCCAACGCGTAGGCGATCAGGATCGCAGTTCCGCCCTCGACCAAGCCGACCGCGACATAGCCTACGACCGTCAGCCAGCTCGCCACCACTAACACCGCGCGCAGAGCGTCGTGCCGGTCGGCGGTGCCTGCCGCCAGTGGAATTGCGAATACGCGTACGATCATTGGTACCGCCAGCACTAGGCCGATCATGCGCGGCTCCAATCCCTTGGCCTTCAGCCAGACTGGGAAGAACGGCAATTGGATGCCGCCCATGACGAACAGGCCGGCGTAGAAGGCTGCGAGCCGCGGGGCAAAGCCAACTTGCAGGGGACCGGGGGGCCGCATGGCACCACCTTTGCTGGCCGAATCAAGCGGCCTCCTTCATAAACGGCCAGTCACGGATAACACATGCCGACCGAGCCGCTAGTGCCGCCGCCGGGCCCGCCAAGCGAAGCACTCCCAGGCATTTTGCGCGCTGGTCTCGCAAAGCGAGCGTGGGTGCAGGCTGCTCGCTGAACATGCCCGCGCATGCTGCTGGTCGCAATCCGCATGGCGCGGCCGGAGATCGACACCGCAGGCCCGGTGACGCAGGTAACCAAGCTCAAGCCGCTGCTCGACCTGCTCCAGCGGCGTCTCGACGCTCTGGCCGGGACGGCAGTCGCGGCTGCGGCCCCGACTGATAAAACTGCGCCCGCCCTGCCGGGGGCGGCACGCGGGCACCTCGCCGTAGTGCCGCGGCCGGATGAACCAGAGCTGCCAATCTCAGCGCCGGACGCGCAAGCACCCCGCCATCGCCGTCGTGCCGGGCGCCGCGATCATGCGGGCGATCGATTGCGTTGAGAACAAGTCCGTGGTCGCCGAGTCCAAGACTCCGAGCGCGCCTCCCGGCGCGCCGGCCACGCCGGGGTCTGATCCGCTCACTCCATCTTGGCGCTAAGCGAGCAAGAGCGGCTGGCGCTGTCTACGTAATCAGCTTGGAGAACAGCTCGGCGTCGACATTGCCGCCCGACAGCACGCCGACTACCACTTTGCCCTTCACGTCGAGCTCGCCGGCGAGTAGCGCCGCGAGACCGATGGCACCGCCCGGTTCCACCACGAGCTTGAGTTCGTTGAAGGCATAGCGCACCGCGGCAGCGACCTCGATGTCGCTGGCAATGAGGCCTTCGCCGATCAGCTCGCGGTTAATTGGGAAGGTCAATTCGCCCGGCGTGTTGGTCATCAGCGCGTCGCAGATGGTGCCTCTCATGCGCTCATTGTGCTCGCGCTGGCCGCTCTTGAACGAGCGGAGCGTGTCGTCGAAACCCTCCGGCTCGACCGTGTAGAACTTCGCCGAAGGCACTCGCGCCTTGACGTAGAGGGAGATGCCCGCCGCAAGCCCGCCGCCGGAAGCGCCCACCACGACGGTCTCCGGCTTCACGCCCAATCGGTCGAGATCCTCTACGATCTCGCGGCCGATGGTGCCCTGCCCAGCAATAATCAGCGGATCGTCATAGGGCGGCACCAGCGTCGCGCCGCGTTCGCTCACGATCTTCTTGGCGATCGCTGCGCGGTCTTCCTTCTCGCGGTCGTAGAGCACGATCTCGGCGCCGAGTGCCGCGGTACGCTCGCGCTTGAGGTGCGGCGCATCGCTCGGCATTACGATGGTCGCGCCCAAGCCAAGCAGCTTTGCGGCCGCCGCAACACCCTGTGCATGGTTTCCGGACGAATAGGCCACCACGCCGGCCGCCCACCGCTCGACGGGTATCGAGGAAATCTTGTTGTAGGCGCCGCGGAATTTGAACGAGCCAGTGCGCTGTAAAGTCTCGGCTTTCAGAAACACACGTGCGCCGAGCCGATCGTCGAGCGCCGGCGCATTGATCAGCGGCGTGCGCACCGCGACGCCGGCCAACTGCTTAGCCGCTGCGTCTATGTCGGCGATGGAGGGATTGATCTTGTCGATGGCGCCCATGCTGCAAGGCTAACGCCGCGCAACACACGGCCGCAAGGGTCCTCAGGCAGCGGCGTAGCTTTGCAACGTGTCGCTTGCATCACGTGCTCAAGGAACTTGTTGGCGCTCTTTTGCCATGTCATGGCCACAGCAAAGTCGCGGCAGTCGTGGCGCGACAGTTCCAGCGCCTCCAGGCAGGCGCACCGCAGATTCTCGTCGAGCACGCCGATCGGCGCCTCGCCGATCACGTCGCGGGGCGCCGTAGCCGGAAACGCCGCAACCGGCACGCCGCTTGCGAGCGCCTCGAGCAGCACCAGTCCAAAAGTATCGGTGCGGCTCGGGAAAACGAACACGTCAGCGGACGCGTAGATGTCGGCCAGCGTCTCGCCGTGGTGCGCGCCAAGAAACACCGCGTCCGGGTAGGACTTCGCCAGCTGAGCGCGCGCCGGTCCGTCACCGACCACGACCTTGCTGCCGGGCAATTCGAGCTTGAGAAAGGCTTCGATGTTCTTCTCCACCGCGAGGCGGCCAACGGTGAGGAAAACCGGACGCGGTAGGTTCAGCACCCCGCGACCCCGGGGTCGAAACAAATCCGCGTCGACACCGCGCGGCCATAGCCTCACGTTCGTGAAGCCGCGCGCGCTAAGTTCCGCGGCGAGCGTCGGAGTCGCCGCCAGCACCGCGGCGCCTGCGCAATGGAATCGCCGCAGCCAGCCCCAGGTGACTCCGCAGGTCAAGCGTTCAGGCACCGGCAGTCGCTCCGCCAGATAATCCGGAAAGCGTGTGTGGAAGCTAGTGGTAAACGGCAGGCGGCGCCGCGTGCAAAGCCGCCGCACGGCATGACCGAGCGGGCCTTCGGTCGCGACATGAACGGCGTCCGGCCGCGAACGGTCGAAACGACGCGCGATCTCTCCCGGCCCCGGCAGCGCCAGGCGGATCTCCGGATAGCTCGGCAGCGGCAGGGTCCGGAAATCGCCCGGCGTGAGGAATTCGAGCTCCGCGCCGAGCGCGCGTGCCTCGCGCGCGACTTGCCCGAGCGTGCGCACCACGCCGTTGACCTGGGGGTGCCACGCGTCGGTAGCGACCAGAATTTTCATGCGGCTTGTGCCCGTACAGCTGCCTGCGTTAGAGCCGGCTCCGGTTCAGCGTCGCGGCCAATCTCGGTCCAGCTGATGATCTCAAAGCAGCCGTCATAGCGCTCGGCTATCGCCGTGCAGCTCTCCACCCAGTCGCCGCAATTCATGTAGCGCACGCCAAAATCGTCATGCATCGCAGCGGTGTGGATGTGGCCGCAGATCACACCGTCGACCTGATGATGATCCGCCTCAGTCGCCAGCGCTTTCTCAAACGCGCCAATGTAATTCACCGCGTTTTTTACCTTCAACTTGGCCCATTTCGACAGCGACCAGTATGGTACACCGAGCACGCGGCGCAGCGCGTTGAACAGCCGGTTGGCGGTGAGTGCTAATTCGTAGGCCTTATCGCCGAGCAGTGCCAGCCAGCGCGCCTGCGTCACCACGATGTCGAACATGTCGCCGTGCACAACCAGATAGAGGCGGCCATCGGCGCCGTCGTGAATGGCGTTCTCCACCACCTCGATACCGCCGAAATGCGTGCCGTAATAGCCGCGCAGGAATTCGTCGTGATTGCCGGGGATGTAAATTATGCGCGAGCCCTTGCGGCCCTTGCGCAGAAGTTTCTGCACCACGTCGTTGTGCGCCTGCGGCCAGTACCACGACGAGCGCAGCGCCCAGCCATCGACGATATCCCCGACCAGATAGATGGTGTCGGCTTCGTGCCGGCGTAGGAAGTCGAGGAGTTTGTCGGCCTGGCAGCCGCGCGCGCCGAGGTGGACGTCGGAAATGAACAGCGCGCGAAAGCGTCGCGTGTCGTCTGACGTCACGGTGCGACGATTTCCGATGTGAGATCCATGCTTGCCAGCATTACCAGTGCGGCGTCTCAGTTTTATGACGGTGTTGTTTACCTATATTAACTTTACGCGGCGATTGCATTTCGCTGCGCCGGAAACGCGTCAACGTGCAGAGGCCAAAGATCGATGTCAGTGATCTCGCAGCCTTCGCCTAGTCGTCGAACGCGATTCGATCCGTGAGAGACAGCAACCGAGTGCGACAACGAAGCGAGAGGGGTTGACGCCCAAAGCTCCGAGCCTGACATTCGCTGCTCACAAAAACATCACGTCCACGAGGTGCTCCTATGGATCTCGGAATCGCCGGCCGCAGGGCCATCGTTTGCGCGTCGAGCCGCGGGCTCGGCAAGGCCACCGCGCGCGCGCTGGCTGAGGCCGGCTGCGAAGTCGTGATGAACGGCCGCGACGCCAAGATGCTGGAGGCCGCCGCGGCCGAGATCGGCAAGGCGACCGGTGCCAAGATCACCACCGTCGCCGCCGACGTCGCCTTGCCGCATGGACAGAAGTCGCTGCTCGCCGCCTGCCCTGCACCGGACATCCTAATCAACAACAATGCCGGTCCGCCGCTGCGCGATTTCCGTGAGCTCACCCGTCAGCAGATGATCGACGGTGTGATCGCCAACATGATCGTTGCAATCGAACTGATTCAGAAGGTGATCGGCCCAATGACCGAGCGCAAATTTGGCCGCATTGTGAATATCACCTCGGGGTCAGTAAAAGCCCCGCTGCCCGGCCTCGATCTGTCATCTGGCGCGCGCGCTGGATTGACCGCCTTTCTCGCCGGCGTCGCGCGCACCGTCGCAAGCAACAACGTGACCATCAACAACGTGCTGCCTGGCGCCTTCGAAACCGATCGTCTGCGTGGCACGCTGAAGAAATGGGCTGAGCAAAAAGGCACAAGCGTCGAGGAGGCCGCCGCCACGCGCGCCGCCACCATTCCGGCCAAGCGCTTCGGCCAACCGCATGAATTCGGCGCGGCCTGCGCATTCCTATGCTCGGCACAGGCCGGCTACATAACAGGCCAGAATTTGCTAATCGACGGCGGCAATTTCAACGGCGCGTTCTGACCCAGCGCGATTGGCAAAAAGGCCGCCGTCGCCGCCGGCCTCATTATGATAAGCGAAGCGCTTACTTTTGCGGTCCCGCTCCCGCTCCCAACACCTCATCCCAGCGCCACGCCACACCAATCGAAAGGATGTCAACATGCGATTGCACGCTGCCGATATAGGCGACGCCAGAAGGGTTGGCGGATGTTATTGATGTAGCGAACCATGGATTGCCGGAGGCCGCCGATATATTGATCGACGTGTCTCGGAAGAAGATGTGCGAGTAAGCCAAATTGGCTACTAAGCCCCGCCAAATCTGGTAGCTTGCGCCAATCGATGCCCAGAACCGATCATTATCGGGTATTACTGGCATACGCACTTGATCGGTGACGGGCGAAATTTCATAGCCGAAACCGGTACGCAAGCTCAGCCGATCGGACGCTTTATATTCAGCGCCGATTGAGAATAGCCAACCGTCCTTCCATTGGAACGGCAGGGTCAAAGACGGTGACGGCGGCAGCGGCGTCGATATGACCGAAGTGCCAATGCGATTCCAGTTGGTCCATTCGACCGTCCCGAGCAGTGTCCATTGTGGATCGATGCGCTGCCGGAGACCGAGGGACAGGATACTAGGCGCGTTGACCGTAAGGTTTGCTGGAAGAGCGCCTGGACCTCCTAAAGCCGGGGGCGGCAATGTTAAGGTCCCCGAGAACTTTTGGTCGATGCCTGAACGATAACCGAGACCGATGACCGTAGCAGGCGTCGGTGTCAAAGTGACGCCCGCTGTGAAGCCGTAACCCCATCCATTGGCCGACAATTTTGCATCAACCGGCGACGGAACTAAGCCGAGAGGAGTAGCGGGCTGTGGGAACTGTGCGGTCAGTCCGTGTTGAAAAGACAAATTGGCATATTGAATCTGCATGCCGGCACCGATGCTGATCCAATCATTGATGCGGTAGGCAACGCTTGGCGTCACGTTGTAAGTCGTCAGGTTTGAATCACTTGCCCCGTAATCGCGGCCAACCCAATTCTCGGGAAAGCTGACCGAAAGGCCGAAAGGCGAATTGAATGATAGGCCTACCCAAAGATTCTGGTTGATCTGATAGGAAACGGTAGTGCCTGGGAGCAGCGCAGCATTGCTAGTGTTGCCGGTGCCGGCTTGCGGCACCGCAACTAGTGGGGTGAGTGGGCCCGGAAATGGTGGTCCAGCAAAAGTGCTGCCTGCGCTCGGAAAATGTGACGAATAGGGCAAAATGCCAGCGTATGTCGACGAGCTTTGGATGCCGGCAAACTGCGTCATAACCGCCGGATTCCAGAACATAGTGGATAGGTCTCCGCCCGCAGCGACACCGGCGTACGATGTGCCCTCCCCATAGGCGCTCTGTTCGCGAATCCCGAGACCGCCGGCGTTTGCCGCAGGGCTCGCTGCAATCAATACCCCAACGCTGCCGCATGCGAGCAGCAACGCCCTAAGTCCCCGGACCAACATGATGAAGCCCCCATTTGCTACCGCGTTGCAGAGAACGGATGAGAACGAACGCATGTAGCGGAATGCTTACATGGTGCCTGTGGAGTCGCCCGCCGACAATGCCAACGAGTTGGCGGGAATGGGTAAATTGCACATTATTTAGGATACTGTTGCTTTACTGCCACATAACTCGACAAGCCGGCCCGCCGAAGGAGACATCAGTAAGAAGGAAGGAAAAATGAGAGTGTTGATAGCCTGGGGCAATTCGGTGCCCCCCAACCAAGCAACGTTTAGGCTGCGAATTCCACGCCGAGCCGCGTCGCCGTGCGCCAGATCACCCGGCAACGCTGCCACACGTGATCGGACTCGACCACCAGCACGAAATCATCCGGAATGCCGATCTGACTCGCCACGTCTAGGCACGCGCCGCCCCGCGACAGGTTGCGCACGCCGCAGTTGATGCTGCTCGCAAGACTAAAGTTGATTTTTCCCGGCTTCAGCGTGCGATGGCGCCCGCCCTTGCGTCTTTCTTCCATGTCCATGGATTCTCCGCCCGGTTCGGCACCACGCAGCGCATCTTACCCAGCCTGGCTTTAGGCCATGGTGAAACTGAATTTCGAAATCCAGCAGTGGCCGTTTAACTTTGCCTAACCATGGCGGTACGCGGACACGACTTTTGCGCCTGTTACCGCGTATTTCATTTCAGTTTACGGAATGTCACGGGTGCTCCACCGTAAATTCAGTTAAGCAATCGAGCGCAAGGACGATGCTGACCGGCATATTGGTGTTGCGCTGGCTCATTGGATACTGTCACGTGTTCGGCCCGAACGCCCAGAGCCGGATCGACGGGCTCTACGTCGCGGGACTCGGATCAGCCGGCGGCAGGCCTCCACGCGTTTGCTCGTGGCCTCTGGCGCGCTCCCCCGTCAGTATCCATACTTTGCCGCATGGTCGAACGACCCTGCCGTACTAATTCAGACCTTAAGCATATCTGGCAGTGGCTGCTGCCCGACACTGCGCTACCCACTTGCGGCACCAATCGCAAAGATGAGGATACGTGCAAAGACGCCGCAGGCGCGGACAACCTGGGGCCTCAAACAGTCGACGAGCGCTGACCTACATCTTGCTCCTCCATCACCGCCGGCGCATGATCGGCCCGACCCGCCTGTGCGCAACTTTCAAAGACAGACGTCAGGGAGAAACCATGAAGCTCGTTCGCTATGGAGCGGCCGGCCGCGAGAAACCCGGCATCATCGACGCTGACGGCAAGATTCGCGACCTGTCGCGCATCGTGTCCGACATCGACAGCGCCATGCTCGCCTCAGGTGGCCTCGCTAAGATCAAGAAGGCCAATTTGAAGCGGCTGAAGGTCGTTCCCGGCAAACCGCGCCTCGGACCTTGCATGGGGCGCGTGCGTAACTTCCTCGCCATCGGACTCAATTATTCCGACCACGCCGCGGAAGGCGGCAACCCGATCCCAAAGGAACCGGTGGTGTTCAATAAGGCCCCGAGCTGCATCTGCGGCCCGAACGACAACACCATGGTGCCGAAGAATTCGACCAAGCTCGATTACGAATGTGAGCTTGCTATCATCATCGGCAAGCGCGCGCGCTACCTTGAGAAAGAGAAGGCCATGGATGTCGTCGCCGGCTATTGCATCGGCAACGATGTCTCCGAACGCGAATTCCAGATAGAGCACGGGCAGACCATCGCCAAGGGCAAGGGCGCCGAGACCTTCGGCCCGCTCGGCCCATGGTTCGTTACCAGGGACGAGATCAAGGACCCGCAGAACCTCAAGATGTGGACGAGGGTCAACGGCGAGCTGCGGCAGAACGGGACCACCGCCAACATGATCTTCGATTGCCGCCACATCGTCTGGTACTGCTCGCAGTTCTTCGTGCTCGAGCCTGGCGACGTGATCGTCACCGGGACCCCCGCCGGCGTCGGCTTGGGGCGGAAGGTGCAGCCGCAATACCTGCAGCCGGGAGACGTGGTCGAGCTCGGAATCGACGGCCTCGGCACGCAGAAACAGAAAATCGTGCCGTTCAAGGCGTGAGCCACGCAAGCGCAAAATAAAAAGCCCCGGTCTTGCCCGGGGCTTCGTCGTTAGCGTTTAGCAGTGAAGATTACTCAGCCGCCTGCTGTTGCGTGCGACTCAGCACACTCTTCGCGAGATCGCGGAATTCGGCGTGCGTGAGCATCTTCTTGTTCTTCAGCGAATGCAGCTTGGTCGCCTGCAGGATCTTCATGGCGTCATCTTCCGACACCTGCATGCCGACGTCCTGCAGCCACATGTTCACCGAGTCGATGCCCGAACCCTTGCCCATTACGACCTCAGCCGGCGGCTGGCCGACTGCGCTCCAGCGGATTGGGAACAGTTCGGTCGCGTTCTTCTCGCCGCAGTTCTTGAACCACGAGGCGATGATGCCTGACTCGATCTGGTAGAGGCCCGAGCCGACGATCGCCTTGTTGGTCGGCACGAACACGCCGGTGAGGCGCTGCACCAGATTGGCCAGCGGCGTGAGCTTGGTGGTGTCGACGCCGACGTCGACGCCATACATCGTCTTGAGCGCCATCACCACGTCTTCCATGGGCGTGTTGCCGGAGCGTTCGCCGATGCCAAGCACGGTGGTGTGCATCACTTCGACGCCGAGCGACAGCGCCATGATGGTGTTGGCAACCCCCATGCCGAAGTCCTGGTGGAAGTGAGCTTCGAGCCGCTTGTTGATGCGCTTCTGCACCTCGGTGACGAAGTACTTCATCGCATGGGGCGACAGCACGCCGAAGGTATCGACTAGCGCCAGCGCGTCCATGTGTCCTTCCCTGCCGACTCTTTCGATCAGGTCGATCGCCCACTTCAGTTCGGCTCGCGAGAAATCGATCGGGAAGAACACGACCTCAAGGCCGTTCTTGTGCGCGAAGGAGGTTGCCTCGATTGAAGTCTCGATCGCCTTTTCCATCGGCCAGCGATAGGCGAGATCGACCATGTGCTTAGAGGACGGGATTTCCATCACGACGCCGTTAACACCGGTGTCGATCGCGCGCTGCACGTCTTCTTTCATGCAGCGGGCGAAGGAAAAGATTTGCGGGCCGAGATTGCGTTTGACAATTTCTTTGATGGCGTCGCGGTCGGACGGTGACACAATCGGCATGCCGGCTTCGATGCGGTGCACGCCAGCCTCAGCCAAAGCTTCCGCGATGCGGATCTTCTCGTCCTTCGACAGGATGACGCCGGTCTGCTGTTCGCCATCGCGCAAGGTAACGTCGTGGACCTTGATGTTCTTGGCGAACTTGAAGTCCTTGGTGACTTCAGGCGCGTAATTCCATTCGCTAACGAACCAATCGTTCGTTTTCCAGGGGGTTGCAGTGGCCATCCGTTTACTCCTCTCGCAGGGTTTATAGGAATGATAGTGCGGCGTTTTTCAGGGCCGGCCAAGTCGGAACGATCGGCCGACTGAACCGCGCCCGTTCACAGCAGCATTGATATTTCGCAAGACCGGCCGAAATTCTTCTTGCTCAAGGCTCTTATAAGGCCTGCTGGCGCTTCAGACTACTGGGTTAGTGAGCTCGCCGATCCCGGAGATGGATATGCGAACTACGTCTCCGGGCTGCAAATAACGGGGCGGATCGAATCCAATACCGACGCCGGCTGGCGTGCCGGTCGCTAATAGGTCGCCCGGTTCCAATGTGACATAGGCGCTGACCGTTTCAATGAAGGTCGGCACGTCGAAAATCATGTCCTTTAACTTGGCAAACTGCCGCCGTTCGTCGTTCACATACGTCGCAAGTTCCTGTTCCGCCGGCACGCCGAACTCGTCGCTCGTTACGAGGTAGGGCCCGACCGGGCAGAATCCGTCGAGGCTTTTGCCGAGGAACCATTGCTTGTGCTTCTGCTGCACCGCGCGAGCGGTAAGATCGTTGACGATAGTGTAGCCAAAGACATAGTTCAGCGCATCGGCGTGCGCGATCTTCTTGCAGCGCTTGCCAATGACGACGCCGAGCTCGCCTTCGTAATCGGCGGTGTGAGTCGAGTCCGCCGAGATGTTAATCTTCTGCCCCGGATCCGCGACCGATGAAGTCGATTTGGTGAAGACGACCGGGTCGGCAGGCGCTTCCTGCTTGTCGCCCGACTGATCGACGCCGCTCTGGGCAAATTCCTTAGCGTGATCATAATAATTCTTGCCGACGCAGATCACATTCTTCATGAGCGGACCTAGCGGCGCGGCGAGCTTGGCTTTGGCGATCGCGATCGGTGTGCCGTATTCCGGCGCCGACGCTCGCTCGTCCACCAACTTGATGACATGGCGCAGATCGCGCAGTGAGGCGCCACCAACGGAAAAGGGGCGAAAACTGTCGCCTTCGATGGCGCCGAAAATTTTGCCCTTTGGGTCTTGCACCGCTGCAATACGCATGATCGCCTCTTGTGACACGGCCCACGAAATGGGAGATGCCGGACATGCCGCTACCAAAGACGGCGACACTGTTCAACAGCCCCGCGCGAAGGAAAAACTCAAAAATTGAAGAAGACTGGAAAACTGAAATAAGTCCTAGATTTCGCACCTGGGCTAACCGTAACGGACTGGCGTCCGGAGCGCGACCGTGTTGATTAAAAAGACTCAGACGCCGCGGGCGCGCAACACCGATTCGATTGAGATGCGCGACCAGGGCGCAGTGCGGTCGCGGAATGCGACGTACGACGCGTGCACCTTCCTGGCAATCTCGCTGCGCGAGCCGATCTCGCCGACGACGTCGGCAGCCTGCTTGTGCGCGGCAGCGACGAGGTCGTTGGGGAAGGCGGTGAGCTTGACGTTGTACTCGTTGATTAGCGAAGCGAGCGCCTGCGCGTTGAGCCGTTCCATCTCCGCGAGTGCGTAGTTCGCTTCGGTGGCGCAGGCATGCGTGACGACCGCCTTGAGCTCGGCGGAGAGCGCATCCCACGCCTTCAACGCGACAATGCATTCGCCGGTGCCATTCGGCTTGTTGAAGCCGGGATAATAATAGAACGGCGCAACGCGGTAGAGCCCGAGCGCGATGTCGGTGCCGGGGCCGACGAACTCGGCCCCATCGATGACGCCGGTTTGCAGGCTGGTGAGGATTTCCGCGGGCGGCGTGGTCTGCGGCGTGGCGCCGAGCCGGCGATAAACCTCGCCGCCGAGGCCGAGCGACCGCAATTTCAGGCCTCGCAGATCGGCGAGGCTGGCGATCTCGCGGCGGAACCAGCCACCCATGCAGACGCCCGTATTGCCGCCCATGAAGGGCTTCACCTCAAACGGGGCGTAGAGTTCGTCCCACAGTGCCTGGCCGCCGCCAGCGTCGATCCAGGCGACGTGCTCAGCGGGCGTCAGCCCGAACGGCACCGTGGTGAAGAAGGCCGCCGCCGGCATCTTGCCCTGCCAATAAAACGAGGCGCTATGACCGATGTCGGCGACACCGCCGCCAACCGCGCCCAGCACCTCAAACGCTGGCACCACTTCGCCGGCCGCATATACGGTAATGTCGATCCGCCCGCCGGAAAGTGTGCGGATGCGCTCAGCGACGCGCTCGGCCGACATGCCCGGTCCGGGCAGTCGCCTAGGCCACGAAGTCACCATGCGCCACTTGAGGGTTTGCGCGCGGGCAATGGCCGGCATCGCCAGCGCTCCGGCGGTAGCGGCACCGATGATGAAGTTGCGTCGCGTGGTCATGATGCACTCCATTGCTTATAAAAATGATGCAACGGCCCGCTGCCGTGGCCAACTTCGAGTTGATCGGCTTTGGCGAGGGCAGCGGTGAGGAATTTCTTGGCATCCTGGGTTGCGGCGACGATATCGCGCTTCTTGGCCAGTCCGGCGACGATCGCCGATGAGAGCGTGCAGCCTGTGCCGTGCGTGTTCTTGCTGGTGATGCGTTTTGCGGAGAGGCGAACGACCGTGCCTTCGCCGATCAGCAGATCGACGGCCTCATCGCCTTCACCATGGCCGCCCTTGATCAGCACGTGGCGCGCCCCCAGGCTAAGGATCTCGCGCGCCTGCCCTTCCATTTCCGCTTCGTTGCGCGCGAGCGTCGCACCGGTTAGCGCGGCAGCTTCTGGCAGATTCGGCGTCACCAGCATTGCGCGCGGGATCAACAGCCGGCGCAGCGCACCGACAGCGTCAGCAGCAGCTAATTTGTCGCCCGATGAGGCGACCAGCACCGGATCGATGACGATGTTCTTCGCCTTATGATACGCGAGCGAGCGAGCCACTGCCTCGATTGCCACCGCGCGCGGCAGCATGCCGATCTTCACGGCCTCGACCGCGAGATCGGAAAACACTGCATCGACTTGCGCCGTTATGAACCTAGGCGGCACTTCATGGATAGCGCTGACACCTTGGGTATTCTGCGCGGTCAAGGCCGTGATCACCGAAGCGCCGTAGACACCAAGCGCCGCAAAGGTCTTCAGATCGGCCTGGATGCCAGCGCCGCCGCTCGAATCCGAACCAGCGATGGTGAGCGCGATCGCGGTCATGACGTCTCTCGCCGCTTGAGCGCGTATTTGACCACCGCGCGCAATTCCCGCGCGGCCTGCGCCGGATCAGGCGCCGTATCCGAATTCTTGTGGCGCAACTGCACAAGCGTGGCGACGTCTGCAACGCGCGCGGCGAGGTCGATCAAAGTACGCCCGCTGGCGACGGCCGGGTCGAGCAAGGCATAAAGCCTGCGGTCGACCATCAGGTCACCCTGGCGCGCGCGAGCAATGTCGGTCCATCGAGGCTATGCATCGTATCGATAAGCGCGATCGCAAAACTTGCGGGCCCTTTTGCCTGAGCGGCCGCCAATTCGCCGGCGACGCCGAGCATTAGCAGCGCCGCGGCGGTCGCGCGCCAGGCATCCGCCTCGATCGCGAGACAGGCCGCAACCAGCGCAGAAGCGGCGCAGCCCATGCCGGTCACCTTAGCCATCAACAAATGTCCGTTGGCGATAGTGGAGAGGCGTGCACCGTCGGCCACCAGATCGGTCTCGCCCGATAGTCCCACCACGGTTTTGTTGTCGCGCGCAAAGGCAGCCAAGGCGGCAGGCGTGGGCTCGTTGCCGGCCAGCGCGGAAAACTCGGTGCGGTTGAGCCGCACCGCGCGTGGGCCGCGTGTAACTAACTGCCGTGCGAAGTCAGCGCGCGCGGGGCTGCGGTCGATGAATACCGGATCGAGCACCCACGGCAGATTGCCGCGCGTTGCCGTTTCCACCGCGATCTCCGTCGCCTCGCGGCGCTCACGATCGAACGTTCCGAGGTTAATCAGCAGCGCCTGCGCCCGCTCTACGAAGGCGGCGATCTCCTCGCTCGACAGCGTCATTGAAGGCACGCAGCCGGCGGCGAGCAGGAAATTCGCGGTGAAATTCTGCGCCACCGTATTAGTGATGCAGTGAACGGCCGGGCGTTGCGTGCGCAGGCGATCGAGCATCACCGCTGCGCTGTGCGGCAAACCGCTGCGCGACTGGCTGTCGCGTGTTGCTGTTTCGGGGTGGCGCATCTCTTCTCCCTCCGCCGGCATGACCCGGATCAGGTTCGTTGGGTTGGCGTTTGATTGCGGCCTCTCAGTCCGGCGGATGCCGGACACCCCACGAGATTGCGCTATTTACCTAGTCCGCCCTCTCACCCAAGGCAAGGGTGCCTTGCCTACGCGGCGCCTTTTTGCTGGATTGCAACGACCGGCGCGGTATCGCGGAGGTGCGACATGACCCCGTTCTTCGTCCAGATCAAATGCGAGCTTGGCAAGTCCTATCAGGTGGCCGACGAACTGGCGGAAGCAGAGATCGCCTCCGAGATCTATTCAACTGCCGGCGACTACGACCTGCTGGTGAAGTTCTACGTCGAGCCGGGCACCGACATTGGTCACTTCGTCAACGAAAAGGTACAGTGCCTCGCCGGCATCAAGGACACGCACACGATCATCACCTTCAAGGCGTTCCAGACCTAACAATCAGGCCGGCACTGGAGGACCTTCCGCCGCCGCCTCGCGCTTGAGACCAAGCCGCCGCTCGCGCCAGATCACGAATAGGCCCGCACCGGTGACGATGAAGGCGCCCACGTACACCAGCGCGCTCGGAAGCTCGCCGAACATCCAGTAGCCGAGCAGCAGCGCCCACAGCATCGCTGTGTAGTCGAACGGCGCCACGACGGAGGCCGCGGCGAAACGATAGCTCTCGGTCAGGAAGATATGCGCGACGCCGCCGAGCACGCCAAGCGCAATCAACTTGATCAGCTCCGACAGCGTCGGGGTGTGCCAAGCAAACGGCAGCGTGAGCACGCCGGCGATGGCGCAGACGATGGAGAAATAGAACACGATGGACGGCGTCGTCTCGCTCTGCGTGAGGCGGCGGGTCTGGATCACCGTGCCGGCGTTGCAGAACGCCGACAGCGTCGCCAGCGTAGCGCCGACCGCGGCGGTGGCGGCGACGCCGGTCGCGGCATAATGGCCGGCGTCGAATTGCGGGATTAGCATTACGATCACGCCGGAAAAGCCGACCAGCACCGCCGACCAGCGGTAGGCGCGCACACGCTCCTTCAGGATGATAGCCGCTAGCACCACGGTGATCAGCGGCGAGGCAAAGGAAATCGCGGTGACGTCGGCGAGCGGCAGCCGCGTCAGCGCGGAGAAGTTAGTGAACATGCCGCAAACGCTGAGCAATCCGCGGCCAAGCTGGCCGAGCGGCCGGCTGGTGCGCAGCGCGCTCGAAAGCTCGCCGCGAAGGGCATAAATCACGACCACTGGTACAACCGCGAAGGCGCTGCGGAAGAACACCATTTGACCAACCGGCGCAACATCGCCGAGCTGGCGCACCAGTGCCGACATCGCGGCGAACAGCAGCGCCGAGATCAACTTAAAGCCGATGCCCTTGAAAAGATCCATCGCGAGCTCTTAGCGCAAAGGTGCTGCCCACGCTAAAGCGGAAGGACTATTTTTTTGACGCGCGCGCCTCGACCGCCGGCAATGACTTGATGAAGGTGGCAATCGCCATGCGATCAGCGGCTGTCAGTTTCGATGTGTTGCGCATCACCTCGATCATGTTGCCCCCGACCCGGTCGGAGTCCGGCGTCATGCCGTCCTCCAGCACGCCGGCGACATCAGTGACCGACCAGGTTTTCAGCTTGAATTGGGTGATGTTTGGAACGCCGCCGTTACCGTCGGGGCTCGGCCCGCCGGTGAAGCGCAAGCTGTCGATCACCGCACCGAAGGCGTTACGCGGCGAATGACATTCCGCGCAGTGGCCGGGGCCGTAGACGAGATAGGCGCCGCGATTCCATTCCGCCGATTGCGACGGATCGGATTGCCACGGCTTACCACTCAGGAACAATAGCTTCCAAAGGCCGAGCGTACGGCGGATATTGAACGGGAACGGCAGGTCGTGGTCGCGCACGCGACCCGAAACTGGCGGCAGCGTCCTGAGAAAGGCGAACAGGTCGCGCAGGTCGTCGTAACCGATATTTCGATACGAGGTATAGGGAAAAGCCGGATAATAATGTTCACCCTCCGGCGAGGTGCCCTTGGTGAGCGCGGTGATAAATTCCGCTTCGCTCCAGGCGCCAATGCCGTCCTTTGGATCGGGAGACATGTTCGGCACGTAGAACGTGCCAAAGGGCGAATTGAGGGCCAGCCCGCCGCCGAGCAGGGTCTTATCGGGCTGGTGCGGCACCGCATGGCAGGAGGCGCAGCCGCCGGCATAGAATAGCTCCTTGCCGTTGGCGAGATCAGGCGTGTGCAGACCAAGCAGGCTCTCCGGCACTGTGGAAGGAATCGTCAACAACCAGAACGCGACAAGTCCCACCACGGCGGTAACTGCCGTCAAGACGATTAGCCTGCAAATCATCGCTCCCCCCGACGAACCGGCTCATACAAGTATCTAAATGCCGATCCGAGCGCGGAGCGCCGCTTTGTCAGAGTTGGATTACCCTCGAAAGAACCCTCAGTGCGTTCACTT
>Ga0207803_1000067_pt1 | contig 17942 bp, 19 predicted proteins | sample LuqExpMetageno41_FD_187799 | JGI IMG/M metagenome (GOLD analysis project Ga0207803, IMG submission 187799) | Tropical forest soil microbial communities from Luquillo Experimental Forest, Puerto Rico - Sample 41 (SPAdes) | ecosystem: Environmental > Terrestrial > Soil > Tropical forest ...
GTGTCCCGGCCAGATTAGTTGCTTGTAGTCCAGCGCATCGAGCATCGGACCTGCCGTTACGTGGACCAGAAACGGATTGTGCAGGTCGGGCTGCAATTCGGCGAGGGCACGTTCGCCGAGTTCCTTCGCCTTGTCGTAATCGTACATCAGCTGGCGATGGCTGATTCCGCCAAGCTTGGCCAACCAGAAAGTGCAGAACAACGCGGTCGGCAAGCGGTCGGGCTGCTTGAGGTTGACGCAGTCCATCACGCGCTGCCAGCGCGCGTCATAGGCGGCCTTAGCCTCAGGGCTGTGCACTTGCGCGTGAGGCGAAGTCATGCGGCCACCGCCTATTCGTCAGCCCACGATCCGCTTAGTGCCAGATGGCCTTGGCGACGCCGACGACCAGTTTCAATTTAGCCCGCTCATCGGCCTCGGTGACCGGATTACCGGCAACAGTCGAGGCAAACCCGCATTGCGGGCTGATCGCCAGCCGGTCGAGATCGATATATTGCGTTGCCTCGGCCACCCGTCGCTTGAGAACCGCCGCCTGCTCCAGAACCGGGGTTTTGCTGCTGACGATGCCCAGCACGACGCCCTTATCCTTGACGAAGCGCAGCGGTTTGAAGTCGCCGGCGCGCTCCGTGTCGTATTCAAGAAGGAAGTGATTGACCCGCGTGCGGGTGAAGAACCGCTCGGCGACCGATTCATAGCCCCCGGCGCCGAGGTAGTGGCCCTTGAAGTTGCCGCGGCACATATGCACGCCGAAGATCATCCCGGCGGGCGCGTCAGCCATGGCCGTATTCAGGCTCTCGATGTAGAGATCGACCAGGTGGTCCGGTTTCTGTCCTATGGCCTCGACTTTCTGACGGATGGCGGGATCGCAGAGCAGGGCGATCGCTACCTCGTCGAGCTGAACGTAGCGGCAGTCGGCCTTGGCCAACTCGGCAATTTCCTCGCGATAGGCGCGGCCCAGATCAGCGAAAAATGCGTCCGCATCTGGATAGACGGACCGGTCGGCGAAATCCGTGCAGCGGTAGAAGTGCATCGTCGACGGCGACGGCAGCGTGATCTTCGGTGTTGCCTGGCTGGCCTCGCGCAGAAAGACGAATTCATCGAGGGCGAGCGGGCGAACGCGTTTGAGTTTTCCGGTCGCATAGGGGGCGGTGAAATCCAGCTCGTGGCCGCTATCGTCGCGAAACTTGAATACCGCGGACTTTATGGTGAGGCCGTCGAGCCGCTCGACGAAGCGCGCCCAATAGGAGCCGCGGCGGAATTCACCATCGGTCACGACCTGGAGACCCGCTTCTTCCTGCAACTTGACCACGTCGCGGATGCAGCGGTCCTGGATTTGCGTGAACTGGCTGTCGTCGATGCGGCGCGCGGCGCGATCCTTGAACGCCCGCCTTAAGGCCGCCGGGCGCAGCAGGCTGCCGATATGGTCCGCGCGAAAGGGCGGCTGGCCTTTACTATTTTCGGCCATAGCGTTCTCCCGGCCGGGACGTTCTTGTTCTATTTCTATAGGGCTATAGATGAGAGTAGACGGGTGTCGCTCTTTGCACAAGGATGTCTTTTTGCAAAGGTTGAATAGGGAAATATTTGCAGTTCGACGGGTGGCATCGAATTGATGATGGCGGGCCCCTCGGGCGAAAACTCGCAGTAGACGTCGTTGCCTTTTTTGTCACAACACGGCATGAGACAACAGCGAAATCTAACAAATGACTGAAAAAACAGGAAACACGTTAAAAACGCTGTCGCATCGTTTCTGTGTCGCTCCGATGATGGAGTGGACAGACCGGCATTGCCGGTTTTTCCATCGCCTGCTTACACGCCGGGCGCTGATCTACACGGAGATGCTGACCACAGGCGCGGTGCTGCGCGGCGATCGCACGCGTCTGCTCGACTTCGATCCATTCGAACATCCGGTAGCGTTTCAGCTCGGCGGCAGCGATCCGGTGGCATTGGCCGCATCGGCTCGCATCGGTGAAGAATTTGGTTACGACGAGATCAATCTCAATGTGGGATGCCCGTCTAACCGGGTGCAGGAGGGCCGCTTCGGCGCTTGCCTGATGCTCGAACCGGTGCTGGTCGCCGACTGCGTTGCAGCGATGAAGGCCGCGGTGAAAGTCCCGGTGACGGTGAAGTGCAGGCTTGGGGTGAACACGCAAGAGCCCGAGCAGGCGCTGTTCGACTTGGCTAAAAAAGTAAAAGCAGCAGGTGCCGACGTGCTGATCGTCCACGCGCGCAAGGCCTGGCTGCAAGGTTTGTCGCCGCGCGAGAACCGCGAGGTGCCGTCGCTCGATTACACAATCGTGCGCCGCCTCAAGCGCGCACACCCAGATTTCACGATCGTCCTCAACGGCGGTATCACGAGTGTCGAACAGGCTCGCGCTGAGCTTGAGTACGTCGATGGCGTCATGATGGGCCGCGCCGCCTATCAGGAGCCTTGGCGGCTGCTTGCGGTCGACCCGCTGCTGTATGGCGAGCCCGCCCCCTTTACTTTGCCGAGAGCGGCGGCGCTGGCGCTGGTCCCCTATATCGAGCGCGAACTGGCCGAGGGAGTGCGGCTCAACGCCATTACCCGGCACCTAATGGGTCTATTCCGTGCGGTGCCGGGTGCGCGTGGATTCCGCCGCCATCTAGCGAGCGAGGCGCTCAAACCCGGCGCATCCGCCTCCGTCATAGCTGATGCGTTGGCGCAAGTGGTGGACAACAGTCGCAATTTATCGAACATCGCCGCCTAGCTTCCCGCACTAGAGAATTTCATCGTGTACGGATTTCCCGATGGCGATATCGCTCTGCTCGCACTCTGTATCGCCGGTGCTGGCATTCTGGTCGGAATCCTGGCTGGTCTGTTCGGGATCGGCGGGGGCGCCATTATCGTACCGGTGCTGTACGAAGTCTTCCGCCTGCTCAGCGTGCCAGAGGATATCCGCATGCAGCTGTGCATCGGGACTTCGCTCGCTATTATCATTCCTACCACGGTGCGCTCGTACCTTGAGCACAAGCGAAAAGGCGCCGTGATCCCGCATGTCGTGCGACTTTGGGCGCTGCCGGCGATCATAGGCGTGGCGATCGGCTCGGTCATTGCTTCGTTTGCGCCGGCGGCGGTGTTCAAAATCGCTTTCGTCATCTTTGCCGGGGCCATCGCCACCAAGATGCTCTTTGCCGGCGACCGCTGGAATCTCGGCAGCGAATTGCCAAGCCGCGGACCGTTGGCGTTTTACGGATTTTTGACCGGCTTCTTCTCGTCGCTCGTCGGCGTAAGCGGTGGGTCGCTATCGAATGCTGTTCTCACGCTTTATGGGCAACCGTTGCAGCGCGCGGTGGCCACCTCGGCCGGTATCGGCGTGCCAATCACCGTTGCCGGCACGTTTGGCTATATGCTTGCGGGCTGGCCGCACATGACGCAGTTGCCACCATTGTCGATCGGCTTTGTCTCGCTGATCGGCTTTGCTCTGATGGCACCGGTGTCGAGCTATACGGCACGCTACGGCGTGGCGTTGGCGCACTGGCTGCCGCGCCGCAAGCTGGAGATCGCCTTCGGGATTTTCCTGATTCTGGTCGCGCTGCGATTTGTGGCCAGCTTGGTCTAACTGTCAGGGCTGGCCACGCATGCGCAGCCGGTCGCCGCGCACTTCCCAGCTTTCCAGCCGGTTGAGGAAGGTCATGCCAAGCAGATTGTTCTTGAGTTGTCTGGGCTGCGCGACCAATGCTGGCACTGCGCGTTCGACCAGGCTACCTACTGCGACGCGGTCGAGCGTCACCGGCGCAGCGCGGGTGCGGCCGTTGGCGGTATCGATGTTCACCGTGTAATCGAGTACTTCGAGCGGAAGACCGGCGGCCTTGGCGGCTTCGTAGGTGAGCACCACGGAACTGGCGCCCGTATCCAGCACCATCGGCAAGCGCGCGCCATTGATATGGGCGCCAACTGCAAAATCCCCACCTTGGCCGCGGACGACCTCGACGTTGCGGCCGTAGCCGGCGACATGTCCGGGCATTATTCCCGCAATCACACGGTCGGTAATATCGCGCAACTCGAATCGATAGCTGTAGCCGACGATTAGCAGGAGTCCGATCATGGTCCAGAATAGGATTGCCTCAAGCGCCTGCCACAGCCGTTCGCGGTAAAGCGCGAGCACCAGGCCAGCGACGAAGACTACCAGGATGAGCTTGAGTGCGACGGAACCAACTTCGTGCGCCAGCAGGTTGGTGATGGCGTCCTGGTCGCGAGTGGCGATCAGCGCGGCGAGCGACAGCGCTACGCCGAAAACAAAGGACCAGGTGAGGCGGCGGCTCACGGCATCAACCTATCGCTCTAATGGTTTCGGATTGCCGGCCTGCTATGGGCCGCCAGGGGAATTCGCCCATGATGCGCCCGCGCTCGGCAGCGCTCATTTCGGTCCGGTTGATGCTCCAGTCACAACCGAGGCATAACTTGGAACGGACATCGCGCGTGCAGATCTTGACGTAGGGGCTTTCGATCATGTCGGTCTCGGTGCGTTACGAACGTACTTGGGACGGCGGAAAATGCTGTTGCGGGCGTTTCTCGCAAGGCTGGACGTCACGTTCCAGCGCGGAAGAGTGGCCGCCGCGTGACTTGGCGCTTTTCCTCCGGGGTGAGAATGGGTTCGCCCGGCGGTGTGATCGGCGGTGCGTGCTCCGTCATCGGCGCCATCGCTGCTACCACGCGTTCGGGCGGGAAGGTGACGACGACCTCTGTGCCGATGCGAAGCTTAGATTTCAGCACGAAAGTGCCACCATGCAGGTCGACCAGGCTCTTGGCGATGGGCAGGCCGAGTCCCGCGCCCTGTTCAGCGGACTTGATCGAGTTGGAACCTTGGCCGAAGGAAGCTAACACGATCGGGATTTCTTCCTCTGGGATTCCCGGACCGGTGTCCTTGACGCTTATGTATTGGCCGCCGGACGCGGTCCAACCGACCTTCAGCCAGATCTCACCGCCCTGAGGCGTGAACTTGATCGCGTTGGACAACAAGTTGAGGCAAATCTGGCGCACTGCGCGCTCGTCCGCCCATAGCCGCGGCAGGTCAGCTTCGAACATTTCGTGGATAGTGATGCCGCGGTTGCTAGCGCGTAGCTTCAAGAGATGGTGGCAATCTTTGATGATGCTGACGAGCCCGATGGATTCTTCGTTGAGCTCGTAGCGGCCAGCTTCAATGCGCGAGAGATCGAGAATCTCGTTGATCAGCCCGAGTAGATGCACGCCCGAATTGTGAATGTCGGCGGAGTATTCCTTATAAGCGGGGACCGAGTGCTCGCCAAACACCTCGGTTTTCATCACTTCGGAGAAGCCGAGGATGACGTTGAGCGGGGTGCGCAACTCGTGGCTCATCTGCGCAAGAAAGCGCGACTTGGAGATGTTGGCGGCGTCCGCGCGCCGCCGCGCTTCGTCGGAGACCGATTTCGCTTGTTCGAGTTCCCCAATGAGCAGATCTTTTTCCGCGCGTGCTTCCAGCGTCGCCAAAGTTGTCGAATAGAGTCGGTAGGCCAGCACCGCGAAATAGCCTTGCGCGGTCAGCGCCATGATCGCCAGCATGTAGTCGCGCAACGTGCCATGCAGCGTGAAATCAAGTGCGATTGCCGTGGTGACGGGAAAAGTCGCGACGAAGGCCGCGATCGGCAGGCTCGAGGCCAACATACTGGAAACCGCTACGATCAGTAGCATGATGAACAGCATGAAGGTGTCGGAATTATCGTCGGCACCAACCGGGTGGGTGAGGATGAACATCCAGGCCAGCCCGTAGCAGAGGTCAAGAATTATAAAGCGCAAGCGAAAGGCGCGCGCCGAAATCACGGCGATCGGTAGGTCAAGGAACTGCTTGCACTTAGTGATCATCACGGCGTGGATGACAAGCGCAGCAGCGGTCCATACTCCGGCGGTCACGACGCTGGTCCAAAGGCTAGACAGGAAGCCGATGGTGGCAATCAGCACCAGGATCACCAGCGAAGCCGACAGTCGGTTCTGCGCATACTGGCGCAGCAGTTCGTAATCGAAGGCCGGGCGAGTGCCGCTTGACGAGGTCAGGCGGTCACGCGCTTCGCGCACGTACTGTGCGGCGAGGCGGCGCTTAACCGGCGCGGTTTCCGGAGGCTGCGCGGACAGATGGGGTTGTTCGCCTGGACTCGGCATGAAGTCGAACGCTTGGACACACAAAAGCTCGCGACCAAACTCCCTCAAATTCCTTAAGACCAAGCTTAAAGTCCCACTAAAATCGCTGGTTAAGTAAGTGTTATCGGCCGGTTTGACAGGTCTTTTGGCCCGTGGTCGGCTTGGAACAAAGGGGAAATCTGATTGGAGTTAACGATGAAGCTCTATGACAGCCGGACGGCGCCGAACCCCCGGCGCACCCGTATTTTCCTCGCGGAGAAGGGCATCGCGGTACCGACCGAGCAGGTCGACATCATGACCATGCAGCACAAGACGCCGGAATATACGGCGATCAATCCTTTGCAGCGTATGCCGGCGCTAGTACTCGACGAGGGCACGGTGATCACCGAGTCGATCGCGATCTGCCGTTATTTCGAGGTGCTGCGGCCGGAGCCGCCGCTGTTCGGGCAGGGCGCCAAGGAGATCGCGCTGGTGGAAATGTGGAATCGACGTGCTGAGATCAACTTCTTCTCCAACGTCGCGGCAGTGTTCCGCCATCTGCATCCGGCGATGAAGGAGCTCGAAGTACCGCAGGTGCCGGCCTATGCCGAGGCGATGCTGCCGCGCGCGATCTGGTTCCTTGAATTCCTCGACAAAGAACTGGCGACGCGCGAATTCGTCGCGGGAGACCGCTTCTCGGTTGCCGACATCACCACGTTGGTCGCGGTTGATTTCATGAAGCCAGCGCGGCTTACGATGCCGGAAGACGCCAACAACGTGAAGCGCTGGCACGCCACAGTGTCGGCGCGACCCAGCGCGAAGGCCTAATGCGCCTGATTGTCGTCGGCTCCGGCGATGCTTTCGGCTCCGGCGGCCGCACCAACACGTGCTTCTGGCTGGAAACAGCCAGGGGCACACTGCTCGTCGATTGTGGCGCGTCGGCTTTGCCTGCGTTGAAGGCGTGCCGCCTCGATCCCAACCGCATACAAGCGGTTGTGCTCTCGCACTTGCACGGCGACCATTTTGGCGGTCTGCCGTTCCTGCTGCTCGACGCGCAATTACTCTCGCGGCGGGAGGAGCCGTTGCTGATCGCAGGACCGCCGGGCACACGCGAGCGTCTGAAGGCACTGCTCGAAATAGTCTTCCCAAAGTCGAGCGGATCAAAATGGAAATTCACATGGCGTGTCGAGGAGGTTGCCGTCGGCGTACCGACGGAAGTCCTCGGCCATTCCGTCACCAGCACAGAGGTGGTGCACCAATCCGGCGCACCTTCGACGGCGGTTCGGATTGCGGACGGCCACAGAGTGTTCGCCTATTCAGGCGATACTGAATGGACAGATGCACTGCTGCCAATCGCGGAGGAATCCGATCTGTTCGTGTGCGAATGCTTCGGGTATTCCGGCAAGATCACTGGCCACTTGAGCTGGGAAACTCTCAAGAGCAAGTTGCCGCGTCTGCGCTCGCGTCAGACTATGGTTACACATATGAACCCAAGCGTGCTCGCTAACCTCGATGAGATCAGAGCCGCGGGTGTGTTGATCGCCGAGGACGGATTGACCATCGAGTTCTAGCGGTCGAGGAGGGCGATCAGGCTCGAAGTGTCCCAGCGCTTGCCACCCATCGCCTGAACTTGTGCATAGAACTGATCGATCAGCGCTGTGACTGGCAGGCGTGCACCGTTCTTGCGCGCTTCGCCCATGCAGATGCTCAAGTCTTTGCGCATCCAATCGACTGCGAAGCCGAAATCGAATTTGCCGGCCGCCATGGTCTTGTAACGGTTTTCCATCTGCCACGACTGTGCCGCGCCCTTGGAGATGGTGGTGATTAGCTTTTCGATGTCGAGGCCGGATTTCTTTGCGAAGTGGATGCCTTCGGCCAAACCTTGCACCAGCCCGGCGATGCAGATCTGGTTGACCATCTTGGCGAGTTGGCCTGAGCCGGACACACCCATCAAATTGCAGGCACGGGCATAGGAAGCAATCACCTTCTCGACGCGGCCAAAGGGCTCGTTATCGCCGCCGCACATTACCGTGAGCACACCGTTCTCGGCGCCTGCCTGCCCGCCTGAGACCGGCGCGTCAATGAAATCAAAGCCGCCTTTCCTGGCTGCAGCATAAAGCTCGCGCGCAATCTCGGCGGAAGCGGTGGTGTGGTCGACGAAAACCTTGCCCCTGCCCATGCCGGCAAAAGCACCGTCCGACCCAAGCGTGATCTCGCGCAGGTCGTTGTCGTTGCCCACGCAGGCCATCACGAAATCCTGGCCTTCGGCGGCGGCCCTTGGGGTGGGAGCAGACTTGCCGCCGTATTGCGCGACCCATTTCTCAGCCTTGGCAGCGGTTCGGTTATAGACCGTCACGTCATGCTTGCCTTTGTTCCTAAGGTGCCCTGCCATGGGGTATCCCATAACGCCCAAACCCAGAAACGCCACCTTCGCCATCGCAAGTCCTCCCTCACGAGTTCCGGATCGAGCCTTGGCAGGTCCCGCCCGCGTCCTATCTCTGCAATAGGTCACTGGGAACGCAGGCGCGTCAACCGCTGTTGCGGGCGGTCCGCATTGACCGTTTCAGCCTTGCGTTTATCGTGTCGGCGCAAATACGGGCAGGCAAAGGGAATTACTGCTATGGCGGTGGGCAAGGAACAGGTTCTTGGCACGCTGGCGAAAGTACTATCGCCCAGCGGGGCGCCGCTCACCGACGCACGTGTTCTGTCCGACATTGTGGTCACCGATGGCAAGGTGTTCTTTTCCCTTACCGTGAACGCTGCCGATGTGAAGGCGTGGGAGCCGGTGCGCAAGAGCGCGGAGGAGGCCGTGCGTGCGATTGCCGGCGTGAAGTCCGTGCTTGTCGCTTTGACCGCCGAGCGTGCCGCTAGTGCAGCAGGCCCCGCGTCGCGGGTGGCGTCGCCGCCACATGCGCATCCGGTGGACCGAAAACCGCAAGGCATTCCGGGCGTCGATGCGGTGATTGCGGTCGCTTCCGGCAAAGGCGGGGTCGGTAAATCCACCACCGCGGTCAACCTGGCGCTCGGCCTGCGCGACCTCGGTCTGAAGGTCGGCATGCTCGATGCCGACATCTATGGCCCATCGCTGCCCAAGCTGTTGGCGATCAGGGAGAAGCCGCAGGTCGTCGGCGGCAGTAAGCTTAAGCCGATCGAGCGCTACGGGCTCTCGGTGATGTCGATTGGTTTCCTGATTGAGGAAGAGACGCCGATGATCTGGCGTGGCCCGATGGTGATGTCGGCGATAACACAGATGCTGCAGGAGGTCCAATGGGGCAAGCTTGACGTCATGGTGGTCGACATGCCGCCCGGTACTGGCGACGCACAGCTCACGATGGCGCAGCAGGTGCCGCTTAAGGGCGCCGTGATCGTGTCAACGCCGCAGGACCTCGCGTTGATTGACGCGCGCCGCGGCGTTGCGATGTTCAGGCGCGTCAACGTGCCGGTGCTCGGCATCGTCGAGAATATGAGCTATTTCCTATGCCCGAGCTGCGGCACGCGATCGGATATTTTCGGCACCGGAGGGGCGCGCAACGAAGCGCAGCGCCAGGGCGTGCCGTTCCTCGGCGAGGTGCCGCTGCATATGACGATCCGCGAGAAGTCTGACGCCGGTTTGCCGGTGGTCACCTCCGAGCCGGACGGCCCGCACGCTAAGATCTACCGCGAGATCGGCGCCAAGGTTCTCGAGCAAATCAAACGCGGCGCTGCCGCCGGGCGCACCGCGCCACGGATCGTGATCGAAGCTTAGTGCGACACGCTGAGCGCGGGAGGATGATCCAGCGAACCGCCACCCGGTCCTGGCGTGCCAGGCTCGTCGCCGCGGGTACCAGGCTGGTCAAGCAGCGCGATTGGAGCAACGCGCATCAGCACTTCATGTTTCGCTAAATTTGCGAGCTCATTCGCGAAAGGCGGACCAGATGATTAGTCTGCTAACCTTCAATATGCTACCAATTATCGGTTTCTACGGCTTGCGCTCAAAGCGTCGAGGTCGCAATCTGCCGCCGTCCGGGGGCGGGCTTTTCAACAATTCCGGTATAGGGTTAAAGGGAGGGTTCAATGAAGCGCCGTAAATTTCTTACCACCCTTGGCGTGGGTGCCGCTGCCGCTGCAATCACCAAGCCGGCGATCGCCCAATCGATGCCAGAGCTCAAGTGGCGTTTGACCGCGAGTTGGCCAAAGTCGCTCGACACGCTATTCGGCGCCTGCGAAACCTTTGCCAAATCGGTCAATGAGGCCACCGACGGCAAATTCCAAATTCAAGTCTTCGCTGCCGGCGAAATCGTGCCCGGTCTGCAAGTGCTTGACGCGGTGCAGAATGGAACCGTCGAGATGGGTCACAGCGCGCAGTATTATTTTATCGGCAAAGATCCGACCTGGGCTTTGTTCTGTGCCACGCCGTTTGGTCTCAATGCGCGCCAGCAGAATGCTTGGTTCTACGAGGGCGACGGTCAAAAGCTGATCGACGAATTTGGCAAGAAATTTAACACTAAGGCCCTCCTGATGGGGAACACCGGCGCGCAAATGGGTGGCTGGTTCAACAGAGAGATCAAGGAGCCGGGTGACTTCAAGGGCTTGAAGATGCGCATCGGCGGGTGGGCCGGTAAAACACTTGGAAAACTCGGTTGCGTGGCTCAGCAGCTCGCCGGTGGCGATATTTACCCGGCGCTAGAAAAAGGCACAATTGATGCTGCCGAGTGGGTCGGTCCCTACGATGACGAGAAGCTCGGCTTCTACAAAGTGACGAAATACTACTACTACCCAGGTTGGTGGGAGGGCGGCACTACCAATCATTTGTTGATAAATTTGGCCAAATGGAATGAGCTGCCTAAGAACTACCAGGCGATTATAGCGTCGGCAGCTGGCTACGCGAACGTGGAGGAAACCGCTCGCTACGACGCCCGTAACCCGCAGGCGCTCAAGCGGCTTGTTGCAGCCGGTGTTCAATTGCGACCGTTCTCGCAGTCGGTCATGGAAGCATGCCTGAAAGCTTCGAACGAGGTGAATGCGGAAACGTCGGCGACTAATCCTGACTTCAAGAAAGTGTGGGATTCGATTGTAGCCTTCCGCAACGACGAATATCTTTGGTGGCAGGTGGCGGAGTACGGCTACGACTCCTTTATGATTCGCTCCCGCAGGGTTTTGTGACCCGCGCTCAGCCATGCTCGCTGGCAAATGCTCCGGCAAGCATGACCTGCCTGAGCCTATTAGGCGATCAGTTTTTTGGTGGTTCACTGAAGTCTAGCGACGGCAGCTCGATTTGAGGCACCTCGATCTTTACCTTGCTGGGGTCGATCTTTGATGCCAGGCCTTTGTAGTGCATTACCATAGCCGGGAACAGGATTACCAACAGCACCATCAGAGCTTGAATCGCGACGAAGGGCACCGCGCCCCAGTAAATCTGTCCGGTGGTCACTCCATCGATGCGCTTGCCAGTGATGCGGTCAATGAAGGTTTCACGCGGTGCGACCGAGCGCAGATAAAACAGGGCGAATCCAAATGGCGGATGCAAGAAAGAAGTTTGCATGTTCACGCCCAGGATGACACCAAACCAGATCAAATCGATGCCGAGATGCTCGGCGGCAGGACCAAGCAGCGGTATCACGATGAAGGCCACTTCAAAGTAATCCAGAAAAAATGCGAGAAAGAACACGAAGACGTTGACAAAGATCAGAAATCCGAACTGCCCGCCCGGCAACGACGTTAGCAGGCTCTCGACCCAGATATGGCCGCTCACGCCGTAGAAAGTGAGCGAAAACACGCGTGCGCCAATTAGGATGAAAACCACGAAGGCCGCCAGCTTGGCAGTCGATTCCACCGCTTGACGGACCAAGTCCCAGTTCAGCCGCCGTTTAAGCGCGCCGAGGATCAACGCACCGCTAGCACCCATGGCGCCGCCTTCGGTCGGCGTGGCGACGCCGATAAAGATGGTGCCGAGAACCAGGAAAATTAGGAACAGTGGTGGCACCATCACGAAGGTGGTCTGCTGCGCCATATGCGAAAGGAAACGGAAACCAAAATAATGGCTACTCACCCAATTAAGTACCGCCACGGCGAAACCAAAAACCATGCCGAAGAACATAGTCAGTACTACGAAATCTGCCCCGTGCGCCCCCGCATTACGCATCACGAACCAGCCGAATATGCCGCTGACCACGGTAAGGATGCCGAGCGAAGTCAAGCCGCGACTGCCGTCTGGCTCGCGGAAGCCGACCGCTTTGGCCGGCAGGCCAGGCGCTGCCTTTGGATAGAAGAGCGTGACAATAAAGACATAGACTGCGTAGAGACCGGCAAGCAGGAGGCCGGGAATGAAGGCGCCTTCGTACATATCGCCGACCGAACGGCCGAGCTGATCGGCCATCACGATGAGCACCAGCGACGGCGGAATGATCTGTGCCAGAGTGCCGGATGCGGCAATCACGCCTGAGGCCACTCGCCGGTCGTAGCCGTAACGCAGCATGATCGGCAGGGATATCAGGCCCATGGAAATGACCGAGGCCGCGACAACACCGGTAGTGGCGGCCAGCAGCGCGCCGACAAAGATGACCGCATAAGCAAGGCCGCCGCGCACTGTACCGAACAACTGTCCGATCGTGTCGAGAAGATCTTCGGCCATGCCGGAACGTTCGAGCACCAATCCCATAAAGGTGAAGAATGGAATCGCAAGCAGCGTGTCGTTGCTCATCACGCCGTAGATGCGATCGGGCAATGCCTGCAGGAAGTCAGGGACAAAAAGACCTAATTTGATACCAATTAGCCCGAAGATCAGTCCAACCGCACCGAGCGAAAATGCAGCCGGATACCCAAGCAGCAGGAAGATGACCAAGGCTCCAAACATGATTGGAGCCATGTTCGCGGTAAGAAATGCTTCCATGCGGGTCCCCGGTTACATAGCGATATGGCTAGTGCTTTTCGATGGCCCCGATGATTTCCTCAGCCTCGGTTTCTAGCGAACTCTTTTGCTCCGCGTGGGGGTCGGGGATGAGGTCTCGCATAATGGAAATTCGCTTCACGAGTTCCGACAAACACTGGATCAACAACATGGCAAACGCGATCATGATTAGACCTTTGGTGGGCCATTGCGGTAGCCCGCCGGCATTCGGTGACTGCTCGTTCTGTTTGAACGAAACGATAAAAAATGGCGTTCCGGTCACGACCAAGACGATGGCAAGCGGCAGCAGGAAGAAAGTGTGACCGATCAAGTCGATGGTATCGCGAAGGCGCTTCGGCAGCATGTTGTTCACGATGTCGATACGGATGTGCTCGTTGGCAAGCAACGTCCACGGCGAGCACAATAGGAACACGACGCTGAACAATACCCACTGCAATTCAAGCCAGGCATTTGACGAGGTGTCGAAGACCTTCCGGACGGTGGCGTTGGCGGCCGATACGATCACGGCGGCCAGGATCAGCCAGGCTAGGCGTCGGCCGATCCAGGTGGTGACGGTGTCAACCACGCGCGTTGCCGGCAGCAAAGATTTGAGCAATCCGTCGAGACCACCCACTGGCACCTCCCCCTGGTCAGCCGTTATGGTGACGCCGGCCAGACCTTTTTATTTTTTGCTTTGTGTTCTCATGGCGTGGCCGCGAGGCCAAGTCCGCCCTCTTAATCCGATGCCTGCAATACGGCGTCAATGGTGAAATTGGCATTATGCTAGGAGAGGGTCGCCGTCGGCGGCGGCCCGTGTGGTTCCCGAGTGCCCTGAGCCCTGCCGAAGTCGTACACGGCCGGCCCAACCATCGGTCAACCAGTACGCCCATGAGAGTGCCACTCGCGCCTGTCCACTAGACGCCGAAAGCGGCTTGCGGCGAACTAAAGCGATCAATGCCGAAGGGGATGCCGACGACGGTTTTGTTCTCTGTCTTACCCTGGCCGCGGCTTGAGGAAACCTGAAGACCGCGCTAACCGCCAGTCACACTCATGAAGCGCGCTAGCGCCGGACGGCGGTGGCGGCGATCGATCACGAAATCATGCCCCTTCGGCTTGCGGGTAATCGCCTCGTCGATCGCGGCATGGATTAGATCGTCGCTTTCAGAGGCGCGCAGGGGCGCGCGCAGATCGGCGGCATCTTCCTGGCCGAGGCACATGTAGAGCGTGCCAGTACAGGTGACGCGTACCCGGTTGCAGGATTCACAGAAATTATGGGTCAGCGGCGTTATAAAACCGAGCCGCCCGCCGGTTTCCTTGACACGGACGTACCGCGCCGGCCCGCCAGTACGATAGTCGATGTCTTCCAGCGTATAACGCTCTGCCAGACGCGCCCGCACCAAGGACAGCGGCAGGTATTGGTCGAGCCGGCTTTCTTCGATGTCGCCGAGCGGCATCACCTCGATGACTGTCAGATCCATGCCACGACCGTGAGCCCAAGCAAGCAGATCGCTGATTTCATCCTCGTTGACGCCTTTGAGCGCGACGGCGTTGATCTTCAGCTTCAGGCCGACGGCCTGCGCGGCATCGATGCCGGCCAGCACCTTGCTGAGTTCCCCCCATCGTGTAATGGAGCGGAATTTATCCGCGTCAAGCGTATCGAGGGAAACATTAATGCGCTCGACGCCATATGCTTTGAGTTCGGACGAAAATTTCTCCAATTGAGAAGCATTGGTGGTGAGTGTGAGCTCCCTAAGCGCGCCGCTCGCCAAATGTCTGGATAGAGAAGAAACTAGGGTCATGATGCCACGGCGGACCAATGGTTCGCCGCCGGTCAGCCGCAGCTTGGTCACGCCCCTGGCGACGAATGCGCTGCACAGCCGGTCCAGTTCCTCCAGGCTCAGCAGATCGGCCTTGGGCAGGAACGTCATGTGTTCCGACATGCAATAGACGCAGCGGAAGTCACAACGGTCGGTCACCGACACACGCAGATAATTGATTGCGCGATGAAACGGGTCGACCAGTGCGCGCAGCCGGTTATCTGCGCGATCAAGGTCAAGCCTGGTGACGTCGTTCGTCGCTACCATCTGAAGTTCCGCGTAGTAAAACCGCGCATCCAGATATAGGAATTGTGGCTGATAACGGCCAGTGCGTCCAGCCAACGGGAACGCGGCTTATACGCCGCGACTAGTATCCGCGGCGCTTTCAACCGATGGCTAGCTTTACTGACCCTTCGGCGGCGGTGTCGCGGGCCAGGGCGAAGGGGCTTGTTGCGTTGCCGGTGAAGGGGGCTGTGGCGTTGCCTGAGATGCAGGAGTTGGCGCGGGGGCGGGGGGTGCCGTGTTGGCGGTGGCTGGTTTCGGCGGGGTTTTCCCCGACGTTCTCGTAGCCGGCTTCTTAGCCGGCTTTTTCACATGCTTCGGCGGCGCAGGCGAAAGTTCAACCTGCAACGGGTTTGGCCTCAGCTCCGGTAGACCGATGCTCGCCGCGACCGGCTCGATCGTTTCGGTCGTCGGTAGATAGCCGTTGAGCGCGAAGCTGATCGTCATCGGCGCATTTGTCGGCAGCGCGAGTGCGCAAGGCGTGTGGCACGACTGTCCATTGGAGGCCTTGGCTTCGGCGCCCGGTGGATTGGTCTCGAAACGAACAGTCTCCATCGCCGGCGCTGGCTTCAGCGCGTCGATACTCAACCAGTCGGGTGTTGAGGAACAACCAGCGAGCGCGAGCCCCCCGCATACAATTGCAACAACTCGGTACATAATGTCTGACCCATCCACTCGAGCGATAGAGATCGCCCGCCCATTAACAGAATACGTGCGCGATGACGTGGGTGCAACCTCTTGCGTAGCGTTAGCCTAACCGCATTGATCATAAAGCCGCTATAGCCCTCAATTTGAAGTTAAAATCGCGGCGAGTGCCTCGTCCAGTTGATCAAAGTGGCTAATTACGCGGTCCGGCCCAAATTCGGATACCGGACGCTCGCTGTAACCGAAATCCACTGCAATAACGGGCACACCGGCTGCGCGCGCGACCAAGATGTCAGTAACAGAATCTCCGACCATGATCGCCCGTCTCAGGCTTCCGCCGGCCGCCTTGATGGTACGTCGTAGCATCTCGGGATCAGGTTTCTGTATGCCGAACGTATCTTGCCCACAGATCGCCGCGAACCGATCAACGAGATTGAGATGCTTAAGCAGCAGCACCGACAATCGTTCGAGCTTATTGGTGCAGACGGCGAGCCGGCCTCCGCTAGCTGACAGCAAATCGAGCGCATCAACTAATCCGGGGAACGGCCGCGAGCGGTCGGCGACATGTTCGCTATAGTGCGCGATGAAATCGGCGAACAACTGTTCGACCTTCGTCGGAGCCATGGCGACGCCTTCCGCCGCGATCCTGCGCGCGATCATCATGCGGGCGCCACCGCCGATGAGGTTGCGCGCAGTCTCATAAGGCACCGGGGGCAAGCCTTCCCGCGCGCAAATCACATTTAGCGTGTGGACAAGGTCCGGTGCGGTATCGACGAGGGTGCCGTCGAGGTCGAAAACGATCGTTGGAGCGGCCATCCCGGATCGCTACCTTCGCTCCAGGAGCGATGCAAGGCGCTGCGGATGATTTTCGGCTATTCATCCAGCATAAACGAGGCTAGATAGGCGCGCAGAAACGCTACATCCACCCTCCATTTGCACGCGACCGCGATGAACGCCGAGGCCCAAAAACGTGCGGCTGCTACTCGCGCTGTCGAATTCGTGCGCCCGGGCATGCGGCTGGGCCTCGGCACCGGCTCCACGGCCAAGCATTTCGTCGAGCTGGTGGGCGAGCGTGTGCGGGCCGGGCTCGACATCGTCGCAGTGCCCACCTCGCGGGCCACACGCGTCGATGCCGAACGCTGCGGTATCAAGCTGACCACGCTCGATGAGACTCCGGAGCTTGATCTGACGGTGGATGGCGCCGACGAAATCGCGCCAGATCTCAGCCTGATAAAGGGCGGCGGCGGGGCGTTGTTGATGGAAAAGATTGTCGCCGCCGCTTCAAGAAGAATGATCGTAATTGCCGATCAGAGCAAGAGAGTCGCAGTGCTTGGACGTTTCCCGCTGCCAATCGAGGTGACGCCTTTCGGTCTGGGCGCCACATGTCGAGCGATTGAGAGAGCGATAGCGGCAGTCCAGAAGCCAGGCCCATTGACCCTAAGACAGGGCAAGGCCGGCGATGCTTTCGTCACGGATGGCGGCCACTGGATCATCGATGCGGCGCTCGGCCGGATTGACGACCCGCCCGCGATAGCGCATGCGCTTTCGGGTATCCCTGGAGTCATGGAGCATGGTCTGTTTATCGGTATGGCCCAAACCGCTATTCTGGCGGGACCGGACGGTGTGACGTTCATTGAGCGGCCGTGATTTTTGAAGATCAAGGAGACCTGAAATGAGCGTCATTCAGACTATCAAACACGTCGTGCGGTTGGCCGCGATTACCGGCGCGCTGGTCGCGATTAGCCCCTGGGCTCACAGCCAGCAGCCGTCAGCAGCTGCTATGGCGTCCGCCAAGGAGCTGATCGCCACGACGGGCGCGACGACACTGTTCAGCCCACTTATTCCCGGCGTGGTCGAACAGGCGAAGCTTCTCTTCCTGCAGCAGAATCCCACAATCGGTGCGCAGCTCAATGAAGTGGCCGCGAAGGTGCGCACAGATCTCGCGCCGCGTTTTTCCGAAATCAGTGACCAAGTCGCCAAGTTCTACGCGACTGCTTTCACTGATCAGGAGCTGAAGGCGATCATTGCGTTCTACCACACGCCGGCCGGCAAGAAGCTGCTGGATGAACAGCCGAAGATCGCCGATGCCAGTATGCGCTTCACGCAAGAATGGGCAAATAAGCTTTCTGACGAAGTTATCGGCAAAATGCGCGAAGAGTTGCAGAAGCGAGGGATTGCACAGTAGCCGCCAAACGGCCGGTCGCGGACCGGCGCGGCCGGCGAGCAGGCAACAGCGTCCGATGGC
>Ga0207803_1000068_pt1 | contig 17911 bp, 17 predicted proteins | sample LuqExpMetageno41_FD_187799 | JGI IMG/M metagenome (GOLD analysis project Ga0207803, IMG submission 187799) | Tropical forest soil microbial communities from Luquillo Experimental Forest, Puerto Rico - Sample 41 (SPAdes) | ecosystem: Environmental > Terrestrial > Soil > Tropical forest ...
CAGCGGTATTCATCGCTCCCTATTTCCTTTTGTCGGCGCTCGGCGGTGAGACCGCCGATCGTTATGACAAAGCGATCGTCGCGCAGAGATTAAAGCTCCTAGAAATCGGGGTGGCTACCGTTGCGGCGATCGGGTTCGCAACGCAATCGCTGACCATTCTCTTTTTAGCTCTATTTGGTTTCGGCATCATTGGCTCCCTATTCGGGCCCATCAAATATGGGATACTACCTGACCTTCTACCGCGCTCAGAGTTGCCCGCGGCGAACGCTCTGGTCGAGGGCGCCACGTTCGTTGCGATTCTGCTTGGTACTATCGCAGGGGGGCTTGCCAGCAAGGGCGGTGGTAACCCGGTCACATTTGCTGGGCTGCTGCTGGTCTTCTCGTTGCTATGTTGGTCATCCGCGCTGCTCATTCCGAGAGTGGGTTCAGGCGCACCTGACTTGAAAATTTCCGCAAATGTCATTGCCTCCACCATAACCTTGCTAACCCATCTGCGCGGCGATCACCGCCTTTGGTGGGGCGCCATGGTGACAAGCTGGCTTTGGCTTGTGGGCACGGTAACACTCTCGCTGCTACCGCCGTTGGTGAAATCAGAGCTCGGCGGCGGGGAGGAGGTGGTAACGGCTTTCCTTGCCGTATTTTCCATTGCGGTGGCAGTAGGGTCAGGACTTGCGGCTTGGCTGGCTGCCGGCCGTATTGTGATTTTACCAACGCTCATCGGTGCGGTGCTGCTTGGCTTTTTTGCCATCGACCTCGGCTGGACCAATATTGCGAGCTCTCCTGCTCTTGCACCGCATGGCGTTTGGACGGTGCTTTCATCCAGAGCCGGTCTTCACACAATCCTCGGCCTTGCTGGGCTTGCAATAGCGGGTGGCCTTTACATCGTGCCGACCTTTGCGGCCGTCCAGGCGTGGGCCGGCGCCGATCAAAGAGCGCGCGTAATCGCCGGGGTCAATGTGCTCAATGCCGCTTTCATGGTGGGAGGGTCGCTTGCGGTGGCGGTATTGCAGCGCGTTGGGGTTACTGCACCGATGCTGTTTATCGGCACCGGCATTATGACGCTCATCGTCGCGGCGATCATCGGACGGACAATGCCAGCAAATCCAAAGATGGATTTGCTCTCCATCATATTCCGCGCGTTCTATCGCATGGAGGTGCACGGCGTGCACAATCTGCTCGAGGCTGGCCCCAATCCAATCGTCGCGCTTAATCATGTGAGCTTCCTTGATGCCGCCGTTGCGATGTCTCTGTTACAGACCGATCCAGTGTTTGCCATTGATGGCGAGATCGCCAAGAGATGGTGGGTGAGGCCATTTCTTCGATTCACCCGCGCCATGCCGCTGGATCCAGCTAAGCCTCTGGGTATTCGTACGCTGATCAACGCAGTGAACGAGGGCAAACCACTTATTATCTTTCCAGAGGGACGGCTAACCGTCACCGGAAGCCTAATGAAAGTTTATGATGGCGTGGGCTTAATCGCCGATAAGACCAACGCCTGCGTCGTGCCGGTACGGCTTGCCGGGCTTGAGTACACACCATTCACTAGATTGTCTCGGGCGCAGGTGCGTAAACGTTTGTTTCCCAAAGTAACCATCACCATCCTCGAACCTGTCAAGCTTACGGTGGATCCGGTGCTCAAGGGCCGCCACAGGCGGCAGGCAGCGGGCGCGGCGCTCTATGAGATTATGTCTAACCTCGTCTACCGCACCACGTCGATCGAGCGAACCGTGATCGAAGCCCTGATTGAGGCAGCAGAGATTCACGGAATGAGCCGGGTCGCGGTCGAGGACCCGATTGCTGGCAAGCTTAACTACCGCAAGCTACTGATGGGGGCGCGCATACTTGGCAAGAAGGCTATGGCACTCGCCCCCGAAGGTGTGCCGGTCGGGGTTATGCTGCCAAACGCCAATGGCGCGGCCGTCACTGTTATAGCGCTCATGTCGGCAGGTCGCATCCCGACGATGATCAACTTCAGCGCTGGACCGGCGAAAGTGTTAGGCGCTTGCAAAGCCGCGAAGCTCGATAGCATCATTACCTCACGAGCTTTCATCGAACGCGGCAAACTCCAGTCACTGGTCGCTGCTATCTGCGATGAAGTTAAGCTCATCTACCTCGAGGATATCCGCTCAACGATCACTCTATCTGACAAGATTCACGGATTCTTTCGGTTGAAAAAGCCACTGGTAAAACGAATGCCCGGCGATTGGGCAGCGATCCTATTCACTTCGGGCTCAGAGGGCGCGCCGAAAGGCGTGGTGCTCTCGCATCGAAACATGCTGGCCAATGTTGCGCAAGCTGCAGCTCGCATCGATTTTGGCCGTCAGGACAAAACCTTTAGCGTGCTGCCATTATTTCATGCCTTTGGCCTCACGATCGGACTGGTGCTGCCACTGGTTTCTGGCGTGCGCATTTACCTGTATCCGTCGCCGTTGCATTACCGTGCCGTACCGGAGTTGATCTATGGTGTAAACGCTACGATCCTGTTCGGCACGGACACATTTCTTAATGGCTATGCCCGCGGTGGGCATCCCTATGATTTCAGATCATTGCGGTACATTCTTGCCGGGGCTGAAGCCGTGAAGGACTCGACGCGCCGCATTTATCTGGAGAAATTTGGGCTGCGCATTCTGGAGGGCTACGGAGTGACTGAGACCTCCCCGGCTCTGGCCCTTAATACGCCGATGTTCAACAAATTCGGTACAGTTGGGCGCGGGCTGCCGGGAATCGAGATGCGTCTGGACAAAATCGAAGGTATCGACCAAGGCGGCCGGTTGTACGTGAAGGGGCCTAACGTGATGCTTGGCTATCTGCGAACTGAGAAACCGGGCGTGCTAGAGCCCCTCTCCGAAGGCTGGTACGATACTGGGGACATTGTAGCCATCGACGAGCAAGGTTTTATCACGATCAAAGGGCGTGCTAAGCGCTTCGCCAAAGTAGCTGGTGAGATGGTCTCACTCGCGGCTGTGGAAGCGCTGGCAGGCGAATTGTGGCCCGACCACTTGTCGGCTGTCACGACCGCTCCTGACCCCAGAAAGGGGGAGCGCCTGATCCTAGTCACGCAAAAAAGGGACGCCAGCCGTGTCGAGTTTCAAACCTTTGCTCGCTCGCATGGGGCGTCCGAGTTGATGACACCGGCTGAAATCATTCACGTGGAGAAGGTGCCACTACTCGGGAGCGGCAAGGTGGATCTTGTGGCGGTGACGAAAATGGTTCGCGAGTTGGCTAGCGCAGCTTAAGGCCCTGTTATCATTGACGCGATCATCGAATAAACTCTTTGATACAGGTTCTCGGCTACCTCCACCTCACTGTCACCGGTCCTGAGGTGACGCCCCGGAGAGCGTGACGATTGCGTTTTTCGATCGCGGCCAAACTCCTCCGCGATTACTATCACTGACGCCAATGCGACTCGGATGTTTCCATTTCTTAGTTTCATCGGATGGACCGCCAATGACTGACGAACCGATGACCGCCGCGCAGGCAACAACGCTGAAGAAGCTCGCGGAAGCTACCTATGAATTAGACGCATTTAAGTCCAACCTCACCCGTACCGAGGCTGATAAACGCATCGCGATGCTAACGGCTAAGCTCAAACTGCTTGATGAGCCACCCCATACAATCTGAGTTGAGATTTGATAGGCTACGCGAATGGCTACGCCGTGTTTACGATTATGCTCGGAGTTATAATACTGCCTGCATTAGCGGATACCTACTTGCATTGTCCGAGCATAAAAGTGGTCATGACAAGTGGACTTCACGGAGAAACATCATCAGAAAAAAAGGAAGATTTGATGTTTCGACTCGATGATGCAGCAAAAACCCTCGAATTCACAAATAACACACCACTAACTATCACACGTTTCGATCGCTCTTGGATTAGCGCCGAGAGCGACGGCGTTTCCTATGAGTTCGATCGCCAAGATGGGACGTTGAGCTTCGCATCCTCGACAATGAAAGACGGGGTCGCGACCACGATTGTGGGGTCCGGTCGTTGTCAGATTGCGACAGCCCCACGGCGGTAAATGGCACTGTATGATGGGAGTGTAGCCCGCGCGCGTGAAGTATCACTCTGTCCTATCTTCCAGCGATCACGCTTGGCGTTTGGGCTAGTGCCGCCATCAGTGCCGGGCTGTCGATCTTTCATGATCAATTAAATAGGTCCGTGGCAAACCACATTCTTCGCACTCAAACACGTGTCGTGCCTTGCGCGGATCTTTGAGATCGGGTTCGAACAACCTGATGCCCATAGCTGCACCGCATTGCGGGCAGCGCGCAGTGGTTGAGGTCGAGAGTCGCATATGAACTCCATCAATAAGCTCACCCTCGAATCAAGGATGCACCATAAAATGTACGACGAAATGGAAATCGAGTGACGAGATTATGACTAAATGTGATACATCGGAGCCTTATTACAAAAACGTGGCCGATTTATTTGATCACATTGAGTTCATAGTTCCGCACGCATTCTGCCCACACTTTTATCATCATTAATTCGCATACATCCACGGAACGATCGCACTATGTTGGTGTTGAGTGACGGTTCGTCGAACGTAAGAGTTAACTGCATATCCAACACGACAGACGAACGAGGGAAACGCGATGGCGGGCTTCCAGTAATGTCAACAAGGAGAATGATGACATGAAGAAGCTTCTAACCACCGTAGTATTGCTGACCATCACCGTCACGCCGGTACTTGCCCAGTCGTTCGCGCCCGAATACGGCAGCGGCAATATTGTCTCAGGGGCAAATCAAGGCGGTGAAGCCTCCTATGCCCAGGCGCCTGATGACCACTATGCCCAGGTACCTGAGAACCATCGAACGCGTTCTGAACACCTGAGGCATGTTCGCAGGCTTCAGCCTTCCGCTGTAAAATCGGAAGACAATACGAGAAGTAACATGCAAGACTGACGCCAAGGCGTGAGTCAACTTGCAGACTCGAGAAGGCCTCGAACTTTGAGGCCTTCTTTCCTCAAACAAATGTTAGGTCGGTTTGCTAAGCGGTACGGCGGCAATTTTTTCCAGGTTCGCGACGAAGTCGCCTTTGGTTGTGAAGCGTGAATGCTCAAGCTGAAGCGCAATCCCGATGCGGTCCAATCAGAAAGCTACAACTTATTTTTTTGAAGGGCGCCATGTCGGGGCATCTTTTACGTAGGCGCTGGCGCGCCGCATGACGCTCCGTGGTTTTGTGGTCTCGGATTTCACGAATGGCAAGGCGGCAACGGGGTCGCAGTACGGCAACGCCGCCAATCGAGAGGCAGCACTGCGGCCGTTCCACGCCGCGTAGGATCGCGGGCCGAAAGCGCGCTCCATCATTCGCCGACAGTGCGCACGACGCTTGAGGTCGGTCGGTCACTGACGACACTGCCGCCAAACTCTTTCATGATTGCCTCATCGTATTGCGGCAGCGTCTTGACGGGGTCTTTTGCCTTAACCTGCACGATTTTATACCCGCCTGCCTTGAGCTGAGCCAAAAGTTCTGACAGCGCCAGTGAGGTTGGATGCTGGAAGTCGTGTAGGAGGACGATGCCTTTACCGCGCTTATTCAGTTTGGTCATTACGGAGACGACAACCTGCTCGGGCTTGCGAATCTTAAAGTCGAAAGAATCTACGTCGGTCGAGAAGATGCCGATGTTTCGTGAGCCAAGGTAGGCGACCATCTCCGGAGGATCACGCAGCGTCGGAAAGCGAAAGAACGAAGCTCCAGGCTCTCCCAGTGCAGCGCGGACAGCGCTAGCACCTTTTTCGAATTCATCTTTGGCTTGGTCGACGGTTAATTTGGACAAATCGGCATGCGACCAGGTATGCGATCCGATCGTGTGCCCTGCCGCGGACACTTGCTTAAGAATTTCAGGATGCCACATGGCGTGCTTGCCAATGGGGAAGAACAGCGCCTTGGTACATTGGTCCGCGAGCGCTTTAAGAACCGCCGGAGTGTTGCCGGGCCACGGGCCGTCGTCGAATGTCAGCACCACCTCGTGTTCGCGCAGAAAATCGTAGGCCTTGAAATGCTCGAAGCCAAAACCGGGCCCGCCGGTGGTATCAATCTCCACTACCCGGGAGACGCCGAGCGCATCCGGATTCTCGCAGGCCGGGCTCCGCGCGGTGGCGACATTGTAATCGGATGTCGGGAATGCAGCGGAGTTCGCGGACGCTGAAACTGCGGCTGCCAATGGCGTTTGTGGCAGTGGCTGCTCAGCAATCGGACGTGGTGCGATCGTACCGGTCACCAGCTCCGGCTCGGTAACCTTCGCTGGCGTGACCGTCGCCACTGGCCCCCGAGCTGTGAAAACAAGCGTGGAACTGATCACGCCCACGGCCACCGCAACGGCACCTGCGGCAGCCAAAATAATCATTCTGCGCATCGCACTGTCCCCTAAGCTATTTAACCGTCACGATCAGCCGAAACTGGTTAATATTCGGTAGGTTTCAGGTGCGAATCCTGGCACGCTCACCAAAATACTAAGCGATTTCTTCCACGCCGCCTTGAACGCAGCCATCGCCGTCTCTCGGTCCAGAGCGCGCCCCTTGCGGCCCGGCCGCTCGTGAATTCGAGACCTCAAAACCCGTGGGCGTCCTTTGGCACGCCAGCATCGGCATAAAAGATGCGCCGACATAGCAGCCATCTCACAGAACCGGAAGTGAGGCTTCGCCTATTCTTTCGCAGCACGAGCATTGTGGCATTTATTCGTATGGATCGACTTTATGCGCGGCGCTAATCTAAGCGAGATCAAACCCTGCTTGTCGCAGGTCATAGGGAGATCAACATGGAACAGATTCTGATTAACCTCATCACAGGAGCGCTTGGTGGAGTTGGCGCAGGTAAGTCATCGCCGACCTTTGATCTCGGTACGGCTGGCAACATTATTTCCGGTTTGGTCGGAGGCGGGGTACTCGGCCAGATCATCACGTTATTGCTGCCGTCGGTCGTGGCCGCTGCGGAGTCGGGCAATCTGAGTATTGGCGGCATTGTGTCACAGGCGATCGCCGGTGGCGCTGGCGGGGCCATACTCACGGCGCTGATTGGTGCAATCAAAAACAAAGCTGCTGCCTGATGGTCGACCCAATAAGTCCAGACCAGAAACCCTTCAGCTCCAGTGAGCTAAGGGTCCGGATTGATGACTTGTTAGGTGGTCATCGTGGCTAAAGAGCAAGACGTAAACGGCGATGGTCGACTGCGTTGATGTTATCGCAACCGTCCTCAAGCACGACATGCACGGTCACGTCATCGGTCGTAACGAGCGTTGTGCGTCGTGTTATAATGATCCGCATGCCTGCCGGCGCCTTCGGGTTTTTCACTTTGATCCAAGTTCGCGATGGGGGTGAACGATGCGGATTAAGCCCGATCTATTTTGTACCATCCTTTTGCCTTGTCCTGCTCATATTGTTTCAGTGGATCGGATTGATTTGGTGGCTTTGGAATCTTCTTGCGTTGCGCCAATTTCGTACGATTCCCCAAATCATGAGGCGTACTTACTTGATTAGAAGCAGACGAATTTGTCGCTTCTGCCACGGTCGTAATTGAGGCGAGCGCTACCGCCACAATAATGGTGAAGGCTAATTTCATGAGCAGATTTTTTCTTCTTCCCAAGTGAGAGCGCATGGCGTGGTTCGGCGCAGGTGACCGCAAGTTAGACCTGGACAACTCGGCGTTAGTAAGACTTGCGAGCGCTGTGCACACGCAAAACGCTTGCTTGCGCGCCAAATGGTAACACAGCGGCCTCCGGCTGCGCTGTCACTGAGTGCGGTTACCGGCCGGGAACTACAAGTCCCCTGCAAGTGCCATCGCAATATGGTCCCGGTAGCTGGCGATCGCCTCCTGTCCGCGCAGATCCTGGGCTACACGACCCCCATCAATGAACAGAACACGATCAAAGTGGTGTAGATAAAGCGGATCGTGAAGGCTCATCAGGATGGTCTTTCGGCTAAATTCGTTTGCCTTCCCAATGGCCTGATAGAAACGTGCTCGCGTCTCCACGTCACAATTGGCCATGGGCTCGTCGAAAATACCAACGAACATCTTTGGATCGAGAAAGCGATAGAACGCGCCGGCCAGCGCTAGCCGCTGCAATTGTCCAGTTGAAAATCCGCGCCCTGAGGGCCATTGCTCTCCAATCCAGGTTCGCATCCCCTGTGGCAGGACTGCAACAATCTCATCGGCTCCCGAATAGACTAGGGCACGTTTCATTCGATCAATATCGATGTTTTCGCTGACCGAACCCGTGAGCGATCGCGCCAGTTCCATGCCGGGAAGTTCGAGTTCCTGAGTGGCCATAAGCAAATGGTTGAGCCACGATTGCTGACGGACGCTTCGTATCTCATGCCCATCAATCCAGATCGAACCTCCAGCCGGCACATAGATCTTTGCGATGAGCCGTAGAAGTGTCGTCTTACCGGCGCCATTGCGGCCGACTAATGCAACCTTCTCTCCCGACGCAATTTCGACGGAACAGTTTTCAAGAACGGGTATCTCGGTTGACGGATACGAGAACGTCAGATTCTCGATCTTCAGCACCGGCGTATCGCTGAGCTTGATGTCCTGCGCGTGTGTTTCATCGACAAGCGGTTTGGTTTCGAGCATGCGGGCGAGGTAGTCGTAATCCCGCCGCGCGTTCTCCAGCTCTGTGAGCGAGGAGCCGAAACGATGCATTCCCGTGACAAGTAGTGAGAGGCTCCCGCCGATGGCACCCAACTGCAGGTAAGTGTATGAGCCTTCGACAAGTCCGGAAGCAAAGTAGCTGCACATAACTGCCAGCATTGCGACCTCGACAAGACCAATCGTCAGGTTCCATCGACGGTCGAACCTCGCGATGACAAGGGCGTTATTCCGGACTTCGGCAACCAGCTCGCGAAAGTATGACTGATACTTATTATTCAGTTGCCATAGTCTGGATCGCAGACCGGTCCGCGGTGCAACAAGCGCATTTTCAACCTCGTATTTTTTGCGATAGGTGAGCGTCTCAGCTTCATCAAATAACCGTCGCTTGGCCTCGATGAACCAGTCCCTGCCGATCATCGGTGCCGCCGTGAAGAGCGCCAAAATGCCGATGATGGGATCAAGGCTCAGGAGAACGACGGATCCGGCACCAAGCGCTACCACGGCCCCTATCAGGGAGCGCTCCGACTGCCAGAGCCGTGCGGCAGCTCCCGCTCCCCTGTAACGAGCAAGACGTTGCAACTCCATGAATGAAGGATCGAGAAGCCGGCCGAGATCGAGCGACGCCAGTTTTTCCAGTATGCGCTCTTCCATCAGGTTCCAGAGAGCTAGTTCAAAGTTTTTAGCTCGCAACCCGATGGCAGCGGATATTACAGTCTCGGCAAGCCGGTAGCCGAGGTAGAGAGCGATGCCCGCTATAACCGTGACCCATTCAACCTTGACGCTCGAGACAACGTGACCAAGCAGGCCGCCAACAAGGGTGAACAAGCCGAGCTGACTCAATGAATTTGTGGCGCTGCCCGCCCAGGTCAGTGTCACGTAGACACGATCAATGCTCGTCACAATCCGATTGATTGATATGAGCGTAGCTATCGTATCCCGAACGATGCTTACCGCAGGGGTGAAGAATTTCATCACACCCGCCGCTTTCGCTTAGCGTCGTGATGGCGACCATAGCCAGCGGCTTGAACAAAAGGTTTCGATATCGTCCATGCTTTTGAGCAAGTAACCGCGGAATGATTGCCCTTAATAGCTGTGCGACCTCCTCACAGTGTTGCAATTTCAAGTCTTGATATCGGCTGGCAGTTTGCCGCCGTTTTCGGCGAGCTTCGACATGACCTGCTTGTGCAGCCACACATTCATCGCTGCAGAGTCGTTGGTATTACCAGTGTAATGCAATTCCTTCGCCAATTCCTTCCGCGCAGCCAAACTACTATCGAGACCGAGAGCCTTCATCAGGTCGACAATGGAAGTGCGCCACGCAAGCTTCTCACCCTTTGATGCCGCCGCCTTGTCGACAATAGCCGCAACATCAACCGTTTGCGTCTTAGGCGCGGCCGGGGCGACCGTTGGCGAAGCGGATGCCTGCACCTTGGGCGCGGCCGGGGCGGCCGTTGGCGAAGGGGATGCCTGCGCCTTAGGGGCGGCCGTCGGCGAGGCGGATGCCTGCGCCGAGCCATGACCGAAAATCGCGCCCATAATGTTTCCTAAAACACTCATGACATCTTCCTCCTGTCGGGTTCGAAGAACGATGCACTATCCCGATACCATTTTCGGGTCTTGTGCGCTGCTGTATCTGCGTGTTCCAAGAAAAATTTAGCACCTCGCCGAGCCAAGTGCATTTCACATTTGAGCTATCGAGATATCCAGAAGATTGAAGTGCAACGAGGTTTCGGATGCGTGACATGAAACAAGAAAGGCAAGCACAAGGACTAGCCCTCGTCACTCCTCAGCCGGGCTGGTGGGAATACCTCGATAAAGACTCACTCCCGTTTCGAAACGGGTGGCCGCATAGATACTGAAGCATTCGGCTCGAAAAGGTTCAGCCCGACGCCCCACGCCATTTAGCGGCCCACCCGGAGCCGCGGTTCCCGAAATCGTTGCCCAAAAATCGGGAACCGCGGACCGATTTATTTGAATCACTGCGATGAGTTGATTGGACGAGCTGAACCTGCGTAGCGGTATTTTGTCGGCGCTCAGTTGGCTGCATTCACGGCAATATTAACTTGTAGAGAAACACAGCGAGCGTCACCGTCAGCACAAGGAAAAATACTCCAATAACCGTAACAATTCTTTCGCCCAGGCTCGTATAGTAGCGCTTGCTAGGGCGGTAGATCGTAGGGCGCATGGCAGAAGGTGTCACTCGGTGGAAATTGTCGCCCCACAAGTCAGCGCCAAAATATCAAAATTATGACGTTCTGATCCGATTGACGCAGGATGTCAGATTGGGGCTTGAAAGTTAGGCTGTGGGCCCGCTATCGTGCACCGGCTCGCAACTTTGCTTTTGGCGCGTCCCCAAACTCGAAAGAGGTGCGTGCGCACATGCCATGCCCGGCCGCAGGCGGGCGACCTTCTTCACGCCAATAGTTCTACGATGCTCTTGATTAGAATTAAAAACATATAGAGGTCAACGTATCGGCCATGAAAACAGTACCTGTAGAAGAAGCTGTTGCACTGATCCCTGACGGCGCAACTCTAATGATCGGCGGATTCATGGGGGTTGGTTCACCCGAGCGTGTAATTGATGAATTAGTTCGGCAGGGAAAGCGAGGTCTTACCGTTATTGCGAATGATACGGCCGTTCCGGGACGCGGAATCGGAAAGCTTGTGGACGCTAGTCTGGTCGGCCGAACCATTGCTAGTCACATTGGGCTCAATCCTGTGACGCAGCGGCAAATGATCGACAAAAAAATGATTGTCGATCTGGTCCCACAGGGCACCCTTATCGAACGGATCCGTGCTGGCGGTTGCGGACTCGGCGGCGTGTTAACCCCAACAGGTGTGGGTACCATAGTTGAGGAAGGCAAGCAAAAAATCAAAGTGGATGGAAAGAGCTATTTGGTGGAGACCGCACTGCGCGCCGACTTTGCGCTCGTTCATGCGTTCCTTGCCGATTATTTCGGCAATCTCGCTTATGCACTAACGTCGCGAAATTTTAATCCGATCATTGCCATGGCTGGGGAAACGACCATTGTTACGGCAGAGCATATTGTACCTGTTGGGCTCATCGCGCCAGATCACGTCATCACACCCGCGCCTCTCGTAGATTATCTTGTCGCTAACAGGTGAGAACAATGGACGCTCAGACCATCATTGCCAAACGCATCGCGCATGAGCTGAAAAGCGGAATGCTCGTCAACCTCGGGATTGGAATTCCGACCCTAGTGGCGAATTACATCCCAAGTGACCTAAAAGTATTTTTTCAATCAGAAAACGGATTGATCGGCACAGGACCCATACCAGAGGAAGGTATGGCACACCCGCTGCTCACGGATGCAGGTGGGCGCCCAGTAACGGCACTGCCAGGTGCCTGCACGTTTGATAGCGCGATGTCCTTCGGTTTCATTCGGGGTGGCCATGTCGATGTGACGGTGCTTGGCGCACTTCAGGTCGACGCGCAAGGACTGCTCGCGAATTGGATGATTCCTGGCAAGATGGTGCCGGGGATGGGCGGAGCCATGGACCTCGTTACTGGTGCAAAACGCGTGATTATTGCGATGCAACACACGGCAAAGGGCAAGCCAAAGGTAGTTAATAAATGCTCGCTGCCGCTTACCTCGATCAGGCCCATCGACCTATTGGTAAGTGAGATGGCAGTGATTGCCTTTCCGGATGGTCGCGCGACCCTCCTGGAAACCGCGCCCGGAGTGACCGTCGAACAAGTTATTGCTGCTACTGAAGCGAAGCTCGCACTAAGCGACAAAATTTCGGAAATGACTTTGTGATCAGAGAATGAGTCCAAGGCAGTCTAATCATCAACTCGCTCAGATCGTGATCACGGTGTGTGAGTGCGTGCAACCATCTTAGGGTCTCAACCTTTTGACCCACACGAAAAAGTAGGCTGCTTCACAAGTAAGGCAGCAGCCCACACAGATCACTAATCTCGGGTTTTCAGGCTGCGCAGGCAACACGCTTCTGGGCGTCTCCCTCAGCCGCAGTCTTTGGTTGCGCGGGCAGCTGAAGCACCGTTGCCTCTTGACCCGGCCATAGTTGTGTCAGAAGAGCGATGCGTCCGTCCGGAAATTCAAGCGCATCATGGTGTTTTCGTGGTTCGTTCTTATTCACTTGCCGGAAAATTGCCGTCGCGTGAATTAGCGTTTGAGCCTTCCAACCGATGATGAGTTGGTCATCTGAAACGATCACCGAGCCAGAAAACGCAAGCTCAGTTCCCGGAAGAACACAAACCGCCACTGTTGCATCTTCTGCCGCGGCGAACCCACGTGTGCCGGTACCGAAATCACGTGTGGTGAGTTTGTCGCCGACCTTTGCTGGCCGTGACCTTACGTTTTGAAGGCTGTAGTCACACATTGCTGGTACTCCGTATCCGAAGCCCCTCAGCCCACGCATACTAGCGCGTCATTTGTTTCGATCAGACAGGTTTGTTGACCAATTTCTACGTGCTCGATTATCAAGCGGATCGCAAAGAACTTGCGCAAAGGTTGTGGGTCGCTGCAAGGAACCCAAGTACACTGCCGACTGCGATAAAGCATGGGGCAAGCCAGCAGAGCCGGTCGGTTCTTGCTGGTTTGATGAGACCAGCCCACTGAGCTATCGACGCGAGCCCGAATCTTGCGGTCCTCAGGGCGCGACCGTTAAGCAAGAGGTTGCTGGGCCGGGGAGCGAGCCCGCCCCACATTGATATGGGACGAAAGCACAAACGTTACTTAACTGATTTATCTGCAGTACGATCAATCCGACAAAGCTCCGAGGCCATACATCACTCTTAAAACAGGACTCATTTGCAGACCTATCCGATCGAACCACGCTTGAAATACGGTGAGAACCTGGCCAGTGCGGAAAATCTGCGCAAGTCCCGTATTCACTGCGAGGCGAAAGGCCCAATCGCCAAGAGGCAATGCAATTGCATAAGGCTCGACGGACAAATCGTCCGGCAGCATCACCAACGCTTCGGGATTCTTAATGTGAGCGCCAACTAGCAGCAACTTATCGCTTGCAAAACCATCAACATCGCCTGCCTCCAACATGGCAATACCTTCACTGCCATCCTTTACGGAAATGAGGGTTGCTTCAACTTTCTGTTGCTTTAGCTGCGCAATGATCGCCTGCTCGTTGGTTGTACCTAAGGGCACTGCAATTTTCTTGCCTGTCATATCGGAAAACGATCGTATATTAGAAGCTTTCTTTACAATGATGCCGGTACTTTCGAGAAAAATGAAATTCGAAAAGTCAACCTCTTTCATGCGGCCGAGCGTTACAGTGCTCGATCCGCACTCCATGTCAGCTTTGCCACTGGCCACCGCGGAAAAACGTGTCTGCAACGTTACCGGAACCCACTCGATCTTAATGCTGTCAAGTCCAAGCTGATGTTCAAGCGAGCTAACAACGAGTTTGCAGATATCGATACTGAAGCCGGCGGGTTCGCCTTTGTCATTCAAAAATGAAAATGGTCTAGCATCTGCGCGATAGGCAATCTTAATAAGTTTTGTTTTTGTGATAACTTGCAGGCGGCTATTGGATGGGGTTTGGATTTGCGCAGATGCTACGACCGCAGAGAAAAAAACAAAAAATAGAGCGATCACACGACGCATCTTCATCACCTCCAAAGTGGCTCGATTGGGCGATAATATTGCGTGATATTACGTTTTGGTCAAATTAGCATTAGCGCGCGTTATTCGTCTGTCCAATGCTTATCGTAAACTCAGCGGATTGCGGGCGTTTAGTGTAGTACGAAACCCTGCTGTGCTTGCCACGGACGGATTCTATGCGGCAGTCCTCAGGCTCTGCGCGCTTCACCTTTTAGATCAAATTCGATCATCAAGGACGTAGTCGGGCGGGGCCCATCGCCTTGCTTACTTTCTGATATTCGGATTTAAGCGCTCCGCAGCGGCTATGTCGGCTTCCGCACCAGCTTTGTCCCCAATTCTCTGCTTATCGAGACCTCGATACAATAACGCGTCGGCGTCGTTTGGATTGAGCCGGATCGCCTCGTCGTAGTCGGCGATGGCGCGTACGTAGTCATATTTGCTTTCGTAGGCCAGTGCTCGGTTGTAGAAGGCGATAGCGAGGTTTTCTTTTTGCTCCGTTCCGGACTGAATAAGGGCGGTACAATTTTTAAGCTGCTGATCCCAGTCAATATCCGGATTTCCAGTACAACCCTGCCAAAGTGGAGAAAGCTGTGCGTTGACGCAAATTGTCGAGGCGGTAAGCACGACGATTGCTGAAACACACCGCGTTGTTAGCGACAATCTATTCTCCTTCTAGGCATTCAGCGTGTTCCAGGCATTCAGCGTGGCGCAAAGTTATTCCCCGGCTAGGATAACTAACGCATTATTTGTGTCACGTGGCTGATGATCACATCGATCAAAAAATGCTCCTGATAACAGGCGGCAGATTTTGCCGTGCACGGCCAAATTAATCGCCCGGGGCGAATGATTGGGCGCTTTGATTTTGAGTAGTAAGATCAATAACTTGGGCGGTGGCCGCAAGGAAGACATGTAATTTTTCCGAGTACTGTGACTTTTCTGCACTAGCTGAAAATTCGAGACGTGCGATAGTGGATTCGCTGTTTAAACAGGGGCACCTCATGAAAAAGATGCTAGTGGTAATTTGCTCTTTGGTACTCGCCTTGGGCCTCGCTGGTTGTGGTTGGGCCGGCAAGGGCAAGGCTCCGATTATTGGCAAGGGTAAAGCGCCCGCACCAGTAGTGACCAAGGGCTGAACTCATTCACCAGAGTAGGTCCGGAGCCAGGGTGGTAACCAAACCACAAGCACCTTAAGCGCCTGCATTACGACGATAGACATAAAGCCCCAGCTGCATGCGGCTGGTGTGTGTCTCTCGTGTCACTGTTTTGTCGAGCGATGCTTCGTGGACACACTGCCGACCGCGGTCAAGAAAATGACCGGCTGAGCAATTCGAGTGCAATCAAAAAGGCTCCCGGACAATTCCTTGGGGCCTTTTCTTCCTGGGGCCTTTTCGTTGGTTGACATAGCTGTATCGCGATAGATGTGGGCAGTAGCCAAGTCTGATTTTGCGATACAAAGCAGGAGACAACAAATTGGGGATGGCCAACATTGAAATTGGCTGATTAGTACGGAGCTCGTCGTGAGATTTCCTCTTGGTCTGCTCGCGATAACAATCGCGATGTCATTGTTTGGTACCTGTGCTGCGAATAGTGCGCCTAGTGGTACCCAAGCGGCAGGTTCGGAGCAATCCAGGCATACTGGCGAAACGGGCCAAGTATGGTCGCTCCAGACTCCCTTCGGCATAATTTATGAGCGTATTCCGACCAAAGAGGTGGACTATCCAAGCACGCGCCCCGCAGGAACGATTGTCGTCAATACCAGCAAACGGCGACTTTACTACCTACTAGGTGGCGGCAGGGCGATCAGTTATGGTATCGCCGTCGGCATGGAGGGCTATGGTTGGTCGGGCGTCACCACCGTTGCCGACAAGCGCGAGTGGCCGGATTGGACGCCTACGCCAGATATCCTGAAGCGCCTTCCCAATCTGCCACATCACGTGCCGGGCGGGCCGGACAATCCACTGGGGGCGCGGGCTCTCTATCTTGGTGGTACGCTATATCGCATCCATGGGACGAACGAGCCCTGGAAGCTTGGTGGTAGTGTATCATCAGGCTGCATTCGTTTGTCCAACGAGGACATTGTCGACCTGTACAATCGTACAAAACTTGGTGCCACGGTAATTGTGCAATAGTAACGGCCGCTAATTCATTCGTTAACAAAAGCCAGTATTGTTCGCGAGCGGGCAGTTCTTTCCAGAAATAAATTTTCGGACTGCAAAATCCGAGAAATACGTCTTAGTCGGCTCGTGCGCTCTGGCGTATGAGATCAGCCGCAAGGTCGCCGAGTGCCGGTCGCGCTAGCGCAACAAACGGCAATGGCCGCGTAACTTCGATCGCAGCCAGCCCGAGCCGAGCGGTAAGCAATCCGTTGAGCATGCCCTCGCCCAATCGGGTTGAGAGCTTGGCGACGACGCCGTGGCCGAGCATCTGCTGCATCATGCTGTCGCCGATCGCGAGCCCGCCGGTTACCGTCAGGTGTGCCACGCACAGCCGCATCAAACGGATCAGTCCGAGAGTACTTGGCCGCCCGCCATAGAGGTAAGCCAGCCGCCGTATAAGGCCTAGCGCGGTTGCAAAAACGAAAAGCATATCGAGCATCGCGCGCGGACTTACCGCCGTCACGATAGAGACCCGCACCGCTGCCGCGCTGACCAGCTGTTTTGCTTCCTGATCGAGTGGCGTCATCAAGCTACGTTCGGCCAGGCGTATCAGGTCGGCCCCGTCGATGATGTCGTCGATATGGCTCGCAAGCATCTTGCGGGCGCGGGCAAGGTGCGGTGCATTGCTGGTGAGCCGCAGGAGCGCGCGGGTAATCGCGATACCATCGGCCCGACGGTCGCTAACGATCGTGGCAGCCACGCGGTCGCGGAGTTCCTCAACTGCCGAAAGCTGCAACAAGCTGCGCAGTTCATGGATAGCGATAACGAGGAGCGCGAGTGCGGCGATTGCACCGAACGACACTCCAAGCCAACCGAGTACCTGACTGTGTGCAAAGAGATCCTCAACGAGACGCGTAGCAGCAAGACCCAAGCCCAGCGCGACGAGCCCGCCGAGCGCTGACCAGAACAGGGTCGCCCAGCGAAAGCGTTTTCTTGGTTGCGCGCTTGCGGCCACGATTGGCACCGGAAGCGTCGTCACCTCCGGCTCTGGCGTGATCCGGATGGCTTTGGCGCTTGCCTTTATATCGGCTTCAGTAACGACCACTTTTGGATCGTTCAATGCGAACGCAGTCGGGCGACGGGATTGCGTGCTCATTGCAGATGGCTTCCTATTAGGAATTGAAGGGCGCGATCAAGGCGGATATGTGGGAACGACGGTTCGCCGCTCTCGTCGGTTTGCAAGGCGGGCGGGAGCAGCCGCAGGAAGCGGAAATCGGCATCCTGCGCCGACGCTTTTGTAAGACCATGAAAGGCATCGGCGTCACTGAATAAGGTTTCTGGATCGACCGGTATGTCCCCGGGAAACATGGCCGCCTCAGTCTGTCCGTCAAATTTCTGGCGGCCCAGGATTTCGCCAGCGGTCGGTACGCCGACAATCGCCGGAAGATGCTCACGCCCTTGCTGGATCGTCGCCTCGTGAGTTGCCCGCACCGCCGCGAGGGCAATGACGTCAACTTCTGAGCCCGCAAATTGTGCCTGCGTCACCGCGTGGTCAGTCATCCGTCGTAGGATCGCTTCCAGCCGGTCATGGCTCGAGTGATGAAGATGGTCGGCTTTT
>Ga0207803_1000078_pt1 | contig 16995 bp, 16 predicted proteins | sample LuqExpMetageno41_FD_187799 | JGI IMG/M metagenome (GOLD analysis project Ga0207803, IMG submission 187799) | Tropical forest soil microbial communities from Luquillo Experimental Forest, Puerto Rico - Sample 41 (SPAdes) | ecosystem: Environmental > Terrestrial > Soil > Tropical forest ...
GTGGCGCCAGCGTGACCATATTTCCTGCAAACGAGGGATCTTCACAAAACACATTGCAACGATTCTGCTTGGTCGACGCCTTGCCGCCACGGTTCCACCACAGCGACTCTGTCGTTCTCGATAGGAGCGTTGGCTGCCAATTGTTTGCGCACAAGTGCTCGCTACAATGCCGCATGCTGCGAACCTCCCGTTTAAGCTTCAGTTTGTCCGGGGTTGCGTTGAACCGTCGTGCTTGGCTCACCTGCGCGATCGCTGGCGGCGTGAGTCTGGTGCTCGCCAGGCCGCTGTTCGCCGCTCAGTCACCGGCTTTCGCGCATTGGGTCGCGATCTTTCGTGCCCGCGCTCTGAACCGCGGCATCTCGGAGCGAACCTATGACCGCGTGATGGATGCGGTTATCCCGGACCCCACCGTGTTCGAAGCGGTGCGCTCGCAGCCGGAGTTCACCGAATTGCTGTGGCAGTACATCAACCGCCGCTGCTCGGAATGGCGCGTCATTACCGGCAAAGAGCGCGCCAAGGAATATGCCAATCTGCTGACGCGGCTAGAGAAAGACTACGGCATCGACCGCTACACGCTGCTCGGCTTGTGGGGCATGGAGTCCTCGTTTGGCGACCTGGTAGTCAATCCGAAATACATGCGGCCGGTAATCCCGGCGCTGGCGGCGCTCGCCTGGGGCGAACCGCACCGGCGCTCTTATTGGGAAGCCGAGCTGCTCAACGCACTCACGATCGTTGACCGCGGCTGGGCGCAGCCCGGAGAGATGATCGGCTCCTGGGCCGGCGCCATGGGGCATACGCAGTGGATGCCCGAGGTGTGGCTCAACATGGGAGTCGACTACGACCATGACGGCCGCATTACACCGTTCGGCAAACCCGACGATTCCCTCGCGGGCACCGCGCGTTATCTCGTCGAGCGCGGAAAATATCGCCGCGGCGAAGCTTGGGGCTGCGAGGTGAGATGGCCCGGCCGCGAACTCAGCGGCTGGCGTACCTACGAACAATGGCACGCCCTCGGTGTAAGACGCGCCGACGGCGCGCCCTTCGCCCGGCCTGGCGATCTCGTAAAGATGTGGATACCGGTGCGCGGCGGCCCGCCCTTCCTGATCGGACAGAATTTCCGCGCTGTCTATTCCTACAACCCGTCCACCAGCTACACGCTCGCGTTAGTGCATCTCGGCGACCTCATCCGCGGCGATCCGCCTTTTCACCAGCAGTTTCCCGGCGGCGAGCGCAAGCCGACTCTGGAAGAGGTGAAGGAGATCCAACGTCGGCTCAACGAGCGAGGCTTCAAGACGGACGGTATTGACGGCCGCACCGGCAGCGACACGGTCAAGGCGATCCTCGCTTTCCAGAAGAAGGTCGGCATGCAGCCGGCCGACGGCTATGCCGGCCTGAAGGTGCTGGCAAGGTTGCGTCAGGGCTCATGATCCGGTTCAAATGGGGCCAATGCCCCTCTGGGCGGGAGTCGACAGGATTCTGCAGTGTCGAAAACCCAACGCTATAGCGCCCAAATCTCACCTGTTCGCGACGCCACAATCGCCAAGCTCGACCGGCCGGTTCCCGCCGGCATCAACGCGCCCGGCTTCGGAAGTGACGTGGTCGCCGACGCCCTACGCGCGCTCGACATTTCCTATATCGCCCTCAATCCGGGGGCGAGTTATCGCGGCCTACACGACAGCCTGGTGAATTACCTTGGCAATGAGAGACCACAACTACTGCTTTGCCTGCACGAAGAAAGCGCAGTCGCCATCGCGCAGGGCTATGCCAAGGTCACCGGAAGGGCGATGGCCGCGGCAGTCCACTCCAATGTTGGCTTGATGCACGCCACCATGGCGGTGTTCAACGCTTGGTGCGACCGCATGCCGATAGTGGTGCTTGGCGCGACTGGACCGGTCGATGCCACCAAGCGGCGGCCATGGATCGACTGGATCCACACCGCACGCGACCAGGGCGCGCTGGTGCGCGGCTACACCAAATGGGACGACCAACCTGCCTCCCCGGTCGCCGCACGCGAAGCCGTGCTGCGCGCCGGTTGGATCGCCAACACCGCACCGCAGGGGCCGACTTATGTCAATCTCGACGCTAGCATGCAGGAAGCTAAACTAGCGGAACCCGTCCTCCCCATTGACGCGCAGCGCTACATGCCGCCGGTCGAAAGCGCGCCCTCGACCGAAGCAATCAAGCGAGCAGTCAAGCTTTTGCGCGCCGCCAAACGTCCGGTGATCCTCGCCGGCCGCGTATCGCGCAGCCTCGAAGCGTGGAACGAGCGCGTACAGCTCGCCGAGCGGCTGACCGCGCGCGTCGTAACCGACCTGAAGGTCGCGGCCGCCTTCCCGACCGATCATCCGCTGCACGCCGGCGCGCCCGGTGGCACGGTGCTGGCGCCGGAAGCCGTCGCGGCAATTCGCGCAGCCGACGTCATCCTCAGTCTCGATTGGGTGGATGTCGCTGGCACGTTCGAGCATTGCGGCGGCGATGTCGTCGGCAAAGTGGTGCAGGTCTCGATCGACCACCGGCTGCACAACGGTTGGAGCATGGATTACCAAGGCCTGCCGCCGGTCGATGTCATGATCGACTGCGAACCGCACGCCGCGGTGTCTGCCCTCCTGGCGGCGCTTGGACTGGGCGAGCCGCGCGCGTTGGCCAAATCCACACATGAATTTCCCAAGCTCGCCGAGGGTAAGCTCACGGTCGATCATCTGGCCGACGCGCTGCGCCGCGCGGTCGGCGCTCGCCCAACCACCCTCACCCATCTCTCGCTATCGTGGAACGGCGCTAGCTGGCCGTTCCGCCATCCGCTCGACTATATCGGCTCCAACGGCGGCGGCGGCGTTGGCGGTGGCCCGGGCATTTCGGTCGGCGCAGCGCTGGCTCTTAAAGGCAGCGGACGTCTGGCGGTCGCGATTTGTGGCGACGGCGACTTCATGATGGGTTGCAGTGCGCTATGGACCGCCACGCATTATAACATTCCGTTGCTGATCGTGGTTGCCAACAACCGCTCATTCTTTAATGACGAACTGCACCAAGAGCGGGTCGCGCGCGTGCGCAACCGGCCGATAGAAAACCGTTGGGTCGGCCAGCGCATTTCCGAGCCGGACATCGACCTCGCCGGCATCGCACGTGCGCAAGGCGCGCAGGGCTTCGGCCCCGTGACCAAAGCCACCAATCTCGGGGCGGTCTTCGCCAAGGCAATCGCGGCGGTCGAAGCCGGTGCGGTCGCGGTCGTCGATGTGCGCGTCGAGCCGGGCTATGCTGCCGCGGTGACCGCGGCGATGACGCGCAAGAGCGAATAGGCCATGTCACTTGCGCCAAACGCGGATGACGCCATCCTAGCGGTGGACGATGTTGTTGTGCGGTTTGACACGCCGGAAGGTCCAATCACGGCGGTCGACGATGTGTCTTTCAAGGTTCGCCAGGGGGAGTTCCTTTCGGTCATCGGGCCTTCCGGCTGCGGCAAGTCGACGTTGTTCAACGTGATCGGCGGGCTGCTCAGCCATCACGACGGTGTCGTCAGCGTCGGCGGCGAAACCATTTCCGGGCCCCACCATTCGATCGGTATGGTGTTCCAGGAGGAATCGACGTTTCCCTGGCGCACTGTGATCGACAACGTAGCCTTCCCGCTCGAACTCGTCGGTATGCGGCGCGCCGAGCGCATGGAGCGGGCGCGCTATTTCATCGGCATGGTCGGTCTCAACGGTTTCGAGAACCGCTATCCCGGCGAACTGTCCGGTGGTATGCGCCAGCGCGTCTCACTCGCGCGCACGCTCGCCTCTGAGCCGAAGATTTTGCTCATGGACGAACCATTCGCCGCGCTCGACGAGCAGACGCGGCTGTTGCTAGGCGACAAGGTGCTGCAGATCCAGCAGCAGTTGAAGCAGACCACCCTCCTGATCACCCACAACATTACGGAAGCGGTGCAGATGTCCGACCGCATCCTGGTGATGACCTACCGGCCCGGCAAGGTGAAGCGCATCGTTAACATCGACCTGCCGCGCCCGCGCACCTCGGAGATCGTCACTAGCGTGGCGTTCGGCGGCTATGTCGCGAAGATCTGGAACGACCTGCGTGAGGAAGCGAGCCGCGGTATGAAGGACGAGGAGGCGCACGCCCTGCACCACGAAGGCGTCTCGTCATGACCGACCTTGCAGCACCGCGACTTTCGCCGCGCCGCCGCTTTGTTGCACCGGCCTTCGGCATTGCGGCCTTGGTCGGCGTGTTCCTAATCGGTGAGCTTCTGGTGCAGATCGGTGTCATCAACCGTTTCATAGTGCCACCGCCCTCGGAAGTGATGGGAAGCTTTCATCGCATCGTCAGCGAGGAGCGCGTGTTTAGCCGGTTCCTGTTCACCGCCACTGAATGCCTGATCGCCGGCATCATGCTCACGGTTTTCGGGCTTGCCGGCGGCGTGCTTATGCACCGCTTCAAGCTGCTGCAGCAGGCCTGCGAGACCTGGGTCGCTGCACTCGCCGCGGCGCCGCTAGTGCTGATGTATCCGCTGTTCCTGGTCATCTTCGGCCGCACCATCTGGACCATGATCATCATGGGCTTCGTCGCCGGGCTGCCACCGGTGATACTGAAGACCATTGAAGGGATGTCGACGACGCGAAAGGTGCTGGTCAATGTCGGGCGTAGCTTCAATCTTTCCGCCACCCAGCAGTTCTGGAAAATCCTCTTGCCAGCAGCTTTGCCAACGATCTTTGTCGGTGTCCGGCTCGGGCTGATTTTTGCGCTGATCAATATAGTCGGCACCGAATTCCTGATTAATTTCGGTGGCCTTGGCCATCTGATCGCGGACTTGGCGGAGCGTTACGATCTGGCCGGCACCTATGCCGCAATCTGCTTCGTCATTCTGGTGAGCGTCGTGTTTTTCATTGTCTTGGAAAAGGTCGAGCGATGGCTGAGACCGTTCGGGTCGCGCTAGAAACCCCTTAATTGCCTAGCTTTCTCTCCCGCTAAATGCCATTAGCTACCATTTGCCGCGCGATCTGTGCCCGGATTGTGCCCACCTGTTGCTTCTCAGGCTGGCTTCTTGGCTGCCCTTAGTACGGCATCCAGTTTTGCGGCGGCTTCCGCCTGCATGTTCGGCATCTAGTGACTGTAGATATCCATAGTCACCGAGATGCTGTGAAGCCTCTCCTGCATAATCTTTGGATGTACGTTTTCCGCCAGCAGATGTGAGGCGTGGCTGTGCCGCAAGCCATGCAGACGCACTGCGCTGCCTCTTGCCTTCATGAAGTCCGACACCGCCTCCGTGATGCCTTTCGGCTTCGGGCTGCTGCCGTCCTCACGCGTAACGATGCGCGTGCTGCCGTCCGGTCGAATGCCAAGCCGCAACAGTTCTTGCGCGTGTTTAGCCCGCCAAGCTTTCAGTTCCGACCCCGGCCTTGGTGCCAGGGTTTTTCTTATGGCGGCCATGGCGTGGCGCGCGGTGGACAAAACTGCAGTTGAGGAACGACCAACTGCGGTTACACTGTCACCCGCAATGGCGAAGATTATAGCAACGGCTCACATTGTCCTCTCCATCAGCGCAACCATGCTGGTTGGATACGCTGAAGCAATGGAATTTAGAATTTGTGCGAACCACAATGACGCTGCGGCTTGTGGGCGCAATTGCAAGATAATTGGGAGTGTGGAATTTCACGTGCAGCCTCCGCGAACGGTGGCGGTGAAAGTCATGCCTAGGAAGTCCATTTTGCGCCGCCAGCCCACCATATACAGTTTGGAGAATTGCGTGATCATAGACGAAAGAAATTGGTCATGTTCAGTTCGACAGGAAGGCGTTATGGGGCGCCACGAGATGGTAGACGGGAGGTATCGCACGGAAAATTTAATTGACGGCAAATGGTGGCCAAGTCATTGCGCGCGATAACGGAGGCATGAGGAGTTCGGCGCTCTAAAGGCCTTCCTCCTTTCTTATTCGTGAGTCCTCTTCTGCCCTGTGCTTTTCAGAACTCACAAGATGCTCATAATAACGTCGCCGGTGCTGATAATTTGAGTCTTCGAGCACCCGGTATCTCCAGATGATCAACCCAGCCCCGGAGAGCAGAAGCAATATGAAGATTAATTTCATGGCGGTTCCTCGCTTGGACGGGAACTGCTTAAAAGTTAAATCCAAGAGTAGTACGGCGGTATTGTCCCTAAGGCCCCTGGGGCAAATTGCCGCAGCGGTGCAGGTGCTGGACCGCTGGATTTTTGATTTTTGATTTTTTTTGGCAGAAATGTCGGTGGAGAACTTTCAATCAAAGCTTGGTTCGGTATGCCTTCCACGCCCTTCTAAAAATCAATACCAGTGCGGCGACGAAAACAACCGCGATCCACCATCGAAAGGTATCAAAACGGGGATCATCCTTTGCCAAGAATAGCTCCGGTACGAAATTGAGAATATCCAAAATTAGACCGGCAATCCGGTGAAGCATTGGGCATCTCGAATCGCTCAGGGAAACTCTAGATCATAGACGCAAAAACGCCTGGGCAGCCCGTGGTTTGTAATAAACGTCCTGCCCGACCGAGTATTTGTGGCTCATATCTATAGCGGTTCAATGAACGGCAGTTCTTCGAGGTGGCTATCAACGGCGGCCATGCAATGCTTGATGTACGCATGCCGCTCTTGCTTCGAAACAAACTTTTTCGCAGCCTGTCGGCTGCACTCCGCTTGCAACGACGCACGGGCCGAGGCGCTGTTCGCAGACTCAGCGCGAACGCCAGTGGCTAGCAGCACCAGCGACAAAAACACCAAAACAAGCCGGTAATACACAGCGTTAATCCCCAGCTCGGCATAATACAGCTGATGCAGTAACAATCAATGAACACAGTGCCAAATTTTTTATTTTGCAATTTTTGTCTCACTAATGTCGGTCGACAAAGAAAAATCTTCGGACGTTACCGACCATCTTTGCAGGGGTCCGGGGGTATACTAGGGACCCAGTTGGCCCACTCGGCCCAAAATCCAAGAAATGGCTCAAATCGCAGCCGGCTGCTCCGGCGGGAGGACGAACAATGAAAAAGATAGCAATCATTACAGGACTGACCGCACTTGTTGCGGCTGGCCCGGCGCTGACCGACGAATTCACCGACAGGGCAATGAAGGAGCAACAGGTTTCGGGAGAATTATCTAAGCTTCTACCACCAATAACTCAGGATGCTTTAGATGAAATTCTCATCACAGCCGAGCAAAAATATCCGGACGTCCGACAGCTTGCCCTCCGCGAGCTTTTTATTCTGTCCGCGATTCGATTTGCTCAATTGAGCGCTGCAACCAAGGCGGCAAAAGAGAGAGCGGCCGCCGGCAAGGATGGTCGCTAAATGACCCCGTAGCATGGTGCGCTGACTCGCGCATGCGCTATTTCGACTCGGCCTTAGTCGGACAGCCACCAAAGCAGGAAAACGAATTCTACAGGCTAAGTGCGCCAAAAATCCCGGAATGGCCTAGCGCTCAGTTCCGAATATCGAGCGGTGTGCTTGATGTCGGAATGACCCATCCAGAGCTGTAGTCGTCGCGTATCATGGCCAGCATCAGCCAGGAGATGACCGCAGGTGTGTCTCAGCATGTGTGCGTGGCAATATTCCAACCCAGCCTTATCGCCTGCGCTGGCGAGCATCTTGGCGACGTTGAACCTGGTCATTGGACCGCCGCGCTCTGATACGAAGCAAAAGGCCGATGCCGACTTGGCTTCGATTTGACACCGTTTAAGCTCACGCAGCGCCCTTATCTCGTCGCCCTGCATTGGATGAACTGAGGCAATGCCATTCTTGAGCCGCCTGACGTGCAGGTGACCCTTGGCAAAGTCCACCTGATCCCATTTGAGGTCTACGGCCTCGGTGACCCGCAAACCATGGCGAGCCATCAGCAGGATCAGCGTGGCATCACGGTGCCCATATCGGCCCTTGCGGGCTGCCTTGATTAGCTGTCCTAGCTGAGCCTCGGTCAGATAGCGCGGCCTGTTGCTACCCTTCATGGCAGTGCCTTGGCGAGCGCAGCGCGGGCCTGTCCTAACCAAGCCTCGCAATCCGGATCATCCATCGCCTCGATGATCGAGTAAGCGTCTTTCAGCAGCGCCACCAGCTCCCGGCGCTCTTCGGTGACGCGGGCCAGGTCGAGCCTCACCTGTGACATATGCCGTGCCATGGTAACTCTCCACATTTCACTGCTTGGCGGACCGATTGCAGCCCCAGGATTTACGAGGAATTTCAGCAATCAGCCGTTCTTAACACTCCACAAAGTACGCTCTTTGTGGAAAGTCAGGAAGGCCAATTCAGCACAATTTTGAGTCGTATTTAGAGGCTGTTTTGAATCTTTATTGCGGCCGCTTTGGCCTAAAATTCAAGCAATCCTGGAAGGTCGTTAGTAGCCTAGGTTGACACTTTTGGTTGCGCGATTTACCTGCCGCGCAATAATCAAACGCGCTCACAGACGCCAGTGAGTGCTTCCTGCATCTTGCCGCCGGATGACCCCCGTCCGGCGGTTTTTCTTGTCACGATTGCGGTAAGCAGTAATGGCGGCACAATGGTGTCGAACGACAGCCCCGTAGCTCGCGCTTGCCGTCTCTTCAGCGGCATCGCCCATCAAGTTCCAGGCCGTAATCCGAAAACATAGATCGAAGGGCGTCTAAGCAACGGCTATCGCGCAAATAATGATATTAGTAGGGCCCACTCCTTGCGAGCCCTACTGGATGCTTCTGCGGGTTATAACTCTTCAGCCGATGTATTCGGCTCGTTTCTGCTCGTCGGCTTCCTTCTCCGTCTTGGGCGCCGCCGGAAGCTGTAGCACCGTTGCGTTCTGACCTTCCTCAAGATGGGTCAGAAGAATCTGCTGGCCGTCCGGCATTTCAAGGACATCGTGATGCACATTCGGCTTGTCCTTATCCTTTTGACGGAAGATGGCGGTGGTAAACCGGCCCTCGATGCTCGTGCCTTGATCATGCGACCAACGGAGCTTGATAGGCTTGTCAAAGGCAAGCTCGGTGCCGGGAAGAATGCAAACCGCCGTCGCGTCACCAATCGGATCGTCAACTGATTTGAATCCGATGGTGCCGCGTCCGAAATTGTGGCTTACCAATTTGTCGGCCACGACTGCGGGACGGGACTTGGCGTGTTGGAGACTGAAGTCGCACATGGTCCGGGACCCTTTCATGGTTCGGGTTGCGGCGAGAAGCGAATCGCCTTTAGCCGATCATACTCCCGATTTGCGGCGTACGCCGAAATCCCAATGACAAGTAACAGTCAGGGAGAGGGGCCGAATTTACTGCTAGCCAGCAGAGATCGATTGATGGCCGCCTTTCAGAGCGCGGTGCCACCCAGCTGCTGCTCGGCTGAAATACGCGCCGAGCTGCCGCCGGAGCAGTGATCGAGGCGGAGCGTTAGGCAGCACGCTGATCCGCCGCTGCGCTGAAAAGCATGAAGTGGGGTCTCGAGAACGTCGTAGCCCCGTTCCTCCAGGGTCGAGCGCAGCGCGAGGCTACAACTTGAAAGTACAATCGTACGATGAATACAGACTGCGTTGGCAGCGAAACGCGCCGCGTCGGTTTCGTCGATTTCGATCCGCTCTCTCGAGGCGACGTGGCCATGAATCGTCGCCAAGGCGGCTGGCGTAAAGGCTCGCGGATAATAGATGACGCTCCCACATGGCAGCGCGCAGAACGCGGTGTCGAGGTGATAAAAACTCGCCTGCGCCAGCGGCAGGCAGAGGCAAGGGATGCCTAATTGCTTCTCAAGAATGCGAGCGGCGGCAGGTTCCGAGCGAAAACCGCAGCCCATCCAAAACAGCCGACGCCAAGAATCCCAAATGCAATCGCCGGCGCCTTCCAGCACGATGCCTGCTGGCAGCCGAGTGATCTGGTGGACCAAGCCGCGTTCAGCAAGCTTAGCGAACGCGGCCGCAAAGATCGGCTCCTCGTCTCGCCGCTCGGAATGGCGGAAACGCGAGAGCACGACCTTGCGATCAAGCACGACCGCCGCGTTGGCAGTAAAGACAAGATCGGGCAAGCCAGGTGCGGGTTTTAGAGTTTCGATCGTGGCGCCCGCAGCGAGCAGGGCGTGTCGTAAACCTACCCACTGGCGATCTGCCTCCATTTCTAGAGTAGCGCTGCTCTCCGCCCACGCTCGAGGATCCATCCAGGGATTGATGCTGTAACTGACGGCGAAGTGCTGCGGCGGGCACATAAAGAAGCAAGGCTGTGATCCCTCTGCGGTGTGTGTAGTGTGTATGTTCATCCTCGCTCTGCATTTTTCAGATTGGAGCCGCTGCTTCCGCGACAAATCTGCCGAGAAAATGGCAAACATGTTGCTCGCGGCACCGTTCGAGCAAATCTACTCGACGCGCTTGTGAGTCGTAGCGCCGTACATCATTTGGCATCGGGCGTGGTCGGACAATGCCCGCTACCCATCCAAAATGGAGATTTTGTGCGTTGTCCACATGCCAGTACTGTGCGGCCCTTTCTGAGTCATTGGGGCCGATCGGTCAATGTCCGCGTGAAGCGGAGCGCCGCGTGAAACTCCGTGATCCTGGGTCTCGAATTTCACGAGTGGCAGGGCAGCGATAGGCCGGAGTACGGCAACGTCGCGAGAAGCTGCCGCCGCCAAGAACCTGAAACGCGGCTTGCTACCATTTTGCTACCCAACCATTCGATACTGCGCGATACTTGCGAATACGGCGACAGTTACGGACAGCAGAAAATGCTTGATTTTCCGTACTATTCGATACTGCTCGACACTACTCGATATGGGAGATCTCGATGGCTGAGACCGGTCGCCTCAGACTGGCGACGGTAGCCGCTCCGGCGATGAGCCCGGTGACGCTCTTGCGCACCACCATTATCCTCGGCGTATTGGCGGTGTGGGAATTCCTTGCCCATTCCGGCTGGCTTTACCGCGACGTGGTGCCCTCGCTGCTGTCGATCGGCCGCGCGCTCGCCGAGTTGCTCACGAGCAGCGACTATTATTTCCATCTCGGAGTTACCGCGGCCGAGATCGGCGCGGCGCTAGCGATTGGCGGCCTGTCCGGCCTGTTGGTCGGCCTGGTGCTTGGCGCCAACCGCTTCCTGTCGCGTGCGTTCGAGAGCTATCTTTACTATCTCGGCCCCGCGCCGAAGATCATCTTCTTCCCGGTTATGATCATGTGGTTTGGCGTCGGACCGGAATCGAAGGTCGCGCTCGGCGTGCTGTCCTGCTTCTTCCCGGTCGCGCTCAGCGTCGCCGCCGGCATGCGACAGATCGACAAGGTGCTGATCCGCGTCGGCGAAAGCTTCCGCGCCACGACGGTACAGATGGCGCTGAAGATCTATCTGCCGGCCATGCGCTATCCGATTATCAACGGCTTTCGACTCGGCTTCGGCTTTGCGCTGATCGGCGCGTTGCTGGCCGAAACCAAGCTATCCAACAAGGGAATCGGCTTCCTGATCATTCAGGCGTACAGCGTCTTCGAGATGCCGCGAATGTATGCAATGCTGATTGTGCTTTTCGTGCTGGCGATTGGCGCCAATGCGCTGATCGGGCGGCTCGGCGGGGTCCAGAGTATCACGCAAGTTTGATTTTCAGTACGAGAGGACACGACATGACCACCGCACTCTCGCCGCAAGCAGTGCCAGCGCAGGCCGTGGTGTTACCGAAGAACCGTGGCACTTACTACGGAGGCGCATGGCACGACCCGAAATCGGGACGCTTCGTCGATACGCTCAACCCCGGCACCGGCCTCTCGCTCGGCAAGGTGGCGGACTCTGGGCCCGAGGATATCGATGCGGCGGTGGCTGCAGCGAAGGCCGCATTCAAGGAATGGCGGCACGTGCTGCCGCTGGAGCGCGCTAAGATTCTGCGGCGCATCGCGCAGATTTTGCGAGAGAACGCCAACGAGCTCGCCATGATCGACGCCGCCGACTGCGGCAATCCAGTGCGCGAAATGGTCTCTGACGCCATGGTGGCCGCCGCGCAGATGGAGTTCTTCGCCGGCTTCGTCACCGAGATGAAGGGTTCCTCGATCCCGATGGGTCCCGACGTCGCCAACTTCTCGGTGCGCGAGCCACTCGGCGTCGTCGGCCGTATCATCCCGTTCAATCATCCGCTCATGTTCTGTGCCGGCAAATCTGCCGCTCCACTTGCCGCGGGCAATACCGTGGTGGTGAAACCGCCCGAGCAAGCACCGCTCTCTTCGCTGCGGCTTGCTGAACTGATTGACGGCCTGTTGCCACCGGGCGCCTTCAATGTCGTGCCCGGCGGGCGCGATGCCGGGCAAAGGCTTGCGAGCCACCCGGCGGTGGCGATGATCGCGCTGATTGGTAGCGTGCCGACCGGCCGCGCAGTGATGAAAGCGGCGGCCGATACGGTCAAACGCGCGATGCTCGAACTTGGCGGGAAGAATGCCCTGATTGCGTACGCTGACGCCGATCCGGACGAAGTCGCCGGCGCCGTCATCGACGGCATGAACTTCACCTGGTGCGGCCAAAGCTGCGGCTCGACTAGTCGCGCCTTCATCCACGAGACGATTCACGACGCGGTGCTCGAACGCATAAAGGCCAAGATTTCGAACTTCAAGCCGGGCATCCCCACCGATCCGACCACGACGATGGGCGCGATCATCTCCAAGACGCAGTTTGACCGCGTGATGAGCTACATCGAGACGGCAAAGCAGGAGGGCGCGCGCGTGATCGCCGGCGGCGGCTCCCCGTCCGACCCGCTGCTGGCCAAGGGCTTTTACGTCGAGCCGACGGTGTTCGCCAACGTCAACATGTCGATGCGTATCGCACGCGAGGAGATCTTCGGGCCGGTGCTCGGCGTTTTCAAATGGAACAACGAGGCCAAGATGCTGGCGGAGGTCAACCAGGTCGAATACGGCCTCACCGCCTCGATCTGGACCAACGATCTCTCCACCGCGCACCGGACCGCAATGGCGGTGGAAGCGGGATTCGTGTGGATCAACGAGGTCGGCAAGCATTTCCTCGGCGCGCCGTTTGGCGGCTTCAAGCAGTCGGGACTGGGGCGCGAGGAATGCTTCGAAGAGATGCTCTCCTTCACGCAGGAGAAGAACATCCACGTTCGGCTGAAGCCGGTGAAGGCTTAAGAGCATACCGACCTTGACGGCGATCTTTTCCGCCTAGGCCAGCTCTTTGATCACCTTGTCATTTTGCGCCGTCGGCGGTGCTGGTAAATGTCACCATCGCTAGAGCTTGTAAGTCTCGAAAGTGCCGCGATGGAACGCGTCCTCAACGGTGACCAACCTCGGCGATAACCCCTGCGCATGGTGGTGCCGAAAGAAGGTCTCAAGCGTCTTGCGGTTAGGCGCGATCCCGTACGACCAAAAGTCCTCCCCCATCAGCGCGCGCGCTTCCATCAAGCGCTCCTCGACGAAGGGTAGCGTCACCTTGGTCGACGACGTATCGGAAAGCTTCTCCAGAGCAATCTTCTTGGCGTGCTCGAAGGCCTTGAACACCGCGCCCGGCAGCCATGGATGCAGCTCGACCAGCGTCTTGCGCACGCCGACGAGGTGCATGATCGGGAAGATACCGGTTCGCTTGAAATAGTCCTTGGCGACCGCCACCGGATCAGCGAACAGCCAGCCAATATGTGGATGGCGCCCAAAGCCCGGCGGCACGCGCGGGCCGATAAACGCATCAATCTCGCCGGCCTCCAGCATACTCGACAGGGTCCGCCCTTCGGGGATGTCGTCGAGCTGTACCCCTTTCGGCAGTGTAAAGTTGATTTTCTCCAGGCGCCCGACATCGGTGAGTCCGCCCCTGAGCCAGTGGATGTCGGACGGATTCACGCCGTGGTCATCTTCGAGCATGGCACGCGCCCACACATTCGCGGTCAACTGATATTCTGGCACTCCAACCTTTTTGCCCTTCAAGTCGGCCGGCTTCTTGATGCGGTCCGTGCGGACGTAGATCGCCGTGTGGCGGAAGGCGCGCGAGACGAAGGCCGGCACGCCTACATAAGGGCAGTTGCCCTGCGCGGTCTTCAACGTAAAGCTCGACATCGACAGTTCGCAGATGTCGAATTCGGCGCCGCGAAAGGCGCGGAAGAAGATCTCCTCTGGGTCAAGCGCCATGAAGACCGGATCGACGCCATCGATTTGCACAATCCCGTCGCTGAGCGGGCGGGTGCGGTCGTAGTCGCGGACGGCGACGGAAAGATTGAGCTTGGCCATCAAGGCGCCCCGGTTGGGTTTGCGCCAAAGTCATAAGCGAATGCGTGGGGCTATGCACCGGAAATTTTGACGGCAGCCCGCGGGCGGGGCGTAACGGTCGTGGCCAGCAACGCTACCACCATTTCCGCAGCGGTGTTTTGCCGCCCGCACGAGCATGAGGCCGTCTAACAACACTGATTGCATAAACACATCAGCTGAGCTTCCTCGTTGCACTCACTCGTGACGCCTACAGTAAATTATTCGTTGTTGTCTCAGCATTCGGTGGTTGTGCCGCCCTGACTCACTCGCCTTGTCTGCGCAATCGGACAATCGCGGGGCGATCGGCTACGTGCATACACGCAACATTGCGTCGATCGAGCTCGAACGGCTACGCGAGTACTGGGGCGTACTGGGGCGAAGTGCAGCGACGATTCTCCGCCGATGTTTTCAACCGCAGCGAGCTCTGCGGCAAATTGTGGGCTGCTTTAAATGTAACGATCTCATGCTCTAGATGGGCTGCATCAGCGCCCATCGCGTCGGCGATCTCCAACAAAGCATCCGCTTGTGTTGAAGGTGCAAGTATGTGGAAATCCGCTGTCTCGTCGACGGTGATCCTTAAGTCGTCATCAAAGGTGACAGCAACCTGTTGCAGCGCGCTCTGACCGAGCTGCGCTCGATTGACAGTCTCGCCTTCCGCTTCGGCTAACCGGCCGCATCGACATATTCTTGTCCTGTGATATAAACTTTATTCTCAACATAGACCCGAATTGCTTTGCAATGGAACAGCGCCTGGGAACCCGCAACAGGCCTTACGATCTCGATCGTTTGTTCGGCAACGTCAAGCGTGCGAGCGGTTTCCTCAAGGCGCTGGCGCACGAGAGCCGCCTGATAATCCTATGCATCCTCGGCGATGGCGAAAAGTCGGTAAGCGAACTGGAGCGCGAACTCAACCTCCGCCAGCCCACGGTCTCGCAGCAACTCGCGCGGCTGCGCGCGGACGGACTAGTCTCGACGCGACGCGAAGGCAAAGTGGTCTACTACAGCCTCACGAGTGAAGAAGCGCGCGCCATCGTCGCGACGATCTACGATGTGTTCTGCCGCAGGGCGCGCCGGCGCTAGCACTCAGTTGATCGACAGACTGAGCGTCTTGACCATCTTGCCCCATTTCGCCACTTCGTCCCTGAAGTAGCCCTCGGCCTGCGTCGGCGAGCCTTCGATCGGATCGAAGCCGATGGAGGTGAGTTTCTGTTGCAGCTCCGGCGCCTTCACGACTTCCTCGATGGTGGCGTTGAGCTTGGTGATGAGGGAAGATGGAGTTCTGGCTGGTGCGAACACGCCGACCCAGGAAGCGGCCTCGAACACGGGGAAGCCGGCTTCCGCATAGGTTGGTATATCCGGCGTGACAGCCGCGCGCTTGGCGCTCGCGATGCCCAAGCCTTTAAGCTTGCCGCTAGTGATCTGCACAGCCGCACCGCCACCCAAAGTCGACGCCATAATGTCGACCTGATTGCCAATGGTGGCGGTGATCGCGGGCGCGCCGCCTTGGAACGGCACGTGTGTCACCTGAATTTTGGCGATCTCCTTGAAGAAATATTCAGCGGCGATGTGCGAGCCGCTGCCGACGCCAGCCGATGCAAAAGTAATGTTCTTGCCTTTGTTTGCTTTGAGAAACTCGGCGAGGTTGGCCACCGGATTGCGGGGGCTGGTGACTAGTGACTCCGGGCTTGAGGCTATAATCGCAACCGTCTTCAAATCGTCCGCGGCATAACCCCTGTTGGGGCGGAGCGTCTCGTTGATCGCGACTGCCGTCGTGGTGACCAAGAGCGTATAGCCGTCGGGCGCCGCGCGCGCGACTGCCGCGGCAGCGATATTGCCACCGGCACCGCCCCGATTTTCCACGATTACCGTGCGCCCAAGCTTCTCTCCCAAGCCTTTGCCTACAAAGCGCGCCAGTGTGTCGGCGATGCCGCCTGGAGCAAACGCCACGATGAAAGTGATATCGTGATCCGGATAGGACTGCGCCTGTATCGGGCTCGTGGCTAAAACGCAGGCAAACAGGCCGCACGCGGCTTTGCACAGTGTGCGCACGTCGAATTTCCCCCAGGACGCATGATTTTTCTGTCTCTGAGCGCGCCCGGCATAGTTCCATCGCGACTGCAAATTGACAAGCACTAGGCAGGCGCAACGTCTATGAGCCGCATCTGAACGCGCTCTTTGCCTTGCCAGCGATCGATCGTAAAGCAGCCTGCGGCGTGCATGGCCCGGTGGCGATTTTCGAAGAGCGCCTTGCCGAGCGGCTGGCTGGCGGCGCGGAAGGCGATCGCCGTCACGAATTTGCCGTCGCCGGACTCGAAACGCGCACGCACGTGCTCTTCGCCTATCAGATCGGCGTAAGCGAGCGTATGCGCAGGCAGAGCGAACACCGGTTCCGGATTGCCGGCGCCGTAGGGTCCCGCGCGCGCCAGCATCTCGACCAGCGTCGGATTGACCGCGCCGCCGCTGACCGCGCCGTCGATCGACAGCGCCCGCTCGCGACGCGCCGCCTCAATCGCCGGTCCAAGCGCGTCCTCAAGGTAGGCCCGGAAGGCTGAAAGAGCATCTTTCCGCAGCGTCACACCGGCGGCCATAGCATGGCCGCCGCCCTTGAGCAGCAGGCCCTCGTGCACCGCGCGCCGCACCGCCTGGCCGATATCGACGCCTACGATGGAACGGCCAGAGCCCATCCCCGTGCCTCCCGGTTCGAGCGCAATGGCGAAGGCGGGTCGGCCGTAGCGTTCCTTCAGCCGCGCTGCCACCAATCCGACCACGCCGGGATGCCAGCCCGGCCCTGCGGTGACGACGACCCCGCCCTTCTCCTCGAGCCCGAGTCCGGCCATCGCTTC
>Ga0207803_1000094_pt1 | contig 15691 bp, 11 predicted proteins | sample LuqExpMetageno41_FD_187799 | JGI IMG/M metagenome (GOLD analysis project Ga0207803, IMG submission 187799) | Tropical forest soil microbial communities from Luquillo Experimental Forest, Puerto Rico - Sample 41 (SPAdes) | ecosystem: Environmental > Terrestrial > Soil > Tropical forest ...
GCCTACGGGACTTGAACAGATCAACGACGAAGTTGGCGAAAGCCCAAAGGACAGAAAACATCGCTGGTTATGATGCGACGATTCGATCTCAGCAGGCCAATCCCTGACCGGATGAAATTTTCGGAAAGGACACCAGGATTTCGGCTTGCAGCGCCACCCGTGACCGGACCAGGCCGACCACTGCGCACCAAATTAAGCTGCACCAGTCCCTCATCGCAACGATAGTCAGCCGATTCGCAGACGATCGTCACCAGGGTTGGGTTTGCGGTAGGGACAGGGGAGCGGCAGTGGCAGCTATATCGACACCTCCAGCGTCACGCCCGGCGTCAGCTTGCCCCTAGTGCCCGCGATCCGAATTTCCATCCCCTCGCCGTCCACCAACGTCGCCTGCGCGGTTTTGCCGGCGATGCGGATCGCCACGGAGCGACCCCTCCAGCCCACGCGGAATGACAAGCTGCGCCAATGGGGCGGGAGCCGCGGGTCGATTCCAAGCATATCGCTCCCTAGATCGAGGCCGGCGAAGCCGAGAATTATCGCCTGCCAGAGACCTCCCAGTCCGGCGATCCGTATGCCGCCGGCGCTGTTCGGGTCCAGTTCAAGGTCCGCGATCGCGGCCTGGCGTAGAAAACGAAGAGCGGTTTCGGTTTCGCCGAGCCGTGCCGCGACCAGCGCGTGGATACCCGCGCTCAACGAACTGCCATGGGCACAGCGTGGCTCGTAGTAGCGGAAATTGGCTTTCGCCGCCGCACCCGGGAACTCGTCCGGCAGCAGCGCGATCAGCGCCACCACATCGGCCTGCTTCACCACCTGCGACCGCTGCGTTCGCTCGGGGCCGATCACCACGTCGATCGGCATTTTGCGGTCGGCGTACAGCGACAGATCGAGCGGCTGCAGCTTGTAATAGCCGGCAAACTGCTCATAGATTCCGGTCGCAGCGTCGAGGCCGGTCACGATGCGCGCAATCGCGTCGCGCCAGTCCGCAAGCTCGTCGTCGCCAAGCGCCAGCTTCTCCCGCAATGCAGCGGCGTGGTTTGGCCAGCGCTCACGCAACAGGTCCATCGTCTCCAACCCGCGGCCGATGTTCCAGCGCGCCATCACATTGGTGAACGCGTTGTCGTCCACGTCCTCGTGGTACTCGTCCGGCCCGATCACGTGGCGAATGTGCCGCTTACCATCCGCCTCTGCCACGGCTCGGGATGCCCAGAACCGGGCTGTTTCCAACAGCATCTCCGCGCCGGCGCGAAGGAAGAAATCGTCGTCACGAGTGAAGCGCCAGTATTGCCACACCGCATAGGCAACATCGGCGCTGATGTGGTGCTCCATCCGACCGGTCAAGATTTCTACTGGCGTACCGTCGGCCCCTATCACGCGCTCGGGCGTGGTCTCCTCGCCGGTGTCGGCCGATTCCCAGGCGTAGAGCGCGCCCCTGAAACCAAAATGCGCTGCCTTGGCGCGCGCCCCGTGCAGAGTGTGATAGCGATACATGAGCAGCGCGCGCGCCGCCTCCGGCCAGACCCCGACGTAGAAGGGCAGCAGGTAGATCTCGGTATCCCAGAACACATGGCCGAAATACGCGTCCCCGGTCAGGCCGCGCGCGCCGACCGAGACACATTCGTCCTCCGGGTTAGCGGCGCTCGTGAGATGGTAAACGGCGAAGCGCACCGCCTCCTGCACCTTATCGTCACCCTCGATGATGACGTCGCTCGCGTCCCAATGCTGCCGCCACGCGGTCTCATGCGCTGCCAGCACCCCGCGCCAGCCGAGCGCACGGCCGCGCGCCATCGCATCGGCGGCAACCAGGGCCGGGTCGTCGGCCCACCTGTCCGAACGCGCCACCGTGACCAGACGGTCGAGTTCCAGCTCCTGTCCGGCAACCGAACGCCAGCGCCAGATCCAGCGCAGCGAGAACGACCGCTCCGGGACGAGCGGGCGGCCATCGGCTTGCAATGTGACGCTGCCCGCCATCGCCACGGCTTTGCCGGAGCCCTCCGTGCGCCAGGCACAGACATCGCGGTCCAGCTGTAACGGCTCCATGCCCATACCAGCCATGGCGAAGTTGGCCTCAAGCGTCACATCGATGCCGTCGCGGTCGAGCGAAAACCTCAGGAGCTGCAATGCCACCGCGCGGTCCGCCAGTGACACGAGGCGCAGTTCGCCGCTGCATATGGTAATGCCAGCGTGCGCCCTATAGCTCAGGTCCGACAGGAGGATGCCGCGGCGCATATCGAGCTGACGCACGCTGGCGAGGAACTCTCCGTCCAGCAGCAGTTGCGGGTTGCCGTCCAGCACAAGCGTCACGTGCGACCAGTCCGCGACGGGCACCAGCGCGGGCACCGGCGGCACGGTGTTTGGTCGGTCGAACAGGCCGGCGACATAACAGCGCGGCCACGACGCCCACCTGATATGGCCCAGCCAGCTGACCCATGTCGGGCCACGGCTGACCGGGCGCGAGGCCCGCATCCCTAGGAACCCGTTGCCGAGTGCAAAGCGGGATTCCACCGCATTCTCAGTCAGCACGTTGTAGCCTTCGTGGGTCAGAACCCAGCTGGAATCTTGCGTCGGTTGCAAGGCCTGCATCATGTGCTGTTCCTCACACGGTCAGTGCGTGGTCAGTAACCAGTTCGCTCAAGTCTTTTACCACCAGATGCGCGCCACGCCTTCAACGACGCCATGCTTTCCGGCCGGATGGAGCTCGCCAGGGAGATCGCAAATCTGTGACTTGGCCTCGCTAGCGGTACCCGCGGCTTCGGCTTTCCACAAGCGCATCAGATTTGCGCTGTGCACACGATAGCCGGGGACCGGCGTGTCGTAGGCGACGCCTTTCGCCGAACTTCGCAAATCAGGCGATTTCCGAGCGCGCGATTTCCCAGGGATTGCCGAATTGCAGTCACTTATCCGTGGCCTCGACCTGCCAGCCGTCGCGGATCGCCTGATCGAAGATTCCGAACTCGTAGCGGATGCCGTAGCCGATCGCAGGAACGTTCAGCTGTTCCCTCTGAGTAAGGAGTGTCGATCTGCACGCTTTATCTGCAGAGCGGCCCCGCTAACCTCAGCATCTGAGATTAAATCCTCACCTCCTGCTCACCGGCCGCACCGCTCGCGGACTTTCCCGCGTCAGTAGAATTTCCTCCGTTTCGTGGCGGATCACAAGACGTTCGCCCTCGCGTAACGCGTACTCCACTTTATCCAGACCGATTTCGATCTCCAACAGTTGACCGCGGTAGGTTAAGGGAAATCGCAGCTCAGCGTTCTCCTCGGGCGCACGACGTGGCCAGAATGACAATGTGCCGTCATTGTCACGCATCCCGCCGAACCCATAGGTGAGCATCATCCAGGTGCCGCCCATCGAGGCGATATGGCAGCCGTCCTTCACGTTGCCGCCCACGTCCGCCAGGTCCATCAAGAGTGCGGCCATTCCGTAACGAAACGCTTTGTCCATGTCGCCGATCTGTGCGGCGATAATCGCCTCGACGCATGATGACAACGAAGAGTCGCCTGTCGTCAATGGATCGTAAAAATCAAAGTTGCGCTTCTTTGTCTCCATGGGGAAACCATCGCCCAACAAGAACATGGCCAACACTACGTCCGCCTGCTTGATCACTTGCTTCCGGTAAATATTCAGCGGGTGGTAAAACAGCAGTAGGGGAAAGTGATCCGCCGGTGTGTTCTGGAAGTCCCAGGGCTCTCGATCCAGAAAGCTGTCATCCTGGGGAATGATGTCCAGCGTCTCGTCGTACGGCACATACATGTTCTCCGCCGCACGGATCCATTCCTTCACCTCAGAAGCTTCGAGCGCCGTTTTTTGCACAAGCGCGTCGTACGCATCCGGTTCTGTTGTTCGCAACGACTCGATGACTTGAGCCGCGTAGCGTAGGTTCTCGCGCGCCATCAAGTTCGTATATGCGTTATTGTTCACGACCGTCTTGTATTCGTCGGGACCGGTGACACCGTTGATGCAGAACTTTCCCCCTTTTGCGTCCGAGTAAAATCCTAAATCCAGCCACAGGCGTGCCGTCTCGATGAGCATCTCAGCACCGTAGTCTCGTAAGAACAGCTCATCGCCCGTTGCCTGCACATACTTGCGCAGCGCGTACATGATGTCCGCATTGATGTGGTACTGTGCGGTTCCGGCCGCGTAGTATGCCGATGCTTCTTCCCCGCTGATGGTGCGCCATGGAAACATGGCGCCTCGATGGCCTAACTCCTTGGCGCGTGCTCGTGCCTGAGGCAGCATAGTGTAGCGGAACGCGAGGAGATTCCTGGCGATCCGAGGGGAAGTGTACGTCAGAAATGGCAGCAGGTAGATCTCGGTGTCCCAGAAGTAGTGCCCCTCATAGGCTTGTCCGGTGAGGCCTTTCGCCGGCACGCCGGTACCTTCCGCGCGCGCCGAGGCCTGCAGGATGTGAAAAAGGTTGAAGCGGATGGCTTGTTGGATCTCCACGGTGCTGCGCTTTATTCGGTCCTCCATGATGTTCTTGATCCGCACATCGCTCCGGCGCCAGAAATCGTCCATATACTGCTCTTGAGAGGCGAGCAGCTGCTGGAATCCTTGGTTCACCACGCGATCCATTGTCCACTCAGCACGGCCACAGAGCTCTTCAGCGCAGGCCGTCTGCGAGGCGTGATAGACCATGTACTTGGTGAGTTGGATCGGACAGCCGGCCTGCGCCTCGATTGTGAAGGCGACTTGGCCGAAGTCAGCGGTATGGGCAACCTTGTAAGAGTGCGGGCAAGAGCTCTCCAGCGCATTGTCAGACGTACATGTGAGCGTTAAGCGACTCTTATCAGTCGCATGGCACAGCAGGATGCGCCGGTCTTTGTAATAGCTGGTTCGCGGATGAAGTATCCGCCCCGAAAAAGGTTTCGCCAGTCGCGAATCATCCTCGTTGCTGCGATCGCTGAGTTCATTCGTCGCAATCTCCGAAGAGATCACCACAAAGGCCTGCGCATTGAGGAGTGTCACACAATAGGAGATGGCGGCCACGTGCCTATTGACGAAGGAGACCAAACGCCGAGATCTGATCGATACCTGTTTGCCAGCCGGAGTCTCCCAGAGGATCTCCCGGTCGAGCGTTCCGGACTTCATATTGAGCCGCCGGTCGTATTTTAACAAATGCGCATTGGGCAACCAGAACGGCTCGTCATCAACGAAGAGCTTAATGATCTTGCTGTCGGTCACGTTGCAGATCGTCTGGCCAGTTCTTGCGAAACCGTAAGCTTCTTCTCCGTAGATGATCGGCCGCGTTTCATAGAACCCATTAATGAAAGTGCCGTTTTCAGCGTTGGGGCCGCCTTCCTCTGGGCACCCGCGCATTCCGAGGTACCCGTTGCCGAGCGCTAGCATCGTTTCGAGCTGGGCCAAGAATTCGGGGTGAAACGCTTTTTCGATGACGTTCCATTCGTCGGCCGGATAATCATGGGATGGCGGTCTGAGGCGTTCATGATGCAGCATCGGTTGTTTCCCTCAAGGCAGCGCGAGGCGTTGGTTAGTCCAGCAGTTCGGCCAAATCGTCGACTACCAAATGAGCGCCATGATGCTTCAGCTCTTCCGCATTCCCCTTGCGCGCGATACCGATCACAAGCCCGAAGTTTCCATTAGCGCCCGCCTGGACTCCGGAGATGGCATCCTCGATGACAACGGTCCGTATCGGTTCAGTCCCCAGCAGCTTTGCCGCCATCAAAAACGTGTCCGGGGCGGGCTTCCCGGCAAGACGTTGCACATGGATCGTATTGGCATCGACCTGCACCTCAAAGAAGTCGTCTAGCTTGGCGGCCTTCAGCACAGCCGTGCAATTCTGACTCGAAGTGACAACGGCGATTTTGAACCCATCGCGGCGGAGCTGATGGATGAATTGCACGGTTCCTTCGTAGGGCTCCACGCCCACGTCCGCTATGACATGGTTGACCAGATCATTCTTGCGATTGGCGAGCCCGCACACTGTCTCAACGTCTGCAGGGTCTTCAGGATTGCCTTCGGGGAGGCTGATACCGCGTGAGCTGAGGAAGTCGCGAGCTCCGTCGAAACGGGGCTTGCCATCCACATAGAGCCGGTAGTCCGTGGCGAGATCGAACGGGCGGAATGCCTCTCCTTTCTGTTCCGCATGCTCCAGAAGGTACTCGTCAAACATCTGCTTCCAACACGTCGCGTGGAGGGTGTCGGTGTTCGTTATTACACCATCGAGGTCAAAAAGGACGGCGTCGTAGTGGTCGCGGCTGACGCGCTTGCTATCAGACTGCCGCATAACTCGCTCTCCTGTCACAACAGCACATCTTTAATGAGCTGCACCGCCTGAACCGCTCATATGCCCTCAGCAGCTCACCGAAGGACTGTTTCACCGTGCCTGATCGCGAACACGTTCACGTTCGCCTCCTGCCAGCAGGGTCAGACGTTGTCGGCCTCCGTTGAGCGAACGGCGGCAGAAGCCGCCTCCTGCCCCCAGCTCCAGCCGGTGATCTCGGGCATATCGTCCCCGTACCGGGCGATGAACTGCTTGTGCTCGATGAGCTTGTCCCGGATCGCCTGCTTGGCGTAGGCGGCCCGCGGTCCGAGCTTTGGCACGCGGTCGATCACGTCGCTTACGAGATGAAAGCGATCGAGATCGTTGAGCACACACATGTCGAAAGGTGTCGAGGTGGTGCCCTCTTCCTTGTAGCCGCGCACATGGAGGTTGTGGTGTCCCGTGCGCCGGTAGGTCAGTCTGTGAATCAGCCACGGGTAGCCATGGAAGGCAAAGATGATCGGCTTGTCGGTCGTGAACAGCGCGTCGAAATCGTGATCCGAAAGGCCGTGCGGATGCTCGCTCGACGGCTGGAGCTTCATCAGATTGACGACATTGATCACGCGTACTTTTAGCTCGGGTGCGTGACGGCGCAGGAGGTCGACGGCGGCAAGCGTCTCCAGCGTCGGCACGTCACCGCAGCAGGCCATCACCACATCGGGCTCGCCGTCCCGGTCGTTACTGGCCCATTCCCAGATGCCGAGTCCAGCTTCGCAATGCTTGACCGCCTCTTCCATCGTCAGCCACTGAGGAGCAGGTTGCTTCCCCGCGACGACGACGTTGACGTAGTTTCGGCTGCGCAGACAATGGTCGGTGACCGAGAGCAAGCAGTTGGCGTCGGGCGGCAGATACACGCGGACGACCTCGGCTTTCTTGTTGACGACGTGGTCGATGAACCCCGGGTCTTGGTGGCTGAAGCCGTTGTGGTCCTGGCGCCAGACATGGCTCGACAAAAGGTAGTTCAGCGAGCCGATAGGCCGCCGCCACGGGATGTGATTGCACACCTTCAGCCACTTGGCGTGCTGATTGAACATCGAATCGATGATATGGATGAAGGCCTCATAGGAAGAGAAGAAGCCATGCCGGCCGGTCAGGAGGTAGCCTTCGAGCCAGCCCTGGCATTGATGCTCGCTGAGCATCTCCATTACCAGCCCGTCAGGCGCCAGATGATCATCCCAGGGATATGTTTCCGCAACCCAGGCACGATTGGTGACCTCGAGCGCATCCTGCCAACGGTTCGAGTTGTTCTCGTCCGGACTGAAAAGCCTGAAATTCCGTTCCTGCATGTTCAGCTTCATCACATCGCGTAGGAACCGACCCATGACCCGCGTGGATTCGGCCGTTACGGCGCCGGGTGCGGTCACGTCGACAGCGTAATCGCGGAAATTCGGCAGTCGCAGTTCGCGCAGAAGCAACCCGCCATTGGTGTGCGGGTTGGCACTCATGCGGCGGGTGCCTCGAGGGGCAAGGTCGGCCAACTCGGGTCGGAGCCGGCCGCTGCTGTCGAAAAGCTCCGCAGGTCGGTAGCTCTTCATCCATTCTTCCAGAATGCGAACATGGGCCGGGTTCTCGTGCATCTCGCCCATCGGCACTTGGTGCGAGCGCCAGTAGTCCTCGGTGCGCTTGCCATCGATCTCTTTCGGACAGGTCCAGCCCTTGGGTGTGCGGAGCACGATCATCGGCCAGCGGGGGCGTTCCCTAAAACCATCTCGACGCGCATCCGATTTGATGCGCTGAATTTCCCCGACCACCTTATCCAGGGTGGCGGCCATCAGCTCGTGCATTTTTTCCGGCTCATCCCCCTCGACGAAATACGGCGTGTAGCCGTAACCGCGGAACAAGTGATCCAGCTCTTCATGGCTGATGCGGGCGAGAATGCAGGGATTGGCAATCTTGTAGCCGTTCAAATGGAGTATTGGCAAAACCACACCGTCGGTCGCCGGGTTCAGCAACTTGTTGGAATGCCAGCTTGTTGCCAGCGGTCCAGTCTCCGCTTCGCCGTCGCCGACGACAGAGGCAACGATCAAATCGGGGTTGTCGAAGGCCGCTCCGTAGGCATGTGAGAGGGCGTAGCCGAGTTCGCCGCCTTCGTGAATTGAACCGGGCGTCTCAGGTGCAACGTGGCTCGGGATACCGCCCGGGAAGGAGAATTGGGTGAACAGGCGCTTCATACCCTCTTCATCGGGAGAAATGTTCGGATAGACCTCGCTGTAGGTCCCCTCGAGGTAAGCGTTCGCGACCAGACCGGGACCGCCATGACCGGGGCCGGTGATGTAGATCATGTCGAGGTCGTGCTTCTTGATCACCCGGTTCAGGTGCACGTAAATGAAGTTTAGACCGGGCGTGGTACCCCAGTGGCCGAGAAGCCGCGGCTTGATGTGGTCCTTTGTCAGGGATTGCTTGAGCAGCGGGTTGTCATAGAGATAAATCTGTCCGACCGAGAGGTAATTAGCGGCGCGCCAATAGGCATCCATCAATGCACGCTCGGTGTCGGATAGCGCCTTCGCCATGATCGTCTCCTTCTGCTCCCGGGCCATTGAAGGGCCCTCATTCTGCTGACGCAGCGAACCGTCGCGATTTTCAATCGTCGTGCCTCGCGACGATGTGGTGCCTCGCTTCGCTTGGCGACGCGGCCTCCATCTCGCCGCTGTATTTGCCGTGAGTGGCCGCTGCAACGTTAAAGAACCAACGCCATTTCTGCGAAATGTGTTGCGATTTTTTAGTCTCCATATAAGAAAAATAAAACTCAATTTGAAAGAGAGAAGTCGCTGCCCGGGTGCTACGATATGGATACAGCGTATCTCACCGCCTTCTCGGCGCCTGCCGGTTTGGCGCGCGCCGAACTGGAAGCATTCATTTCGTGATCGCGTCTTTTTAGAAAGCTTCGCGCATGCCTCGGATCTGGCACCTCGGTCGGTGCTTATTGGCGGGCCAACTCACATGTCAGAAGCGATGCCGCAACTATCCGAAGCTCGCGAGCGTCTTCCTGAAACGCATCAGGGAGACCCCGAAAAACGCGGCCGTAATGACGGCTAGGGCGGCCAGCTGCGGCCATACGATGTCGAAGCCGGCAGCGCGGTAGAGGACGCCCTGCGCAAAGCTGACGAAATGCGGGGTGGGCGTGAATTGCATCACGTTTATCAGCCAGTCCGGCATGCTTTCCGGCGGCGTGGCACTACCCGATAGCAGATTGAGGATAACCAGCACCGGGACAGTGAGCAAACCGAACTGCCCCATGGTCCCGGTGAAGGTCGCGAGCAGAATGCCGAGCGCTGCAACCGAGATTTCGTAAAGGACCGTACCGCCCAGGAACAACAGTATCGATCCGCCGAGCGGCACCCGCAGGAGCCCGTGCACCACGAACCACAGCGACAGGAGCGCGACCACGACGATCACGAGACCGTTTGCCCAGATTTTCGCAAGCATGATTTCCGCCGGCCTGACCGGCATGACCAGCAGATGCTCAACGGTACCGTGCTCGCGTTCGCGAATGAGCGCCGCCCCCGTCAGAACGATCGTCAGCATCGTAACGTTGTTGATCACCGCCATGATCCCAAGGAACCACTCAGAGTAATGATTCGGGTTGAAGGCGGTTCGGATCACGAAGTTTATCGGAAGGGGGGGCGCGCCCTCATTCCGTTGCAGATAGCCCAAAGCTTCCTGTTCGATGATATTCTGGAGATAGGTGGCGCCGACGCCTGCCTGTGTCAGCGCAGTGGCATCGACATCGATTTGCACCGTCGGGCGTTTGTTGGCGAGGACGTCCTGTTCGAATTTGGGAGGAATTTCCAGCACGAATACGTAGCGACCGGCATTCATGCGCGGATCGATCTGGTCGCTCGTCAAGTGGACCGCCGGTTTGAACTGCGGTTCAAGGATTGCACCGGCGATCCGGCGCGAGAGTTCAGAATCATCTTCGTCGACGATGCCGACGGCCACATTCTCTACCTCGGTCTTTGCCCCGGTCGCCTGTGCGTGAACCGCAAAGGTGAACGCATAAACGATCATCACCAGCAGGATCGGGTCGGCCCGCAGGCTGTACAGTTCCTTGATACCGAGCCGAAAGATATTGGCGACCCGAAAGGCCATATTACGTCTCCTGCTTACGGAGGATCACTGCCGCGGCGGCGACAAAGCCCAGAGCGAAGACAACAAGCATCACAAGGTCGCGCCAGAGATCCGCGATACCGAGGCCCTTTGTGAAGGTCCCGAGGCTGATTTGTGTGAACCATCCCGAAGGAAAGCCGAGACCGATCCAGAGGGCGCCTCCCGAAAGCGATGAAAACGGGACCAGCAATCCGGAGAAATTGATGCCGATCACCATGGTTAGGATCGTTGTCGTGAAAATGGCGGCGATTTGTGTTGAGGTGAAGCAGGAGATCAGCAGGCCGAAGGCGGTCGCCGCGCCGATGTAGACGAAAACACCGCTGAACAGGGCCGCGACCGAACCCTTTACCGGCACCCCGAAAAGATAGATCGCGGTCAATAAAAGCGTGACGAAACTGACGAGCCCGATGCCGACATATGGCAGTTGTTTCCCGAGCAGGAATTCGATCCCGGTAATCGGCGTCGAGCGGAAATTGGCGATCGAGCCGGTCTCCTTCTCGCGGGCGACACCGACCGCCGTCATCATCGCCGGTATCAGGATCAACACGAGCATGATAGAGCTGGGGATGGTTTGATAGACGCTCTTGAATGCTTGATTGTATTTGAAGCGCTCCTCGAGATTGACCGGCGGCTGGAGCCCTGGAATGTGGCCTCTGGCGGCTTGATCGGCCAGATATGTCAGTTCGATCCCGCTGACATAGCCGCTTGCCGTATCGGCACGGAAGGGCATCGCGCCATCGAGCCAGATGGAGACTTCGGGCGCTTTGTCGGTCAAGAAATTCTTGCCGAAATTCGGTGGGATCTCGATCGCGACCTTCAGCTCTCCGTTCTTGAGCCGATGGTCGAACTCGGTCTCGCCGGCAATGGCCGAATGTTCGGTGAAATAACGGGATCCCCCGAAGTGTTCGAGCAGCTCGCGGCTTTCGGTCGTTTGGTCCTGGTCGAAGGCGGCGTAGGCCAGGTGCTCAACATCAAACGAGATGCCGTAGCCGACGGTCACCAACAAGATCAGGGGACCAAGAAGTGCGAAGGCGAGCCGGATCGGATCGCGCAGGATTTCGAGCGTCTCTCGCCGAGTATAGGCCCACAGTCGGGCCAAATCGAACCGCGAGGTGACTGACGCCGGGGAGACCGCTGGCCGGGGCGTTTCGGGAGTCGCCTCGGACTTGCCCGACTTCGCTCCCAGTTCAACGCCGGCCGCATCTTCGAGATAGGCGATGAAGGCGTCCTGAAGGCTGGTCATGCCGCGGCGCTGCGTCAGGTCTTTCGCCGTCCCGACGGCCAGCACCTTGCCGGCGTGCATCAAGGAAATGCGGTCGCACCGTTCCGCCTCGTTCATAAAGTGGGTCGACAGAAAAATCGTCACGCCCTCGTCGCGCGACAGGCCGATCAGAAACTGCCAGAAAGAATCGCGGGCCACCGGATCGACGCCCGAAGTCGGTTCGTCCAGGATCAGCACCTCCGGCCCGTGCAAGACCGCGACCGCAAGCTGCAGACGCTGCTTTTGCCCCAAAGGCAGGCTATCGGGCCGGCTGTCGGCAACGCTGAGCAGATCGAACCGCTCGAGCATCTCTTTAACGCGGGCCTGTCTCCGGTCCTCGGGCAGGTCAAACAGGTGGGAATGCAGTTCCAGGTTCTGTCGGATGGTCAGTTCGCCATAGAGCGAGAACGCCTGCGTCATATAGCCGACGCGTTTGCGCGTCGCCATGTCGCCGGCATCGAGGTGACGCCCAAAAAGCAGCGCTTCTCCTTCGGTTGGGGCCAGCAAGCCGGTGAGCATCTTCATTGTCGTGCTTTTGCCGCAGCCATTGGAGCCGAGAAACCCGAAGATCTCCCCGCGCTCGATGCGGAAGCTGACATGATCGACGGCGGTGAATTTGCCGAAGCGCTGGGTGAGTCCTTCTGCTTCGATGGCGGGCGGACCCTCAGATTTCACGCGCGGAGGGACCACCACCGTTTGATGACCGGCGCGCTTTGCTTCCGGCAAGAGATTGACAAACGCCTCGTCGAGCGTCGACGCATTGCCCTGCGTCCTCAGTTCTTCAGCTGAGCCAGTGGCGATGACGCGGCCACCGTCCATCGCGGCAAGCCAGTCGAACCGCTCCGCCTCTTCCATATAGGCGGTGGCAACCATGACGCTCATTGCGGGTCGGCGCGCGCGGATACGGTCGATCAGCTCCCAAAATTGGCGGCGCGACAGTGGGTCGACGCCCGTGGTCGGCTCGTCGAGGATCAAGAGGTCCGGATCGTGAATGAGTGAACAACAGAGTGAGAGCTTCTGCTTCATGCCGCCAGATAATTTGCCGGCCGGCCGGTCTGGAAACGGATCGAGCCCGGTAGCGGCGAGCAATTCGTTGATGCGCCATTCGCGCTCGCTCCTGGGCTGGTCGAAAAGGCGGCCGAAGAAATCGAGGTTCTCAAATACAGTTAGCGTAGGGTAGAGGTTCCGCCCGAGGCCTTGCGGCATATAGGCGATGCGCGGCAGACTGGAACGGCGATGCCCGGCATCGCGCATGTCGCCATCCAAAGCGAATACTTTACCTCCCTGTATCCGCCGCACGCCCGCGATCAGCGCCAGCAGCGTGGACTTGCCAACGCCATCCGGACCGATGAGCCCGACCATACAACGCGCCGGTATCTCGATGGTTATGTCGTTGAGCGCGACGGTCCGACCATAGCGGTGCGATAGCTGTTGCACCCATGCGGCAGCCGCCGTCATGGCAGCTTTACAGTCAGCTTGTCGGGCCAGGCTGCTTCCCGCTCGGTCCGGACATAGCCGATGCCGCGTATCCCCGTTTTGATTATCTTCTCGTAGCGCGTCCGTAACTCCGGCGGGGCCGACAGTTTGACGCGGAACATCAGTTTCTCACGCTCCTCGGCGGTCTCGACCGTCTTCGGCGTGAACTGTGCCTCGGTGGCAACAAACGTAACCTTTGCCGGGAACACGTAGCCCGGGTCGGGGTCGAGAATGACGCGCGCCTCGTCGCCGAGGGAAAGGTGTCCCGCAACACGCGCCGGTACAAAGATCGTCATATAGACATCACTCAAGTCGAGCAGCGTCAGGGCCCGTCCGCCGGATTGAAGGACTTCGCCGGGCTGCGCAAGCTTGTACTGGATGCGGCCGAAGGTCGGGGCTACAAGCGTTGAATCCGAGAGCTGCTTATTTAATCGGGTAACTTCCGCCTCCCCCGCTGCGATCTGAGCATCGGCGGCGTCCCTGGCGGCAATAGCGGTTTCACGCGCTGCCTGCGCGACTTTTATCTGGTTCTGCCGTTGGTCGACTTGCTCGTGGGTCGCCCACCCTTGCTTGTTAAGTATGCTGGTTCGCTGTAGCTCTTGACCGGCAAAGACGAACTCGCTCTCGCGCGATGCAATGAGCGCTTCCGCCATGACTTTTTCGTGCTGAGCCTTGACGACCTGGGCCTGGGCCGCCCGCAACTGCGCCTGGAGCTCGTCCGTGTCCATACGCGCGAGGACCTGGCCCGCTTGGACCATGTCACCCTCTTTGGCGAGAACGACGGCTATCCGGCCCTGGTACTTGGTCGCGATTTCGACCTGTTCCGCTTCGAGCCGACCATTGGCGCTGGCGATATAAGGTGGTAGCGCATTCAATTGCTGCTGCCACCAATACCAGCCGCCTGCGCCGCCGAGTGCCACGACGCAAGCCAAAACCAGCAGCCACACTGGCCGACGTGGCTTGCGCGCCGGTCTCGGTACCGCCATTGGCTTCGGGGCAACGTTGTCCGCCGGAGCTTCCGACTGCCGGGCAAAGCTCGTCGAGGATGTGGTTTCCGCCGTCGACATGGACCTTCCTTCAGCGCCGTTAAGGCCACCTCGGGATGCTTCTGTGGAAATCACGGGCCTGACCGGCGTCCGCATCCTGCGGGCCAGCATGAGCCCGGGCATTGATCTACCTCAAGCCGACGGGGCGGTTGATCGTGCGTGAAGATGAAGATGAATCTGAATCTGTCAGGAGGAATAAAGCCCGACCGACCCAGGAAAGCGGCAGCGGCTCACGGATGCTCCGCCTTACTGAGTAAAGTTCCAGATGACGCTGTCTAGCAGCCAGTTCTCGCCGCTCTTGCGCCAGACGATGACATACTTGCCGTCGAGCACGTCCCCTGGCGCTGGCGCGTTGAGGTGGATGCGGCCGATCTCGCGCGCGGTATCACCACCGTACTTATCGACCCGGACGGTTTTTGCCGACGCATTCCTGAGACCAGCCGCGAACACGCTCCGCCAGTATTGCTCGATCGCCTCTCGCCCCTCGATCATCTCGGCATTGGGCGGCAGAAGAATGGCACGCTCAGTGGACATGCGAGCGAGCGTCGCGGCATCGGCTTCGTTGAGGGCCTCTAGGTACTGCTGCTTCACCCTTTCGATCTCGCCTGCCGCGGTCTGCGCGGCGCACGGCGAGCCGACCAGTGCGACCAGCGCCGCGACAACAACTATTTTCATGCCTGCCTCTCAGAACTGCGGGCGCTGAACAGACCGGAGATTCCATCATTGGTCCAGAAAGTGAGAAGGTGAACCATGATGGGAAAGATCTTCCGCAAAGTCGGCCAGAGCAAGATTTCGGGAAGCCGGACGCGCACGCCTACGAAGTCATAGATTCGCGGGATCGGACGACGAGCTGAGCCTGTCGGCGGAGACAAACTGTGAAACTGAATCACGTCAACCTTTTCAACGAAAGTCCACATGACCTCAACTTTGCGTAATTTGGATTCTACTGAAAAGAGAAGAACGGATATGTGTCATACTTTTTGTTTCATCTCATTGTTCATTATCCGTAGCTCCAGCATCTCCAAATCAGCAATGAACGAGTTCCAGACGCTCCCGAATTCGTTCTTGAAGAGGTCCCACTGGCGCTCAGCGTTGGAAAGCTTCTCCTGTAGGCCATCTTTTTCGCGCTGAACTCGATCTAATACGGTCTGATGCGCATTGGAAATCATGCCGTGCTCTCGAAAATCCTGCCTTATGGCCTGTAAACGCTGGGAAAGCAGGTCGAGCTCTCTATGAAAATCCTTCGGACTGGGATTTAGCATTGTTTGCCTCCGCCATACTTTTGTGGGCACGTTCACCGAGGTTCACTGGTTTTGAGTTTTCTGAATGATATTGATTTCTGCGCGGCAGCGGTTGATTTGGATCAATACCCTAACCGGAAAAATCGAAGCTATCGAAAGCAGAGATTTTCGCTCATCGTGCTGCCAATCTTCTGAGCCGCGGATCGAATGGAAACTCGACAGCAGAAAGATTGGAAATTTAAGCGCGTAACTATTGGCTCAGATTTAGGGCGTTTTCTCATA
>Ga0207803_1000098_pt1 | contig 15655 bp, 14 predicted proteins | sample LuqExpMetageno41_FD_187799 | JGI IMG/M metagenome (GOLD analysis project Ga0207803, IMG submission 187799) | Tropical forest soil microbial communities from Luquillo Experimental Forest, Puerto Rico - Sample 41 (SPAdes) | ecosystem: Environmental > Terrestrial > Soil > Tropical forest ...
GCAAAGCGCATCGTCGCCGACAAGGACAAGACGACCATTATCGGTGGCGATGGCAGCCGTGAAGCGATCAACGGGCGCATCGACCAGATCAAGCGCGAGATCGATAAAACGACGAGCGATTACGACCGAGAAAAGCTGCAGGAACGGCTTGCGAAGCTGTCGGGCGGGGTGGCCGTGATCCGGGTCGGCGCCCCTTCGGAATCGGAAATGAAATCGAAGAAGGAAGCGCTCGATGATGCGATTAGTGCGACGAAGGCGGCAGTCGCGGAAGGCATCGTGCCTGGCGGCGGACTTGCGCTGCTCCGCTGCCTCGCTGCGGTGCGTGACGAGGAGAACAAGTGCGACGGTGACGAGCGCACCGGCGTGCAGATTCTGAAGCGCGCGCTGGAAGTTCCCGCCCGGCAGATTGCCGAGAATTCGGCCGTCGACGGCGGCGTGGTGGTCGCACGGATGGCGGAGGGCGCCGGGAATGAAGGCTTCGATGCCGGCCGCAAACAGTATGTGGATCTTATCGAAGCCGGCATCATTGATCCGACGAAAGTTGTCCGGATCGCACTGGAGAATGCGGTTTCGGTTGCGAGCGTGCTGCTGCTGACCGAAGCAACGATGACGGAAATCCCCGACGAGAAAAAGGAACTGGCAGCGGAACCGCAAATGGCACTGTAGACTGAATGCCGCTGCTCCGGCGTACAAGCCAGTTGTGCTGTCATGTATGATCCCACTGCAGCATTCGTTTCGAGGCTCGCCTTCGTCTGGCCGGCCTTAATTGCCCAGTCCGCGAGTGAGTTCTCCGCCGCTTACTCGAAGCAGTTTGCAGACTTTGTGATCGGCCCCGATGCCGATCTAGCTGCGTGCCAGCCCAACTGGGCTACACCCAACACTGTCGCGCTTGAACTTACGACGGTGCGGTTACGCGACTTCTCGCTCGACCGGCGACTGGCCCCGACTCTAGTCTGCACCCCATACGCCCTGCATGCATCCAATACAGTGGATTTTGCGGCAGGACACAGTCTGATCCAAACGCTGCGCGGTGCGGGCCTTCGGCATCTGTTCGCCACCGATTGGCGCTCGGCTGATCCGACGATGCGCTACCTTGGCATCGATGCCTATTTTGCCGACTTGAATGTGCTCGTCGACGAATTGGGCGGACGCACCGATTTGATCGGCGTATGCCAGGGCGGCTGGATGGCTTTGGCTTATGCGGTCCGGTTTCCAACGAAGGTGCGCAAGCTTGTGATTGCAGGCGCACCGGTGGACATCTCTGCGGGTCAATCGGGATTGTCGACTTTGGCTGATATGGCTCCTATGGCGCTCTTTCAGCAGCTCGTCGGCGCCGGCGAAGGCCGCGTATTGGGACGTCAGGCACGTAAATTCTGGTGCCCGATGACCATCCAGCCACAGGAAATTCACCAGATTCTCGAAACGACGGAAGAAATAGGTTCGCCTGGCTTTGATCGCCTGGAGGGACAATTCCGAAACTGGGAAGACTGCATTCTGGATATACCCGGCACTTATTATCTGGAAATTGTAGAAAGACTGTTCAAAAACAACGATTTGGCGGCGGGACGATTCATTGCCCTAGGTCGCAAGATCGATCTTACCCGATTCAATGCTCCAATTTTCCTGTTGGCTGCACGAGATGACGAAATCGTCGCGCCTGCGCAGCTTTTTGCTACGGCCACTCTCGTCAGCACGCCGGCGCATCTCATCTTGAGAGACACGGCTCCATGCGGACACCTCGGCCTGTTCATCGGCAAGAATGTACTGCGCCAAAACTGGCCCGCGATCGCTCGCTGGATTATTAGCGGTGAGATTATAAAAAACCCAGGCTTCAGGCCGCAGGCAGCTTAGGAAAACGTACAAGCGTTCGAGTTGGTCTGCTGCCCGCATCCTGGGAGCTTCTCCCATGCGAAAATAGATCAGTCCGTGCAAGGGCCAAAATCCATGCCCATTGCGCGGCGGCCCTGAGTTCAACTCGTCGGCCGACTTCGTCTCAACCATGACATGAATCACGAACACCATCTTGGTTCTTCTCAAGGAGATGCTTGCCTATTGGTAAGCATTCTTGATCAACCTCAAGGCGCTCAATTACGCAGTGAGTATAAAGATTGATATGGACCATCGCTTTTCAGAATCTGCAATTTCCGACGCGGACAGACTTACGCTCTGGACAGTCGCCGCAATCGTTATCCTTTGATTGGCGTTGGCCGCGCTTTTGTATTTGTTGTGACCTATAGGCTCCTAAACGGGCACGCTTTCTGCATCTGCGGTGTGCAGAAATGGCGGCACAAGAACGTTAGGCTTCGGCCGTTAGATTTAAATCCGCGGCCCAGTCCCGCCATTGTCAATCTTTCAAGCTCAATATGTACTGGACGATGCTGTTAGCTTCCTCTTCCCTGACAATGAGAGCTGGCATGTGCCGATGCGGTGTTACGAGAATTACTCTGAGCGCCGCGCTCGTCATTCCCGGAGTGTTGGCAACTACCCTAAACGGCGGAGCTTTTTCGTTGCTCGAGCGCCCCGTTTCTTCTCCCAGCAGATGGCATTGTGAACATGACTCGCGAGCCAATCTGCGGCCTTCTTCAACGCTCCCTATGTCTGCCCCCAGTACGGGAAGCGTGCTCGCGATGAACACGTAGCTTACCCGCCCGAATACACCGACAATTTGCCATCGATTTCGCATGTGTCGCGCTCCTCAGATCCAGTTCGGATGGGAACCCTTGAGGCCTAGATCTCGGTTCCACGATAGTAGCCGAGTTGGTACTCCACTTGTATCAGCCGGGATCGCCTCCGCCGCACTCTAATGATTTCAAAGCGATAGTGCCCGCCCCGACTAACGATGCCTCGCCAGACCAACGGGAATTGCCATAAATTTGATACTGATCAAGATGGGCCGTGATGGCTGGCCGCAGTATCTATTCAAAACGAAGAGTTGCGCCATGATCTCATTGGAAGATTGCATCGGGCTTTGCGGCCTCAGCGAGGACGAGGTCGAAGCTATCAGCGAGCACGAGCACATCCCCGAAATCGCGGCTGCGGCATTAGCTCAATATCTGTTGAACCAGCCCCACGGCGGCGAGCAGATCCGCACCATGATCATTGATGATATTCACAAGGCGCTCGATGCTGGGCAGGTGAAACACGCGGCGGCGCTGTTCACGGCTTTGCGCCATTTTCTAGACGAGCATCCTGAAGCACGCGCCGGCATAGACACCTGACGGACAGGATCAGGACCGCTTCACCCGTTAAGCCGAGCGACCTAGTTGCTCAAAACTGCCCGAAGAGACAATAGTGTTTCGGCAATGCTTGTCTTAAATGGTCTGTCTTCTCTCCGGAAGAGGAGGCTAACATGGCTGAAATCGTGACCAAGCTACCGATCAAGCAGGAAAAGTCTGGGGCCCCTAGCTCGGGCGAGTTGTGGCGGCCATTTGAAACCCTACGTGGCGAAATTGACCGCATGTTCGATGACGTCGGACGTAGCTTCTGGCCTTCATGGGGACGCCCGTTGCGTGGGGCTGCCTTTGAAATGCCGTCGCTACTCACGCCCGCCGTCGACGTAGTTGAGAGTGATAAGTCGTATGAGATCACTACTGAACTGCCGGGTATGAATGAGAAAAACATTGAGGTGAAACTCGCTGATGGCGTGCTAACGATCAAAGGCGAGAAGCAACAGGACAAAGAAGAGAAGCAGAGAAACTACTATCGCCGTGAGCGGAGCTATGGAGCTTTTGAGCGAAGCTTCGAAGTGCCGGAAACGGTCGAGGTGGACAAGATCGAAGCCAGCTTCTCAAAGGGAGTCCTCAAGTTGATGCTGCCGAAAAAGGTGGAAGCGCAAAAGCCCGCCAAGAAGATCGAGGTGAAGGCTGCATAACGTTCAGATAGCCCTGCCGGGAGACAAGAGGCCGCTTAGTTGGCGGCCTCTTTATTAATTGTTGGATTTGTTCGGCTCAGGCCGAGATGGGCCAAACTCGGACATTGGGATGTCGATGCAAGTTTCCGTCAGAGCCACAACACGCCAAGCGCCAGGGTCACTAAGGTCAGCGGCGCACCCACTTTAAAATAGGTCCAGAAGCTAAGGGCGATTCCGCGATTAGCGGCCCGAGAAGCGACAATCAAATTGGCCACTGATCCAACCACGGTGAAATTGCCCGCCAACGTCGACGCCATCGCGATGACGAACCAAGCGCGCTGGGGATCGGCTAGATTGGGCACAAACGGTTTGAGCACGAGCACCGCCGGCACGTTACTGACCAAGTTTGACAGAATGGCCGTAACCCCAGTGAGCGCCAGTGTGCTGTCAAGATGCAGGCGGCCAATGCTCGCGGCTGTTTGCGGCGTAAACACGGCCTTCTCGAAGCCGGCAATGACAACAAACAGACTGGCAAACATCACCAGCAGCGGCCAGTCGACCTCGCGATAAATTTTGCCAGGATTGACGCGTCGGGTGAACAAAAGGAATGCTCCACCAATGATCGCCACCTTCGCCACGGGCTGGCCGAGGAAGAACAGCGCGATCATTGCCGCAACGACTAGGACGGTCTTTACGACCAGCGGTCCATGGTAACGCGGCAGCTTTGTCTCGCCATTGAATTGTTCGGCGGTGAAGAATTCGCCGCGGTAGACCAGGGCGAGGAATCCTAGTGCGAGAACTAGCCCTATGGCGGCAATCGGAGAGAGTGTCGCCGCAAATGATCCGAAAGGTATGTGAGAGAGCGTCCCCACGATCATGTTCTGCGGGTTTCCAGTGATCGTGGCCATGCTGCCTATGTTCGATGCCATGGCGATCGCGAGGAGATACGGAATCGGATCGCGCTTGAGGCGCAATACAACTTCGAGCACAAGGGGCGCCATCACAAGGCACACCGTGTCATTGACCAGCACCGCAGAGAGCCCACCGCACACGAAGACGATCGCGGCCAAGAGACCGAGTGGACGTCGTACATGCCCGACCACCCAATAGTTCACTAGCCGAAAGAAGCCCGACACGCGCAGGTTGGCGACCACGATCATCATTCCGAGCAGGAGAATGATGGTATCGAAGTTGAACGCAGCGTAAGCCTCTTCGGGGGTCAGGACGCCGGCCGCCACCATCAGGCTGGCCCCGAGCAGCGCAGCGCCGGCCCGGTCCATGCGGTAGATCGGAACCTTGCCGATGGCGAGAACCGCATATGTAGCAACGAAAATTGCTACGGCGGCAGTGGTGGTAGCGTTGTTCACCAAACCCTTTCAAAAGTGCGGCCCACGTCAACTGCGACCAGCACCGGCGCCCCTCCCGTCTCAGCGTGGGCCGCCAGCTACTAGCACCTGTCACCTATCATCGTGTCGTGCGCTCCGGGCAGCAAAGTGGCCGGGCGTGACGACGGCTTGTATTAGGTGGTTGCATAACCCGCATATCTCGTCGGGATGGCACTAGCACCCTTCTTCATGAGACAACAAGAACTTCAACGCCGGATGCGCGCCATCTGCTTTGCCTTTTTAACTCCGTTCTACTTCCTTAAAGCCGGCTCGCTGATCGAAGTGCGTGCACTGATTGCGGGCGCAACCCTGATCGCTCTGTTCCTCGGCATCAAGATAGTGACTAAGTTCTTTGGCATCCTGCCTTTAACGCGCTATTTTAATGTTAAGCCAAGAGAGGGAATGTACGCCACCTTGATGATGTCAACGGGTCTGACTTTCGGCTCAATCTCCGCCTTATTTGGCCTGACCAATCACATCATCGATCAAACTCAATACACCGTTTTGCTGACGGCGGTCATAGGCAGCGCCGTGGTGCCCACGCTAATTGCGCAGGTGTGGTTTCAGCCACATTTCGAGCCGCTGGAGGAAGACGCCTAGCGAATGTTGGATGGTCGAGGTCCAATAGGGGGCGCCATGCAGGCTCCGAAAGACGCCGTCACGCGAAACAGGGACGGGGTCCTACGGTCGGCTCGTCCAGAATCAAAACCTGTGGCCTCGACTATCGATATCCAAATTTGATACAGAAACTTCGGGCTGGGGCGCTGTCTATTGAGAAGGAAGTCGTGAGGTGCCCATTGACCGCCGTTCTCTACTTGCCTGCGGCTCTCTGCTGCCCTTGGTCGGCCTGAATAGCCACCTCGCGCGAGCGACTGAGCAAGTCGCTACGGAACAATCGGCCTACACCTTGCGAATCGCGACCGGCTTGGCCGAACTTGCTCCGGGCCACATCGTCTCGACGACACTCTACAACAGACAGTTTCCAGGCCCGCTGCTGCGTTTCAAGGAAGGGCAGCGCACCGTGGTCGATGTGTACAACGACACAGACACGCCGGAGCTGGTGCACTGGCACGGCCAGATGATCCCGAGCGACGTTGACGGAGCGGCAGAGGAAGGATCGCCTTACATCGCGCCGCACGGCATGCGCCGCATCGCGTTCGTACCGAAGCCGGCCGGTTTCCGCTTCTATCACACGCATGTCGTGGCAGGCAGCGACCTGAACCGTGGCACCTACACTGCCCAAGTCGGCCCAGTCTATATCGAACCGAAGAACGAGCCCGGAGCCTACGACCGCGAGGTGTTCCTCGTGCTTAAGGAATGCGAGCCATCTTTCAGCCGCGGCGGTGACATGGCAATGGACTTCCTGGTCGGCGAGCCGATTAAAGAATTGCAAGAGATCGGCAAGAAGGCGGATGAAGAAGCCAAGGAAAAGGCCAAGGGTTACGAAGTCGGCTACGACCTGTTCTCGATCAATGGCAAGATGCTCGGCCACGGTGAGCCCATTCGGGTCAAGCAGGGCGAGCGCGTGCTGTTTCACGTCTTGAATGGAAGCGCTGGCGAGATTCGAAGTCTCGCTCTACCCGGTCATACTTTCAGGGTGGTCGCTCTCGACGGGAATCCCATCCCGACGCCCAAAGACGTGCCGTTGCTCTGGCTTGGAACGGCCGAGCGCATTACGGCCATCGTCGAAATGAACCATCCCGGCCTTTGGATCATGGGCGATGTTGCCGACGACGACCGCAATCGCGGCATGGGAATCGTCGTCGAATATGCCGGCGCCACGGGCAAGCCGCGATGGGTGAAGCCGAAATCGTTCCGCTGGGACTACGTTCAGTTCGGCAAGACGAACGCGACCCCCGCCAAGCCCGACGAGACGATGGAGTTCGCCATCGTCAAACACAATGGCGCGCTGGACGGCTTCAACCAGTGGACGCTGAACGGGGAGGCATTCTCGATGGAAGCGATGAAGCCGATATACAAGGTGCACGAAGGGCGCCACTATCGGCTCAAGTTTCGTAACGCGAGCGACGACATCCATCCTCTGCATCTGCACCGGCACAGCTTTGAACTCGTTCGCGTGGGCGGAAAGCCGACTGCCGGCATTATCAAGGATGTCGTCATGCTCGGCGGTTTTCAGGAGGTCGAGTTCGATTTCGTCGCCGACAATCCGGGCACGACGCTGTTCCACTGCCATCAGCAACTGCACATGGATTTCGGCTTCATGGCACTTTTCGACTATGTGTGACAAATGGACTTGACCACCGAAGATGCAGCCACAATGGCTAACCAAGGCTCGCCGCTTGAAGTCCTTCGCGTCTTTCTCAAGCTCGGGGTGACCTGCTTCGGCGGTCCAATCGCCCACATCGGTTACTTCCGCGACGAATTTGTCGTGCGCCGGAAATGGATTAATGAACACGCCTACGCCGATCTGGTGGCACTGTGTCAATTCCTGCCCGGTCCGGCGAGCAGCCAAGTTGGATTCTCGATCGGCCTCGCGCGTGCGGGTTATCTGGGCGCGCTCGCTGCCTGGACTGGCTTCACCCTGCCTTCCGCCCTAGTCCTCGTGCTGTTCGCCTACGGGGCCGGTGCACTGAGCGGACCGGCCGGCGCCGGACTTCTGCACGGGCTGAAGCTGACGGCGGTCGCCATCGTGGCGCAGGCTGTCTGGGGCATGGCGCGTACACTTTGCCCCGATCGCGAACGCGCCTCGATCGCAGTGGTGGCGTCGCTCATCATACTCTTCAGTACCTCCTCGATGGCGCAGATTGGCGCAATCGTCCTGGGCGGGGTTGCGGGCCTCTGGCTATGCCGCGGTGAGGCGACTCCGTCGGGGCATGTCGAAATGCCGGTATCGCGCACCGTCGGCCTCGTTGCATTGTCGTGCTTCTTCCTTCTGCTGATAGGGCTTCCGGTGCTGCGCAGTCTCACCGGATCATCGGGAATAGCCCTGTTCGATGCTTTCTACCGATCGGGCGCGCTGGTCTTCGGCGGCGGGCACGTCGTGCTGCCCCTGCTTCGGGAAGCATTCGTCACGCCGGGCTGGGTGAGCGACGATGCGTTCCTCGCCGGCTACGGTGCCGCCCAGGCCGTGCCGGGCCCGCTTTTCACGTTCGCCGCCTATCTGGGAATGGTGGTCGCGCCCGAGCCGCACGGACTGATAGGGGCGGCATTGGGTTTGATCGGAATATTTCTGCCCGGCGTCACGATTCTTGTTGGCGTGCTTCCCTTCTGGGACACATTCCGCAGACGTGCCAGCGCCCGGGCGATGATGCGAGGTGTGAACGCCGCGGTCGTCGGCCTCTTAGGAGCGGCCTTGTACAATCCGGTCTGGACAAGCGCGGTGAAGGCACCCGGGGACTTCGGAATCGCAATGGTTGGCTTCGTTCTCCTGAGCGTCTGGCGAGCACCACCTCTCATCGTCGTCGCACTTAGCGCGGCTGGAGGTGTCGTGCTCGCACTGATCGGCCCATAGCGAGGAGCGTTTGGCAGTCGTCAATGGCTCGCCTCAGATACACTTTGTGAGATTGCTACGTCCGCCTTGTCAACAGACTGGAGCAGAGCAAAGCTCGCCGCCGAGCGCGAAATCGCGTTCGGGTTCAATTTCTGCTGTCCCGCAATCTCCGCGCTATGTCCGGTCTCTACGCGATAGCGGCGGAAAGACCGACGTAACTGCATTTCAGGTTGGGCCCAAAAGCCGACGTCCTTGCTGCTTCCGCCAGGATCACCTGAAGGCCCGATCGCCCGATTACGAAGGCAGAAAATGCTGCTCTCGCGCGCGCCGCGCGGAGCAGAACTATTTTCCCGATCGCACGCACCGAAGCTGCTTCGATCTTATTTCGCCGCGAATGCTTGCCCGCCTGCCACGCGGCATGGTTCGTTCGTCGTGTGCTCACTCGCGAGGCATCGACCATGCATCACAACGAACGGACGTCGCGCGGGACGTTCATCTCGCGTCGCGCCTTGACGCTCGCTGCGGTAGGGATTGCCATGCTTGTCACCGCACCCGCAAGCGCCGAGACGGTGCTGCGCGTCGGCCACTTCCCGAATATCACGCATATCCAGGCGCTCGTCGCGCATCACCTCACGCGCACTGGCAAAGGCTGGTTCGAGGAGCGTCTCGGTCCAGGCGTGAAGATCGAATGGTACGTGTACAACGCCGGCCCGAGCGCGATGGAGGCCGTTTTTGCCAAGTCGATCGACCTCACTTATGTCGGCCCTAATCCGGCGATCAACGTATACTTCAAATCGAACGGCGGCGAAGGGCACATCATCGCGGGCGCGGTGAACGGGGGTTCGGCGCTCGTCGTGCAGCCGGACTTGACCCTGAATACCGCCGCCGACTTCCGCGGCAAGAAGATCGCCACACCGCAGTTCGGTAACACGCAGGACGTCGCTGCTCGCGCCTGGCTCGTCGCCGGCGGATTGAAAATTCGACAGACAGGCGGAGACGCGCAGGTATTGCCGACCACCAATCCGGATCAGCTCCTGCTGTTCAAACAGAAGCAGGTCGACGCCGTGTGGACCGTCGAGCCGTGGGTATCGCGCCTGGAGCAGGAGGCGGGCGGCAAAGTGATGGTCGATGATCGCGACGCAATCACAACCGTGCTTGTCGGGCGCTCCGATTTCCTCAAGGAGCAGCGTGATCTCGTGCGCAAGTTCGTCGCCGCGCATCGCGAACTGACCGACTGGATCAAGGGGCATTCGGCGCAGACGCAGCAGATGGCGCTCGAAGAACTCGAGGCCGAAATGCACGCCAAGATGCCGCCCGAACTGGTGAAATCGTCGTGGGAACGGATCGTCTTGACAAGCGACACGTCGCTTGATGCTCTCAAGCGCTTCATCACGAGTGCGCAGTCGGTTGGGTTCCTGCGCAATTCCCCGGATTTGTCCCGGCTTGTCGAGACACCATGACTGCAGGCGCAGGAAACGACAAACTCATCGTCGAAGGTGTCTCAAAGTGGTTCCGATCGCCGCGAGCGACGGTGCAGGCGCTCGATGGCATGAATTTGCGCGTCGGCGAAGGCGAGTTCGTCTGCCTCGTCGGCCCGAGCGGCTGCGGCAAAACAACACTGCTCGACATCATGGCCGGCCTCACCAAGCCTGATGAGGGCCGCGTGATCGCTGACGGGGAGGTGGTCGAAGGGCCTGGCCGTCATCGCCTCGTTATGTTCCAGGAGCCGGCGCTATTTCCATGGCTCAGCGTATTCGGCAACGTGATGTTCGGATTGAAGCGCAAGCCGGGCTTGAGCAATGCCGAGCGGCGCGACATCGCCGAAAGCCATCTGCGGCTGGTGGGCCTTGAGAAATTCAAGAAGTCGTTCGTGCACGAACTCTCCGGCGGCATGAAGCAGCGCGTCGCGCTCGCCCGTTCCCTGGCGCCGGACCCGCAGGTGCTCTTGATGGACGAACCGTTCGGCGCGCTCGACGCGATCACGCGCGAGCAGCTCTATCAGGACATGCAGGCGATCTGCCGTGAGCGGAGAAAGACGATTATCTTCGTCACGCATAATGTGCGTGAAGCAGTGTGCCTCGGCGACCGTGTCTTCATCCTGTCGCCGAGCCCGGGTCGCATCCGCGAGGAATTCCGCATCTCACTGCCCCGGCCGCGCGACATCAACAGCCCCGAGCTGGCGGTGATCGCGCAGCGCATCACACAAGCCTTGAAGGTCTATCTCATTGCGTCGCGGGATGCCGCCGCATGAGGCGGGCGATCGTGGTCGTCTGTTTCTTCGCCGTGCTGATCGCGCTTTGGCAGGCTGCGACGATGAGCGGCCGCTGGTCGCCGGTTTTGCTGCCTCCACCGCTCGCGGTGGGCGACTATATCTGGGAGTCGCTGCGCGACGGCACGCTCATCGACGCCGCGCTGGTGACCTTGCGTCGCTTATTCATCGGCTATGCCATTGGGATCGCTATCGGCCTGCCGCTCGGGCTAGCGGTAAGCACGTCGCAATATCTCGAAGACACCATCGGGTCGCTGGCGCTTGGTCTGCAGACGCTGCCGAGCGTGTGCTGGGTGCCGTTAGCGCTTCTGTGGTTCGGGCAGACCGAGGCGGCGATGCTATTTGTCGTCGTCATGGGCACGCTGTGGTCTGTCGTGCTCGCGACCTCGGCCGGCGCGCGCACGATCCCGCCCATATACGCGCGCGCGGCGCGCACGATGGGCGCGGAAGGATTGGACAAGTGGACACGCGTCATCCTGCCGGCGTCCTTGCCTTTCGTCGTCAGCGGCATGAAGCAGGGCTGGGCATTCGCCTGGCGCTCGCTGATGGCGGCTGAGATCTTCGTCACCATCCTGACCGGCTTTGGACTTGGTCACCTCCTGCAATACGGCCGCGAGCTCAGCGCGATGGATCAGGTGATCGGGGTGATGGTCGCGATCGTCCTGATCGGCCTAGTGGCTGACAAACTCTTGTTCTCGCCTTGGGAGCGCTTCGTGCACCGGCGCTGGGGCACGGGCCTGCTCTAGCAGGGGATTAAAGCGCCACGTCCGATTACGCGCAGCGCAGAAGGCCATGTCCGCTTTACCCTTAAAAGCGGATATTGGTGCCGCGTTTGAAAATGTCCCCTAAGGGCCAATAGCCGTCATTTACAAGCCGCTCACCAACTGCGAAGTGACAGGTCGAGTAACTCGAAGCTAAAGCTCGGGGACATGCTCGACGACCAGCGCGCTTCACCTAAACGGCTCATGGCGGAGAGATTAAAGTTCCGTAAGCAATCTTGCACGAGAGGGCGGCGACCCCATTTCAGGCGGCGATGCCATTCACACTTCACGCGAATGAGGGTGAAGCCGCCGATGGATGGCGGATTAGAACTATCAAGGCTGCGTCGATGTTTGGGTCGCTCAAGAATCTCATCACGAGCCTCGCGGGGGACGCGAGACTGCAAAAATTCGAGAATATGGAGTGCCGGCTCGCAACCGCAGCGCTGCTTACTCGTGTAGCAACCGTCGACAGTGACATGTCAGAGGCCCAACGCGAAAAGCTTCGTGCCTTGCTAAAATCGTACTTCGGGCTCGATGATCTTGCCGTGGCACAGTTGATCCGTGATGCCACCGAAGCCGCCGGAAACGCAATTGATCTGTATCATTTTACCCGTCATCTCAATGGTGTTCTCGATAATGAAGGTCGCCAACACACTGTCAAAATGATGTGGCAAGTTGTTTGTGTTGACCGACGTGCGAACGAATTTGAGAGCAATATTATCTGGCGTGCCGCCGACTTGTTAGGGGTTTCATCTCGTCAGCGTATAGAGATTCGCCAGCTCGTTGCGGCCGACAGGACAATAGGGTGAGAGACGTCCAGGGTTTTTGGCCAAGGCCTATCGTCAAACCCTCAAGCCTTGATCCAGCTTTTGCTCAGTCCGGACTTGTATGGCGCCGTCAGCCGTTTCGAGACGATGGCACACAAAAATAGCAGAACCGTTTCTGGTCCATCTCGGCCCATGCCGCTGTCCTGCGGAGTAGGGCGGACCTAGACGCCGCGCGGGCGTATGGCGGCTAATGAGCGACTGCGCTCTGCATCGCACGTCCGCTTTGTGCCACCAGCGGCTGTTTCGAGCGCGATTTCCACCCCGCGTTGACGCGATTTGCGCGCCGCTGTGATGCCAACTCGCAAGTCACGCGCCGCGGTTCCTCCCTAGCTAGGGCATTGCGACTCAAAACTCCACTCGCCCTCTGCCCGCATCGGCAGGGAACAAATAGACCAACGCAAGAAGGTTCTCTCGCGATGCACAAAGCCCAACCGCGTTGCACAAATATGGATCATTGCTTGAAGGACGGCCGCACGACGAAGCATGTTCCAAAACTGATGTAACGGCAGATCTCCCTTTATTGGTCCCCAATCGATGAGATACGGTTGTTAAAGCATCCGACCGCCTCCATCCAGGTCGCACGAGCAAACGAATAGATGACGGGAGGCAATATGACAGATCGATCGAAGCAGCCTACCTGGGATCCCCTCGTACTCGCGGGGCAACTGCAGAACATCGCAATGCAAAGCCAACTGCTCATGCAGCGCTTCCTGTCCAGTCAGACCGATGCTACGAAAATCGGCATGGGCGACACGTCAACGCTTGGGTTCGACTTTGTCGACCTCATGACAAAGATGATGACCGATCCAACCGCGGTAGCGAGGGCCCAGATAGACCTTTTCAACCAAAGTTTGGCTGTTTGGCAAAAGACGGCGGAACGTATGTTTGTGCCACAAGCGCCTGATGCTGATAAGCCAAAAGACAAGCGCTTTAAGCACCCGGACTGGACGGAGAATGCGATCTTTAGCTTTGTGAAAGATAGCTATCTAGTTGCAGCAAAATCAATTCTTTCGACAGTCCGCGAAATCAAAGGCATGGACAACGCTGCGGCTCGCAAAGTCGATTTCTACACACGCCAGTTCGTGGATGCCCTATCGCCCTCCAATTTTGTCGCGACTAATCCCGAAGTTCTGACTGCAACGCTGGAATCTGGCGGACAGAATCTGCTGCGTGGCCTGGAAAATCTTCTCTCCGATCTAGGGCGCGGCGCCGGCCGACTCTCGATTACAATGACCGACATGAGTGCATTTCGCCTCGGTGAAAACATTGCAACGACGTCGGGGAAAATAGTTTACCAAAATAACCTTATGCAGTTGATCCAGTATGCGCCCTCGACACAGGCCGTTCGGAGACGGCCGCTGCTCATCGTGCCGCCGTGGATCAACAAGTTCTACGTTCTCGATCTGAAGCCGAAGAATTCCTTCATCAAATGGGCAGTCGATCAGGGGCATACCGTCTTTGTTATGTCGTGGGTTAATCCCGACGAGAAGCTCGCTGAAAAAAGTTTTGAAGATTACATGCTCGAGGGGCCTGTAGCGGCCGTTGACGCAATCGAGAGAGCAACTGGCGAGCGGCGGGTCAATGCAGTTGGCTATTGCCTCGGTGGGACCCTGCTCGCCTCAACAGCGGCATATCTGGCAGCCAAGAATGATGACCGGCTTGCAAGCGCAACATACTTCGTGACGCTCGTAGATTTCACCGACGTGGGCGACATGGCTGTCTTTATCGACAACGAGCAGCTCGCTTCACTTGAAAGACGAATGCGTGAACGCGGATATCTCGAAGCGGAGGATATGGCAACGTCATTCAACATGCTTCGCGCCAATGACCTAATCTGGTCTTTTGTTATTAACAACTACCTTCTCGGCAAAGAACAGGTTCCATTCGACCTTTTGTTCTGGAATTCGGACTCGACGCGCATGCCAGCGGCCATGCACTCGTTCTATCTGCGAAAGATGTACCAGCAGAACCTTCTGGCCAAGCCCGGCGGTGTTACGCTCGCCGAGACGCCGATCGATTTGTCGAAAATCAAGATACCGACCTTCATCCTGTCGACCCGCGAAGACCACATAGCACCGTGGAAATCGACCTACGCCGCGACGCACTTGTATTCTGGACCGATCAAATTTGTGATGTCGGCTGCGGGTCACATGGCGGGCGTGATAAGTGCGCCGGGCAGTAAGTATGGCCACTGGACAAACGATAATTTGCCGGCAAGTCCGGACGAATGGTTTTCCGGTGCCACGTCCCACCAAGGCTCGTGGTGGCCGGTGTGGGATGAATGGATAACTCGGCTCGATCCCGATCGGATCCCGGCGCGCGAACCGGGTGGCGGCAAACTATCGATCGTCGAGGATGCACCCGGATCCTTTGTACGGGTGAGAGCCGTCGCCGCATAGGCGCCGAGCCCCTGGGATAGGTCTAATGGGATGCAAGGCTTTAATCGGGCTCTCTAACATCTATTCGATCTATGGCGAAACGCGAGCATTTCATAGGATGCTCCTTATAAAAACACTGCGGCTCTCGCCCTACTCTTGAGTTAGAGACTGGCAGCCAGGCTCGCAGGGAACCCAAACATTCTCAGGACGTTTCGCAGCCAGCAAAGTATCTTGTTTGGACTAGAGGAGAAATCCGATGGCGGACGCAGCGAACCCATTCGAAGCAGTTCAAGCGATGATGCTTGAAAATCTCGAAAGAATACAAAGTGCGACGCAAAGCTACATGGACACGTTTGAAAAGGCCATGAAAGGAGTTCAGGGTGCCAACGACGATCAAATAGCCACTTTCAAGGCATACGTTGAGCGGAAAGTCGCAGCAAATCGGGATTTCGTAGAAAAACTTTTGCGTGCAAAAGATTTTCAAGAGGCCTTCCGCATTCAGGTCGAGTACTTTCAGTCGCAACTGAAGGCGGCCTCTGAAGACGCACACCAACTCGGCACCAAAATGTTGAACTCATTAAAAGCGGGCTGAGGAGTTGGCGCGTCGTTGCTGGAATGGTACTTCTGCTATTGGCCCCTTAGATGGGGTACTCGGCCGGCGTTGTTGTGGATACGCGAAGAAATTTGGGTGCTGCGCTTCAGGCTGATGGTGAAACGAGGTCACCGCGGATACG
>Ga0207803_1000101_pt1 | contig 15506 bp, 15 predicted proteins | sample LuqExpMetageno41_FD_187799 | JGI IMG/M metagenome (GOLD analysis project Ga0207803, IMG submission 187799) | Tropical forest soil microbial communities from Luquillo Experimental Forest, Puerto Rico - Sample 41 (SPAdes) | ecosystem: Environmental > Terrestrial > Soil > Tropical forest ...
CTGGGAATCGCCTTCGTCGATGCCGACACCGAGATCGAAAGCGCTGCAGGCATGACCATCTCGGAAATCTTCGAGAAGCACGGCGAGGCCTATTTCCGCGCCGGCGAAGCGCGCGTCATCGCGCGGCTCTTGGACAACGGTCCCCAGGTGCTGGCGACTGGCGGCGGCGCCATCATGAACCCGAATACCCGCGATCTCATCCGCGACAAGGGCATCTCGGTCTGGCTGAAGGCCGACGCCAACGTGCTGCTCAAGCGCACCAAGCGGCGCACCGACCGCCCGCTCGCCGAAAAGATCAAAGAGCTATTGCCGCTGCGCGAGCCGGTCTATGCACGGTCGGATATTGTGGTGCAATCGCGCGAGGAGCCGCACGATACCATTGTTGACGAGATCGTCGCCTCATTGGTGAAGATGCTGGGCATTACGGCGGAGAACAAATTATGACTGCGCCGCTGCGTTCCGGCGAACCGATCCTCGTGCCAGTCGCGCTCGGCGCGCGCGCCTATGACATCGTCATCGGGCGCGGTGTGCTCACCTCGCTCGGCGCGCGCATAAAGGCGCTGCGCCCGGGCGCAAAAGTCGCGATCGTCACCGATGCGACGGTCGCTAAGCACTATCTCGCCGCTGCCGAACACGCGCTGAAATCTGCTGGCAGCGAGAGCTCGACAATCACGGTGCTGGAAGGCGAGGGCTCCAAGAGCTACGCAACGTTCGAGACGGTGTGCGAGGCGATCATTGCGGCGCGCATCGAGCGCGGAGACCTGGTCGTCGCGCTCGGCGGCGGTGTCATCGGTGATCTCGCCGGCTTTGCCGCAGCTAGTGCGCGGCGCGGTCTCGATTACGTGCAAGTGCCGACCACCCTATTGGCACAAGTCGATTCCTCAGTCGGCGGCAAAACCGGCATCAATTCCCGACACGGCAAGAATCTGGTCGGAGCCTTTCACCAGCCCGTGCTTGTGCTCGCTGACAGCGCGGTGCTCGAAACGCTGCCGAAGCGCGAATTCCGCGCCGGCTATGCCGAGGTCGCCAAATACGCGCTGCTCGGCGACGCTGCGTTCTTCTCGTGGCTCGAAGCCAACTGGCAGGACGTGTTCGCAGGCGGCCCGGCGCGCGAACACGCCATCGCCGTGTGCTGCCGCGCCAAGGCCGGCATCGTAGCACGCGACGAACGTGAGACTGGCGAGCGCGCGCTGCTCAACCTCGGCCACACCTTCGGCCACGCCCTGGAGGCGGGCGCCGGTTTCGCCGGCCGTCTGCTGCACGGCGAGGCGGTGGCGCTAGGCATGGCGTTGGCGTTTGAGTTCTCCGCGCGCAGAGGTCTGATCGCGGCCGCCGATGCCACGCGCGCTTGCGCTCATCTTGCGGCGGTCGGCCTGCCCACCCATTTGAAGGATGTGCCTGGCAGAGTGCCGGATATCGACGCTCTGATGGACCTGATCGCGCAAGACAAGAAAGTGAAGCGCGGCAAGCTCACCTTTATTCTGGTGCACGGCATTGGCCGGGCCTTCGTCGAGAATGACGTTAGCGCCACCGACGTGCGCGCGTTCCTGGCCGGTAAGCTTTCCGAAAAATGACACTAGAGGACTGGATCTCTCTCGTCATCGTGCTGATCTGCCTGCTGCTGTCGGCGTTTTTCGCCGGCAGCGAGACAGCGCTCACCGCGTCCTCGCGCGCCAGCATGATGCGGCTGGAAAAGCAGGGCAACCGGCGCGCCGGCATGGTCAACCGCCTGCTCGACCAGCGCGAACGGCTGATCGGCGCACTACTGCTCGGCAATAACGCGGTCAATATTGCCGCCTCGTCGCTGGCGACCGGCATCCTGCTCGCTTGGTTTGGTTCGGCCGGCATCCTCTACGCCACTGTCGGCATGACTATCCTGGTGGTCGTGTTCTCGGAAGTGTTACCGAAAACCGCCGCTTTCAACGCGCCGGACCGGCTCGCGCTGCTGGTCGCGCGGCCGATGAATTTCGTCGTCAAGATTCTCGGGCCGATCCTAATCGGTATCGAGAAGCTGGTGTGCTGGCTACTCGAATTGTTTGGCATTGACGTCGGGGAGGATCAGGCGGTGCTGTCGGCGCGCGAGGAATTGCGCGGCGCGGTCGATCTCATGCATCACGAGGGTGATGTCGAAAAGACCGACCGCGACATGTTCGGTGGCATCCTCGACCTGCGCGACCTGGTGGTGTCCGACGTGATGATCCACCGCACCGATATGCTCACTCTGAACGCCGACGATTCCTCCGAGGACATCGTCAACGCGGTGATCGCTTCGCCGGTGACGCGGCTGCCTCTGTGGCGCGGCAACACCGACAACATCGTTGGCATCCTGCACGTACGCGACTTGTTGCGCGCGCTGCACGCGGTGGATGGCGACGCCTCCAAGGTCGATATTGCGGCGCTGATGACGCCGCCCTGGTTCGTGCCCGACACGCGCCCGGTGTCCGAGCAGCTCAAGGCTTTCCGCCGCCGCAAGACGCAGCTCGCGCTCGTGGTCGACGAATACGGCGAGGTCGAAGGTCTAGTCACGCTCGAGGACATCCTCGAGGAGATCGTCGGCGATATCACGGACGAGCATGACATCACCATGCCGGGCGTACGCCGCCAGCCGGACGGCTCGATCAACGTCGACGGCGCGGTTTCGATCCGCGACCTTAATCGCGTGATGGATTGGCACCTCCCGGATCAGGAAGCGACCACCATCGCCGGGCTGGTCATTCACGAGGCCCGCTCGATCCCCGAGGTGGGACAGAATTTCACTTTCCACGGGTTCCGCTTCCGTGTGCTCCGCCGCGAGCGCAACCGAATCACCGCGCTGCGCATCCAGCCGCTGCCGCGCAAGCCCGCGGCAAAAGCGAGCTAGATACCCCCTTCGCCCGGCGCCGTGGCGTGAATGGCGAGCGCGTGCACGCCGCCTTTTAGCTCTGCAGCTAGCGCCTGGTTAATGAGCCTGTGACGTCGCAGCCGGGGCATACCTCTAAACAGTTCCGACACTATATAAACTCGGTAGTGAGTTTGCCCGCCCGGCCGCGACCCAGCATGGCCCTCGTGTAGATGCGATTGGTCTTCGACCTTCAGGCTTTGCGGGGCGAAAGCCTCGGTCAACTTCTTTGTGATGATATCGGCGGTCCGCATACTGCCCGACTTAGGCAGGGGCGAAGGATGGGTCAATGGCGCATGGCGGAATCACGGTGCCGCACGACTGTCAAGTCTTGAAGGTGACCTCGGCCGAGGCGCATAATTATCGGTCATGAAAACCGACTCGTCCCTTTTCGATCGCATCCGGGTCAAGCCGGACAACGATCGCCGGCCGAAAGCCGGCCCGGCCTGCCAATGGGCAGGTTGCAAGGAGAAGGCCACCCATCGCGCCCCCAAGGGCCGCGAGAACGAGAGGGAATACTGGCGATTCTGCCTCGAGCACGTACGGCAATACAATCAATCGTATAATTTCTTCGCCGGCATGAACGATGCCGCGGTGATGGCCTATCAGAAGGACGCCATCACCGGTCATCGTCCGACCTGGAAGATGGGAACTGGTAAGACGAAGGCCCGGCCGGACATCCGCGCGTTTGCCGGCAATGCTGATCCCTTCGGCTTCTTCGGCGAAGGATTGAAGGCGGAGCAGAAGGCGCGAACTGAAGCGGCGCGGCCGGTGCGCAATGCCGAGCGCAAAGCGCTCGATACGCTCGGACTCGACGCGGACGCCACCAAGCATCAGGTGAAGATGCGCTTCAAGGAGCTGGTAAAGCGCCATCATCCGGACGCCAACGGCGGCGACCGCTCGACAGAGGACCGGTTGGTCGAGGTCATCCAGTCGTACAATTATTTGAAATCGGTGGGTTTCGGCTGACCAGGCTTCGTGGCGAGCAACCCTGCTCCGCCTTCGGCTCAGGGCCCGGCAGCACCTATCTCATTGATATTATTGATAGTGCAATTCGGAGACGGCGGGTTTTTCGCTCGCCCGCCGTCTGCTAAGTTGGCTCCTATCAGCCGGACCCTACTCGTCGGAGGTAAACAGGCTTCGGGGGATCACGAAGCCACGGAGGTTCAATTGACTGCTGCAACACAAGAGACCGTTGCCCTGCCCGACATGAAAGTGTCGATCCGTCAGGTCTTCGGCATCGACAGTGACATGGAGGTGCCGGCTTATTCCAAGCCCGACGAGCACGTTCCCGATATCGATCCCGATTACCGCTTCGACAGGCCGACGACGCTCGCCATTCTGGCCGGCTTCGCCAAGAACCGCCGCGTCATCGTCACCGGCTATCACGGCACCGGCAAGTCCACCCACATCGAGCAGGTGGCGGCACGGCTCAATTGGCCCTGCGTCCGCGTTAACCTCGACAGCCACATCAGCCGTATCGACCTAATCGGTAAGGATGCGATCGTCATCAAGGACGGTCAGCAGGTCACCGAATTCCGCGAAGGCATCCTACCCTGGGCGCTGCAGAACAATGTCGCGCTCTGCTTCGACGAATACGACGCCGGCCGCCCGGACGTGATGTTTGTGATCCAGCGCGTGCTGGAAGCTTCCGGCCGTCTCACACTGCTCGACCAAAGCAAGGTGCTTAAACCGCACCCGGCGTTCCGCCTATTTGCCACCGCCAACACCGTCGGGCTCGGCGACACCTCAGGCCTCTATCACGGCACGCAGCAGATCAACCAGGGCCAGATGGACCGCTGGTCGATCGTCACCACACTCAACTATCTGCCGCACGACAACGAAGTCGAGATCGTGCTGGCGAAGGCCAAGCATTATCGCAACGAGCAAGGTCGCGACGTCGTAAACAAAATGGTGCGCGTCGCCGACCTGACGCGCAACGGCTTCATGAACGGCGACATCTCGACGGTGATGAGCCCGCGCACGGTAATCACCTGGGCAGAGAATTCCGAGATCTTCAACGACATCGGTTTTGCCTTCCGTCTCACCTTTCTCAACAAGTGCGACGAGCTCGAGCGGCCGATCGTGGCAGAGTTCTATCAGCGCTGTTTCGGCGTCGAGCTACCGGAGTCGTCGGTGAACGTGGCGCTGAGCTGAACCGTGAGACAATGACGCACCTTCGCGTGGAGAACTATCGGCGGTTACGTGCGTACAACGCCAAGGTTGCCGGCAAGCTCGACTATCGTCGGCTGGCGATTACGTTGCGAGAGGGCAGCAGGATTGTGGTCATATTGGCCGATCAGACCTCATAGGGATCGCTGTTTCATCGACACGGTTTTGATTTCGAAAAAGCAACGATGGGAAAGGCGCTGACGGAGAAGGCGGAGAGCGAGGCGCGCAAGCGCGGCGTGCGCAAGGCCTATCTCTATTCGCTCAGTTTTCAGACGCCTGGTTTCTATCGGAGGCTTGGCTATCGCGAAGTCAGGAGACTCGATGATTTTCCGAAAGGCCACTCTCGCCACTGGCTAGCAAAGACGCTGTGATGGCCTCGAATATCAAAAGCAAACCGTCGCCGAAGGACTCGCCGACCGAGCCGTTCAAGCGGGCGGTCACCGGCTGCCTGCGCGCCATCGCGCGGAAGCGGGAGCTCGAAGTCGCTTTCGCCGCCGAGCGACCCGGCCTGATCGGCGGCAAGGTGCGCCTGCCGGAGCCACCACGAAAGCTTAACAAGGGCGAGGCGGCGATCCTGCGCGGCCATGCCGACGCCATCGCGCTGCGGCTTGCCTGCCACGACCCGGCGATGCATCGCCGCATGCAGCCGGCCGGCCAACAGGCGCGCGCGGTATTCGAGGCGGTCGAGCAGGCGCGCGTCGAAGCGATCGGCGCACGGCGTATGGACGGCGTCGCCAGGAATCTGACGGCGATGCTCAACGAGCGGTTCCACCGCAGCAAGTTCGATGAGATCACCGAACGCGCCGACGCTCCGATCGAGGACGCGGTGGCGCTGCTGGTGCGCGAGCGGCTGACCGGAATGGCGCCGCCGCAGGCGGCCAAGAGGTTGGTCGATCTCTGGCGCCCGCTGATCGAAGACCGCGCTGGACGCGACCTGGACCGGCTGGAAGCGGTGCTGGAGAATCAGCGACAGTTCGGCGATGCCATCCACGACCTGCTCGACGCGCTGGAAATGGGTGACGATCGCAGCCGCGACTCAGACGAAGAGGACGACGAGGGCGAGGAGGATCGCCGCAAGCAGGAAGCCGGCGAGGAAGGCGACGCCGCCGACTCCGACGAGATGCAACGCATGAGCGCGGAGGATACGCAAGTCTCCGCCGAGGAGATGCCCGACTCCGCGGCCGAGGCGGTCGACGCGCCGACCGCCGACATGGCCGACGATACCGAAATGGGTGATGCGGAGACGCCCGGCGAGCCGCAACGGCCGCGGCATTTCGGCGACAACGCGCCGCGTGGCCCGGATTATCGCGCCTTCACCGGCAAGTTCGACGAGACCGTCGCCGCCGAAGATTTGTGCGAGCCGGAGGAACTGGAACGCCTGCGCGGCTATCTAGACAAGCAGCTGTCCAATCTGCAGGGCGTAGTCGCGCGCCTCGCCAACCGGCTGCAGCGTAGATTGATGGCGCAGCAAAACCGGTCGTGGGAATTCGACCTCGAGGAAGGCCAGCTCGACAGCGCGCGACTTACCCGCATCGTCATCGATCCCTTGCATCCGCTCTCCTTCAAGCAGGAGAAGGACACGCAATTCCGCGACACGGTCGTCACACTGCTGCTCGACAATTCCGGCTCAATGCGCGGTCGCCCGATTACGGTCGCCGCCACCTGCGCCGACATTCTGGCGCGCACGCTCGAGCGCTGCGGCGTCAAGGTAGAGATCCTCGGCTTCACCACGCGTGCCTGGAAGGGCGGGCAGTCGCGGGAGCAGTGGCTCACCGCCGGCAAACCGGCCAATCCGGGCCGCCTCAACGATCTGCGCCACATCATCTACAAGTCGGCCGATGCGCCGTGGCGGCGCGCCCGCAAGAACCTCGGCCTGATGATGCGCGAAGGGCTACTCAAGGAAAACATCGACGGTGAGGCGCTCGACTGGGCGCACAAGCGCCTGTTGGCGCGGGCCGAGCAGCGCAGGATCCTGATGATGATCTCGGATGGCGCACCGGTCGACGACTCCACGCTGTCGGTCAATCCGGGCAATTATCTCGAACGCCACCTGCGCTGGGTGATCGAGGAGATCGAGACACGCTCGCCGGTCGAACTGATCGCCATCGGCATCGGCCATGACGTCACGCGCTACTATCGCCGCGCCGTCACCATCGTCGACGCTGAGGAACTCGGCGGCGCGATGACCGAGAAGCTCGCCGAGCTGTTCGAGGAGCACGCCTTCGAGCGACAGCCGCGCGCCACGGCGGGCCGAAGATACCTGGCGTGACTTACAAGGCTGGGCCGGCTCATCACCAGCGCTCTGCTAGCGGCAACCTTCACCTTCAACTAGAGCCTGAAATGAACGGATCGCGGTGCACCGAAATGCTGACGGCGAGACCATCATCAAGCTGATGTTGGACGACAATCTTTCCGCGATCTGCTGCTGCAGTTCGTGCTGGTGGCAATTCGCGCTGGTGGAATGACGTCCTAGGCGCTCGTCGCTGTTGCGGCTTTCTTCTTCACGATTTGCCGCTTGAGTTCGAGCATCTTGGGCGCGAGATCGACATCGTTCGCCTTGAGCAGGAACGCGTCGAGGCCGCCGCGATGGTCGACGCTCTTGAGTGCATTGGCCGACACTCGCACGCGCACCTTGCGGCCGAGCGTGTCGGAAATCAGCGTGACGTTGCGCAAGTTCGGCATGAACCGCCGCTTGGTCTTGATATTGGAGTGGCTCACTTTGTGCCCGACTAGCGGCCCTTTGCCGGTCAGATCGCAACGCCATGACATGGCTCATCCCTCAAAAAAGGCGGCGCCTAGCCTAACAGTTCATTGATCGTGGAAAGTTGGCCGGACGTATAGAGAGCGGGGTTGCGCGCGTCAAGCCGAGCAATCGGGCCGCCTTTTAGGCATTTTGGGCCGCCGCTTCCCCGATCGGGCGACCAAACATTCGACTTAATCCCCACCAACTTAAGGGTGACGCACTGGTGCGGTATTGCAGCTTTCCTGTGGGGCAATCGCTGATCCCCCGGGCGCACCACTTGGATGCCGGTTGCAGCCGTCGGCTATAGTCGGCGCCCGACGCTGCGCAAAGCTCGGTTGCAAAAGAGGAATGTGGGTTGGTGCTGGCAGTACCCCATCGTTTCATCTCTGCGCTCGTGCTGGCCTGGGCTCTAGCGGTTGTCGCGTGTGGCGGGGTGCGCGCGCAGAGCGGCAGGCTAGACGCGCGCTATTCGGCGACGCTCGCCGGCATTCCGATCGGAAAGGGCAACTGGAATGTCGATATCACCGACACTCACTACACGGCGTCGGCTACCGGCGTCACCACGGGCCTGATCCACGCCTTCACCGGCGGCCAGGGGAGCGCCACCGCGCACGGTGCTTGGCAGGCTGGCGTGCCGCTGTCCATAAATTACGAAGCGACCATCATCACGAGAAAAAAGACCGATCAGGTCCGGCTCGTAATCAACAACGGCGCCGTCAAGGAATCCAAAGTCGATCCGCCTACGGAAACCGATCCGGAGCGGGTCCCGATAACCGACGCGCATCAGCACGACGTCATCGATCCGATGACGGCCTCGCTGATGCGCACACCCGGTAACGGCGATCTGCTCTCGCCGGAAACCTGCCACCGGACGATGGCGATCTTCGACGGCAGGTTGCGCTATGACTTGGAGTTCGCCTTCAAGCGCATGGACAGGGTGAAAGCTGACAAAGGCTACGCCGGTCCGGTCCTGGTCTGCGCGGTCTATTTTACGCCGGTCGCCGGCTTTGTCCCTTCGCGCATGGCCATTCGTTACATCGCCAAGCTACGCGACATCGAAGTGTGGCTCGCCCCCATCGCTGGCACGCGCGTACTGGTGCCGTTCCGTGCGCAGGGGCCGACGCCAATCGGCCGTTTCATGCTCGAAGCCACCCAATTCGAATCGACGCCGATTTCAGCCCGGGCCTCGGCCAACGGCGCGAAGCCGCAGTAGCAGGCGAATCAGCCCTTGACTCTTTGGCCAAACGGAGTCCTCACGCTTGTTAACGGTTTGCGGTCCTTGGCAGCCCTTGAATCACCGCCGGGCTACCCGATCTGGTAGCTTTGCGGCAACCGCTCGCCAGATGTCGCCGTGAACGAAGTCGTACACCTCCCGAGTCAGCGATTCGGGCGCGATTCGTTCCAGACTCGTTCCAAACTTTAACCGCGGGCCCGTGCGCCGTCGCATTGTGATACAATAAGCCTTGGTAGCGCCGCCAAGCCTGCCGCCAGTCCGGAAGCGTAATGCCCATCAGTTTTTCCTCCCAACCGACCCGAGCCTTGCGTGGCCGCGGCGCCGGCGTCACCGCCGTGCTGGGACCCACCAACACCGGCAAGACCCATCTCGCTATCGAGCGCATGCTGGCCCATTCGAGCGGTCTTGTCGGTCTGCCGCTGCGGTTGTTGGCGCGCGAGGTTTACAACAAAGTGGCCGATCGCGTGGGCAAGGACGCGGTGGCGCTGATCACGGGCGAAGAGAAGATCAAGCCGCCCAATCCGCGCTTCTGGGTGTCGACCGTCGAAGCCATGCCGCGCGACCTCGACGTGGCGTTCCTCGCCATCGACGAGGTGCAACTCGGTGACGATTTCGAGCGCGGCCACGTCTTCACCGACCGCATGCTCAACATGCGCGCGCGAGAGGAAACGCTGGTGCTGGGCGCGGCTACCGTGCGGCCGATGGTCGAGAAGCTTTTGCCCGGCGCGCACATCATCAGCCGGCCGCGATTGTCGATGCTGACACATGCGGGCGAAAAGAAGCTTACCCGGTTACCGCCGCGTTCCGCCATTGTCGGGTTCTCGGCCGAGGAAGTTTACGCCATCGCCGAACTGATCCGCCGCCAGCGTGGTGGCGCCGCGGTTGTGCTGGGCGCACTCTCGCCGCGCACGCGTAACGCGCAGGTCGCGATATATCAGTCCGGGGACGTGGATTACCTGGTCGCCACCGACGCCATCGGCATGGGTCTCAATCTTGATGTCGATCACGTCGCCTTTGCCTCGGACCGCAAGTTCGATGGTTATCAATTCCGCCGGCTCATCCCCGCTGAGCTCGCCCAGATCGCCGGCCGCGCCGGACGCGCCACCCGCGACGGTACCTTCGGCACCACCGGTCGCTGCGATCCGTTCGAGCCGGAATTGGTGCAGGCACTCGAGAGCCACAGCTTCGATCCGATCCGCACGCTGCAATGGCGCAACTCCGATCTCGATTTCACGTCGATTGGCGCCTTGCAGGCCTCGCTGGCGGCGACGCCGTCCGAGCCGGGGTTGACACGTGCGCCGACCGCTGAAGACATTCTCGTGCTCGAACACGCTGCCCGCGACGAGGAAGTGCGCGCACTAGCGGTAAAGCCCGCCGCGATCGAGCGGTTATGGGATGCCTGCCAGGTTCCCGATTATAGCAAGATTGCACCCGCCACCCATGCCGAACTGGTGATGACCCTTTACCGATTCCTGATGAGAGAGGGTAACATCCCGGTCGATTGGTTCAGTCAACAAGTGGCGCTAGCCGACCGAACTGAAGGCGGGATCGACGCACTCTCCAACCGGATCGCGCATGTCAGAACCTGGACTTTCGTTGCCAACCGCCCGGATTGGCTGGCCGACCCGGAGCATTGGCAAGGCGTCACCCGCACGATCGAAGACAAGCTATCCGATGCGCTGCACGAGTGCCTGACCGAACGCTTCGTCGACCGCCGTACTAGCGTATTGATGCGGCGGCTACGCGAGAAAACCGCATTGGAAACCGAAATCGGGAAATCCGGCGAAGTTACGATCGAGGGCCATGTCATAGGCCGGCTCAACGGATTCATGTTTGCGCCCGACACTTCTGCTGCCGGTTCCGAGGCCAAGGCGCTCAACGCTGCCGCGCATAAGGCACTGGCCGGCGAGATCGAGACGCGCGCCACCAAGCTGTCTCAGGCGTCCAACGAGCAAATCGTGCTGGCGAGGGACGGCGCGCTGCGCTGGTCCGGCGAAGTGGTCGGTAAGCTCGTCCCCGGAGACGACGTGCTGCGCCCGCGCGTGCGCATCATTGCCGACGAGCATCTGACCGGGCCAGCGCGCGAATTGGTGCAGACCCGGCTCGACCTCTGGCTGAAGACGCACATCGAGAAACTGCTGGCGCCGCTGTTCTCGCTGGCCGCCGCTGACGACGTCATCGGCATGGCGCGCGGCGTCGCCTTCCAACTGCTGGAATCGCTCGGTGTACTAGAGCGGCAAAAAGTGGCCGAGGAGGTCAAAGGGCTGGACCAGCCGGCCCGCGCCACCTTGCGAAAATACGGAGTGCGCTTCGGCGCCTATCACATTTATTTACCGATTCTGCTCAAGCCATTGCCGCGCGCGCTGGCGACACAACTCTGGGCGCTCAAGCACGAAAGTCCCGATGCCAAGGGCGTTGCCGACCTGCTGCATCTTGCCGCCAGCGGGCGCACCTCGATCCCCGCGGACAAGAAGACGCCGAAGACGCTCTACCGCACCTCCGGCTATCGCATTTGTGGCGATCGCGCGGTGCGCGTCGATATCCTGGAGCGGCTCGCCGATCTCATTCGTCCGGCGCTCGCTTGGCGCGAAGGGGTGCAGACGCTAAAGCCGGATGGCGCCTTCGATGGGCGCGGCTTTGTCGTCACCGGCGCGATGACCTCGCTGACCGGCGCCTCGGGCGAGGACTTTGCCTCCATCCTGCGCTCGCTTGGCTACCGCATGGATCGCAAGCCGAAGCCGCCCGAGCCGGTCGCGGCTTTGGCCGAAGCAGCTGCTGCTGAAACAGTCGCCGCCGATGTCGCGGCTCCCGGCATTGCGCCGACCGCTGAGGTCGCCGCCGTCGCGACCGATGCAGAGTCCGCGGTTAAACCGCCGCAGGCGGAACCATCGTCAGATGACGCCGCCCTTGAGCGGGCGCCAGTCGAAACGTCAGCCACCGCCGCGCCAGAAGTTCAGCGGGAACACAAAATCGAAGAACAGGCTCCCGCGCTTGAACAGACTGCGAAATCAGAGGCAGAAGAAAACGGCATTTATACCGGGCCGGCGATGATCGAGGTCTGGCGCCCCGTTGGCCGCTTCGAGATGCGTGGCCGCCGCCCGCGCCGTCTGCAACGTGTCCCGAAAGAGGCTTCCCCGATTGCTGAAACCGCGAAAGCGGCCGCCGCCGCCGACACTGCGGCACCCGCTGAGACGACCGAAAAACCTCGCCGTTTCCGTCCCGAGCGTGAGCGCAAGGACCGTCAGCAGCACCGGGAACGGCACGAGCGCCAGCATAGTTTGGAGCGTGAGGGCCAGCGCGCCGAGCGTCAGGAACAGGCGCAACGGCGCCGGCCGCGCCGCGAACGCGACCGGGTCGAAAAAGCCGAACGCGAGCAGTATTTTGCTAAGCCCTACGGCCTCCCGGATAGCCGCGACAAGCAGCCGAATCCCAATTCGCCGTTCGCCAAGCTCGCCGCCCTCAAGCAACAGCTCGAGCAAGGCGCAAAAGAATCTTGAACCGTCAACGCATCGATAAATGGCTTTGGCACGCGCGTGTCGTGCGCAAGCGCACCGATGCCGCTGCGTTGGCGGAGGCGGGCTTCGTGCGGCTCAACGGCAAGCGGATAAGGGCCTCGAGCCAATTGGTACGGGCGGGCGATGTGGTGACCTTGGCACTCGATCGCGCCGTCAGAGTGCTCAAGGTCGAGGGTTTTTGCGAAAAACGCGGCGATGCGTCGGCTGCCCGGGCGCTTTACCGCGATTTGACGATGGGTTTCGGGACCATGTCCTGCACCTTGCGGCCTCACTAACGTTACGGTAGGCAGCGTGGTCGAGTTCGGAGTGCTGGATGACCTACGTCGTCAATGAAAGTTGCATCAAGTGCAAATACATGGACTGCGTTGAGGTGTGTCCGGTCGATTGCTTTTACGAAGGCGAGAATATGCTCGTCATTCATCCGGACGAGTGTATCGATTGCGGGGTCTGCGAGCCGGAATGCCCGGTCGAGGCTATAAAGCCGGACACCGAGCCGGGTCTCGAGCAGTGGCTCGAACTGAACGCCGAATACGCCAAGACCTGGCCGAATATCACGGTGAAAAAGGAGCCGCCGGCCGATGCAAAGCAATGGGACGGGGTGCCGGACAAGTTCAAGAAGTTCTTCTCGACCAAGCCGGGCACCGGCGATTAGGGTGATTCTCTAACCATACTGGAACATCACGAGAACGGCAGCCCCCCTGGCGTTAACCGCTATCGCAGATTTACCGGAGTTTTGTATGTATTTTCCGCTTTTGCGGTGCCGTAAGGCATTGATCTTGGCCAAAAATGTGATATAAACTTAAATCCGATGAAAACGACAAAAGCCGCCACGGATCCGCTCCCGCTGGGGAGCATTATTTTTCGCGGCTGCACCCAAGGTCTTGATCAGAGGGCGTGAGTTGCACGCGTAAGCAGTGGCAGGAAAAGCGCGTCAAAAAACCAAGAAAGGCTCCACCGGCATGAGCCGGAGGCCCAAAAAGTCTGCCGGAGCACGGCGGACCTCACATGCCTCGCGCGGCGCCGTTCGCGGCGGGGCTCCCGCAGCCAAAGCAACCGGCATCCGCAAGGGGGCCGGCGAAGGAGTTTTGCCCGGAATGCCCACCGCCAAGAAGACTACACAACGACAAGGCTTTAAGACCAACGAGTTTATCGTCTATCCCGCCCACGGTGTTGGCCAGATCATGGCGATCGAGGAGCAGGAGATCGCCGGCGCGAAGCTCGAGCTGTTCGTCATCAACTTTATCAAGGACAAGATGACGCTGCGGGTTCCGACCGCCAAGATCGTGTCGGTCGGTATGCGCAAGCTGGCGGAAGGGCCGCTGGTCAAGCGCGCGCTCGACACTCTTAAGGGCCGCGCACGCATCAAGCGCACCATGTGGTCGCGCCGGGCGCAGGAATACGAAGCTAAGATCAATTCCGGCGACATCGTCGCCATCGCCGAGGTGGTGCGCGATTTGTACCGGTCGGAGACCCAGCCGGAACAATCCTATTCCGAGCGGCAGCTGTACGAAGCCGCCCTCGACCGGCTGTCGCGCGAGATCGCTGCTGTGCAACGCATCACTGAGACCGAGGCAGTGAAGGAGATCGAGGCAGCGCTCGCCAAGGGTCCGCCCCGTGGGCCGAAGCCGGCTGAGGAAGTTGCCGGCGAGGAACCAGTGGAGGAAGAGGCAGCCTAAGCGCCTCGCGGTCGCCAGGAAATAAAAGACACTGCCCAGGGACCTCGTTTTATTAAGGTTCTAAAAAATGTAAGCCGCCAGCACGATCACGATTGCGGCGATTACCCAGATTAGCGCTTGCCCTCCCAGACTATAAAGGAAACCCTTGCCTTTCAGATTCGCGTTCTGCACAGACACGATACGCTCTCTATGTTGAGAAATTAGCTGTGCGCTAGTCGATCCTCCGAAAAGCAATGCTACTTCTTGCACTCGGAGCATGAACATACGGATGTATCAGACATCAGATGTATCAGACATCAGAGGAGTTATGGCACCTGCGAAAAGCTCCAACCAATGATGTGACCCGTGCAGGACAACAGCGCTGTCCATTTGATCCGCATCCGATCTGCAACTAAAATACAAATAATTTAGGGAGGTGATGCACATGGATATGCACGTCACCACTCTTACCAAGAACCTCTGGCTACAAATGGCCCTGCTGGGCGTGGTGGCAGTCGTCCTAATCGCCATGGCGGCCAAGTTTATTTGGTGACGCACAAAAGGCCGCCTCGAATTGGCGGCCTCTTTGTTTTTGTCGGTTCGGCGTATCGCGTGTTTCAGTGCGCGCCGTAACAAAATCGCTCCTGCACCAGAGGAACATGGTCGTGAGAGAGCCCACAGCACGGCATCGTGAGTTTAGCATTCGATCCATGCTGTGCGGCGCTGTGTTCATCATAATGCTCGTGGCCGCGGTTATTGTCGATTTAGCCGCATTGCTGCAGTTCAGCGGGCTTATCAGCGGATTGCCGGCCAATATCCTGAAGACCAGTATCTTGGAGATAGGAGGTATTCTTACCGCACTAACTATTTTCCCCCTTCTTGCGATGGGTATGTCCATTTCAATTGACCAAAATAGGTCCGAGGACACATGACCGGCGTTGAACTCCTACACGAGCGCTCTCTCAGTCCTTATTACTTCTTCATCGTCGTCATCGTCATCAGGTACGAAACCACTGCCGCCGCACGTTGGGCATTGCTGTTCATCGTCCGTACCTTTTTCAATTACGCCTTCGCCGTTGCACTCTGGGCAAGTTTTCATACGCGCCTCGCTCTAACTGTAATTTTCTCAACGCGAGCGGGCAACAAGGCGTTCCCGTCGCTATGCCTAGCCCTTAGCCTTCGGCCTGCGCTCCCATGCGGCGCGGAAGGTCTGCTTTGCAGCTTCTAGCGTCGCCACGTAACCGTACTGCGGCCCATCGCTGCCCTGCCACTCGTGGAATTCGAGGCCCCAGAACCACGGGGCTTCGCG
>Ga0207803_1000106_pt1 | contig 15100 bp, 15 predicted proteins | sample LuqExpMetageno41_FD_187799 | JGI IMG/M metagenome (GOLD analysis project Ga0207803, IMG submission 187799) | Tropical forest soil microbial communities from Luquillo Experimental Forest, Puerto Rico - Sample 41 (SPAdes) | ecosystem: Environmental > Terrestrial > Soil > Tropical forest ...
GCGTTTGGTTGATAAGGTCGAGGATAATGGGGATGCCTTCGTCATTGACTCCCAAATCTTCCTTGAGATCGCGGATCAACTGTGCCCTGGCGATATCGATCGCGGAAAAGGCTGCACCATGCTCTGACCGTCGCGGCCGTAACCAGCCGGCCTCGATCCAGGCCTCAACAACGTTGCTCGTGAGCTCGGCACGAACAAGAAATTCCTCGATATCGAGCATTCATGCCTCCATCGCGCGCCGCGGATTATGTTCCTTGCCTGCACCCCAGCGCGATACGAACGCTTCCAGCTCCGGATCCGGCGCTTCAGGTAGGACGACCGTCAGCGTGACATATTCATCACCACGCGTACCGTCCGGTCGCAGGATGCCTTTGCCCCGGAGACGAAGCACCGTGCCAGTGTTGGAGTTCTTTGGCACGGTCATTGTCACGGTGCCCGAGGTGGTTGGCACCGCTATCTTGCCACCGAGCACAGCTTCACCGAGCGAAACCGGCAATTCGACGTGAATGTCGTTGCCCTTGCGTCTAAAATAAGGGTGAGGCTTGACGTGGATTTCGACAAAGGCATCGCCGGGCAGCCCGCCACCAATGCCGACACCACCCTTGCCGGCGAGGCGCAGCAACTGCCCATCGCGAGCGCCTGCCGGTATCGTGACGTCAACCGTCGAGCCATCCGACAGGGTGATCCGACGGATCGCGCCGTTGATGGCTTCCAGGAATTCGACGGGCAGACGATAGTGTACGTCCTGGCCACGCATTTTGATATTGATGTGGCCGTCGCGACGAAAAAGGTCGGAAAAGAGGTTCTCCTCCGCAAGGTCTGAAAATCCTTCGGATGATGCATACGGGTGCTCAGCCGTATCGGCGAAGTCCCGATAAAAACGGTGCTGCGGTCGCTCCTGGCCTGAAGCGTCGATCTCACCGCGGTCGAAACGCGCCCGTTTTTGCGGATCGCTCAAGAGATCATAGGCTGCAGAAACGACCTTGAATTGTTCCTCAGCTTGCTTGTTGCTGGGATTGAGGTCGGGGTGCAGCTTTTTTGCCAGACGACGGTAGGCCTTTTGGATTTCCTCTGCTGTTGCATCTTTTTTGACGCCAAGCACCTTGTAGGGGTCGTCGCTCAAGCAGCCCTCCTGATCAGGGGAACAAGCCTAGGTGGTATGATAGAGATTTCCGCCCACTATGGAGGGGTAAGCCATGGCAAAATTCATACATGTTCAGTCACCGGCGGGTGATAATTATCAGGCCAATGCTGACGCGGTACTATACATCATTCAAGATCCCCGACATCCCGACGAGTGCATGTTGCACTTCGGCATGAACCAGGCGTTGACGATCAGGATGTCCGCCAAACACTTTGCTGACAGAGCCCACAGCATTAAGCCGAAACCAACAGCTGCGCCGGCCACACCAAACAAATAGCCCAAACCGCCGATAACCAAAATTCGGCCAGTCTTCAAAAGAAAGGTGGCTTCTAGGGGCCACCCTTTGCAGGTCTGATCAAATATATCTAGGAAGTTATTTTTTTCCGTGTTCCTCGGCGTGAGCCTTTACTGCCTCTTCTGCGTGCCCTCTGGCGTGGATGGCGTGGGCCCTCGCTGTGTGAGCGTGGTGCGCCGCCTTTTCGTGAAGTCCGGCCTCGTGGTGTTTGGCCGCCTCGCCGTGGTGGCGGGCAGCGTGTGTAAGATGTTCTGAGGCTTTCTTGTGGTGTTCTGCAGCTTTCTTTGACATCGGCTTTTTCTCCATAATGTGCTTTGGCCGCGCAGCCCACTAAACCCCGGTCATATTTCATTTCTGTGACAGCGCCCGCCACCTTTGGCGCTGGCTGAGCTCTACGTTCTGCGCTATGCGCTCAAGGCCGCCGAGGAAACTTGCGCCAGGGAGTTACAGGCCAGGGCACGCGACGAGGCTTGGCGCATGCGTCAGATGAGCGGGTGTTCGCTGCACTGACGAAGCTGGAGAGCATTAGGACAATATGTACGTATTGAACGAATTCAACGCCGGCGGCCTGATGCAGCAATTCGGCCCGTTCTCCTCACAGGGAGAGGCAATGAACTTTGCCGAGAACGAGCGGCAGGGCAAGGCCAACGGCTGGAGCGTCGCGCAAATGAAGGACCCTTGGTTGGTCCGAGGACCCAGGCGCAGCAAAAAGGAACTGATGTTACTCGGCTGGCGAGCATCGCCCATCAACGGACAGGAAGCGATAGACCGCGCCGCGCAATCATTTGCGAAGGGCGTGCTTTCTGATTTTGGGCCTTAGTGAAAGTAGAAAAAATAGCTCAATCGGCTATTCCTTAAGGGGTTGCATTATGATTACGAAGGCTGTGCATGCGACCAAGCCTACGCAGCAGCGATAGTAGATGGCCCCACTGAGGAGCAAACCAGTGATAAAGCGATTAATGATGACGTTTACAATTATCTGCTCGTTGGTAGGGGCGATTGCGATGGCACAAGACAAAAATGAAGCGGCAAAAAAGGGCGCGGAGAGTTGGTTGGCGGTTGTCGACAAAGGTGATTACGCTGCCAGTTATGACGAGGCAGCAAGTATATTCAAACTAGCGATTACCAAAGAGGATTGGTTGCAAAAGGTCCGGGCGGCACGAGGTCCATTGGGGAAGATAATATCGCGCAAATTGAAGCGCGCGCAGTATGAAACGTCTTTACCAGGCGCACCGGATGGTGAGTACGTGGTGATTCAATATGACACTTCATTCGAGAACAAGCGGTCGGCGGTGGAGACCATTACTCCGACTCTCGACAAAGACGGCCAGTGGAGAGTGTCGGGGTACTTTATTAGGTAGTGTTAGGGAAACTCGTCAGTACTTGTCCGATCCATCGCCGCGCTCGGTGGACGCCGTGTGAACTAACTTATAATGAACACGATAATCCACGCCAGGGCAATTATACCCAGAAGCACGAACATCGAGTCTTTGCGTTTCTCACGACTGATTTTCTGAAATTGCGTTTCGGGTAAGGTTGTCATTTGGCCCTCCCTATATGTGACGAGATAATCCCCCGATGTGACGAATAAGTAACAGAGGGAGAAAAAACGGTGGACAACCGGAATGTCCGATCCCAAATCGGTGTCGTTTGGCTCGGAATTGGTTTGCGGTCGGCGCTTGGTGATCACGACTCGCGCCGGACGATCGCGTCACTTGGCTGCGCGGGAGTTGTTTTCTGACGGCGACCTTCCCGCGCCGTCCGGGTCACGCTACCTTTCCACCCGGAAGCCGCTTCGGCGGGTCCAGATCGGAAATGTCGGGTCAGCATTCCCAACCTGCTCGCGATCCCGCTCTAGGCGGGGTCCGACGCACTCTTCGAGCTCGGATCGACGATGGGCACGACAGCGACCAGCCTGCACGTCCTGTCTGCTGTGATCGGCGTCGGGTCTCATCTCGCGCAGGACATCGAGAAGGCCTACCGCAAGCTCGGCTACGCGCGTCCCAGGAAGGCAGGCGAGGGCGCCATGAAGCGCGTGATCCTCGCGCCGGACGGCTCCGGCGACTGGCTCTCGATCTATGATTCGGAGAACGACCGGATCGACACCGGCGAGCTGAAGCAGCTAGCGGTCGAGGTCACCAAGAAGCTTGGCACGGTCGCGTTGCTGACCAGCGTCTACGACAGCGACAGCTTCGAGTTCGTCATGTTCCACAACGGCAAGCAGGTCGATGCCGCGGTGCGCGATCCGGAAGGTCATGCCGGCGGCCTCAAGATGCTCAAGGGGAAACGCCGGGCGCAGGCTTGGTGCTCGATGTTCATCGGACGCGATCTTCGCCGCGCGGTGCAAGCCGGCCGCCAAGGAAAGCTGTTGGAAGGTTGGGAGGAGCGCTTGAAGGTGCCGCCTAGTTCGACGACTCCCTTCGCGGAGGACGAGCTAGGCGCCTGGTGTGCGCTTGCTGGTCTTTCGCCCGAGAACGCGACGACGCTCTCCGAGGAGCTGATTGCGCGCGAGGACCAAACAGGGCTAACGACGCTTGTTCTTGAGCGCACCGCCCCTAAACAGCCCAAGGCGACAGCGGCGCCGACGGGCACGAGCCTCGCCTATTATCGGTCGGACGACGACTGCCCCTACCTTAGGTTCTTTCCGGCGTCGTGGCCGCGACATCCCGGCGTGTCGGAAAAGGAACAGTGGGCCATCCTGTGCAGCGGCGGGGGCATTTCGGGCCTGCGCGTCCGTATCTCCGTCCAGGGCCCGGCGCCGGTCCAACTCGAGCGCGTCTATATGCACGCGCTGCCTTTCTACAACGGGCAGATAACATCGCTGACCTCGATCGCGGAACACGAATGGACCGCGCCCGATCCCGGCGTTGCCTGCGCGGCTGATCTCGAGATCGAGATTCCCGGCTTTGTGGTGCCGGTGGCCGATCCGCAGAGCCGCAAGCTAGTCATCCTCATCTTGATCGTTCAGTCGACGTTGCCCCAGGAGGGCGAGGCGACGCTTACCCCCTCCGTCGAGACTATGGCCGGGGTTCGGCCGTCCCCGGCGTTGCCCCCTCTTAGGCTCCGCGCTCTGCGCCCGGCGTGGGTCCCGCTGGTCAGCCGATCCAATACGCCCAAGCGGGCGCGGAACGAGGCAGTGCAGCGTCTCAACACCCCCTCAGTGTGGTTGGGCGTGGCCGTCCTTCCGGGCGATGACGGCACCGCGCGCGAGCAGGCGCGGTCGCTGGGCGAGGGGTGGCTGGCACGGCTTTCGCCCGAGGCGGGGATGATGGCCGTGGTTCACACCCAGAAGCACATGAGTCCGAGCTTCAACATCTCGAAGACGACCAGAACGCTGCCCCTGGCCGAGCTCACCCGCGACAAGTTGTGGCCGCGGCTCTTTGACAAGGAGACCGACTACCAGACAATTGCCATTGGCCTTGCTCGCCCAGACACGCCGCACGCCTTTGCCGGCGTGACCATCCAGGCGTCGTTGCGTGGCTTTGGCAGTCTTCTCGGCAGCGGCACGCTCTCCTGTGCCATTTGGCTGATCGATCATGAGCAGGTCCACCGCCGGATTGGCAGCTCGGCGGAGGTTGCGGCAGAGGTGTTCGAGGGATGGATCGGGACGATCGAGCCCCTCCAGGCCTGGATTGCCCGAGCCGCCTGGATCCCCGAGTTCAACACCTACGAGGATTTCATGCAGACGGTGTACGAGAGCGCCGTCGCGCCGGACTGGCACCGTGCAGATCACCCGCCGCGGACGCCGTGGCTTCGCTTCGTGGCCGCGAGGCTATGGCTCGACGAGTCTTTCGTTGAGGCTCTTGATTCTCGACAGCTCGAAACCGTCGCCGAGCTCAGCCGGTCCGGCCGGGTGACCGCGCTGTCCCTGCGGCCTGGGCGGTCCCTCGCCGAGCTCGAAGTAGCGTTGGCACCCATACTCCCGCGCTTCCGCGGCGGCCAGCTGCCACGGGAGTGAGTCCCTCGACAAGAAGGCGAGCGGCCCGTCGTTGGAGCGCACCCTTTCAGGTGGACAGGCGACCGCTGAGAGATTGATCTAGTCGGACCGGGCTGTGTGTACTGAAAACCTTATCCGCGTTGATGCGCCCAGATTGACTCGATGATTGCGCTGTCCTTAATCCGGTATCGACGGCTTTTGTAATTGCACCAGCCAGCGTTTCGGCGGAAAAGGGCTTTCGCAAAAACGCAATGCCACCTGCAGCAGCAGCCTGTTTTCTGATGATCTCGTCGTCTAGCCCGGTCATGAATATGATTGGAAATCGAAATCCGTCAGCTGCCAGTCGATGTGCCAATTCGATGCCAGAAATATCGCCGAGTTGGACATCAAGCACCAAACAGCTTGCTTCGCATGTCGATGCACAATTGAGAAATGTCTTTGCGGTATCATATGTTTTGCCAATATAACCGAGAGCCGACAACAAATTTCGCATTGCGCAGCGCATTTCCGGATCGTCGTCTACGACTGCTATCGTTTTCTGCTGATTTGACATCATTTTCTCCAAACGCTGGTGTCTTATAGGTCCGAGCGAAGGGCGGAGCTCGGAACTAAAGTCGCGATCGCGTGCAACAATTTTCCGCAGATGGGCGACCCGCCGAGCGGGCTTTATATGTGGCGACTTTCCCAGCGCTGTCTTGTTATTATGCGCCAAAGCCTTGTGCGAAAACGACAGAGTCGGCTTGAGCTCGGCCCAAAAACTGAAATCTGCCCGGGGCTCGTCCACAACACGGATGGAATCGAAGGCACGATGACGCGTCTGCGTACTGCGCGAAAGCACACCGAGTCCTTTGCGATAGCAATGGAATGTGGGTTCGCGCGGCGCGATCCTGTTACGATCCCGAGCTGTTGCGCATTCATCGAGAGATCGCTTCGAAAATTAACTTCGAGCGTGAGTGAAATGATGCAATCGCTGTGACAAATGCTGAGCTGGGAGGAGATCATGCCTGCGAATCGTTGCGTGTCCTACATCTTCGGCCTGCTTGCGCTTTTCGGGTCGACTGCCGCGTTTTCCGAGCCTGTGCTTATACGGACTGCGTTTGTCGTACCCGTTTCGAACTGGGCTCCGATGCTGGAAGAGAAAAAGGACCTCGCGAGGCATTGGGGTAACTCGTACGTTATGCAAGCAGTTCGTTACCAAGGCACACCGCTGATGATAACTGCGCTTGCGAACGATCAGCTCGAAATCGCGAGCCTGGCCTATTCGACGCTCGGTTTGGCCATTCAGAATGCCGGCCTAGAGGACCTCCGCATCATCGCTGATGAGTTTCAGGACGGGACTCCCGGGTTCTACAGCAACGAGTTCTTTGTACGGAAAGACAGTGGGATCAATTCGATTAAGGATCTCAAAGCAAAGGTCCTGGCGATCAACGCTATTGGAAGCGGCGCAGACATCGGAATGCGCGCTGCTCTCAAAAAGGCGGGGCTAGAGGACAAGCGCGATTACACGGTCATCGAAGCACCTTTTCCGACCATGCCCGCGCTGCTGACAGAGAAGAAAGCGGACTTGGTAACCGGCGTCATGCCCTTTTCTCTAAGCCCCGTGCTGAAGGAAAATGCAAAGGTTCTCTTTCAAGAGAAGGACGGACTCGGGCGTTCTCAGTTCGCGTTCTGGGTGATGCGCAAGTCATTCATTGACAAGAACCGAGCCGCACTCGTGGACTTCATGGAAGACGTCTTGCGCATCGAGCGGTGGTATCTCGATCCAAAGAACCACGAGGAAGTCGCACAAATCGCATCACGTTTATTGAAAGTGCCTGCGGACCGCTTCGGCTGGGTCTTCACGAAACAGGATTACTACCGCGATCCGAACGCGCTCCCGGACATGAGCGCACTTCAGCACAACGTCGATACTGCGGCGGAGTTGGGCTTCTTCAAACCTGGCATTGTGGTCAGCAAGTATGCTGACCTGAATATTGTTAAAGAAGCGGCGGCTCGTTTGAAGTAGCTGGCGCCACGTTGTGACACCGTGAAAGCAACCGTAAACGAACAGACTCAAAATGAGAGAAGTATCCCGTCAAGTCCACTTGGTCGGTAGCATTGGTCTCGATACGGTGGAGGATGTCTTCCGGGCCGTCGGACGTCTCCTTGGTCCGTATTTGCGCCGAATTCCGGATGGGGAGGTTGGGGGACGCAGATTGTGGATAAGCTGGCAGTACCCGCTACTCCGAGCAAGTCCGTTCCTGCGTCCTGACCCCTCTGGAGCGGTACGCCCGACGAACAAATTCGCGCTCCTTACCCTTGCGGAAGGCATAAGACCCGAGCAGGTGCGTTTCGGTGAGCTCGGCTACGCCCGCGAAGCCCGCGCCTCATATCTCGATTTCCTTGCCGCTCGTGGGCGCGGCAACATCCCTGAAAGCGTTAGGTTCCAGGTTTGTCTGCCGACGCCGTTCGCTGTCGTAAGTTCGGTCGTCATGCCTGACGTAGAGCCCGCTGTCGAAGCCGCTTACGAGAAAGCGATGATCGCGGAGGTTGCGTCGATTTGCAGACACATTCCGCATCGCGACCTCTCACTACAGTGGGACCTCTGTAACGAGATGATCGTCTGGGACGGTCAGCGCACGGAGGCTGTGCCAATGCCTGAGGAACCCAGAGATGCGCTGTTGGCCCGGATACGACGACTGTCCGCCGGAGTTCCTGACGACGTTCAGCTCGGAGTTCACCTTTGCTACGGCGATTTTGCGGGCCGACACTTCGTCGAGCCGAAGGACGCAGAAAGAATGGTCGAGTTCGCCAACGCACTGGTGAAGGCCATCTCGCATCCGCTTTCGTACATCCACATGCCGGTTCCGGTGGATCGCACTGACGATGCTTTTCACCGGCCTTTCGCCAAGCTTTCGCTTCCCGAGGACTGCGACCTCTTCCTCGGTGTCGTGCATGCGAAGGACGGCACCGAAGGAGCCAAGGCTCGCATAGCTGCGGCGCGGCGTTATGCACCGGCCTTTGGGATCGCAACCGAATGCGGAATGGCGCGCGCCCGCTCCGAAGAGACCGTGAAAAGATTGCTTCAAATCCACGCAGATGTATGCGGCGAAGCGTGACGGGCACGGATCTTCCGATGAAGTCCCTTCCGCCAAGCGATTGTTCGGTTCTGATTGTTGGTGCCGGTCCCTGCGGCTTGATGCTAGCGAACGAACTAGGGCGACGCGGCATCACGGCCTTCTGGTCGATCAGAAACCGACCACACCTTTCAATCCACAAGCCAAGGCTGGCACCGAACCTGGCAGTTACACCATGAATAGGGAGAATCGGTATGAGCGCGCTGTTTAGTCCGTTTCGTGTCGGTGCCCTCGAGTTGGCCAACCGCATTGTCATCGCGCCGATGTGCCAATACTCGGCTGTCAATGGCTGCATGACCGACTGGCACGTCATTCATCTCGGTCATCTTGCGCTCTCGGGTGCGGCGTTGCTGACCATCGAGGCGACCGCCGTTCTGCCCGAGGGACGGATCACTTATGCCGATGTGGGGCTCTGGAACGACGCGACGGAAGCCGCGATCGCCCGGACGCTAGAAAGCATCCGGCACTGGTCCGACATGCCGATCGCTATTCAACTGGCGCATGCCGGCCGCAAGGCCTCGACGGAAGTGCCGTGGAAAGGCGGGGTGCAGATCCCGCCCGACCATCCAAACGGCTGGCAGACGGTCGCGCCGTCTGCGATCCCATATCAGGACGGCGAGCAACCGCCGGTCGCCCTCGACCGGGACGGTCTCACGCGAGTGCGTGAGGCCTTCGCTTCGGCGGCCCAGCGCGCCGCGCGGCTCGGAATCGGTGCCGTCCAGCTACACTGCGCGCACGGTTATCTGCTGCACGAGTTTCTCTCGCCGCTCTCCAACCGACGCGACGATGAGTATGGCGGGAGCCTGGAGAACCGCATGCGCTTTCCACTCGAAGTTTTTGAGGCGGTGCGCAGCGCGTTCCCGACGGACCGCGTGGTTACCATGCGCGTATCCGGTACCGACTGGGTGGGTGCCGGTTGGGATATCGAACAGACAATCGCCTTTGCGCTGGCGCTGGAGGCGCGTGGCTGCGCCGCCATTCACGTATCGAGCGGCGGTCTCTCTCCGTCCCAGCAGATCCCGCTCGGACCGAGCTACCAGGTGCCGCTGGCACGCGCCGTGAAGAAAGCAACACGCATACCGGTGATCGCCGTCGGGCTGATTACCGAGTTTGAGCAGGCCGAAGCCATTGTCGGGACCGGCGATGCTGACTTCATCGCACTTGCGCGGACGATCCTCTACAACCCGCGCTGGCCCTGGCATGCCGCTGCGCATTTCGGTGCGCAAGTGAAAGCGCCCGACCAATATCTGAGGTCACAGCCCCGGCAATATCGCGACCTTTTCGACATCGGGCATTGAGATCGAGCGCCACTCGGGACTGACGCCGGCGAGAAGGGGGCGGGATAAAGGTCAGTGTGATCCCGCTGCCTCAGGCTTGGAGACAGTGACATTGCGGAGAAACGGAACCAAAAGCGTGGCAACGGCGAACGCGAGCATAATGGTGCGAAAGGCGTCGGCATAAGCCAGCGTCGATGCTTCGCGATAGGCGAGCTCCCACAATTGTTTCAGCGCAGCCGCGTGACCACCCTGAAAACCTCCCAAAATAGCGCCATAGCGTTGCGTCAAGTCGTCGAGCAGCCTCGTCATTGCTCCGTTCGCGGGCGTGAGATTGGAGGCGATGGCGACGAAATGGAAGTTTGTTTTGGCATTGATAATCGCGCCGCATACGGCGATGCCGACGGCTCCGCCGAGATTGCGCATCATGTTGAAGAGCCCGCTGGCGTATTTCAGCCGTTCCGGCGGCAGGCTGGCGAGGCCAAGATTGACGGCGGGCGCAACCACAAAGACCTGTGGTAAACCGCGAAGGATCTGCGGGATGAGGAGCTGGTCCGCGCCCCAGTCGTGGGTAATAAAGCTGTAAGTCCACATAGCAACGCCGAACGACGCAAAACCGAGCATCATCAGCCAGCGAATGTCGAATCTCTTGGCGAGAAAGATGTAAATGGGAACCCCGATCAGCGACGCCGCGCCAGTCGAGAAGATGGCGATGCCGGTCTGCCAGGCGCTGAAACCGCGGACATAGCCGAGAAACAGCGGAGTGAGATAAATCGTGGAGAAAATTCCGACGCCAGTAATAAAGGATAAAAAGCATCCAAGCGCGAAGTTTCGATTTGTGAGCGCGCGCAGATCGACGACCGGACGCGGGAAGGTCAGACTTCGCGTGACGAAAAGGACGCCGCTGATGCCGGCAATATAGGCGCAGGCTTTAATGGTCGTATCGTCGAACCAATTCCAGCGCGTTCCCTCTTCGAGCACGTACTCAAGCGTTCCGAGGCAAATCGCCATCAGAGCGATCCCGGGATAATCGGCGTCCTTAAGGAGGCGCAGATCCGGTTTGTCGATGTCGACGAGCAGCGGGGCCAAAAGCGTGATCGCTATGCCGGGCGCGAGATTGACGTAGAAAAGCCAGTGCCAATTCAGCGTGTCGGTGATCCAGCCGCCGATGATCGGGCCGAGCGTCGGCGCCACTGACGCAATGGTGCCGACCACCGCGGCGGAGTAGACGCGGCGCGGTCCCTGGAAATAATGCAGCGATGAGGTGAACACGATCGGGATCATCGAGGCGCCCAAGGCTCCTTGCAGCGCCCGAAACAAGATCATGCTGTGAATATCCCAAGCGAGACCGCACCAGATGCTGGTAACAGTGAAGCCAGCGGCCGAGGCGGTAAAAAGCCATCGTGTCGAGAACACCCGCGTCAGCCAGCCCGACAACGGAATCACGATAATTTCGGCAATCAGGTAAGCGGTCTGCACCCAACTGATTTCGTCTTGCGCCGCGGAGAGGCCGCCGCCGATGTTCTGCAGCGAGGACGCCACGATTTGGATATCCAACAGCGCCATGAAGCCGCCGAAGCACATCACAACAAACGGGACGATGCTCCTGATCCAATTCTCTGAGGTGCCGGCGGTCATCGCGAGCCCCCGGTTTCGGATCGCGTGTCTATGGTGGCAATCGTCGAAAGGCCGGGCCGCATCCTCTCCAAATTCGCATCATCGTCGAGTGCGATGCGTACCGGGACACGCTGCACAATCTTGGTGAAATTTCCGGTGGCGTTCTCCGGCGGAATGACGCTGAAGACGGCACCGGTTGCCGGAGCAAAGCTCGCGAGATGGCCGTGGAACACGTGGCTGGGGAGGGTGTCGGCAACGATCGTCGCCGGCTGGCCGGGCCGCATTCGTATGAGCTGATCCTCCTTGAAATTGGCGTCGACCCACAGACCATGCGCCGGAACGATCGTTAGCAGGTGACTGCCTGGGGAAACATAAGCACCAACCTGCGCCGCGCGGTTGCCGACAAATCCGTCAATGGGCGAGCGGATTTCCGAATAGCTGAGATTGAGCCGCGCCGTCTCCAGATCAGCGCGCGCCTGCTTGGTGGCGGCTGTGGCCTCGGCAATATCCGCGTCCAGGACACTGAGTTGCTGTTTTGCCGCGGCGAGGGCGGCTTGTGCTGACGCGACTTCCGCTTTTGCCTGCTGGTCGAGCGCAAGCGTTCGTTCGGCGTCTTGCCGCGAACCGTAGTTGGAAAGCGCGAGTGTGCGATAGCGTTCGGCATCTACTTTGGCGAAACTCGCCTGTGCCGTCTTGGCATCGAGTTCGGCGCCATTCTGCGCAATAGCCGATTCTTGCTGCTCATATCTGGCCCGCAAACCGGCGAGCGCCGCTGCACGCTGCGCGAGCACCGCTTCGGCATGATCGACCGCCGCACGCACGTCGCGATCGTCCAATCGTACGAGCAATTGCCCGGCATGGACGTGTTCGTTATCCGTAACCGGGATCTCGGCGACAAAACCCGCGATGTGCGGCGAAATGGGTGTGACGTCGCCGCCGACATAGGCATCGTCGGTGCTCTGGAAGAAACGATCGACTGCCCACCAATAGTAGCCGTAGCCTGACCCTGCCACGCCCAAGGCGCAGGCAATCCCGAGCCAAGTGAGCCGCTTCAACGACAGACGTCGCGGTTTAGCTTTTTCGAGAGCTGATGCGCTCCATTTTGTCAGCGCGTCCATGATACACTCCCGTAATCACGCCTGCAGTTCCGTCAGTACGCCTTGGCGTACGTTCGGTAGCTAGTTGTTAGCTCCTGCTGTAAAGTCGCTTGCGATGACGGCGCGCATCATGGCGCGGAGATCCGCCGCGCGTTGGGTGCCGAATCGCGTTTCAAATCGTGCTTGCGCCTGCGCCCACGCCTCGCGCCCTGCCTGCAGCCGTCTCTCGCCGGCTTTGGTCAGGTGGAGCTCCTTGGCGCGGCCATCGGCCGCGGATGCTTCGATCTTGACCAGCCCGTCGCGCTCAAGCGGCAGCACGTTGCGGCTGAGCGTGGTGCGATCCATAACCATGTCCTTGGCCAGGGCATTGATTGTCAGGGGACCGAGCCGTTTCAATTTCGCCAAGATTGAGAACTGCGTCACATGCAGCCCGACCGGCGCCAGCGTTTGGTCGTAGAGCTGGGTCACGTGTCGCGCGGCCGAGCGAACCATAAAACAGTTGCACTCGTCGGGTTTCGGCAGAGGACTGGCTCGCATCTGATTGGTCCTTGACAAAGGAGTATATGCACCTATATTACGCGTATACGCACCTAATGTCAATCGCTCCGGTCCGAGGCCGAAGCCGACGTTCGGCACCGGCTGCATCGCATCGCAGGAGAGGCGCACATGGGCAAGCTCGATGGAAAAACCGCACTTGTCACTGGCGGCAGCAGTGGCATCGGTCTGGCGGCTGCGAAGCGTTTTGTCGACGAGGGCGCCTACGTTTTCATAACCGGACGACGCGAGGCGGAACTGGCTTCGGCCGCCAAGGACATCGGCAAGAACGTAAAAGCCTTGAAGGGCGACGTGTCGAATCTCGACGATCTCGATCGCATTATCGCACAAATCAAAGAGATTAAAGGCAAGCTCGATATCGTGTTTGCCAATGCCGGCGTGGCGAAATATGCAGCGCTCGGCGACATCACCGAGGAACTCTACGACTCCATCTTCGGCATCAACGTGAAGGGTATGCTGTTCACGGTGCAGAAAGCGCTGCCGCTGATGCCCGACGGTTCCGCAATTATCGTGACCTCCTCAATTGTTGGCAGCAAGGGGCTGAGCGCTAACAGCGTTTACGCCGCCACAAAGGCGGTCGCGCGTTCTTTTGCGCGCACGTGGACCACGGATCTGAAGCATCGCCATATTCGTGTAAACGCGATCAGTCCCGGCTCAATCGACACGCCGGGCTTGAATGGCCTGTTGGCTTCCGGCCCGGCCGGAGAACAGCGCCGGAAGACGATTTACGCCGTGACGCCCCTCGGCCGCTTTGGCACGCCCGATGAAATCGCCAAGGCGGCGGTGTTTCTCGCCTCCGACGACGCGAGTTACGTCACCGGAATCGAGCTCTTCGTCGACGGCGGATTTGCCCAAGTGTAGGCTGCGAGTCTCGTCGCGGTTGTGAGTTTTGCAAATGGAGGTTTGTCATGACATCGCACTCAGTTGTTTTTGCTGAACCGGTTAGGACCGCGATCGGCACTTTCGGCGGCAGTCTCAAGGACGTGCCAGCTCCCAATCTGGGCGCTACGGCGATCCGCGCCGCGGTCGCACGCGCTGGAGTTCGCCCCGACGAAGTGGAAACCGTCGTGATGGGCAATGTCGTTCAGGCCGGCACCAAGATGAATCCGGCCCGCCAGGCGGCGGTCTATGCCGGGCTACCGGTGACGACCCCGGCGCTTACCGTCAATCGCGTCTGCGGTTCGGGCGCCCAGGCAATCGTGTCGGCGGCGCAAGAGATCGCGCTCGGTAATATTGACGTCGCGGTAGCCGGCGGCATGGAGAACATGGATCTTGCACCCTATCTCATTCCGCGCGCCCGCTGGGGCTATCGCATGGGCGACGGCCAACTTTACGACAGCGTGCTGCGCGACGGCTTGAACGACGCGTTTTCTGATGCCCATTCGGGTTGGCATACCGAAGACCTGGTCGAAAAATATCAAGTGACCCGAGACGCACAGGACCGCTGGGCGTTGCGCTCGCAACAGCGCTTCGCTAGCGGGCAGGCCGCCGGACACTTCGCTGCGCAAATCGTTCCCGTCGAAGTGCCGGGCAAAAAGGGACCGACGCAATTTGACAAGGACGAACATAACCGGCCCGACACGACGCTCGAAACGCTCGCGCGGCTCAAACCGGCGTTCCGCCCGAACGGCACGATCACAGCAGGCAATGCGCCGGGATTGAACGACGCCGCCGCGGCGATGATCGTTGCCAATGCGGCATGGGCCGAGAAACGCGGCGTCCCGGCAACGGCGCGGCTCGTCGCCTACGGTATCGCCGCGGTTGAGCCCGGCATGTTCGGACTAGGACCGGTTCCCGCGGTCAAACAGGCGTTGCAGCGCGCTGGCTGGGATATCCGATCCGTCGAGCGGGTTGAGATCAATGAAGCCTTTGCCGCCATCGCCATTGTGGTCGCGCGCGAACTCGGATTGCCCGATGACATTGTGAATGTCGAGGGCGGTGCGGTCGCCCACGGCCACCCGATTGGCGCGACGGGCGCGGTGCTCACGACAAAACTCATTCACTCGATGCGGCGTGACGGTCTCAAGCGCGGCCTGGTCACGCTGTGCATCGGCGGCGGCCAAGG
>Ga0207803_1000113_pt1 | contig 14473 bp, 9 predicted proteins | sample LuqExpMetageno41_FD_187799 | JGI IMG/M metagenome (GOLD analysis project Ga0207803, IMG submission 187799) | Tropical forest soil microbial communities from Luquillo Experimental Forest, Puerto Rico - Sample 41 (SPAdes) | ecosystem: Environmental > Terrestrial > Soil > Tropical forest ...
TCCGGGACAGACGGTGGTCGCTGACGAAGTGCGTCGGATCGCTCCTGGGGCTCTTGTCTTCGAGCAGCGCGAACGGCTCGGAACCGCGCATGCTGTCTTGGCAGCACGCCAGACACTTGCCGAAGCGACGGACGACGTGCTCGTCATGTTCGCCGACACGCCGCTGGTCGGAGTTGAGACACTGGCGCGTTTGCGGGCGGAGCTTGCGCAAGGCGCGGCGGTCGTTGTGCTCGGCTTCGCCCCAGCGGACCCGACGGGGTACGGCCGCCTGATCACGCGCGGAAGGGAGTTGCTGGCGATCCGCGAAGAGAAGGATGCGTCGGCCGCGGAAAAGAAGATCGGTCTCTGCAACGCCGGGCTGATGGCGCTCGCCGGCACGCGCGCGCTCGCCATTCTAGATCGCATCGGCAATACGAACGCCAAGCGCGAGTACTACCTGACCGATGCAGTGGTGATTGCCCGCGACATGGGCCTCACCGCCACGGCGATAGAAACGACGGAGGACGAGGTGCGCGGCATCAACACCAAGGCGCAACTGGCCGAAGCGGAAGCCGTCCTGCAGAAACGCTTGCGCGCCGCAGCGCTGGACGCGGGCGTTACAATGGTCGCGCCGGAGACGGTCTTTCTGTCCGCCGATACAAAGTTCGGCAAGGACGTGACCATCGAGCCGAACGTCGTCTTCGGGCCCGGCGTGACGGTCGACGACGGCGCCGTGATCCGGTCGTTCTCGCATCTGGAAGGCGCACATGTTGGCAAGAATGCGCGCGTCGGACCGTTCGCGCGGCTGCGCCCCGGGGCGGACCTTGGTGTTGACGTGCACATCGGCAATTTCGTCGAGGTGAAGGCGGCGCAGATCGAGGATGGGGCCAAGGCCAATCATCTCGCCTATCTTGGCGACGCACGCGTCGGAGCGGGGGCGAACATCGGGGCCGGCACGATCACATGCAATTACGACGGCTATGCCAAGCACCATACCGACATCGGGAAGGGCGCATTCGTCGGCACCAACTCCTCGCTGGTCGCGCCGGTGAAGATCGGCGACGGCGCATATATCGGGTCAGGCTCGGTGATCACCGCCGAAGTCCCGGCCGACGCGCTCGCGGTCGCGCGCGGACGCCAGACTGTGAAAGAGGGTTGGGCGAAACGACTGCGCGAGCTGAAGCTTTTGAGCCGGTCCGGCAAATCGGGCTGAACGCCACTCGACGTATTCTGAAATCTGACGTGATTTCTAGGGTATAAGACCAGACAGTTACAGCTAAAGCGGAACTTTAACAGGGGCTGCCGCGGATGTGCGGGATCGTCGGGATATTGGGGAATGCGGCCGTTGCTGGCCAATTGGTTGAGGCGCTGAAGCGGCTCGAATACCGCGGCTACGATTCTGCCGGGATCGCGACCCTCGATGGCGGGCGGCTGGGGCGCCGCCGCGCCGAAGGGAAGCTGCGTAATCTGGAATCGAAACTCGCCCGCGAACCGCTGCCAGGCGCGTCGGGCATTGGCCATACCCGTTGGGCGACCCATGGGCGGCCGACCGAGAGCAATGCCCATCCGCATGCGACCGAACGCGTCGCGGTGGTTCACAACGGCATCATCGAGAACTTCCGCGAGTTGCGCGAACGGCTGATCGACGACGGCGTGAAATTCGCCAGCGAGACGGACACCGAAGTCGTCGCCCATCTGGTCAACCGCGAACTCGCGCAGGGCAAAGCGCCGGCGGAGGCAGTTAAGGCCACGTTGAAACAACTGCGCGGCGCCTTCGCGCTCGTCTTCCTCTTTGCCGGCGAGAACAACCTGATGATTGGTGCGCGGAAGGGTTCGCCGCTCGCGATCGGCTATGGCACTGGTCAGATGTATTTGGGCTCCGACGCCATCGCGCTCGCGCCGTTCACCGACTCGGTCAGCTATCTTGAGGACGGCGACTGGTGCGTGCTGACGCGCCAAGGCGGGCACGTCTTCGACGGCGAGGGCAAGGAGGTCGATCGTCCGATCGTGCGCTCGACTGCTTCGGCCATGCTGGTGGACAAAGGCAACCACAAGCATTTCATGGGGAAGGAGATTCACGAGCAGCCTGAAGTCGTCGGTCACACGCTCGCGCACTACATTGACATGGTGGACGAGCGGATTGTGCTTCCCGCCGATGTCCCGTTCGACTGGCACAAGCTCAAGCGCGTTTCGATCTCGGCTTGCGGCACGGCGTTCTATGCAGGGCTGGTCGCGAAATACTGGTTCGAGCGTTTCGCCAAGCTGCCGGTCGAGATCGATATCGCGTCCGAATTCCGCTATCGCGAAGCGCCGCTCGAGCCGGGCGATCTGATGATCGTGATCTCGCAGTCGGGCGAGACCGCTGACACGTTGGCGACACTGCGCTATGCCCGCGAGCAGAGGCAGCACGTGCTTGCCGTTGTAAACGTGCCAACGTCGACGATCGCGCGCGAAAGCGATGTGGTGATGCCGACGCTCGCCGGCCCTGAGATCGGCGTCGCGTCGACCAAGGCGTTCACCTGCCAGTTGTCCGCGCTCTGCTGTCTTGCGGTTGCGGCTGGCGTTGCGCGCGGCGAGATCAAGCGTAGCGACGAGCAGAAGCTCGTGCGTGCCTTGATCGAAGTGCCGCGCCTGATGGCGCAGGCGCTCACCTGCGAGCCGCAGATCGAGACGCTCGCGCACGATCTCGCGAAGGCGCGCGATGTGCTCTATCTCGGCCGCGGCACCAGCTTCCCGATCGCGCTCGAAGGCGCGCTGAAGCTGAAGGAAATTTCCTACATCCACGCGGAAGGCTATGCCGCAGGCGAATTGAAGCACGGCCCGATCGCGCTGATCGACGAGACCATGCCGGTGATCGTCATCGCGCCATACGATCGCGTGTTCGAGAAGACCGTCTCCAACATGCAGGAGGTCGCCGCACGCGGCGGGCGCATCATTCTGGTCACCGATCCGAAGGGCCATGCGGAAGCCAGCGTGCAGTCGCTGCACCTGATCACGCTGCCGGAAATGGCGTCGACGGTGACGCCGCTCGTCTATGCGATCCCGGTGCAACTGTTGGCCTATCACACGGCCGCGGCGATCGGCACCGACGTCGACCAGCCGCGCAACCTCGCAAAATCCGTTACCGTCGAATAGATTTAGCGAATGGCGGACAAAGACTTTCCCCCAGGGCTAGAACTTGGCCACGACCTCCGTGCGACGACCCACACGGGGTTCTGGGGCCGCGTCCGCAACTATTTCCTGACCGGTCTTGTCGTCACCGGCCCGCTCGCGATCACCGCCTGGCTGATCTGGTCCTTCGTGACCTGGGTCGACGACTTCGTCCGGCCCTTCATCCCGCCGGGATACCGGCCGGAGACGTACCTGCCGTCGCCGATCCCTGGCACCGGCCTGATCATCGCCATCCTCGTGGTGACGCTGCTCGGTTTCCTCACCGCCAATCTCGTCGGGCGCACGCTACTCGAACTGGGCGAAGGGCTGCTCAACCGCATGCCGATCGTGCGGCCTATCTACCGCACGGCAAAGCAGATATTCGAGACTCTGTTCTCGAAATCAGGCTCGAGCTTCCGCAAGGTTGCGCTGGTCGAATTCCCGGCCAAAGGCATGTGGTCGCTCGTCTTCATCTCGCAGCCGCCGACGTCGGAGATTTCCGACCGGCTGCCGGTGCGCGACGGCGATTACGTCTCGGTATTCCTCGCCTGTACGCCGAACCCCACCACGGGCTTTTTCTTCTATGTGCAGCGCAAGGATCTCATCGAGCTCGATCTCTCGGTCGAGAATGCGATGACGGTGCTGATCTCGGCCGGCATGGTGCAGCCGGAGGAGACGCAGAAGAAATTCGCCGCCATGGCGGCGACAGCGCGCGGGGCTCAGATGGCAAAACCGGAAAGCGAGCCGGTGAAGTAGGCTAAATTCGTCATCCTCAAATGCGAGCGTAGTGAGCCTCGAAGCATGAGGGCCCCAACCGGAACCATCGCTCTTCGAGGGCCGCGATGAGCGTGGCCACCTCAGGGTGACGGCTTCTCACCCTGCCCGGATCAGGCCGACCGCTTCGTCCTTGCCGAACAGATAGAGCAACTGCCGCAGGGCCTGTCCGCGCGGCGACTGTAAAGTCGAATCGCGCGTGAGCACGAGTTGGGCGTCGTCGCGCGCAGCGCCGAGGTATTTCCCGTGCACTTCCGGCAACGCGATGCGGAAGCCGGGCAGACCGCTCTGGCGCGTACCGAGCACGTCGCCTTCGCCGCGCAGGCGCAAATCTTCTTCCGCGATGCGGAAGCCGTCCTCACTGTCGCGCAGGATCGCGAGCCGCGCTTTTGCGGTCTCGCCGAGCGGCGTCTTGTACAGCAGCAGGCAGGTCGACTTGCCCAAGCCGCGTCCGACGCGTCCGCGCAACTGGTGGATCTGCGCTAAGCCAAACCGTTCCGCGTGTTCAATCACCATAATGGTCGCTTCCGGCACGTCGACGCCGACTTCGATCACGGTCGTCGCGACCAGAAGCTTGGTCTCGCCGGCCAAAAACCGTGCCATTGCCGCGTCCTTGTCCGCGCCTTTCATGCGGCCATGCACCAGATCGACGGTGCCGCCGAATTTTGCGCGCAGTTCGTCGTAGCGCGCCTGCGCCGCCGCGAGATCGCTCTTTTCGGAGTCCTCGACGAGAGGGCAGACCCAATAAGCGCGTTGGCCTTCCGACAGCGCACGGCCGACAGCATCCTCGACCTCGGCAAGACGCGAGAGCGGAATGGTGCGCGTGTCGATCGGCTGCCGGCCCGCGGGCTTCTCGCGCAGTTCGGAAATGTCCATGTCGCCGAAATAAGTGAGCACGAGCGTGCGCGGGATCGGCGTCGCGGTCAGCACCAGCACGTCGACCGCATTGCCCTTCTCAGCCAAAGCGAGCCGCTGATGCACCCCGAAGCGGTGCTGCTCGTCGACGACGGCGAGCGCGAGATCGCGGAAGGCGACCTCGTCCTGAAACAGCGCATGCGTGCCGACGATGAGATCGATCGCGCCGAGTGCGAGGTGGTCGAGGATGTCTTGCCGTTCGCGGCCGCGCTCGCGTCCGGTGAGCACGGCGACGCGGATGCCTGCGGCTTCCGCCAGCGGCGCGATCGTATTGAGATGCTGGCGCGCCAATATTTCCGTCGGCGCCATTAATGCGGCCTGCCGTCCGGACTCGATGACCGCTGCCGTTGCGGTGAGGGCGACGACCGTCTTGCCCGAGCCGACGTCGCCCTGCAGCAAGCGCAGCATGCGTTCGGGCTTTGCGAGATCGGCTACGATATCGTCGACCGCCTTCTGCTGTGAATGCGTCAACGCGTAGGGCAGCGCCTTCAAGATTTTCGCGCGCAGGCGCCCGTCGCCGGCGTGGGCGTGCCCCGCTTGGCGGCGCATATTGGCGCGAACGAGAGCGAGCGCGAGTTGTCCGGCGAAAAGTTCGTCATAAGCAAGCCTAATCCAGGCGAGGCTTTCCGGCGCGACGTCGCGCGGCTCGTGCGGACGATGCAGCGTGCGCAGTGCGTCGGCGAAAGCGGGCAGTCGCTCGCGCGCGACCCAGGCCTCGTCCTGCCATTCCGGCAGATCGGGCAGCTTTGTAAGCGCCGCATCCATCGCGCGCCGCACACCGTTGAGATTGATGCCTTCGGTCAGCGGATACACCGGCTCGACCAGAGGCAGCGCGGCAAAGCCTTTCTCATCGACGACGCGGTCGGGATGCACCATCTGCAGCATGCCGTCGTAGAACTCGGCGGTGCCGGACAAGTAGCGCGTCTCGCCGACCGGAAAGAGCTTTTCAAGATAATCGCGCCGCGCATTGAAATAAGTGACCGTCAGAGTGCCGGTCTCGTCGCTGGCGTAGATTTGATACGGCGCGCGCGGGCGATGCGGCGGGGCAGGGCGGTGCTTGTCGATGGTGACCGCAACGGTCGCGACCTGGCCGGGTTGGACGTCGCGCAGTTTCGGCCGTGCGCGGCGATCGATCGCGCCCGAGGGCAGATGAAACAAAAGATCGACGATACGCGGCGTCTCGCGTCCGAGCAGGCGAGCGTACAGCGTCTCCAGCTTCGGCCCGATGCCGGGGAGCGTTGTAAGGGACGCGAACAGCGGGTTGAGGATCGCAGGCCGCATGATTCGATTGTACTGGATTCTCTCAACCCGTTTTTCTGTCATCGCCGGGCTTATCCCGGCGATCTCGTTTATGCAGGCACGCTGCCCTGCCGAGCGGGATGGCCGGGACATAGTCGTTCTGCAAGAACGCCGCTCTTCGAACGGTTATGCCAGGCCATGACGGCGGGCTGGTGCGATGACAGAGCCGAACCTTGACCCTATATATGCTCCGCCCGGCCCCGTCCGGGTTTTTGGCGTTGGAGGAACCGGTGACCGAATTGTCGAGCGAGGGACTTGATGAACGCAGGCGCAAGCTGCTCTTCCGTTGCCGCCATCGCGGCATCCGCGAGATGGATTTCGTGCTCGGCCGTTTCGCCGACGCAGAGCTTCCGCGACTGAGCGACGCCGAACTCACGGAGGTCGAGTCGTGGCTCGACATTCCCGACCAGCGGATCTTCGCCTGGGTGAACGGCTCGCAGGCGACGCCGCCGCACATCGATACCGCACTGTTCCGCAGGCTCTGCGCCTTCCACGGCGTGACCCGCACACCTAAGTGAGCGGCATGCCGTCTCCCGCCAAGGCCTTGCAAGCCGGCAAGGTGCTCACCCTCGCTGAAGTCGCCGACGGCGCCGAAGGATTGGTGCTCGCCGATCTCGCGCGCTCGATCGCCGCGAAAGCGGATGCTTCGGCGATCTCGCTGCTCGTGGTTTGCCGCGACGGCCAGCGCATGCAGGCGCTCTCGCGCGCTCTCAGCTTCTTCGGGCCGGACCTGCAGATCATGGAATTTCCGGCCTGGGATTGCCTGCCCTACGACCGCGTGTCGCCGAACGCGAGCGTGGTCGCGCAGCGCATGACCACGTTGTCGCGGTTGGTGCGCCTCAAGGGGCACGACAAGCCGACGGTGCTGCTCACGACCGTCAACGCGATCTCGCAGCGCGTTCCCGCCCGCGAATTCGTCGCTACGCATGCGTTGTCGGTCGCGCCGGGCAATGTGGTCGGCATGGCGTCGATCGTCGAATGGTTGGAGCTCAACGGCTTTATGCGCGCATCGACCGTTCGCGAGCCGGGCGAATATGCCGTGCGCGGCGGCATCCTCGATCTGTTTGCGCCCGGCATGGACATGCCGGTGCGGCTCGATTTCTTCGGCGACTCTCTCGAGAGCATCAAAACCTTCGATGCGCAGACCCAGCGCAGTGAATTGCCGATGCGCGGGCTCGATCTCGTGCCCGTCGCCGAATTCCAATTGATTACCGAGACGATCCGCCGTTTCCGCACCGGCTATGTGAAGGAGTTCGGCGTCGCCGGGCCCGACGATCTGCTCTACGAAGCGGTGAGCGAAGGCCGCCGCTATTCCGGCATGGAGCATTGGCTGCCACTCTTCCACACGCAGCTCGAGACCTTGTTCGATTATCTGCCCGGCACGCCGCTCGCACTCGAGCCGCTGGCGGAAGACGCCGCGCATGAGCGCTTCGATCAGATCAAAGACTATTACGACACGCGCTGCCAGGCGCTGAAGGACGGCCTCACGCCGATCTACAAGCCGCTGCCGCCGGATCAGCTCTACATCAAAGAGGACGAGTGGCGCGGACGTCTTGGCAGCGCCGCGGTGGGGAAGCTCACGCCGTTCGCGCAGCCTGACGCGAGGGACGTCATCGCGGTCGGCGCGCGCGCCGGGCACAATTTTGCCGCCGAACGCGCTGAGCCCGGCGCCAACGTCTTCGAAGCAGTTACCAAGCACGTGATGGCACGTCAGGCCGACGGCAAGCGCGTCGTCGTCGCGCTGTGGAGCGAAGGCGCGCGCGAGCGCATGAGGCACGTGCTCGCCGATCACAAGCTCGTCAATCTGACGAACGCGCGCTCCTGGCCCGACGTGCTCGCGATGCCGAAGCACGCGATCGCTCTTGCTGTGTTAGGCATCGAGGCCGGCTTCGAGACCGAAGAAGCGGCGATCGTTAGCGAGCAGGACATTTTGGGCGACCGCCTCGTGCGGCCGCGGCGGGCACAGCGGCGCGCCGACAATTTCATCGCGGAAGCGACGAGTCTGGCGCCGGGCGATCTCGTCGTGCACGTCGATCATGGCATCGGCCGTTTCGCCGGCCTGCAGGCGATCGAAGCCGCCGGCGCGCCGCACGACTGCCTCGAAATCCATTATGCCGGTGGCGACAAGCTGTTTCTCCCGGTCGAGAACGTCGAGCTTTTGTCACGCTACGGCTCCGAAGAAAGTACGGTCGAGCTCGACCGGCTTGGCAGCGGCGGCTGGCAGACGCGCAAGGCGCGGATGAAGAGCCGAATCCGCGAGATCGCGGGCGAACTCATCAAGATCGCGGCCGAGCGGCAGTTGCGCGATGCGCCGAAGCTGACCATCGCACCCGGCGCGTACGACGAGTTCTGCGCCGGCTTTCCGTACGAGGAAACGGACGATCAGCTCACCGCGATCGAGTCAGCGCTGGACGACCTCGGTAAGGGCCGTCCGATGGATCGGCTCGTTTGCGGCGACGTCGGCTTCGGCAAGACCGAGGTCGCGCTGCGCGCCGCTTTTGACGTTGCGATCAACGGCAAACAGGTGGCGCTGATCGTGCCGACCACGCTGCTCGCGCGGCAGCATTACAAGACGTTCTGCGAGCGGTTCCGCGGTTTTCCCATCCAGGTCGCGCAAGCCTCGCGGCTCGTGCCAACCGCGCAGATGAAAGACGTGAAGGAGGGGCTCGCCTCCGGCAAGGTCGACGTCGTGATCGGCACGCATGCGCTGCTCGGACGCGGCATCAAATTCAAGGATCTCGGTCTGCTGATCGTCGACGAGGAGCAGCACTTCGGCGTCTCGCATAAGGAAAAGCTGAAGACGCTGCGGTCCGAAGTGCACGTGCTCACGCTGTCGGCGACGCCGATCCCGCGCACCTTGCAGCTTGCGCTCACCGGAGTGCGCGACCTCTCGATCATCGCCTCACCGCCGGTCGACCGGCTGGCCGTGCGCACATTCGTGACGCCGTTCGATCCGGTCACCATTCGCGAGGCGCTTCTGCGGGAGAAATATCGCGGCGGCCAATCCTTCTATGTCTGTCCGCGCATCGAGAACCTGGCCGAGGCGAAGGATTTCCTCGACAAGAACGTGCCGGAGGTGCGCGTCGCCGTCGCGCACGGGCAGATAGCGCCGACCGTACTCGACGACATCATGTCGGCGTTCTACGACGGCAAATACGACGTACTGCTTTCGACCACGATCATCGAGTCCGGGCTCGACATCCCGACGGCGAATACTTTGATCGTGCATCGCGCCGACATGTTTGGCCTGTCGCAGCTCTATCAATTGCGCGGCCGGGTGGGGCGGTCAAAGCTGCGCGCCTATGCGCTGTTCACGCTGCCCACCAAGCAGAAGATCACACTACAGGCGGAGCGGCGGCTCAAAGTCTTGCAGTCGCTCGACACGCTCGGTGCGGGCTTCCAGGTCGCGTCGCACGATTTGGACATTCGCGGCGCCGGCAACCTGCTTGGCGAAGAGCAGTCCGGCCACATCAAGGAAGTCGGCTTCGAGCTCTATCAGCAGATGCTGGAGGAGGCGGTCGAGAGCCTGAAGGCGGGCATCACGGCGCCAGTCGAGGACCGCTGGTCGCCACAAATCACCATCGGCACGCCGGTCCTCATTCCGGAGGATTACGTCGCCGATCTGTCGGTGCGGCTCGCGCTCTATCGCCGCCTCGCTGATTTGGAAGACGCGCGCGAGATGGATGCGTTCGCGGCGGAGTTGGTCGATCGCTTTGGTAAATTGCCGGTCGAGGTCGAGCATCTGTTGCAGGTGGTGGCGATCAAAGCGCTCTGCCGCCGCGCCAATGTCGAAAAGCTCGATGCCGGGCCGAAGGGCGTCGTGCTATCCTTCCGCGACAACGTTTTCGCCAATCCGGTGGGACTGCTGAAGTTCATCACCGAGCAGGGCCCCGGCGCGAAAATCCGTAACGATAAATCGGGGCAACGACTCGTGCTACTCGGCGACTGGCCGCGGCCCGAGCAACGGCTCAATGGCACGACCGCGATCTTGCGGGCACTTGCGGGCATCGCGGAGAAGAAGGCGGCATAAGCGCGGAAGGAGGGTCACGTCTACTTCTTCGACCGCTTGGCGGCCGTCGACGTGTTCAGGGCAACCGCGGCGCGAATGAGCGCTTTCAGCGCCTTTTCATTGATCTTGCCGCCTTCGTGAATATCGATGGCACGCCGTGTGCTGCCCTCGAGGCTGGCATTGAAGAGACCTGAAGGGTCCTCCAGCAAGGCGCCCTTCGCGAAGGTCATCTTGACGACGCTCTTGTAGGTTTCGCCGGTACAGATGATCCCGGCGTGCTCCCACACCGGAACGCCTCTCCACTTCCATTCCTCGACCACGTCGGGATCGGCCTGTTTGATGAGAACTCGAATCCGCGCGAGCGTTTCGCCGCGCCAATCGTCCAGTTCCTTGATCCTCGCATCGATCAGTTGAGAGGAAGAGCCTATTCCATCCTTTGCGCTACTCTTCGCGTTCATAATCGCCATTGTCTTTTTCTTCACGGCAGTACTCGGAGCTTACTCCGCCGCCTCGGCCTGCGCGGCGCGCGCGATGGCTTCGGCGAGATACTCAGACGCCTGCGCGCCGGAAACCGCGAACTTACCGCGGAAAATGAACATCGGCACGCCCTGGATGCCCGCTTCCTTGGCGGCATTTGCGTCGCGCTCGACCTCGAGGGCGTCCTGGTTGCCGTGGAGCGCCTTGCGAACTGCGTGACCGTCGAGCCCGACATCGGTCGCCGCCTGCACCAGCACGTCCGTGTCGGTGAGATCGGCGCCTTCGGTGAAGTACAAATCCATCAACCGCTGCTTCATCTGCGGCGCCTTGCCGATTGTCTCCGCCCAGCGGATCAGCCGGTGCGCATCGCGCGTGTTCGGCTGGCGATTGATCTTGTCCGCGGCATAGACGAGCCCTTCGTCCGCCGCGGCGGCAACGACGCGCTGCGCGATTCCCTTGTAGCGGTCCGGCGAGCCGAACTTGGTGGTGAGATATTGGTCGCGCGACATTCCCTCCGGCGGAATCCAGTCGTTGAGGAAGTAGGGTCGGTAATGCACCTCGACGGGAATGTTAGGCTGCATCGCTATCGCCTTTTCCAGGCGGCGCTTGCCGATGAAGCACCACGGGCAGACCACGTCGGAAACGACGTCGATGCGAACGGGCGCGCGATGCGACATGGCGGGTACTCTCACGCAAGAGGCAGCGAGCGTAGGCGTGCGGCTACTCCGCCGCAACCATCCGGCTGCCGAGAACGCGTAACATCAGTGTGTCCGGCGTATCGCCCGCCTTCAATGTCGCCAACGTGACATTCGCCGTGACCTTCGCATGCGCGCGGTGCGGGGTCAGCATAGCCGTTTTGAGAAAACCGGCGATGCGACGCGCGACGACGTGCGCGCTGCGCAAATCCGTCTGGGTGAACGCGATCAGTATCGCTCCGTCGTCGTCGCGGGTCGCGAAGTCGATCGCGCGCACGAGGCGCGTGACTAGGCGCGCCGCGTCGACGCCGGCGCGCGCATCGAGTGGCCCGTCGAAGGCAAATCGCGCGAGCGAAAGAGGTTGGCTGCGGTCGCTCGCTTCGGCGACGCCCTTGTTCAGATCGCGAAAGAAATTGTCGCGCGTTAGCAGGCCGGTCGCCGGGTCGAGCACGCCGCCGGTATCGAGCGATGAGAGCATCCGCCTGAGCCGGCTCTCAAAGGCATGCATGCGCACGAGCGGCACCATCCGAGCGACGATCGTTTTGGGATCAGGCTCGACCTCATCGATGTTCGGTAGGGCGATCTCGGCTGCCGAGGCGCCGATAAGGCCGACCGGCAGATCGCGCAGACGCGTATCCTGCGCCAGCAATTGCAGAAGGGGCTGCAGCATGCGCGGCGAGAAGCCGTCGCCGACTACCACGCCGTCCATTTCGCGGGCTTCGAGATGCCTCGCCGCGGCCTCGATGCTCAGCGCTCCGACCATCTTCACGCGTTCGCCCATCGCCGTGCTCAGCGCGGGGTAGAGCGGCCCTCGTCCGGCGACGAGGACCGTCGCGTCTTCAAGCGCGTCGCTCGAGGGCAGCTTCGGAAGTATGGCCCCCGAAAAACTGTCGATCCGGCGGAGCACGGTCGCATGCAGCGCGCGCACGCGCAGCGCCGATTGCAGGCGCGCGACAAGCTTTTCGGGCTGCGGCAGAACTGGCAGGGCAATAGGCAGCGCAGGGATTCCCGAAGCGCTGACTGCGACGATCGGCACAATCGGGCCATTGAAGGTCGCAGTCTGCACGCAGAGCAACCGCGCGGCGGACTCGCTCGGCGGCTCGCGTGCTTGGGCGATCACGATGGCGGCCGGCTTGACCGCGACGAAGGCAGTCGGCGCATCGGCCCACGTGCTCTCGACAATCGGAAAAGAGCCGGCGGCGCTCAGGGCCGCCGTCAATTCCGCCGCCGGATGGTCGGCGACCACGATCAGCGGTCCTTGCAGCGACATGGGACGCGACGCACCCGGTTACAAAATCGATGCGAAGCTAACGGGCGCTCGTTAATTCCCCGTCAATGACGATGTCTAAAATTGGCCTGTGGCGCGTGTGCGCGGCCGGAAAGCCGATGCGATCAATGGGTTTAAACGGCGCGACGCAAGCTCCACTTCAACAATTTCAAGCTCGGGCGCGCTGCCGGCGAGACGCTCTCCTAGTATCGCGTGCGGAAGCGCAGCAATGGTCGCGTCGGGCGCTATTTCGGCCATGATCGTGTCGAGGTCGCTGCGGGCGAAGCGATAGCCGCCCACCACAGTAAGCCCAGGCAGCCCGCCGGTAATGATGAGCGTGCCGCGCTCCGGGTCGGCTTGGCAGGGCATACCGGTGTCGGTGAACGCGGAGGCGACCGGATCCGTCGGCTCGTCTGCGGGCGGAAAGATGTCGAGTTCAGTGCCCGAGGCGCGCAGAGCGAGGGTGCCCCGCTTGGTGCGCTCGGTATCCGCCCCGAAGGGAAGCGGCAGCACCGCGCCCTGCGCATCGCGCGGGGTCGCGAGCCAGCCCGCTTCGCCGAAGCAGGCGATATCGATCACGCTATGTTTCTGCAGCGGTGCCGCTTGCATGCGTTCAGGCGCGCGCCAAAGCGCGATCGTTGTGCCTGCCGTACCAAGCGAGTCTGCGAGCGCGGGCAGGGCCGGTGCAGGCAAAACAACGGCTCCGCCCTCCAGCGAGGCACATTGCGTGGCGAATGTTTCGGGGGCGAAGCCATGATGCAAATGCAGCGTGCCGCCACGCACCAGCCATGGAACGAGCGCGGCGGAGAACGCAACAAAAGACGTGAATGGAACGGTCGAGAGAATCTGTCCATCCGCAGGAAGTCCGCATTCGGTCGCGAGCCTTTCACCGGATGCGGCAAGCTGGGCATGGCTGCGCGCCACCACGCGGATACCTTCGACTTTTGTTTCGAAAGTGAGCACTGCGACGTGCGCACCGGGCTGTTCCAGATGCGGAGCGGGAATCAATTCGCTGGTCGCCTCGTCGAAGAGGTCGTCGAACGGCACCACGCCGTCCGCGTCTGTGCCGAATGCGCACACGTAGCGGATTGAAAACAGCTCGGCCGCGACCTGCATCGCGAGTTCAGCATGCCGCTCCTCGCAGATGCGGCCGCTGGTCACGATCACCTTTGCGCCAGCGCAATCGAGTGCCTTGACGAGATCGTGCTGCCGCCACAACAGCGGCAGCGGCGCTGCGACCATTCCCGCGCGCAACACGCCGAGCAGCGCGACCACGCTCTCCACCGTGTTCGGCAACTGCAGACCAACCACCGTGTCCGCATGCAGGCCAAGGCTGCGCAGCTTGGCCGCAAAAGCCGAAATGGCACGGTCGACCTGACTGAAGGTCAGCGCGCGCGCCGCGCCGTCAGTGAACCGTTCGCGATCCGGCGGATCGACGAGCGCGAGCGCATGCGGATGACGCACGCCTGCGCGGCGAAACAGATCGTCCAAGGTCGGTCCGCGGCGGCCATTGCCGAGGATCATGGCTCTGCCCACCAGGTTTCCGGCAGATAGCCGAACAGCGAGGTGCGTTCCGGATGCGCGATTCGCGTCCGCCGCGCCACCCATTGCACCGGGGGGTAATAGAGCGGGATCACGTAGAAGCCTGACAGCAGCACGCGGTCGAGCGCGCGCACGGCGGCGATGAAGTCCTCGCGCGTGACCGCCGCGAGCAGCGCCGCGATCATCGCGTCGGCTGCGGGCGACCTCATGCCCATGTAGTTGCGGCTGCCGTTCTGGTCTGCGGCGGCGGAGCCGAAATAGAACAACTGCTCGTTCCCCGGCGACAGCGATTGCTCCCAGCGGTACTGCATCATGTCGAAGTCGAAGCCGATGCGCCGATGCTCGAATTGCGTTGCATCGACGGAG